>Ga0163151_10002720_pt1 | contig 26690 bp, 19 predicted proteins | sample OliLakLV19MP5IB2_FD_145596 | JGI IMG/M metagenome (GOLD analysis project Ga0163151, IMG submission 145596) | Freshwater microbial mat bacterial communities from Lake Vanda, McMurdo Dry Valleys, Antarctica - Oligotrophic Lake LV.19.MP5.IB-2 | ecosystem: Environmental > Aquatic > Freshwater >...
AAGAACGGACTAAACGCTCTGGACGCCTTGCGCCGCGTTTTCCAGGGCAACCCCTTCGTACCCGCCGTCAACACCGAGTAGCGTTCAGGCAGCCGAAAACGCCAAACCGGTTCGCGCTCTCCCCGTCACAGGCATCCCGTCGCGGGATGCCTACCTGTGTAGTTACCATAAAAGCAGCATACTCTTGGGCGGCCCGGCAAACGTAATCTGGCTTCGAGTTGGAAACTATTCGACGCAATTTATCGCGCAGATGTTACGAACGGTGAGCGACTCGATCTTCGCGTTTGGCGCGCAAGACGAAGAGACTTGTCTGGCAATGCGGCGCCTGACAAAGATTTGAGCGGGCTACCGCGCAGCAAAACGCGGGATGGGAACCCGCCGCGCTAAACTGGTACCAATGCTCCGTCTGCTGTACGTGGCGCTGTCGTTGTTCCCGCTTGCGCCTCCAGTCCAAGCCGATGCCACGGTCGCCCTCCCGCTCTTCAATCCGTCGAAGGATCGCTCCCTCGATTGGGTCGGCGAATCAGCCGCCGAAAATATCATCGAAGCCCTTCACGGCGAAGGTCTCGTCACGCTGGATCGCATTGATCGCGCCGAAGCCTACCAACGCCTCTCTCTCCGTCCCAGCGTTTCCCTCTCCCGCGCTTCCATCGTCAAAATTGCGGATGAACTCGACGCTTCTCACGCCATATTCGGCTCGTTTGAAATCGTTCGCGATCCTGCCGCCAAAGCCACTGTCCGCCTCATTGTCCGCGTTCTGGATCTTCGTAAACTCAGCCAGACCCCCGATTTCACCGAGGACGGGCTCCTCGAAGACCTCGCATCGCTGCAAAACAGGATCGCCTGGAAAGTCCTCACCGCCATCGTTGCCAAACCCGCCTCAGCGGAAGCCGATTTTCTCGCTCGTCAGCCAAACGTCCGCGTGGACGCTATGGAAAATTACATCCGCGGACTCCTCGTCAAAGACGAAGCCGCCCGCCATCGCTTCTTCACCCAAGCCGTTCGCCTCGACCCCAAGTATTCTCAGCCCTGCTTTCACCTCGGCCTCCATTACTGGGAAAAAGCGGATTACCAACACGCCGCGCAGTGGTTTCAGCGTGTCGCCCGGACCGACCCTCACTACATGCAGGCGCTCTTTTACTCGGGTATCTGCCGTCACTATGTCGCCGAGTACGCCGCCGCGGAAAATGCCTTCGCCATCGTCGCCGCCGCTGTCCCGCTCAACGAAGTCTTCTGCAATCTCGGCGCCAGCCAGCTTCGCCAAGGCAAGCTAGCCCCGGCCATCCAAAATTTCGAACGGGCTCTTGAAGGCGACCCCGCCGATCCCGACTACCATTTCAACCTCGCCTACGCCCTCTGGCACGCCAAGCGCTTTGACGAAGCCGCCGACCGCTTTCGCGCCGTCCTCGAACGAATCCCCGATGACCGCGATTCCACCACCCTCTTGGGCTTTTGTCTTAAAAGAGAAGCACCGCGTCCGGGCGACCCCAAACAGGAAGGACTCGAACGCGTTAAGGAAGAGTACGAAGAGACCGTCTTCCGTCAACTCAAATCGATGCTCGAAAAGAAGTGATCCGGAAAATCTCTCTGCTCGCCCTCGCGCTTTCCGCCGCCGCGCAAACGCCTGTACCGGTTCCCGCTCCGGCCAAGCCGCAACAGCGCATGAGTTCCACCGCCATGCGCAATGAAAACGTGGCCGTCTATCTCATGGATACCAACGCCGCCAAAGAAGCCGCCGTTCGCGGCGGCAGCCAAGTGGCGCTCGTCACCGAGGCCGCGGTCGAATCCAGTTTCTTCGCCGCCGATCAGGGCCGCGCCGCCACCGGCGCATTTACTTTCAATCCTCCTTCCCGCCCCAACGCCTGGCACGGCGAACTCTACTTGCGCCACCAGAACAGCGCGCTGAACGCCCGCTCTTTTTTCCAGGTCGGCGGCGTTCAACCCGGCCGCCAGAACGCTTATGGCGGTCGCGCCACCGGCTCGCTCGGCCAGGCCGGCTATCTCACCCTCAACGCCAGCCAACGTAAAGTCCGGGGTATGGTCAACGGCAATGTCCTGGTCCCTCTGCTCTCCGAGCGCACTTCCACTTCCCCCGATCCTGCCATCCGCGCCGTCGTCAATCGCTACTTTCAGGCCTATCCCGCTTTTGCCCCTAACCGCACCGATTTCGACATCCGTGCCCTGAATACCAATGCCCCGCAGCGCATCGACGAAACCGATTTCAACTTCCGCTATGACACGGCCATCAACACGAGATACCGCCTCAGCCTCTTCTATTCCGCCAACCGCCAGAACATCGACGCCTTCCAATTCGTCGCCGGCCAGAACCCCGATACCAATCTCAAAAATCAAACCGCTCGCGCCACCCTCACCCGCGGCAATTTTCAACTTACCGCCCAGTTCCAGCGCAATCTCTCACTGCTCGTTTCGGAACCCAACGCCGTCGGCCCCCGCATCCGTTTCGGCTTTCAAATTGAGGAACTCGGCCCCGATTCCGGCTTCCCCGTCGACCGGGCCCAAAACACTTTCCGCTACGGCTTCGCCTACACGAAAGCAATCAACGGCGGCCGCCACCAACTCTACGCCGGCGGCGACTATCAACGCCTCCAGTTGAACGGTATTGAGGCGACCAATATCCGCGGGCTTTTTCAATTCCAGAACAACTTCGGCCGCACTTCCATTGAGAATTTCCGCCTCGGCCTGCCGTCTGTGTATGAAGTCGTCCTGGGTGATATGGCCCGCGGCTTCCGCCAGTCCGCCGGCAATCTCTATTTCGCCGATCGCATCAAGCTCCGCGCCAATCTCCAGCTCTACATCGGCCTACGATATAGTCCCGAGGGCAGCCCTTTCGAAGTTACCGGCCGCGGCGCTATTCCTTACCCCTGTGACTGTAATAATCTTGCCCCCCGCTTCTCTCTCGCCTGGCGTCTCAAAAACAACTGGACCGCCCGCGCGATGTATTCCCTCAGTTATTCCCCCATCCCGCCCGTCACTTATCAGCAAGTACGTTCCAATACTCCGTACGCCCGCTACCTAACGATTAACAATCCGGATTTCCTCAACCCGCTCGGCAATCTACAATCGGCCAACTTCCAGTCCGCTGTCAACGTCCTGCCGCCCGATCTCCGCACGCCTTATTCCCATCTCTATTCGCTTGTCATCGAACGCCAAAGCGCCGCTCGCGGCATGATTCGCTTCGGCTACACCGGCAGCCGCTCCATGAAACTTCTCACCGGGGTGGTCCTCAATCGCGCCCTTCCCAACCCCGCCATTCCTTACACCACGGCCACCATCAACGAACGCCGGCCCGATCCCGCTTTCGGCGAACTCCGTACCGTCCAAAATAACGGAATCGCCTACTACGACGGTGCGCAAATCGGTTACGATTTCCCTTATCGCAAAGCCCTCAACGCCAACGTCTCTTACACCTTCGGCAAGGCCATCGACACGGGTGTCGATTACACCGCCACCGCAGCCAATCGCGACATGCTCAACGGCCGCGCGCAATACCAGTACAACCAAATCGGCGACCGTAAAGGCCTTTCGAATTTCGACGCCACCCACGCGGTCGCGCTTCGTTGGCTCTACGATCTTCCCTGGCAAGGCATTCAACTCTCCGGCGTGTCCGCCTTCCGTACCGGCACGCCCTTTACTCTCTATATAGGTTCCGACTCTCCCGGTTTCGGCAACGTCGACGGCTCCGGCGGTGACCGCCCCAATCTCCTCGACCCCTCCATTCTCGGCCTCACCATCGGCCATCCCGACACCGCGCCGCTAATCGTTTCCCGCGATAAATTCGCCTATCTTTCGCCCCCGGCTCAACACGGCAGCCTGGGCCGCAACGTTATGCGCAAAGCGAAAATCGCAAATTGGAATTTTGCGCTACAAAAATCGTGGCGCCTTCCCGCGCCCCGCGAAACCACGCTCCAACTGCGCGGCGAGGCCTATAATGGCCTGAATACTCCTCAATTTGATGAACCCCAACGGAACCTCTCTTCTCCCGCATTCGGAAAAATAACAAATACTTTGAATGACGGGAGGGTTTTTCAGATCGGTTTCCGCGTTATCCTTTAGGGCGGTGTGCCTTCTGGCCGCCGCTCGCGGGAGATACAACATCCTGACGTATAATCGGAAAGTTCATGCTCGAAGCTTTTGGTCTATCTGACGCGGGTTGCGTGCGGCCCAACAATGAGGATTACTATCTCCTCGCGCCATCACTGGGGCTGTTCCTGGTGGCGGATGGAATGGGCGGCGCCGCGGCTGGCGAACGCGCGTCACAACTGGCCTCTCAAACCGTGGGTGAAGTCGTCTGGCGTTCCAGCGAACTCTCTTCCCCCGAGGTCCTCATTACCGCTTTGGAAGAAGCGAACCGCCGTGTCCTTACCGCCGCTAGCGCCGATACCAATTTGGAAGGCATGGGAACCACTCTTACCGCCGTTCTCGATACCGGCAGCCAAGCCTATATCGCCAGCGTCGGCGATAGCCGCGCTTACATTTATCACCAGGGCCAACTCCTCATCATCACGGAGGATCAGACCTGGGTGCAGGAAGTCGGCAAGAAACTTGGCATTGAAGAAGCGCAGTTGAAAACTCACCCCATGCGGCATGTCCTCACCATGGCCATCGGCGTCAGCGATCAGCTTCGCATCAATTCTTATGTCGTCCAGCTCTCCGAAGGCATGCAGTTCCTTCTTTGCAGCGATGGCCTCCACGGAGTCGTCGGCGACGATGGCATTGCGGAAATCTTCGCGAACGAGGATAATCTGGAGTTGAAGGGTAAGAACCTGATTGATCGTGCCCGCGCCGCTGGCGGTCCCGACAACATCACCGCGGTGCTGTTGCGGGTCGTTAATCACGCGGACATGCAAGAGGAGCCTGTCGCAGCGACATCGTAGTAAATGCATTCCCGGCGCCGTGCCGTGGCCTTCCTGCTTTCGCTAGGCCTCGCGGTACAAGTCGCCTACCCCGCTCCGCCGGTACCCGCGGACGGAGGGCAAGTCCAAACCGTTACCGCTCCAGCCATCTTGCGGATCCGCGTGCTCGAAGGCGAAGGCTCCATTCATACTGCCGGTACCCGGTCGAATCAGCCAATTATCGTCTTGCTGTCGGATGAAGCCGGCCGCCCTGTCGAGGGTGCTTCCGTTTCCGTTCGGCTCCCCGACGAAGCGCCCACCGGCGTTTTCGCCAACGGCATGCGCACGGAGATCGCGCTCACCCGAGCCGACGGCCGTGTCGCCATTCGCGGCATTCAATGGGCCCGCGCCGCCGGCCCCGTTCAACTCCGCATCACCGCCAATAAAGGCGAAGCCCGCGCCGGCATTCTCTCCACCCAGTACATCACCGAACCCGCTGGAGGCCGAAGCGCGCCCGCCGGGGAGCGCCCCCCCGCTAGTATCGAGCAACCGCCCCGATCAAAATGGATCCTCCTCGCCGCCCTTATCGGCGGCGCGGCCGCCGGTGGCGTTGCCGCCGCCGCCCGTGGCGGCCGCGCCACTCCGAGCGCTCCTCCAGTCGCCGTCACCCAGAGCACCATCACCATCGGCAATCCTGCCATTACCGTAGGCCGGCCATGAAGCGTCTCCTTCTCGTCCTTGCCGCCGTCCTCTCCGCGCAACATGCGATCGACGCTCCGCCCCTCGCCCACGTCCTCGACGCCGACGGCCTCCTCACGCCCATCCACGGCCTCGCCGGTAACTTCCTCCCCGGTCGTCCCGGTCCCGCCCTGCTCGCCTATTCAAACGATGGCCAGATCGAATGGCGTCTGGAACCCGGGCGCCTCTCCGCCACTCGCGACGGCCGCACCGCCGTCTATGCCACTGCCGCCACCAGCGCCATTTTTCGCGGCGCCGTGGCCGTACTCCCAGCCTCTAACGAGACCTTGCGTCTCGCTGGAGACTTGCTCGTTTTTTCCTCCGAAGAGCTACAATCGCAGCTTGCCGGCCGCGTCATAATCTGGCGCGACGGCAAGCTGCGAATTTTTCAGCTCGATGGCGCGTTGGAGGAAATCGACTGTCTCCAGGAACCCGAAAGCATGACCGCCGCCGCCGCTAATTGGGCGCGCCTCGTCATCAATCGGCGACCGCACCTCCTCCGCCTCACCTCGGGCCGCGTCGCACTCTTCGTCCTCCCCCAGCGGAGCCGCGAATGAAGTTCGTCCTTGCCATTCTCCTCGCTCTCCCCCTCGCCGCTCAACTGGAGGTTCTCAGCCTGCAAGGGCCAACTCCCGTTCCTCTCGGCCCCACTGTCAACCTCGGCGCCACCGCCGCCGGCGATGCCACCGGGTTCCCATTCCGCGCCGTCAACAATGGCTCGTCCCCTCTTCCGCTGCAGTCGATCGTTGTTGGCGGCGCGGGCTTTTCCCTCGCCTCGGCCTTCGTACCATTGACTCTCGCGCCCGGGCAGTTCCATAACTTCTCCGTTCGCTTTTCCCCGGCCGCCGCGGGATCCTATAGCGCCAGTCTCACCATCAACACTTTCTCCACACTCCTCCGCGCCACCGCCGTATTGGGGCCGTCGCTCTTTCTTACCAACGGATCCCAAGCCACGGAACTCACCGCCTCCAGTCTGCAAATTGACCTCGCCGCCTCGCAACGCCTCACCCTCGCTCTTTCCATTGGAAATCCACATTCCAGCCCGATCATCCTGACTGAACTCACCCTCACTGGCACTGGCTTCAACTTCGTCAATCCGCCCTCGCTGCCTCTTACCCTCGCGCCTGGCGAAACCCGTGACATCGCCGTAGACGTTTTCATCACCGCGGAAGGCGACGCCGCGGCGCTCCTCGCCATCGGACCCCGCCGCTTCACCATCCTCGCCGTTGTTTTTCGTCCCCAGCTCGCCCCGCCTCGTATAATCCCCGCCGATGCCGCTGCCCGAAATGGTCAGCAACTGAAACTCCGCGTCCAACTCGCCCAGGCCGCCATCGCCCCCGGCGCCGGCACCCTTCGCGCCACCTTCACCGGCGCCTTTGACGATCCCGCCATCGCCTTCCCCAACGGCGCCCGCGAGGTCAAATTTGAAGTCGCCGCCGGCAGCCGCGACGCTACTTTTGACGGCGCAATCGAAACCGTAATTCAAACCGGCACCACCGCCGGAACGCTTCGGCTCGACGCCATCACTGAAACGGGCATCGCAACCGAGACCTACCGGTTCGACCGAGGCCTCGTCGTCGCCGATGAAGCCGTCGCGCGCCGCAATGGCTCAAACCTCGAAATCGATATTACCGGCTTCGACAACACCCGCGGCGTCGGCTCGCTGAACTTCCGTTTCTTCGACAAATCTGGCAATCCAATCGGCGTTCTATCCACTACCCCGGCCGATCAGTTCAAGAATTATTTCGATCAAAGCAACCTCGGCGGCGTCTTTCGTCTTCGCGCGTCCTTCCCCGTGACGGGCGATGCGACAATAGTGGGTTCGGTGCTGGTTGAGATCGCCAACTCGGTTGGACGCACCGACCTGCAACGATTAAACTTCCCATGACGCCAGTGGCATTAACCGTCGCGGGCTCGGATCCCAGCGGCGGCGCCGGGATTCAGGCCGATCTCAAAACATTTCACCAGTTCCGCGTTTACGGGGAAGCGGTGTTGACGCTCATCACCGTCCAAAACACACAAACGGTGAGCCGTGTGGATCTCCTTGATCCGGAACTGGTCCGGCAACAGATCGAAGCCGTTCTCGGCGACATCCCGCCCGATGCCGCTAAGACCGGCGCCTTGGGCTCGGCGGCGATCATCGAAGCGGTGGCCCACGCCATCGGCGGCACGAAACTCGTCGTCGATCCGGTGATGATCAGCAAGCACGGCGCTCCGCTGATGGAGCCCGATGCCGTGGATGCTCTTCGCCGGACGCTGTTCGCCAAGGCGCTGTTGATAACCCCCAACCTCCATGAGGCCGCCGCCCTCACCGGCCGTCCTGTCGAAACGGAGGAGCAAATGGTATCGGCTGCCCGCTATATTCTCGAACTCGGCCCTCAGGCTGTACTCATTAAGGGAGGCCATCGAATCGGGAACCAAGCCAGCGACGTCCTTGTCACCAACGACACGCTCGACTGGTTCACCAGCGAACGAATCGACACGCCGCACACTCACGGTACCGGCTGCACTTATTCCGCGGCGATAACGGCCCTATTAGCCACGGGAACGCCTCTCCGCGACGCCGTGGCGCAAGCGAAGGCTTTCATCACCCAAGCGATCAAAACAAATCCCGCCCTGGGCCGCGGCCAAGGCCCCGTCAATCACTTTTCCGCAACGCCGTAATCGCCTCCCGCACCGAACTATCGCCCGGATTCACCAGCAAATACGCCTCAAACTCCGCAATTGCGTCCGCCGTCCTCCCCATATTCCCCAGCACAATTCCCGCGTTCTTGCGGGCCGGCCAATGATTCGGATCGGCCTCCAACGCACCCCGAAAAGCCGCTAGCGCACTGGCGTCATTCTTCCCCAAATACTCCACCACCCCCAATTGCATAAGCAATGGCGCCTTCACCGCCGCCCCCGGCGTCATTCCCAGGCCGTTCAAGAACGCCGCCTTCGCTTCATCCAACCGGTTCATCCCCGCCAGTGTCCGGCCCAAATGGAGGTACGATTCCGGGTTACGCGGTTCCAACCTCACCAGCGCCTCCGCATGCGGCAGCGCGCGCGCCGGCTCACCCATCGCCAAATAGGAGTTGATGGCGCCCACTCGCGGTTCGAAGTTTCCCGGACTGATCCGCGCGGCTTCCTCGTAGTGCCGCAGCGCCTCTCTGAACTGTCCCTTTTCAGCGAAATGCAGACCCAAATTGTTATGCGCCACCGGTGTTCGCGGATCCACCTCCAGCATCCGTCCATACAGCGAGAGATTATCTTTCCAATATGCCGACTGCACCAGAGTGCATAGAAAAAGCACCACGCAAACGGTAATCCCGCCAACCTTTGCCAGCCGCGGCATCTCCTTTGACACGCCAAAACACACGCCGGCAATTAGCATCGTCGATGGCAAGTATGTATAGCGATCGGCATGAGCCTGTTCACCAACCTGCAGGAACCCGATATTCGGCAGCAAGACCACTAAATACCAAACCCAAGCCACCGCCCACCACTGGTTCAACTTCCATCTCTTCCACGCCAGCCACGTCAACCCCGCCAACACCAGCACCGACGCAACAATTTCCCAAGCCGGATGCGCTACCGGAAAGGTGTAGAAAGGCGATAACCCTTCCGGCCAAGCCGTCTGCTTCAAATAGACCCCGTAGCTGCGCAGCGCGTTCACGAAGCGCAGTTCAAACCCAATGCCGCTCGATACCGCCCGCACCGACTGTTGTCCTAAAACGGTTATCAACGCGCTTATCGCCGACAACGCCAGCAAAGGCGCCTTTTCCAGCAACCGCGCGCGCATAGTCGAAGAATCCAGCCGCTCCAACGGCCAAAAATCCAGCAGCAGCAATAGCAGCGGCAGCGTCACCGCCACCGGTTTCGCCGCCAATGCCAGAGCAAAAAATGCCATCACCAGCGCAAACCGCCGCCAGTCTTTGCGGTTTGTCGCGTAACCCGCATACGCCCAAATCGTCAGCATGAAGAACAGCCCGCTCAAAACATCTTTCCGCTCTGTCACCCACGCCACTGATTCCACTCGCAGCGGATGCCACGCCCACAGCGCCGCCGCAATCGCCGCCGTCCACACCGGAAACCGCAGCCGCCCCAAAATCAGGAACCACAACGCCGCGTTCCCCGCGTGCAGCAGCGCGTTCAGCAGGTGATGCGCCCCGGCGTTCATTCCAAAAAGCGAGACCATCGCCATATGCGACAAAAAGACCAACGGCTGCCAATAAATGTAGTTAGTCGTCAGCGCCCAGCGCACACTCTCGCCGGTCAACCCCTGCTTAACGTAAGCGTTCCAGGTAACAAAATCCGGGTCATCCCAACTCAGAAATTCGTAAGCGCCCGATGGCAGAAACAGCAGCAGCGTTAACGCAAACAGGCCACCCGCAATCGACTTCCGCGTCATTCCGACTAGCGTACCGCTAATACCACCACCCAACCATTTTGCCCCCCAAGTAACTTCCGTGGGCCGAGTTGCAACTCTCCCACCCGCTCCGCCCGCAACAGAAAATCCCGATCCCCCGCGGCATCCAGCAACTTCTGCATCTCGGCCGCCGACCGCACCAGCAGGACAGTCTCCAGCGGCGGCGCCAATCCTCGATAAGTTCCCGCATCGGCAATAATTCCGCGCCCGGCAAAATCAATGTTCGTGGCGGCCAACGTCCGCGCATCGCCCGGAAGCATGTACTGCACGCGCGCCAGATGCATCGTCGTCGCCGTAAACTCATCCGCCACGCCGTCGATGATCAACCCATTCGTCCGTCCTAACGCTTTGTACTCCGCCAACGCCGCCGCCGGCCCCACCGCCTCCGGCGCCGCATGAGAAATCTCGCCCGTCAACAATCGGAATCCCAACACGATGCCCGCCGCCGCCGCTGGCACGCGAACGCCCGCCGCCAGCGCCGCCGCCGCGAAAACAGGCAGTAAATACGTCGCATTCCGGTACCCAAAGCCGAATAGCGTCAACACGCTAACCCCTAACCACCCCGCCTCCACATACCGTTTCCGGTATATACAGAACCCAAATGCCAGCGGCGCCAGCACCGCCAGCACCGGATCAATCTCCCACACCCGCGACAAATAGAAATGAAGATGCCCTTCCGCCGCCGCGTTCTCCGGAGTCAATAGCCCCCACTGCAAATGCTCATCCAACACATGCTCCTTCCAATACCACTCTCCATTGACGGCCAATTGATACAAATGCCATGGCAAAACCAGTAACATCGCCAGTCCAACAATCCGCCACCACCCCCTCCACATAAACAACGCCGGAATAACTCCCGCCACGCTCTTCGTCAATATGCCCCATGCCAGCGCCGCCCCCGCGCCCCGCCCTGATTTATCCCACAAATACAAGCTCAATAACACCGCGCACAACACCGGCACATCCGTCATATTCCGGCGCGCCAGCAAAAAGAACAATGGATTCGCCGCCAGCAGCAACATCGCGCTCCATCCCTGCCAGCGCCATAGCAGAGTCAAAATCGCCGCCCCGCAGAGCACGGGAAACAACCGCAAACTCCACCACGAATCCCCAAACACAGCCACGAAAATCGCCGTTGGCAAAAACGCCAGGATCGGTTTCACAAACGCCAAACGGCCGAGAAAGCGCGGAGTCAGCCACTCTCCTCGCTCAGCCATTCCCATCGAAATACTGCTATAGAGAGCCTCGTCCTGCGGGCGGATCTTTTGCACCGGATCGGTATAACCGGAGGCCAGCGGAACATGCCACACGCCCCAGCCCAGATACACGGCCGCGCCCAGAAATACTAATACTTGGGAACCGTTGGATCGACCTTCTCCGCCCATGCCAGTATCCCGCCCGTCATGTTACGAACCTTCGTGAAACCGCTCGCCCGCAACAGGTCACAAGCCTTCGCCGAGCGCCCGCCCATCTTACAGTGCATCACAATATCGGCGTTCTTATCCAACTCATCCAGGCGCTTCGGCAAATCGCCCAGCGGCATCAGCCTGGCTCTATCAATCTTGCAGATCTGATACTCATGCGGTTCGCGCACATCGACCAGCACGAAGTCCGCGCCCGAATCAATCAACTGCTTCACTTCCTGCGGCGCAATATCAGTGGAAGAAACCGGTGCCGGCAAAGGAGCCTCCTGGTGCGGAACCCCGCAAAACTGCTGATAATCGATCAATTCCTTCACCACTGTACATTTTCCCTGGCACTCCGGATTCCGCCGGATTTTCAACTCGCGAAACTTCATCGCCAGCGCGTCGTACAGCATCAGCCTCCCCTGCAAAGGTTGCCCTTCGCCCAGGATCAGCTTAATCACTTCCGTCGCTTGAATCAAACCAACCACGCCCGGCAGAATACCCAGCACGCCGCCTTCGGCGCAGCTTGGAACCAACCCCGGCGGCGGCGGTTCCGGATACAAACACCGGTAACAGGGTCCGTCGTCTTTGCAAAATACCGTTGCCTGTCCTTCAAACCGGAAGATACTCGCGTAGACATTCGGAATGCCCAGCAACACACAGGCGTCATTAACTAAAAACCGCGTCGGGAAGTTATCCGTCCCATCCGCCACAATGTCATAATCTTTCAATATCTCCAGCGCGTTCGCCGAAGTCAGCGGCACTTCATATTTCACCACTTCGATGAACGGATTAATGTCCTTCATCGTCTCTTCCGCCGAGTCCACTTTCTTCTTCCCAATGTCCTTGGTCCCGTGAATCACCTGCCGTTGCAGGTTCGAGACGTCCACGGTGTCGAAATCCACCAAGCCCAGTTTGCCCACGCCGGCCGCGGCCAGGTACATCGCCACCGGCGCACCCAACCCGCCAGTACCGATCAGCAGCACCTTCGCGTTCTTCAGCTTTAGCTGCCCTTCCATGCCTACTTCCGGCATGATCAGGTGCCGGCTATACCGGCCGATCTCTTCATTCGATAGCGACATGGCCATAAGACTTACTTACCGCCCGCAATCGACGGTACGATCGAAATTGTGTCCCCGGCGGTCACGGCGGTCTTGTCTTTCTCCAGGAACCGGATATCTTCGTCATTCACATAAACGTTGACAAAGCTTCGTAGCTTCCCTTCGTCATTGAACAAGTTCTTCTTCATGTCCGGGTGCGCCGCGGTCAAGGCGGCCAGCGCCTCGCCCACGGTCGCGCCGCTTACTTCCACGGCGTCTTTCTTCTCCGCGAACTGACGCAACGGCGTCGGGATCAGTATCTTAGGCATGGGGGTGTTCCAGTTCCTCTTCCGCCGCCTCGGTTTGTTCCAGGTTCGGCAGCCAGCTATTGGCGTGATTAAAATGGCCCTTTTCAATCGACAGCACGACGAATGAGTACCACGGGCACGAATTCTCCAGGTCGGTTTTCGAGAAGTAAGCCTTGCAGTCGGGATGGCTATGGAAAATTCCAATCAGATCCATGCCGTTCTTATCCGCTTCCCGCTGGGCAAACAGTAAATCCTCCGGCCGCAGTTCATAACGCTCGCGTTGCGCTCCCGGATACGCATTCTCGAGCGGCAGCGCCACCCGCACGGTCTTCACGCCGCCGTCGATCATACCCAGCATCGCGCCGCAACATTCGTTCGGATACGTCTTCTCCGCATGCGCCACCATCAGGTCCCAGGCTTCTTGTTCTATCTTGATCATTCGTTCCAGAACGGCTCGCTCATGTATTTGGATGCGCCATCACAGAGAATGGTCACAATCACCGCCGATCGGCCTTCCCGCGCCAACCGCCGCCCTAACTCCAACGCCCCGTATACGTTTGCCCCCGCGCTAATGCCGACCAGCAATCCCTCTTCGCGCGCCAGCCGCCGCACCATCTTGTAAGCGTCTTCCGTCTCAATCCACACATTCTCATCGGCCAGGCCCGCGTCGTAAATGCTTGGCACAATTGCCGTCGGCATGTGTTTCAACCCTTCCAGCCCATGAAATCCAGACGCCGGTTGAGCGCTGACGCAAACAACGCCATTCCCGTCCGCCCGCAGCCGCCGCGTCGTTCCCATAAACGTTCCGCTAGTCCCCAGCGCCGCCAGAAAATGCGTAATTCGCCCGCCCGTCTGCTCCAGAATCTCCATGCCGGTCGTGTTGTAGTGCGCCTGCCAGTTCGCCGGATTTGAATACTGATCGGGGTAAAAATACCGGTTCGGATCTTCTGCATAAATCGCCTGACATCGCCGAATCGCCCCGTCCGAACCTTCACCGGCATCCGTTAAAACCAACTCCGCGCCATACGCCGCCAAAATACTCTTCCGTTCCGGGCTGGCATTGCCCGGCAGGCAGAGCTTCACCCGGTAACCCCGCGCCGCCGCCACCATCGCATATGCGATGCCGGTGTTCCCACTCGTCGAGTCAAGAATAATCTTGTCCGGCGTCAGCCGCCCGTCTTCTTCACCGGTATTGATCATGTTCAGCGCCGGCCGGTCTTTGACGCTGCCCCCGGGGTTGAAATACTCCGCTTTTCCGTAAATCTCGATGCCCGGCAGCCCTTCCGTCAACCGGTTCATCCGGATCAGCGGCGTGTTGCCAATCGAAGCAAGCAGACTCCCCGCTTCAGGGGGCGTCCGCTTTCCCACCGAACTGGCGGTCACGCTCATCCCCTTAGGCTAACAATCTCCCTAATCCCGGTCAAGATAGGGTTATTTCCAGCCGTAAAGTGCCAGCGGTATAGTGGAGTGATGCCAGAGGTTGCCGATACCGCCGCTGCCAGCGGGACAACTCGAAAGGAACGATTTCGCCAGTATTTCCGAGCGTTCAATCCTAACCGTGTCGCCCGTGCAGGCGTTGACGGACGGTCTCGTCGTTACCGATCTGCGCCCGGAGTTGTTCCACAGAAAGATTGCGGCGAGGGTGGAACTCGAGCCTCGCAGTAGACAGGCCGTGATTGGCGGGATTGGTTCGGGCAAGACGATCGAATTGTTGCTTGTCCACAAACACCTCGTCGAGCAGGGAATTTCCACGTTCTATATTGAAGTCTCTCGATTCGCCGATATCTCGCGAGCGAAACCTGGATTCTTGATTGGTATCGCCGCCCAGCATCTGCTTGAGACGTTAGGTTATCCGAAGGATCTAGCGAGTGACGCCAGGAAAATCGATAAATTTCTGTACGGATACTGGCTGCACGATTCGCATCGCGAGTATGACGATGACGGGTCAGGCCCAGACTATTCATATGTCGGTGGAGTGGCGGCGAAGCCGATCCTGCCGGAGGCCCAACTAGATCAATCCGCCCGCCAGGCATTTAAAGTCGTATCGAAGGCATATCGGAGCGGAAAAGCGTTTGCCCTCTTGATTGATGGCCTTGATCGAATGCAGGATGTCGATGATTTTCGACGTCTTGCAATGCCTGACCTGGGCATCTTTCAAACCCTCGAAATTCCAGTCGTGTGCGTCGCGCCGCTTGCCTTACAGTTCATGCCTCAATCGGACTTGCGGGAACAATTTGATCGAATTCACGAATTGAGTTCGATCCGAATATACGATGGTGGAATTGGCCGCATTCTTAAACTGCGCGACTCTCCATCGTTGCTCACGTCCGGCGCTGGGACTGAGATTACAACTGGTTCTGGAGGACTTATCCGGGATCTAATTACGCTGGCCCGAGACGCGGGCGAATAAGCCTATGTTTCCGGCAGCCAGCAAATCGAAAACGATCACGCCGTTAGCGCAGTGCGCCAAATGGGAATGAGCTATTCACGGGGTCTTTCCCACCGGCAATTGGAGCTGTTAAGGACGACTGCAAAAAACAAAGGCGTTGATCCAACGGACCCGGAAATAATGCAGCTTCTCGGAACCCGAAGGATCATCGAATACTCCTCGACTTCTTTCTCAGTCCACCCGGCGCTGAGCAAAGTCTTGAAACTGAATGCGTTCTGAAACGCAATTATTTGAGGCGATGCGCCGTGGTGGCAATCGAGCCCCCGGAAGTTGGATAGCTGTCGTCTGCGCAACCAAACCGGATGAGTTTCTGATCAATGAAATCCGGTCGGAGGCTGAGGCGCAGTTCAGTCCCAAGTTTCGAGTGATCGACATCCGGGCAATCGAGCCGTTCCATATCGCGCAGGAAATGAGCAGACTCGACGATGCGTGGGTACTGCTCTACGGCTTCGATCACTGGACCCCGCAGCGCTGGCATGCCGCCGAACTCAACCGAAATTCCTGGCTTCGGGAAGATGGCTCGACTTGGTTCTTACTCGGCCCTGCGGCGGTGAGCAACATTGGGCTTCACGCGCCCAACGTAAAAAGCCTCATCGGACCCTATTTAGTATTGGGCGCGGACCAATCACACATGACTCCGGCGGAATGTGAAGCGCGTCTCGCCCAGCTCCGCGAGCACTACGGAAAAACCGACACCCAGATCATGGCGGATGCCGAATCCCCCACTCTGGAAATGACCCCGCACATGGTCGAGTGGCTGATTCTATTGGATCGCGGAGATCTCGTGTGAATGCGTTTGAAGACGCACTTCGCCGAGCGCAGCTCCGCGACCAGCATCTCTTCGATCGACATTTCGCGATCCGACTGGACCCGCCAAAAAAGGTCTGGCAACAGATACGGGCCTACCTCATCGCCCGCCAGGACGACGGCCACCGAGGCACCGATCTCTACACGGGGTTAAACTTACCGAATCGACGGACGAAACTCTCATCAACTTGGGCCCAACTATCGATAAAGGCCTCACAGACACTCACTTCCTCTTAAAATCCGGTGCCCGCCTGAGCTTCGGCCTCACCCTCAGATCCGAAACCCGCCAACACTCCTCCATCGTCGCCTATCGCTTCGACTACCGAACCGAAAACACCGTTCACCGATTCGATCTGAACAAAGACCGCAACCAAAACCCCCTCAAAGAACCTCGTGGCCACTTTCACGCCGGCAGCGACAACAATCGCGTCCCCACCCCGTCCCTCGCTCCCATAGAAATCTTAGACATCCTCTTCTTTGCCATCGAACCCGAATACAAAAATTGAGACGCCCGATCAACCCCGAACTCAAAATCCTCGATACAAACAGTCATGGACGCGAACAAAATAACCAACGTCGTCACCCAAGACATCGACGATCCCAAAAGCGCCAACACCCTCGCCCGCCAAGCCCATCACAGCCGCTCCCACTTCTTCCGACTCTTCCGTGCGATTAGCGACGAAACCCCTGCCGCCATGCGCCGCCGCCTTCTGCTCGAGCGCGCCGCCTGGTCTCTCATCAACTCCAAACAATCCGTCACCGAAATCGCCTTCGACGCCAATTACAACTCGCTCAAAGCCTTCACTCGCGCCTTTCACAAAGCCTTTAAAATCACGCCCAGCATCTATCGCCGTCTCGCGCCCACGCGCTTTCACTTGCAAGCCCCCAATGGCATTCACTTCTTAACCACGAAAGGAAACACCACCATGGACCTCTTTGACCGCTTCGCCGGCACCGACTCCTTCCACACCCAACGCCTCCTCGAGCATGCCCTCGCCCTCAACGATGAGCAGCTCGACAATCCTATCCATACCGCCGTCAAACTCCTCCCCTGGGAGAAGCCCGAACGCAACCTCCGCGAACTCCTTGAACGCCTCGTCTCCACCAAGGAAGCCTAGGCCGCCGCCATGTCCGCCGGCGAGATGCCTCAGTTTGCGGCCGAAGCCTGCCCGCCAGCCAAACTATTAAGCCGGTCAGAAGGCCGACGCCCAGTTCCAGGCCATCCCGAACGACGTCCGCAACCGCGGCGCGCGGGACGATACCTTCGTTGACGCCCTCTGCGAACCGCCCGAGAAATTCTCCTTCGGCGGCACCTTCGCTCACGTCATCACCTTCAACACGCACCGCCGCCTCACCGCCCTCGACGCCCTCCGCCGGCTCGGCGTGGACATCGAAGGCTTTGGCTGCCCCATGGAATTTGAGACCGCTACCGTAACCGCACTGTGAAAGGCTGCGACGCGCCAACCGCATTCGTCACCGTCACCGTCACCGACTCGATATCGGCCAACGAACCCGTAACATTGAACGGCATCGACAACCGGAACTGACCGCCGAACGGCGCCGCCGCCGTGCTTTGGTACCACGTCGTAAATGCCGGGCCCACCGCCACCGGAACGTCCGTCGTCGCCAGCGGCGCGCCCGCCGCCGGCGTCAACCGGAACGTCGCCGCCGAAATCTCCCGGGTATTGCTGAACCCGTCAATCAGCAGCGTAAACGTCCCCGTCCCTAGCTGCGCCGTTCCCGCTGTAATCACTGGAACCGTCCGCGCAATAGGCACCGTCGAATCCGGCACCGGCGTCGTCGATTCCGGCGACGTCGACGTCCGAATCCGAATCGTCCCGGCCACCGTTCCGGACAGAAGCCGCAGCGGGGTCGCCGGGAATGTTGCCGTTGTTTCCCCTGCCGGAATCGTGAAAGTGACCGTGCGCCCGCCGCTTGAAAACTGCACCGCCGGATCGTCCGCATTGTTCACCGCGTTCGGTTCAAACACCAGCGTTAACGTCCCCGTTACCGTCACCGGGAATGGCTGCGCAATCTGAATCGTTACAGTTACTTGAGTACCCGGCGGAAGCGTCTGCGGCAGTCCGCCGATAACCAGCGGCGGCAGCGGCGGCAGCCCGATAGAAATCGATAAGACCCGGGTCGTCGCCGTCCCAGCGGCGTCGACAATGCGTATTGTGAAGGTCGCGGTTCCGGCCGCCGTCGGCGTACCGCTTATCGTCCCATTGGCGGCCAGCGTCAGCCCCGCCGGCGCCGCGCCCTGCGACACGGTCCATGCGCCCAATGGCATAACGCCGCCCGTCGCCGCCACCACGGCCGAGTACGCCACGCCCAGCGTCCCCGATGGCAGCGTAGCCGTCGTCACCGTCAACGCCGCCACCACGCGCAGCGTCGCCGACCGCGTCGCCGAAATCCCCAGCGCGTCCGTCGCCTGCACCGTTATGTCAAAGGTCCCCGCCGTCGTCGGCGTGCCGGAGATCGCGCCCGCCGCGTTCATGGAAAGCCCAGCCGGCAAAGCGCCGCCAGTAACGGCAAACGTCACCGGAGCCTTCCCGCCCCGCGTCGCGAACGCGAAGTTGAACGGCTGCCCCGGCACCAGCGCCGCATCCGCCGGCCCATTCGTAATCTCCAACGGATCGTAGATCGTTATGGAGAACGGCGCCGTCGCCGTCAGCCGCTGTGAGTCCTGCACCGTCACTGTAAACGGATACGATCCCGCCGCCGTTGGCGTTCCCGCCAGCGTCCCCGCCGCCGTGTCAAACGTCAGCCCGGGGGCCGCCGTACCGCTCAAACTCCACACATAAGCGGCCCGTCCGCCCGCCACGCCAAAGGTGACCGAGTACAGTTTGCCCACTGTCCCCTCCGCTAGTGGCGGTTGCGTCGCAATGCTCAGGTTGCCGGTCACCGTCACGGTATAGGACCGGCTCGACTTCGCCTGCAAAGAATCCGTCGCATCCACGCTAAACGTAAACGCCCCGCCCTGCGACGGCGTTCCGCTCAACAATCCCGACGAGTTGAAACTCATCCCCGGCGGCACCGTCCCGGTAAAGGCAAACGTGTACGGACTCTGCCCACCCGTCGCGCCAAACTGTAGCGTCAACGCCTGCCCCACCGGCGCCGTCGGCGCAATCGATGACGGCGTCACCACCAGCGGCAACAGCGCCGGCTCGATCACGACCGTGTACGAATTGCCCGCAACGCGCCCCGCCGAGTCCGTCGCATTCACCGTGAACCGGTACGTGCCCTCCTGCGACGGCGTTCCCGCCAGCGTCCCGGAGGTCATGGAAAGCCCCGTTGGAACCGCGCCCAGCGACACGGTAAATGCATACCCTGGCGCTCCGCCCGTCGCCGAGAACGATGCGCTATAGCTCTGCCCCACTCGCCCATTGGGCAGAGTTCCCGGACCAATGGATAACGACGGCGGCGGCGGCGCCGTAACGTTCAGCGCCAGCGTCTTCCGCGCCACTCGTCCGCGCGTGTCCGTCACCGTGACATTCTGCGGAAACGGGCCTTCCGGCACATTCGTCGTCCCGTTAATCTGCCCCGTGGACGCGTTCAGCGCCAAGCCCGCCGGCAGGGCTGTTCCCGCCAGCGCCCAGACATAGGGCGACCGTCCGCCCGCCGCCGTCAGCATCGACGCATAGGCTCTGCCCTGCACCGCATCGCCTAGCGTTTGCGCCGTTATCGTTAGCGCTTCCACCACCAGTATTGACAGCGCGCGAATCGCCTGTTGCCCTGGCGCAATGGTCATCCGCACCGTAAATGGGTACGTGCCGTGTGTCGTCGCGGTACCGGATATCACGCCCGACCCCGCGGCCAGCGCCAATCCCGGCGGCAGTGACCCGCTCGTGATCGACCATGTAAACACGTTTAGCACGGCGCTGTTTGTTGTCAGGGTAACGGAGTAAGTCTCTTGCTCCGCGACGTCCGGCAGCGATGTCGTCGTAATAACCAACGGATCCAGCACCGTCATTGTGTACGCCCGCTGTCCGCTCCGCCCCCCCGAATCTGTCGCTTGAACGGTGAAGGAGAACACGCCCGCGACCGCCGGTGTCCCGGCCAGCAATCCCGTCGAAGTTCCCAGAGTCAACCCGGCCGGCAGCGCTCCCGCCGGCACCGACCACGACACCGGCTGCGTCGTCCCCGATGCGGTCAGCACCTGGCTATACGCCGTGCCGGTCGTCCCATCCGGCAGCGTCGGCGGTGTGATCGTCAACACTGCGAACACCGTCATCGTGTATGCCCGCTGCCCGGTCTGCCCAAAGCTATCGACCGCCTGAATAGTGAACGAGTACGTTCCCGCCGTCGTCAGGGTGCCGATCATCGGCCCGGACGTGTTTAGCGTCAATCCCGGCGGAATCGCCCCCGCCGCCACGCTGAACGTAAAGGATGTGGATGTTGACCCCGACGCCACAAACGGTACCCCATACGGCGAACCCACTGTCCCGTCCGGCACCGCGGCCGGTAAAATCGAGATGGCGTTGAACACCGCAATCGAATACAGGCGAGATCCCGTTTGGCCCATTGAATCCGTCGCTAGAACAGTGAACGAGGACCCGAGCGTACTGGATGGCGAACCGCTCAATAACCCTGTCGTCGCGCCTAGTGTAAATCCGGATGGCAACGCCCCTCCGGAGATAGACCACGTAACCGCACCCACTGCCCCCGTCGCCGTCAGCGTCTGACTGTACGCCATGCCGACGATGCCATTCGGCAACGTGGCCGGAACAATGGTCAGCCCGCCCGCCACCGTCATCGAATATGCCCTTGCGCCCGTCTGGCCCTGCGCATCCGTCGCCACGACCGTAAACGCAAACGTCCCCGCCGATGTCGGCGTCCCGTTGATCAGTCCCGTCGCCGCGCCAAGTGCTAGACCCGTCGGCAATGCTCCCGAAGTTACTCCCCACGTCACGGCGCCCGCCGCTCCCGCCACCGTCAGCGCCTGGCTGTACGCCGCTCCCAAAGTCCCGTTCGGAACCGTCGCCGGCAATATGTTCAATACCCCGGAAACAGTCAGCGAATAGGCCTGCGCGCCGGACTGTGCCAGCGAATCCGTCGCCGTCACCGTAAAAGCGGATGTCCCCGCCGCCCCCGGTGTGCCGCTCAGCAACCCGGTCGTCGCTCCCAGCGCCAGTCCCAGCGGCAGCGCTCCTGTGCTAATCGTCCACGAAACGACCCCCGTTGCCCCGCTCACCGTCAGCGTCTGGCTGTACGCCACACCGGTCATCCCATTCGAAAGCGTCGCCGGAGCGATCGTCAGCACTCCCGCAACCGTCATCGTATAAGCCCGGGCGCCGGATGGCCCCAACGAATCCGTCGCCACCACCGTGAACGTAAACGTCCCCGCCGCCGTCGGTGTACCGTTGATCGTGCCCGTCGCCGCGCCCAGCGTCAACCCTGCCGGCAGCGCTCCCGAAGTTACTGCCCACGTCACCGCGCCAGTCGCCACCGTCGCCGTCAGGGTCTGGTTATAAGCAACTCCCAATGTCCCGTTCGGGACCGTCGCGGGCGCGATGGTCAATCCGCCGGAAACCGTCATCGAATACGCCTGCGCGCCCGTTTGCCCTAACGAATCCGTCGCAGATGCCGTGAACGCAAATGTGCCCGCGGTCAGTGGGGCGCCGCTGATGGCGCCCGTGGCCGCGCCGAGCGCCAGTCCGCCCGGAAGCGCACCGGAACTGATCGCCCAAGTGACCGCGCCCGTCGCGCCCGTCGCCGTCAGAGTCTGGCTATATGTCGAGCCGACAGTCCCATTCGTCACCGTCGCCGGCGATATGCCCAGCACGCCCGCAATCGTCGGTGAATAGGGCCGTGTTCCGGTCTGCCCTAACGAATCGGTGGCCTGTACCGTAAACGAAACCGTACCCGCCGTGATAGGCGTTCCGCTGATGATTCCAGTTCCCGCTCCTAAACTAAGCCCCGCAGGCAGCGCTCCGGCCGTAACGAGCCACGCTATCGCCCCCGTCCCATTCGTAACCGTCAACGCCTGGTTATAGGCCACGCCCACGGTTCCATTCGCGACTGTCGCCGGCGTTACATTCAGGACACTCAAAATCGTGAGCGAGTACGCGCGCGTCCCCGATTGGCCGAGCGAATCCGTCGCCTGCACCGTAAATGCGAACGTCCCCGCCGTCGTCGGCGTGCCGCCAATAACGCCGGACGATGCACCCAAAGTCAGGCCGCCGGGAAGTGCCCCCGCGGCGACAATCCACGCCACCGCGCCCGTCGCTCCCGTTGCCGTCAAAGGCTGGCTATAAACAGCGCCAACCGTCCCACTCGGAACCGTAGCGGGAGCAATACTCAACACCGCCAGCACCGTCATCGAATAGGCTTGCGTCCCGGTCTGCGTCAAGGAATCCGTCGCCTGCACGGTAAATGCAAAGGTCCCCGCCGTCGTCGGAGTACCGCCAATCAACCCGTTCGCGGCTCCCAGAGTCAAACCCCCAGGCAGTGCCCCCGCCGATACTATCCACGCCACCGCGCCCGTCGCCCCGGTCGCCGCCAATCCCTGGCTATAAACCACCCCCACAGTCCCATTCGGAACGGAAGCAGGAGCGATAACCATCCCCCCGAGCACCGACATCGAATAGGCCTGCGTCCCCGTCTGCGTCAACGAATCCGTCGCCCGCACCGTAAATGCAAACGTCCCCGCCGTCGTCGGAGTTCCACTAATCAACCCGCTTACGGCTCCCAACGTCAAACCCCCAGGCAGAGCCCCCGCCGATACAATCCACGCCACTGCGCCCGTCGCCCCCGTCGCTGTCAACGCCTGGTTATAAACCGCCCCCACATTCCCATTCGGCACCGTCGCCGGCGTAATAACCAGTGAGTTCAAAACCTGCATCGAAAAATTCGCCGACACCGGCACCATGGTCGAATCTACCGCGTCCACCGTAAACGCATAACTGCCCAGCAGTGTTGGCGTGCCGCTCAACAAGCCGGTGCTCGCATTCAAAGTCAGCCCCGGCGGCAGCGCGCTCGGCACCACGCTCCACGTCACCGCGCCCACCGCTCCCGGTGCGCTAAACGCCACCGAATACGGAGTGTTCAAAACCCCATTCGGCACCGTGGCCGGCAATATGGTGAGTCCCGCCCCAATCGTTATCTGCCCGGCGAGCGTCCCCAATCGCCCCGCGCTGTCCTCCGCTCGCACCGTGAAGTTGTATGTCCCCGCCACCAGCGGCAAGTTCGAAATCAGGCCGGTTGCAGGGTTAATCGCCACCAATGGCGGCAAGTCGCCCGTGCTTATACTGAACGTCTTCGAAGCCGCGCCGCCCGTCGTCGTAACCTGGGTATTGTAAGCCGCCAGCACCAGTCCGCTCGGCATCGGCGCCGCGTTCGTAATTGCCAGTGGGTCTGTAACTTCAATCGCGAATGACCCCTCGTTGCTAAACCCCACCGCGTCAATCAGAATCATCGAGAAAAAGTACAATCCGTTCGTCGTCGGAGTTCCCGAGACAACTCCCGCCGCCGACGCCGTCATCCCCGGCGGCAAAGTTCCGTAGAGGAGCCAATTGTACGGCGCAAGGCCGCCTTCCCCGGTAAAAACCTGGTTGTACGCGACATTCCTCGCCGCCGCCGCCAGCGTCGTCGTCGTCGTTACCTGCGGCTGTGTCCGAACGTTTATCGTGTAAGGGATCGCTGCGGTGCGCCCATCCGCATCGGTCACAATAACCGAAAAATTGGACGTCCCCGCAATCACCGCCCCGCCCGTAATCGACAGCGGAAATATATTCTGCAAATACATTCCCTCCGGCAAACTGCCGCCGGAAATAGACAAGGTCATCGGAGCCCGCCCACCGCCCGTCGTCACGCCCGCCAGCACGCTCGACCCTTCCACCAGATTAGATGTGCCGACCGGCGAAATGGAAGCCGTCAGTGGATCCGCCACATGAATTGTGAACTGCTTCGTGTCCGTTGCCGAACTCACCGCGGTCCCTACCTGCGCCAGAAACGTATAAGATCCCGGCGTGGCCGGCGTCCCCGCCAATACGCCCGTCGCGCTGAATGTAATCCCCGGCGGCAAACCGCCGCCCGGGTTAGACCACAACGGCGACGGCGCCCCGGTCTGGCTCAACGGCACGTTGTAAACGCTCCCCGTTGTCCCAGCGGCTACAGAGGATGTCGTTATCCCCAGCGGCCCTCCCACGCCAATGAAAAAACTGCGGTTCGCCGTCTGTCCCGCCGCATCCGAAACCGTCACCGTGAATGGAAATGTTAATCCCGCCGCTCCCGCCGCCGGAACGCCCGTGATAAGGCCCGTACTCGCGTTCAGCGAAAGTCCCGTCGGCAGTGTGCCAGCGGTCACTGCGAAGCTCAGCGGCGTAAAATTCCCATTCACTGCCGCCACTGAATTGCTGTAGGCCACCGTGGTCCGCGCATTCGGCAGTTCCGTCGTACGCTGGATCGCCAGTGCCCCTACGACGTTTATCGGCACAGTGCTAAAGATCACCGCGCCGCCCAACGAATCGCTCCCCAACACCACCGGGGTGAACACGCCCGGCGTCGAAATCTGATAGCTCAACGTCCCCGCCGAAGGGTCGACAAAAATGAAGCCGCTTCCCGGCCCGCCGATCCGGTTAAATACCTTCCCGCTGCCGCCCTGCAACAGAGAATACGCCGCCGCGCCGACGACATTCTGGTTCACCAACGCGGTTGGCGGCGTCGTGACGAAGCCCTGCAACGCCGACTGTTGCGTAATCGAAAATGCCTGTGAGTACGTCCGTCCCGATGCGTCCAGCGCGTTGATCGTGAAAGGCGTAGTGGGGCCGCCCGTCGACCCTGGCACTTCTCCCAGCAGCGCTCCCGTCCCGGCGTCCAGCGTTATCCCGAAAGGCAGCGACCCCGCGCTTACGCTAAACGTGTACGGCTCCACGCCACCGCTCGCCGTGAAAGCGTGGTCGTACGCAAAGTTTTCTTCCGCGTCCCGCGGCGTCCCCGTAATGCCGCCCGCGCCGTTCACCAAAATCCGGTAGCTCCGCCACACGCTCATCGTCCCGGCTGTCTGCCTCACCGCAAAGTGATACTCTCCTGCCACCGTAGGCGTTCCGCCGATCACCCCCGCGGTATTCATAGCCATTCCGGTGGGCAGCGCCCCCAGCACCAACGAAAATCCGCTGGCGCCCAACGACCCGTCAATGTCGATGCTATACGCCGTGCCCACGCTCCCCGCCGGTGGCGTTGTTAACGTCGTCACTTGCCCGCTTGGCACTATGGTGAATGGCCGCTCCGCCGTGTTTGGGACCGCCGATGAATCCGTCACCCGCACCCGGAACTGCGTCCCCGCCGCTGGCATGGTCCCGCTGATTACGCCCGTAGCCGCCGTCAGCGTCAACCCCGCCGGCAGCGAGCCTTGCACAATCGAAAACGCATACGGCGCCACTCCGCCCCGCACCCGGATCGTATCTGTGTACGACGCGCCGCTCGTCCCCGTCGCCGCCGCCGGCGTGTCGATTTGCAACGGGTCGTTCACCCGAATCACGAACGACTTGCTCGGTATCCCGTAGTTCAAATCGAATACGCGCAGCGCGAACGCGTAAACGCCCGAAGTAGTTGGAGTACCCGTCAGCGTCGCCCCGGACCCAACTACTTTCAGCGTTAATCCCGGCGGCAGAGCGCCCGTCACCGTAGCGACAGAATGAAGCGGCGTCCCGCAACCGCTCGTCGCTATCGTGTAAGTAATGGCCGCGCCCCGCACCGCTTGCGGCAGCACCGCCCCCGTCGTAATCCCGCATCCTCCGTTCGGATTCGTAAACGCCAGCGCCGCCCCGGCAGTCAATACGATCAGCCCGGCCAGCCGCTTGATCACTGCCGGCCGCCGTTCTCAACACCCAATGCCGGAATCACCAGCAGCGGCGCCTCGCTCTCCGGGTCCAATACCCACAACGGCCGCGCCGGGTCGCGTGTCAACAAAAAAGCCCGGCCGCCTTGCACCGCCTCCAACCGTTCAGATCCTTCCGGCACTTCAAATGCCCGCACGTCGCCGCCGCCCACCGGTACCACCAGCGCCCGCTCGCCAAGCAGCACCGCGTGCTTGCCCGCCCGGTCCACCGCCAGTGTGTATCGCCCGCCGTCTCCATCCAGCTTCCGCAACAACGTCGTCCCACCCGACCCGTCCAGCCACAGCAGGGAATGCGCCGCCGGATCGTACGCCATCGCCCGTTCCCCGGCGAACGCCATGCTCCACCACACACTCGCCGCCATTCCCCACTCCGCTTTTCCGCCCGCCGTCCACGCCGTTAGACTTTCATCGGCTAATAAAGCCAGCACGCGCTCGCCGCTTGCTGCAACCCGCACCGCCACGGCCCGCTCCGGCAACGCCAACCGCCACGGCGTCCCGCGCTCGCCCGCCACCAAAACCAATCGCCCTGTCGCGTCCAAAAATGCCCCCGGCTGCATCGACGCCCAGCGCCCTTCCAGCACCTCCCCGCCTCGCATCGCCGTGCCATCGGCCAGCAACGCCAAATCACCCCATGTATCCCGCACGCCCTCCCGGACCGCCTCGCCTATATGCGCCGCCGACGGCATCCCATACAGGGGCCGCATCCGCGCCGCTCCGTCCACCACATAACCCATCACCGGACCGCCCACGCTCTGCGCCGTCAACGCCCCCGCCGCCGCGAAGCCCAAAATCACATTTCTCATCGCGGGCCTCCCACCGTCGGCATCCCCGGCGTCACTG
>Ga0163151_10002721_pt1 | contig 26686 bp, 20 predicted proteins | sample OliLakLV19MP5IB2_FD_145596 | JGI IMG/M metagenome (GOLD analysis project Ga0163151, IMG submission 145596) | Freshwater microbial mat bacterial communities from Lake Vanda, McMurdo Dry Valleys, Antarctica - Oligotrophic Lake LV.19.MP5.IB-2 | ecosystem: Environmental > Aquatic > Freshwater >...
CGCGCAGCGGCGGGCGGGGGCACCACAGCGCCAGCGTGCATTGGCGTTTCGTCATTACTGCTTGGCGTGCAGCGCTGCATAGAAGCCCCTCGCGAGAGCGAGGGGACGGCGGCCAGTTGGGCGAGAACGCTCACGATGACAAGCGGGAAGGCCCTCCACCCGCAGTCCCACGGCTAGCGCCATGGGCTTCTATTCGGCACAACCCGGTGGCGCGCAGCGGCGGGCGGGGGCACCACAGCGCCAGCGTGCATTGGCGTTTCGTCATTACTGCTTGGCGTGCAGCGCTGCATGGAAGCCCCTCGCGATAGCGAGGGGACGGCGGCCAGTTGGGCGAGACCGCTCACGATGAAAAGCGGAAAGGCCCTCCACCCGCAGTCCCACGGCTAGCGCCATGGGCTTCTATTCGGCACAACCCGGTGGCGCGCAGCGGCGGGCGGGGGCACCACAGCGCCAGCGTGCATTGGCGTTTCGTCATTACTGCTTGGCGTGCAGCGCTGCATAGAAGCCCCTCGCGATAGCGAGGGGACGGCGGTTCGTTGGGCGAGACCGTAGGTGATGGCGAGCGAGACGTCCTTCAGCCCGCAGTCCCACGGCTAGCGCCATGGGCTTCTATTCGGGCGAAGCCACGGATGGCCTGCGCCGCGTAAAGCTAGTCCCACGGCTAGCGCCATGGGCTTCTATTCGGGCGAAGCCCTCCGACAAGCTTCGGTCGGCTAGAGAAGGCTTTCCAGAAGCAGCCGCATCTTGCGGAGCTCGGCGACTTGATCGACGCCCTCGATCGGTGCCATGTGGGCACAGATCGCCCGGGCGTAGCCTAAGCGCTCGAGCTGCGCCATGATCTTGCCGTACTCAACGCCCCCTTGGCCGATCCGCACCTGAAATATGTCGGGCTTCGTGTCTCGCAGATGCACGTGCATGACGTACTTCAGGATCGACTCCCATGACGTGGCCTTTTTCATGCCGTAGATGAAATGGCTGGGGTCGAGCGTGACGCCGAGCCCTGGCACGTTGCGGCAGAGCGACGCGGTCGTCTCCGCGTCTTTCGTCATACGGTCGGCCGTGGTTTTCACCGCGACGACTGCGCCGAGCTTGGCGGCGATCGTAACGAGCTTCTGAAGCCGCTCGATTTCGACGTTGAAGGGTGTGCCGGGCTCCGACGCCTCGACCACCATCGTCACGACGCCAAGCGACTTGGCCAGACGGCAGCAGGCGTCGAAATGATCGAAGAAGACCGGGCTGTCGGACGCTGCAAACGACACAGCCACCGGCCGCAGCCGCTGGAGGTCGCTGCACGCGGCAATCGCCGCCTCGGGGTCGGCCGCCACCTCGGCCGGCAGGAGATGCCCGCCGGTCTCGTGAACATCGAGCTCGACGGCCGTGAATTCGAGCTCCGCGAGCCGCTCCATCGCGGCCTTGAGCGGCATATGGGGAAGGCATTCCGTGCTGACGCAAACGAACACGTGCAATCGCTCCTCTGAAACTCGCGGCGATCCATCTGCCGCGAACCCCAAAGGGTAGCGACCGACGCACAAAGAGGGCAACCGCACGCGGGCGCTCATGCCGCGTACAATGGCGTGCCAGCGGCCCTCACACGGCCGGTTCTGTCCAGCATTCAGGGAGCAAGCGAGCATGTCCAGCGACCAACAGCAGCCCACGCGGGTGATTCTCGAGCAGCCCGGGAGCTGGAGTCGCTGGAGCACGCGGGCGGCCTGGATTGTGGCCGGCATTTCCTTCATGTCGGCCCTCGGAAGTGCCGCGGCCTTCTCACAGTATTTTCAGCGCGACGCCCAGGTCGTCGAGAAGTGGCACTCGCTTTCCCGGTCGGCGGGCGACAAGGTGGCGATCGTGACCGTGGCCGGGGCCATCATGGGGGGCGACGGATTTGCCCGGGCTCAGCTCGATCACGCCGCCGACGACCCGTCCGTCAAGGCGATCGTCCTGCGGGTCGATTCGCCCGGCGGCACCGTGAGCGGCAGCGACGAGCTCCACCACCGTCTCTCGCAGATCATCGCCGACCGCAAGCTGCCAGTCGTGGTGAGCATGGGGGGCCTGGCGGCCAGCGGCGGCTACTACGTGGCGATGGCCAATGGCGGTCGCGACGATGTCATCTTCGCCGAGCCTGCCACGCTCACGGGCTCGATCGGCGTCATCATTCCGCACTTTGATGTGTCGGAGGCGCTCGGCAGGATCGCCATCCGCGACGACTCGATCGCGAGCGGGCCCCTCAAGCAGATGCTGAGCCCCACGAAAGACCGCTCACCCGAGGTGGCGAAAAAGGAGCGGGAGATTCTGCAATCGCTCGTGGACGGCATGTTCGTGCGGTTTAAGTCGATCGTGAAGGCCGGCCGCCCGAAGCTCGATGACGCTGCGGTAGACGCCGTCGCCACGGGCCAGATTTTTACGGCCGAGCAGGCGAAGGAAGCCGGCCTCGTGGACCGCATCGGATTTCTTGACGACGCGGTGAAGCGAGCCGTGGAGCTTGCCGGTCTCAAAGAAGAGACGGCGATGGTCGTGAAGTACACCAAGCCGAAGGGCCTCTTCGACGAAGTGCTCGGCGGTCGGCCATCGGGCGCGAGCCTCTCCCTCGAAGCCTTTGCCGAGCTCGCCACCCCTCGCGCCTGGTATCTCTGCAGTTGGTGGCCCGTGCTCGTCCGCAGCGAGTGACCGGAGCTGCCCGGGGAGCCGCTTAAGGCTTCTTCCGACGATCCTTCATGCCAGCGGTGAATTCTTCTCGCGAGACCCGTCCGTCGCCGCTCGTGTCGAGCTTCTTGAAGCGGCCTTCGGCCTTGGCGGCAACCTTCTCGGGCATCCCGGTCTTGAACTCCTCGAGCGACAGGACACCGTCGCCGTTGGCGTCTTTCTTTTGGAAGAACTTGGCGGGGTCGCGATCCTTCTTCGGTTCATCGGCCGCGAGGGTTGTCCCGGCGCTGACACAGGCGACGGCAGCGACGAGTGCGCGAATGCTGAACGAGCGAAACATAGGGCTATCTCCTTGATGGGTTGATCGGGCCTGTGCGTCGGCCCACTGCCATTTAACGAGCGAGCCCGTCCAGAGTTGCAGCCCCCACGGCGGCCAGGGCGGCGTGGTCGCCTGGGGTCGGCTTCCGGCCGGTGACGCGGGCGAGCGCCAATCGGCACCAGCACTCCGCGGCGACGACGGCCTTTTCGTCGCCCGAGGTATCGGCATGCCAGGCGACGGCGAGGACGCTTGCGAGGTCGCGAACGTCTTGTGATAGCACGCCAATTTCAAGCTGGTGGTTGGCGAGGCCGCGGCCATGACGCCGGATGGCGCGATCGATCCGCCGGGCCGTCTTGGCCAGAAGCCGCCGAGCAGATGCGGCAGACCGACGGAGCGGCCGATCCAGAATGGTGGAGTCGTGGTGACGGCTCGAGAGGCGAGCCATCAGACGTGCCCGCCAGGCGAGCCAGGCGGCTGCGCGGCGCAGCGATCCTGCTTCGCGCGGAAGAGATGCGAGAGGATGCCCCTTGGCGATGCCGCGAAAGAGGGCGAGCCCAAGCAGATCGCTCTCCCCTTCATACACCCCGACCGCCAAGTGATCGTGGAACGCATCGCCAAGTGGATGGCCAACCAAAAACGCCCGGCCGCCATGCACGCCGAGCGCGTCCATCGCCGCCTCGCGCACACATGTGCTCGCGACGATCTTTGCGGTGATTGCCTCCCATTCGCCGCCGCCGCCATCCACAGCCGCCGCCGCCCACATGCTCACCGCATCGCACGCAGCGATCGACGCAGCGATCCGGCCGAGCCGTCCTTGGATGAGCTGCCGCGAGGCGATCGGCTGGCCCCACGTGTGGCGACGCTTGGCATGTTCTACGGCATGCGAGAGCACGAGTCGCAGCGTGCCAGCGGCCTGGGCAGCCAGCGTCGTGCGGCCACGGTTAAGGCCATGCCACACGATCGCCATGCCATCGCTGCCAGCGGGCGGGGCCAGCACATCGTCTGGGCTCACCTCACACTCCGAGAATTCGAGGGCAGCGTTGGCGGTGTGCTTGAGGGGATGAATGGCATAGTGCCGCAGCCGAAACGTGTCGGTATCGGTGTCGGGCAACTGGACGAGCACGACGGCCGGCTTTCCGTCGAGCATGGCAAGAATTTTTACGAGCCGACCGTGAACGGCGTTCGTGATGAACATCTTGGTGCCGGTGAGCAGGAGCCTGCCGTCGCGGCGTTCGAGCATCGACTGCACACGGGCAAGGTCGCAGCCGGCGTCGGGCTCGGTGGCCCCAAAGATGGAGAGCGGTTTGCCAGCGGCGAGGCCCGGCAGAAAGCGCGCCTGCTGCTCGGGCGTACCGAAGGTGGCAAGTGCCGAGACGGCGCCGATCGATGAATGCACGGCGAGCATTCCGGCGGCCGTGGGCACATTGGCTGCGAGCCGCGTGATGGCTCGCGCGAGATCGACCATCGACGCTCCCGCTCCACCAAACGCTTCGGGCACCGCCAGCCCCCAGAGGCCAGTCTCGCCGAGCGCCGCTTCGGCAGCGGCCGAGAATTTTCCACGCGGGGGCGGAGGTGGATCATCGATCGGTGGCGTCGGCGGCAGGTCGCCCGCAGGCGGGTCGTAGAGCGTGCCCGCCTCACGAAGCCGCGCGATCTCGGTTTCGGCTCGCTGGATCACCGCCTCGACCGCCGAAGCCTGGGGCTCGGCCGCGAGCGCCGCCGCCGCGGCAAAGCCGCCCGGGCCGCCGTGCCACACGGCAGACACCAAAGACTTCACATCGCCATCACGCGATCCAAGCCCCCGGCGTGAGCCGGGGGGCTGCGGGTGGTGCACCGCCCCGTCGTCCACTCCCAAGCCGGCTCGCCCAAATTCTCGCCGTCCCCTCGCTGGCGCGAGGGGCTTCCATGGTTGTCGCAAGCCGTCGTCTTCTCGGAAAAGGTTCCTGACACCTTTTTCGATCACGTCGCGGCGAAGTTTTTGTGACGGAGTGATTTCGCCGCGTGATGCATCAAAAGGCCGGTCCATCACGACCACGCGACGCACACGCCACGCTCGTGGCAGGTGATGCTGTCGCCGCGCAAGCCGCCGGGTGAGCCACTCCACGAGCCTCGGATGGCGCACCGCCGATCGCCGCGAGAAGACGACAATGCCAAGCCGGCGGAGCGTGCGGCGGATCACCGCAGGCTCCGGCACGACGACCGCGAGAGGCCAGCCATCCGAATCGCTGACAACGCACACCTGCGCCACCGCTTCATCCTCGGCAAGCGCCCGCTCAACTTCGGCGGGAGGAAGTTTGATGCCGTTTGGGAGCACCAGCACATCCTTGAGACGACCGGTGATGCGGAGATTTCCTTCCGTGTCGAGCTCGCCGACATCGCCCGTCTCGAGCCACTCGGGAAGCGTGCGTGGTGGCTCATGCGGCTCAATCACGGCAGGTGCACGTGAGGGCGTCTTCACGAGCAACTGACCGCAGCTCTCCGCACGATCGTCGATGCGCACTTCGATGCCGGGAAGCAGGAACCCCACGGAGCCCGGCCGGCGATTCCGCGGCGTGGCCACCGCCACCACCGGCCCCGCCTCAGCGAGCCCATACCCCTCGACGAGTGGCACACCTCGCGCCGCAAACAGCTCCGCCGTTCGCTCGCGGAGCGGCGCACCGCCTGAGATGCACACGCGCACCTCGCCCCCGATCGCCGCGGCCAAATCAGCGATCTTTCCGCTTCGCACGCCTGCTTCGAGCCGCTCAAAAAACGCGGGCACGCCAAGGATCACGGTCGGTGGCAGCGCCCTGCATGCGTCGAGAAGTTGTGTGCGATCAGCGACCACATTGAGACAGCCACCTCGCGCCACCGCGGAGTAGAGATCGCCGACCCGCGCATAGAGATGGCTCGCCGGGAGCCAGGAGAGACGCACATCCCGTGGGTCTGACAGAAACACGCCAGACACGGCCCGGGCGTTCCAGGCGAGCGACCGCTGCGAGTGGACCACACCATGCGGGGTCCCCGTGGTGCCCGACGACAGCACGATCGTCGCTGGAGCATCGGGATTGGTTGCAGCGACGCATGCGGCGCATGCGGCGAGCGCGTCAGCAAGGCCAGCCTCATCACCGTCGTTCCGCGCGAGAAAACCGCCGGCGGGCCGCGACACGACAATCCGACCAGGCACGTCGGCGGCACCGAGCGAGCCGGGCCGCGCAGGGCCACTGAACACAACACCCTTGGGATCGAGCCACGCGAGTTGCTCGCGGTGTTCTGCCACCGAGGCATCGTCATGCAGCGGCACATGCACGAGCCCCGCCAGCAGACACGCCACATCAACGGCGATCCAGTCGGGCGAGTGTGGGCCGACGTGGACCACGCGATCACCGCGACCAAGCCCAGCGGCTTCCATGTGCCTCGCGGCCTGGACCGCCGCCACGGCCAGCTCCGACCACGTCCACATTGTGACCGCCCCACCATCAACAACGGCCACCGCGGCCCGGTCGGCCGTAGCAGCCACCCGCGCAGTGAAGAGGCCAACGAGTGTGGCCTCAGATTCGGCCAATGCGCCATCAGCCCGTGTCGCATCTCTCGATGATTGAATGCGCGCCTCGTCACTCATCGTGAAATCCGCGAGGGGTTGCCCGTGCCCTGTCGCCGGCGTTGTTTGCAAGCGAAGCCATGGATGGCGAAGCGCAGCAAACATCGAGTGAGCGAAGGCCAGATTGGCCGCAGCGAACGTCCGGCGATGGGGCACGGGCAACCCCGAGCCGCGGACGAGCGAGCCGCGGACGAGGCCGCGGACGAAGCCGCGGACGAGGCCGCGGACGAGGACAGGCACCTGCCCCAAGGAAAACGAGCCAGTCCCCGAGCCGCCTCATCGCGACGACTCCATTCGCTCAAAGAGCACGGCGATGCCCTGCCCCAGGCCGATGCACATCGTGGCCAAGCCATAACGGCCGCCGGAGTCGCGAAGCGCGTGCAGGAGCGTCGTCGTGATCCGGGCGCCGCTCGCCCCGAGCGGGTGGCCGATGGCAAGCGACCCACCCCGCACGTTGACTCTCGCCGCGTCGAGGCCAAGCTCGCGAATGCAGTGAATCGCCTGCGCCGCAAAGGCCTCGTTGAGCTCCACAAGATCGATATCGGCAAGCGCGATCCCAGCCGCTGCGGGCCGCGACAGGAGCTTTCGAGTCGCCGCGATCGGCCCAGTGCCCATCGCGGCGGGTGGCACGCCGATAACGGCCGTAGCCACGACGCGGGCCAGTGGTTCGAGTTTCTGACGAGTGGCCTCGGCCTCGCTCATCACCACCATGGCCGCTGCGCCATCGCTCAAGGGCGCGCTCGTCGCGGCCGTGACGGTGCCGATCGTGGGCAGGAACACCGGCTCGAGCGCCGCCATTGCCTCGAGGGTCGTGTCGGCCCGGATCGACTGGTCGATCCAAGCCTCGATGATCGCCCCCTGTTCGTCATGGCCCACCACCGGCACGATCTCGTCTTCAAAAAGGCCAGCGGCCGTGGCCGCAGCGGCGCGTCGATGGCTTTCGACGGCGTATTCCTCCTGGGCACGGCGACTGATGCCGTGCGATGCAGCAAGGTGCTCCGCGGTGAGCCCCATCGAGAGCATGCCGCGGCTTGAACGGGCGAACACCCGCGGATGGATGTCGACGGCCGACTCCATCGGTAGGTGATGCATGTGCTCGACGCCGGCGACGACCTGCACATCTGCCGCGCCCGCTGCGATGGCGTGGGCCGCACGAGCAAGGGCCTCGAGCGACGAGCCGCAGAGACGGTTGACCGTCGTGCCCGCGGTGGAGAAAGGCAGGTCGGCCATGAGGGCGACACACCGCGCCACGTTGCCGCCGAGCTCGCCGCGCTGCTGCGTCGCGCCAAGCACGACATCCTCGATGGTGTCGGGGTCCACGCCGCTGCGTTCAACGGCAGCCCGCACGACTGCCGCGGCGAGCTCATCGCCGCGCACGTTTCGATAGAGGCCCTTCTCTGCATGGGCCCGGCCGATCACCGTACGGCAGCAGGCAACGATCACGGGCGTCGTGGTGTCTTTCGCCATGGCTGTCACTCCGTGAACTTCCGGCCGGATGCTGCCCGCTCCAAGAGGCTCGCGGTGGGCTGCATCCGCACGCCGAGGTCGGCGAGTGGTTCCAGACGCCGAAGTATCTCATCGACACCGAGCGAGTCGGCCCAGGCCATGAGGCCACCGCGGAACGCTGGAAACCCGAGGGCGTGGATAACGGCCAGATCGATGTCGCTCGGTTCGCGGACGATCCCCTCGTCGAGCACACGCAGCGCCTCGAGAAGCATCGGCAGCAGGAGCCGGTCGGCGATCGTGCGATCGGTGTTGTCGCGGGGCGGCAGGGCGTAGCGGCTCACGATCCTCGCCGCGTCGTCATCCACGCCAACGATCCGCGCCTTCGGTCCCGTGCCACGGAAGCGATAAAAACCCACTCCGGACTTGCGTCCGAGGCGGCCTGCCTTCACGAAGGCGGGGATGAGCGGCGAGGCGTCGATGCGATCGCCGTATGCCGCCGATAAGACAAGCCCCGCGTAGAAAGCGGTGTCGAGGCCGATCATGTCGTAGAGCTCGATCGGGCCCATCGGCATACCGAAGCGGCGGGCGACGCGATCGATCCGCGCGGGCTCAACGCCTTCGCGGACCATCTCGATCGACTCGTGGAGATAGGGCATCAACACGCGGTTGACGAGAAAGCCGGGGCTGTCGCGAACGACCACCGGGCATTTTCCGAGCCGCTTGGCGTGGGCCACGACCGCCGCCACCGTGGCATCACTCGTGGCAGGCCCCCGGATGACTTCCACGAGGATCATGCGACGCACGGGATTGAAGAAGTGCATCCCGCAGAACCGCGACGGCTCCGAAATCGCTTCCGCCAGTTTTGCGATAGGGTTCGTGGAGGTGTTGGTGCCGATGATCGCGGTCGGGCTGACGGCCCGCTCGATGTCGGCGAGCACTTTCTGTTTGAGGTCGGTGCGTTCGAGGACGCTCTCGATCACAAGGTCGGCCCCCGCAAGCGCCTCGAGCGATGTGGCCGTTTGCAGACGGCCCGCGAGGGCCATCGCCGCGTCGGGGTCGGCGCGTTTGGCCCCGCGGTCCCACGCGGCCTCTTCCAGGATGCCCGGCACGCTTCGAGCCAGAGCGTCGGCATCAATATCCACAAGCGTCACGCCGAGGCCGCTTCGCAGATGCCGGGCGGCGATGCCGGCGCCCATGATCCCGGCGCCCACAACCGCAGCCCTCGAAATGGGCGATGGTGCTTCGGCCACGGCCCTGCCCACGCCCGGATCACGACGGTTCCGCTCGCCAAGTCGAAAAACTCTCAAGAGGCTGCGGTGGACCGGCGTCGCCGCGAGCCGGGCGAAGGTCTTGGATTCGAGGTGGCTCGCTGCCTCGGCATCGAGCATGGCTCCTGCAAGGATGGCCTCGAGGATCGCTGGCGGTGCGGGGTAGTGGCCACCGGTGCGACCAAGGATCACGACTGCGGTGGTCGCTTCGAGAAAATCCCGCTCGGCAGGATCGAGCACAACCGGCTCGGCCAGTCGGCGGCGGCGCTCGGCAACCGCGGCACCGCTTCGCATCGCGATGATGCGACCCGCGGATTCAAGGGCGACGTCTGGCGGAACGCACGCGTCAACGAGGGTGAGGCGTTCTGCCGCCGGCCCATCGATCGCCTCGCCCGAGGCGATGAGCTCGATCGCCGGGCCTGGCCCGATCAGCCTGGAAGCACGAACGGTGCCTCCCCATCCCGGCAGGAGTCCGAGTTTTACTTCCGGGAACCCGAGCGACGTGTGCGCGGCATTTGTTGCCACGCGGAAATCGCAGGCGAGCGCCAGTTCGAGGCCGCCGCCGAGGCAGGTGCCGTCGATCACGGCGACGGTTGGCCAGGATGCGGAGAGCCGCCCGAAGATCGCCTTGCCGGTGTCGCAAACCTGCTCGACCTCGGCGGCCGGCATCGAGCCGAGGGCATCGATCCGATCGAGGTCGGCCCCGGCGAAGAAGGTTCCTTCCTTTGTCGATCGCAGGATCACGCCCACGGGCCTGGGCCCTCGGCCGAGGTCATCGAGCGCCTCTGAAAGGTCTGAAAAAACCTGCCGGGTGATGACGTTCTGCCGGTGGTCCCGGACAGCGAATGAGATCGTCGCGATACCGTCGGCCGCTCGCTCAATAGTGAGGGTGGCAAGTTCCCGGACGCTTGCGGGCATGGGCGGGTTTATTCTGGCTTGCCTGGAACCGGAAAACCGGTAGTGTAACGGCAATTCTTCACGCCCGCCGAAGGTGGAGAGGCCCATGGAGGTTGCGCCCCACGCATGAACGCCCACACACGCCACGCCACAGCCAGCGACACCGCCGACCGACCCTCAGCAGCCATGCTCGTGGTCGCCTGGCTCTTCCTGGTCACGCTTGCAGTCGTGGGCCGAGCCTGGCAGCCCGGCTTGAACATCACGCCGATGGCTGCGGTCGCCCTGGCCGCCGGAGTGATTTTTCCTTCAACGCTCCTGGCGGCAAGCGTGCCCGTGGCGGCGATCGCCCTCGGTAATCTCTTTTTGCCTGTCCACGATCATCTGCTCATGGCGGTGGTCATATTCGCCGGATTCACATGGCCGGTTCTGCTTGGTCGCTTCGGCCTCCTGGGCAGGGTCGGCAGTGACACCCGCTGGCCCAATGTGGTGGGCGGGGCGCTCGCCAGCACGATCGTCTTTCCTCTGTCCGACTGTGCTCACTGGCTTTTGACTGACATGTACCCGAAGTCCGCCGAGGGCCTCCTCGCCTGCCTGGCGGCTGGGCTTCCGTTCTACCGTTGGGTCCCCGTGGGTAACGTGGCCTGGAGCCTCGGAGTGTTTGGCATTCTGGCTGGTATGGTTGCCGCGGGTGACGCCCTCGCAGCCCGCGGGCTTACCGCCGCCAGCGTTGCCCGCGACACCCGCTTGACGGGCGGCCCTCAGGCCTGAGAATGCCCTTAGAGGTGGGTGTCGCTTCATTATCGACACCCACCATAAAAACGCGGGAATGGCGGAATTGGCAGACGCGCCAGGTTGAGGGCCTGGTGGTAGTAATACCGTGCAGGTTCAAGTCCTGTTTCCCGCAACTTTACGTGAACGAAGCCATCCATGGCCTTCGTTCACTTGTCCGATAGCCGCCGCATCCTGCGGCGGGGGTTGGTTGGGACGTGAACGAAGCATCCATGGCCTTCGTTCACTTGGTGGGTAGCCGCCGCATCCTGCGGCGGGGGTTGGTTGGGACGTGAACGAAGCCATCCATGGCCTTCGTTCACTTGTCCGATAGCCGCCGCGGCGTGCGGCGGCGACCATGAAAGCATGACGCGCGGCGGAGAGCGGCCTAGCCGATGAGTGATACGCCCGAGGGAACGCCTTCTGAATCTGACGTCGAAGAGGCCGCGCGCCCACGGCGGATTCCGATTGGCACGCAACGGGCTGGCGTCGCGCCGCCGACGCTCGCGCCGAAGGTGCAGTACGTGTTGCCGCCGGTGGCCACGGGAGCACCGTCGAGCGAGTTGCCTGCTGGCGAGTCGCCAGCGAGTGAGCCGGTCGTGTCCACGGCATCGGTGACTCAGTCCCCCGCTCCGCAGGCCCCTCCGGCCGGTGGTCGCGAGGGTGATCGGTCGCCGCGAGGTGGCCGGGGCAAGCGACGAGATGGCGTCAAGATGCCGTCGCCGGCCGATGTGTTGCCGCCGGCCAAGCGGGTGGCGATTCCGAATCTTCGGGTGGGGCTCGACGACGACTTGGAGGCGGATTTCGCGGCCGCTGTCGAAGGGCTCGCGATCGACGACATGCTCGACGCTCAGGCATTGCTCAGGGCCGACGCACCGATTGATCCGGGCTCGCGCGTGAAGGGTGTCGTCATCTCAATCGGCCCGGATACGGCGTTCCTTGATCTGGGTGGGCGACGCCAGGGCGCGATGAAGCTCGCTGGCTTCCTCGAGCGTGGCGACGAGATTCCGGAGCCAGGTCAGGTCGTCGAAGTGAACGTTGGCGGCCGTAACGAGGAAGACGGTCTCTACGACGTGGCCCCGGGCAACCGGGCCGTAGCCGTCGAGAACTGGTCGCAGCTTGAAGCGGGCATGGTGGTTGAAGCTCGGGTGATCGCGGCCAACAAGGGAGGCCTCGAGTGCGAGGTGGCGGGGCTGCGTGGCTTCATGCCGGCGAGCCTCGTGAGCACCTGGCGGGTCGAAAACCTCGAAGAGATGGTGGGGCAGACGCTCGAGACGCTTGTCACCGAGATCGTGCCGGCCGCGAGGCGGCTTGTGCTATCGCGTCGCGCCGTAATCGAGAAGCAGGCAGCCGAAGCCAAATCAAAAATGCTCGAGACGCTCGAACCGGGCGCCGAGTTTGACGGCATCGTTCGGAACGTCCGCGAGTTTGGGGCCTTTGTCGATATCGGCAATGGTGTCGAAGGGCTCGTGCATGTCAGCGAGCTATCGTGGGAGCGTGTGGCGAACGCCGCCGACATTCTCCAGGCGGGTCAGAGGGTCCGCGTGATCGTCAAGAAGGTCGACCATGAGACTGGCAAGATCGGTCTCTCGGCCCGCGACCTCATCGAGAGCCCGTGGAAGCGGGCTGGCGAGAAGTATCACACGGGTGTCACGGTGCGAGGCACGGTGACTCGGATTGCCCAGTTCGGGGCGTTTGTGAAGCTCGAGCCGGGGGTCGAGGGGCTCGTGCATATTTCGGAACTGGCGACGCGGCGGATTCGCAGCGTGGCGGATGTGGTCAAGGAGGGCGAGCAGGTCGAGTGCCGCGTGCTTTCGATCGATCCCGACGGCCAGAAACTTTCGCTCTCGATCAAGGCGCTTGCCCCGGCTCCGGCCGAGCGGGCTGACCGCGGTGCTTCGGTTGAATCCGAGGCCGAACCAGAACCTGACGTTCCGCCGCTGCCGCCAAAGAAGCGCAGCACGCCGCTGAAGGGTGGCGTCGGCGGTGACAGCGACGGCGCCCGCTTCGGCTTGAAGTGGTAACGCTGACGAGCAGGGCACCTCAAGCGACTTGCGGATCGGCCCCTACCCCTTTCACGGAGTCTTCTCCCATGATGAAGCTGCGCTTGTTGTCGCCGCTGGTTGTTGCAGCGATCGTCCTCGCATGGTCGCCTTCGGCGTGGGCGAACGTGACGCTCGCGAACATCTTCCAGAGCGGCATGGTGATCCAGCAGCAGATGCCCATCCGCATCTGGGGCACAGCCGAGCCGGGCGAACAAGTCACCGTGAGCATGGCTCGAAAGACCACGACAACGAAGGCCGGCGACGACGGTACCTGGAAGGTCGAGCTGCCGCCGCTGAAGGCCTCCTGGACGGAGTACAGCATTTCGATCAAGGGCAAGAACGCGGTTGCGCTCGAGAAGGTCCTGGTGGGCGAGGTGTGGATCTGCTCGGGGCAGTCCAACATGGAGTGGGGCGTGGGACAATCGCACGACGCGGCCAACGAGATCGCCGCGGCCAATCTCCCCCAGATTCGTCTCTTCAACGTGCCGGGCCACACGGTCGCGCCGCTGCCGCAGCCCGACGTGCCGGGCTCGTGGCAGGCGTGCTCGCCGCAGACGATCGGCGAGTTTAGCGGCGTGGGGTACTTCTTCGGCCGCACGCTGTTGAAGGGCCTCGACGTGCCGATCGGCTTGATCGGGACGAACTGGGGCGGCACGCGCATCGAGCCGTGGACCCCGCCCGAGGGCTTCGACAAGGTCGAGTCGCTCAAGGGCACCGCCGATGAAGTCCGCGGCCGCAACAAGGAGTCCAAAGTCAATCAGAACCAGCCGGCGGCGATCTACAACGCCATGGTGCACGGCCTGACGCCTCTGAGCGTCCGCGGGGCCATCTGGTATCAGGGCGAGTCCAACACCAACGATGGGCTCGGTTATGCCCCCAAGCAGCGAGCGCTCGTCCACGGCTGGCGGAGCGTGTTTCAGAACCCCGAGCTGGCGTTCTACTGGGTGCAGCTTGCCGACTTTCAGGCCGAGACCGACAACCCGGCCGGTGGCGGATGGGGGCCGGTCCGTGAGGCCCAGCGCCGTGCCCTTGATCTGCCCCACACCGGCATGGCCGTCATCATCGACATCGGCGACGCCAAGAACATCCATCCGCAGAACAAGCAGGATGTCGGCTCCCGGCTCGCACGGTGGGCCTTGCACCAGACCTACGGCAAGAAAGACATCGTCCCTTCCGGCCCACTCTACAAGTCGATGGCCGTCGAGGGCGACAAGGTCCGCATCCACTTCGACCACGTCGACGGTGGGCTCATGGTCGGCAAGAAAGAAGGGCTCAACCCAACGCAGGAAGCCACCGGCACCGAGCTCGCCCGCTTCAGCATCCAGGCCGCGGATGGCAAGTGGCACTGGGCCAAGGCGAAGATCGACGGCGAGACGGTGGTCATCTGGGCCGAGGGTGTCGCGGATCCCAAGCATGTCCGCTACGCCTACGAGTCCAATCCGGCTGGCTGCAATCTTTACAACAAGACCGGCCTGCCCGCCTCGCCCTTCACGACGGACTGATCGCGGTGCGAACCCACCGGCGCAAGTGCCTGAAGCGACCCGCTGCGTAAGGGGTTACTTCGGATGAACCATACTAAAAGCCCTTGGCGATAGCCGAGGGACTGCGGTTGGCCGCTCTTCCCGTTTCCCATCATGAAACGGGCTCGCCCAATTGACCCGCCGTCCCCTCGCTATCGCGAGGGGCTAGCATGCGGGGTGGCTGGGCTTTGAACAACACCGCCTTCAAGGCGGTGAAGAGGGGTCGATTTCACGACCCGCTTTCGGCTTTCGCCGATCACGCTGAGATCCGGTCCTTGCCCATCCATGCGACAAGGGGCGCGGGGATTGTGATTGAGCCGTCGGCCTGTTGGTGATTCTCGATGAGGGCGATGATCGCTCGGCTGATCGCGACGGCGGTGCCGTTGAGCGTGTGAGCGAAGGTCGTGCCCTTCTCGCCGGCCTTTTTGAAGCGGATGCCGAGGCGGCGGGCTTGAAAATCGGTGCAGTTGGAGGTGCTCGTCACTTCGCCCCACTCGCCGCCGGTGCCGCGGCCGGGCATCCAGGCTTCGAGGTCAAACTTCCGATAGGCCGGGCCGCCCAGGTCGCCGGTCGGCGTGTCGATGACGCGGTACGGGATGCCCAGGCCGTCGAAGAGGCGGCACTCGATGCCGAGGAGCGCCTCGTGCATCGCCTCGCTGTCTTCGGGTGTCGTGAAGGCAAACATCTCCACCTTCGTGAACTGATGCACGCGGTAGAGCCCGCGGGTGGCCCGGCCGTGGGCGCCGGCTTCGGTCCGGAAACAGTGGCTGATGCCGCAGAGCTTGAGGGGCAGCTCAGCCTCGTCAAAAATCTTCTCGTGGTAGGCGCCGCCGAGCGTGATCTCGGCGGTGGCCACGAGGGAGAGGTCTGTGCCGGCGATGGAATAGATCTGGGTCTCGGGACCGCGAGGCATGAAGCCCGTGCCTTCGAGGATCGTGTCGCGGGCCAGGTCGGGCGTCGTCATGATCCGGAAGCCCTCCTGCATGAGCAGCTCAACGGCGTACCGCTGAAGCGCGAGCTCGAGGAGCACTCCATCCCCGGTGAGAAAATAAAACCCGTGACCGGCGACGCGGGCTCCCGCCTCAAAATCGAAGAGGCTGAGTCGCTCGCCGAGGGCGACGTGATCGACGGGCTGGAAGTCGAACTGCCGCACAGGGGTGGCCCCGCGACGAATTTCGACGGCTGCGTCTTCGCCGCCGACGGGTGCGTCGGGATGGGTGAGGTTTGGGATCAGGCGCAGAATGGCATCGGCCTCGGCGGTGACTTCCGTAGCCTTCGCCTCGAGGGCAGACACCTCTTCGCGAAGCCTGCGGCCTTCGGCTTTGAGGGCGTCTCGCTCAGCGGCATCGGCGGCCTTGCCGATCGAGCGGCTGACGGCCCCGGCTTCCTGGTTGAGCTTGTCGATATCGGCCTGGAGTTGCCGGCGGAGCTTGTCGAGCTCGGCACAACGAGCAATGTCGGCGGTGACACCGCGGAGGGTGCAGTTGGCGGAGACGAGATCGATGTTGTCGGCGACGAAACGGCGGTCGAGCACAGGCGGGCTCCAGGGAAACAAGCACAGTGGCTCGCGGCCACGGCCTCCATACAATACATTCTTTTCGCCCGGTGCCGCTGCAGGATGCAGCGGTGACTGACTGCGGGCAAACCTTGGCTTTGCTCGCAGTCGAGCCGAGTGGAAAAGGCCATGGATGGCTTTTCCACGGTTAAATCAGAGCGATGACTCCTGCTGCGAGTGCCGTTGCTGAGAATGACGTCGAGGAGGCCGCTCCAGCGGTCGAGTCGCACTCCAAGACAAAGCCGAAACGGCAGCCCCGCTACCACGTCGTGCTCTGGAACGACGATGACCACACCTACCAGTACGTGGTCGCGATGCTCACAAAGCTCTTCGGCCACCCAGTGGTGACCGGCCTGAAGATGGCCCTGGAGGTGGACACGAAGGGCCGCGTCGTGGTGCTCACCACCACGAAGGAGCACGCCGAGCTCAAGCGCGACCAAATCCACGCCTTCGGTGCCGACCGCCTCGTCGCCCGCTCGAAGGGCTCGATGTCAGCGAGCATCGAACCGGAGATAGCGTAGGCGAGGGAACGCACTCGCCTCCAAGAAATGACGCGGCGAGGCGACTGATGAAAGCCCCTCGCGGTAGCGAGGGGGCTGCGGGTGATTGGGCGAGCCCTTGCGAGATAGCCAGCGGGACGGAGTTCCACCCGCAGCCCCACGGCTATCGCCGAGGGCTTTTCTTCTCTCGCTTCGCATCCGCGAGGGGTGATCGCCAGCGAGACTTCGATGAGCGGATGCCCCGTTTGCTCGTGCGGACGATCACGCAAGCCGCACGGAATCGGGAGCCCGGAGGTGCACGCGGCGGCCGCGAAGGCCGGCGGGGGCATGGATGCCCCGCCGGCCGTAAAGTCTGCTCACTCGCAGCAGGGCACTTCGCGGTAGACCGTCTTCGGCACGCACTTGGTCACGGTGTAGGCGACCTTCTTCGGCACGAGCTTCGTGACCTCGATGGTCTTCGTGGAGTGAACCGGCCGGGTGATGCAGAACGGCACCTGCTTCACGCAGGTCTCCTCCACCATGCGGCAGACCTTGTAGCACTCCTCACGGCACCGCTGTTCCTTCTCGATGCGGCACACCTGGTAGCAGCAGGTCTTCACCCGCTGCTCGGCAACCATGCGGCACACCTGGTACGTCCGCACCCGCTGCTCAGGAACCATGCGACACACCTGGTAGCAGCAGGTCCGAATACGCTGCTCAGGGACCATGCGGCACACCTGATAGCAGCAGGTCTTCACGCGATGCTCGGGCACCATGCGGCACACCTGGTACGTCCGAACTCGCTGTTCCGGAATCATGCGGCACACCTGGTAGCAGCAGGTCCGAACACGCTGCTCAGGGACCATGCGGCACACCTGATACGTCCGAACACGCTGCTCAGGAATCATGCGGCACACCTGGTAGCAGCAGGTCCGAACCCGTTGCTCAGGGACCATGCGGCACACCTGATACGTCCGCACCCGCTGCTCAGGAACCATCCGGCACACCTGGTAGCAGCAGGTCCGAACCCGCTGCTCAGGGACCATGCGGCACACCTGATACGTCCGCACCCGCTGCTCAGGAACCATCCGGCACACCTGGTAGCAGCAGGTCCGCACCCGCTGCTCGGGAACCATGCGGCACACCTTGTATGTCCGCACCCGCTGCTCGGGAACCATGCGACAGACGGTGTAGCAGCAGGTCTTCACGCGGTGCTCGGGCACCATCTTGCAGACCTTGTAGCACTTCTGCTCGACGATGGTTTCCTGCTCCATGCGGCAGCACTCGATCTCCTTCTCGGAGATCTCGGGCACCCACACCTTGCGGCAGATCTTCCGCGACGGGCACTGCTCCTCGACCTTCACGACCGGGCCGGGGCGGTAGCACCGCTTGCCGGTGCAGGGATCGCACTCCCAGCAGCCGGGCTCGCGGACGCACCGCGTGATCACCGGGCCGGGCACTTCCTCGACGCTGGTTTCCCAGCGGCCGGAGCAGACCTTGATCGTCTTTGTGTACTTCACAGGCTTGCAGACCGTGCGGCAGACATCCTTCGTGCGGGTCTCCCACACCGGCTTACAGACCGTGTAATGAATCTCCTTGGTCCGCGTCTCCTGGACAGGCTTGCAGACGGTGTACGTCTCCTGACGCTCCTCGTAGCAAGGCTTGCAGACCGTATAGGGGATCTCCTTCGTGCACGTCTCATAGACCGGCTTGCACACCGTATACGTTTGCTGACGGGTCTCGTAGCACGGCTTGCAGACGGTGTAGGGCACTTCCTTCGTGCAGGTTTCGTACACCGGCTTGCAGACGGTGTAGGTCTGCTGGCAGGTTTCATAGACGGGCTTGCACACCGTGTATGGCACTTCCTTCTGCACCGTCTCGTACACCGGCTTGCACACCGTGTACGTCTGCTGACGGGTCTCGTACACCGGCTTGCAGACCGTGTACGGAACCTGCTTCTGCACCGTCTCGTACACCGGCTTGCACACCGTGTAGGTTTGCTGACGGGTCTCATACACCGGCTTGCAGACCGTGTACGGAATCTCCTTGGTGCGCGTCTCATACACCGGTCGGCAGACCGTGTAGGGGATTTCCTTCTGAACCGTCTCGTGGACGGGCTTGCAGACGGTGTAGGTCTCTTGGCGGGTTTCGTACACCGGCCGGCAGACCGTATACGGAATCTCCTTCGTCCGCGTCTCGTAGACGGGCTTGCAGACGGTATAAGGAATCGTCCGCGTGCGAGTCTCCCACACTGGCTTGCACACGGTGTAGGGAACTTCCTTGCAGCCCCGCTCAGTCTCGTAGCGGGTGCAGTTGATCTCCCGCTGCTCGACAACCTTCTCGCAGATGGTCTTGTAGCAGGTGTACTCCCGCTGCTCGTAGACGACGTCCTTGACCAGCCGCGTGCCACAGCACGACGGCGCCGCGGCGCAGGTCGGATCGCCCACGGCCTCATCGGCCGCGCAGCTCTTCCGCGCCGACGCGAAGCTGACGGTCATCATCTCGCCTGTGCCGCGTTCATAGCTGGCCAGGCCACAGTAGGCTGCATCAGCCACGCCAATGGATGCCACATGGCCCGCGAGGGCTACGAGGCAACAAATCAAGGTTCTCTTCATGACTGCCGCCTCTGCCGAGGACGACTCCGTGATGGGACAATCGGTGAACGGAACGCAGGGACGGCCGCCGAGGGAGGCGCACCATCCATGCACCCTCAACCATCGACCATAAACTCGCCGCAGGTTGACCGGTCACCGTAACCGGCGAGGTTTTTCCATCCCCCCAGGCGCGGTACAACCGGCGTGGTCCGCAGGACTCGCACAGTCAGCGCCTGAAGGTTGGTGGTTTTCTGAAGGCGCCGGTAGATTCGGCGGAATCGAGGCGGGTTCAGGCCGCATGGCCGGCAGGCAAGGCAGGCATCACGTGATGACGGAACCCCGACCGCAATCTCAACAGCCGATCGAAGCACCATCCGACGCGACTGTGCCGCGGGTCGTCGTGAGTCGCCTGAGCCTCTATCTCCGGGAGCTTCAGCGGCTCGAGGCAGCCGGCCAGGAGACCATTTCATCCGGGCAGCTCGGCACGCTCCTGGGCTTCAGCGATGCCCAGGTCCGCAAGGATCTCGGTTTCTTTGGCCAGTTCGGCTATCCAGGCGTCGGCTATCGCTGCGACGAGCTCATCCGGGCGATGCGCGACATCCTCGGCACGAACCACTCCTGGAGTGTGGCCATGGTGGGCGCGGGCAACCTCGGCCAGGCGCTCCTCGGCTATCGCGGCTTCGGACGGCAAAACTTCACGATTACCGCCGCTTTCGATGCCGACCCGTCCAAGGTGGGCAAGGTCATTCAGGGCCTTCGCATCCAGCCGATCAACGAGCTGGCGGACACAATCCAGAAGAAGGGTATTCGGCTTGGCATGGTGGTGGTGCCTGCCGAACGTGCCCAGGAGGCGGCCGACCGACTCGTGGCAGCGGGCGTTGAGGGCATCGTGAATTTTGCCCCGGTCATGCTCAATCTTCCGCCGCATGTCGAGGTCGTGGGCGTCGATCTCGCCATCGAGCTTGAGCAACTCTCCTTCTCCGTCACCAGCAAGCTCGCGAAGCCACCCGGCGAAACCGCGCCGTGACCTCGCGGCACACCACCCAGGCACCGCGAGCTACTTCGCGAGCTCGCGGTCCAAGAACGTCCAGGCGAGGGCATCCATGAAGGCCTTCTGACGGTTGTCAGCGGCGCCACCGTGCCCCCCCTCGATGTTCTCATACGAAAACACCTGCTTGCCGTACTCGAGGAGCCGCGCGGCCAGCTTGCGGGCATGGCCAGGATGCACACGGTCATCTCGTGTGGATGTCGTGAGCAAGAGCGGTGGATAGTCGCGGTCGCGACGTACCGTGTGATACGGCGAAAACGCTTCGAGGAAGGCCCACTCCTCCGGGAGATCGGGGTTGCCATACTCCCCCATCCAGCTCGCGCCAGCGAGGAGCTTGTTGAACCGACGCATGTCGAGGAGCGGCACCTGGCACACCACGGCTCCAAAAAGGTCGGGCCGCATGGCATACATGTTGCCCACAAGCAGGCCGCCGTTGCTGCCTCCCTTGATCCCAAGATGCTGTGGGGTGGTCACCTTGCGGGCAACGAGATCCTCGGCAACCGCTAGAAAATCTTCGTAGGCTTTGTTGCGATTCGCCTTGAGCGCCGCCTGATGCCAGGCGGGGCCAAACTCGCCGCCGCCGCGGATATTCGCGATCACATACACGCGGCCTCGTTCCAGCCACGAGACACCTGAAAGCGGGTCGTAACCCGGCACGAGCGGAATCTCAAAGCCGCCGTAGCCATACAGGAGGGTCGGCGTGCTGCCATCGGCCGGGAGATTTTTGGGCGCAATCTGGAAGTACGGAATGCGGGTGCCGTCCTTCGAGACCGCCTCGTGCTGCGAGACGGCGAGGCCCGATGCGTCAAAAAACGTCGGCGACTTCTTGAGCAGCCCTGGCGGCTCGCCACCGCCGTCGGCCGCCGTGCCCATCGAAAGCGTCGTGGGCTCGAGCGGGGTGGCGGTTGTCAGAAAATAGTCGTCGCTCTCCAGCTCATCGATCCCGCTGACGCTCGCCGTCGCTACCGGTGGCACACCCGGCAGCGCCGCGCGATGCCATGCACCATCCCGCCACGTCAGGACGAAGAGGCGGCTGCGGACGTTGTCGAGCGTCGTGACGAGCAGGTGGTTCCGCGTCGGCGAGAAGCTCGCGAGCGAGGTCCGAGGCCCAGGCTCGAAGAGCTCATGGAAGTCGCGCGCACCCGCTAGAAATTGCTCGAAATCGACCGCGAGTAGGCTTCCCGCGGCATAGGTTTTGTCGCCAACGGTCCAATCGCTCCGCAGTTCGATGAAAAGCCATTCGCGATGGACACTGGCATTAGAATCCTCAGGTTTCTCGATCTTCAGGAGACGACCGTCGCGTCTCACAAACAGCTCGCTCGTCCAGAACGTCGCCTGCCGCGCAACAAAGTCTCGCTCGAAGCCGGGCGTCAGGTCGCTCCAGGCGGTGACGACCATGTCGTCGGGCTTGCCCTCGTAGACAACCGGGGCGTCAGCAAGGGGCGTTCCGCGGGCCCACTCGCGAACGGTCCGTGGATACCCGGAAGATGTGAGCGACCCTTCGCCGAAATCGGTCGCGACAAACAGGCTGTCGCGGTTTCGCCAGGCCACGCGGCTTTTTGCCTCGGGGAGCTCAAAGCCGCCGTCCACGAACGCCTTTGTGTCGAGGTCGAACTCGCGAACGATGTCGGCATCGGCCCCGCCACGCGACAGCGACACAAGGCACAACCTGTCCTCGGGCTCGAGGACAGCCGCCCCGTGCCAGACCCAGTTTTCTCCCTCACTGGCGGCGAGGGCGTCGAGATCGATGACGGTCTCCCAGTCGGGCTCGGCCGTGCGGTACGACTCGAGCGTCGTCCGCCGCCAGAGGCCACGAGGATGGTCGGCATCTCGCCAGAAGTTGTAGTAGCGGTCGCCGATCCGCGAGACATATGGAATCTTTTCCCGTGAGTCGAGGATGCCGAGCAGCCGGGCTTCGAGCTGCTTGAAGCCGTCGCCCGTGGCGAGCGCGGCCACGGCATCGGCATTGCGGGCCCGCACCCAGTCGAGCTGTTTTTCACCGAGGACGTCCTCGAGCCAGAGATACGTATCGGTAGGCTCCGGTACAGGGTCGGCAGCGGGGGCAATTCCAGTCATGAGTAAGCAAACACTCCCGATGATGAGGCTCCAATACGTACGTCGTAGTAAGGGGTTGCCCGTGCCATGGAGCCGGGCTTCGCCCGGCGACCGCAAGCCGGAGCCGACGTCGGGACGGCGGCGACGGCGACGGCGCGAAAGCAGATGCCCTTCGCGAGCGTCCGGCGAAATGGTATGGGCAACCCCTTGCGGGTGCCTCCATTGGCGAAAAAGCCCGAATAACGTCACCAGAAAACTCACTGCCGCACCTGGCCTGTGCCCGTGACAACGTATTTATAGGTGGTCAGCTCGCGGGTGCCGCAGGGGCCGCGGGCGTGGAGCTTGTCGGTGGAAATACCGATCTCGGCGCCGAGCCCCAATTCGCCACCGTCATTGAACCTTGTGCTCGCGTTGACCATCGCGACAGCCGTGTCCACGCGGGTCGTGAACCTTCGAGCGGCGGCATCGTCAGTCGTCACGATCGCGTCGGTGTGCCGAGAGCCGTAGCGGTTGATGTGGTCGATGGCGTCATCGAGGGAGTCCACAACCGCAACCGAAATCTTGGGGCCAAGGTACTCGGTGGACCAGTCGGCCTCCGTGGCTTCGCCGGCCGTCGGCACCAGCTTGTGAGTGGCTGCGTCGCCGACGATCTCGACGCCGTGGGCTGCAAGGCCAGCTGCAACAACTGGCAGAAAACGCTCAGCCACATCCCGGTGCACAAGCAGCGACTCCGCGGCATTGCACACGCCCATCCGCTGGCATTTCGCGTTGACGGTGATCGCCTCGGCCATCGCGAGGTCGGCCGCGCGGTCAACGTAGACATGGCAGTTGCCCCTGAAGTGTTTGAGCACGGGCATCCTGGCCTCGGCGCACACGCGGCGAATGAGCCCCTCGCCCCCACGCGGAATCGCGATGTCAATGCAGTCGTCGAGCTTCAGAAACTCGCCGACGGCCTCCCTGTCAGCAATGTCTACAAGTTGAACACAGTCTTCAGAGAGGCCCGCTTCGGCAAGCCCTGCCCGCACGCTCTCCACAATCCGGCCGCTCGACCAAGCCGCTTCCTTGCCTCCGCGCAGGATGATGGCATTGCCGCTGGCGACCGCGACGGCCGCTGCATCGGCGGTGACATTCGGCCGCGACTCGTAGACAAAAAACACAACGCCCAGCGGCACGCGAACTTTCTGGATGACGAGGCCATTGGGCCGGATGGTTTCCTCGATCACCTCCCCGACGGGGTCGGCCTGCGCGGCGACCGCGTCGAGGCTGGCGGCTATGGCCTCCACGCGGGCGGGGTCGAGCGTGAGCCGATCAATGGCCGCCGGGGTGAGGCCGAACAATGGCGCAGCGGCGACATCCTTGGCATTGGCCTCGAGGATGCCCGCCGCGTCGGTCCGGATGCGTGCGGCCGCAGCTTGCAGGGCGGCGGACCGCGTCGTACCGGGGATGCCGGCCAGGTCGATCGAGGCTTCCCGGGCCCGCTCCGCGATGGCTCGGCAGTGGGCGGCGAGTGTGGGGGCGGCAGGCGAGGCAACGGCCATGAAGGGCTCCCGGGAAGGAGAAACGCAGCGTGGGACATAGTATCCTAGCGGCTCCCCCTTTCCGCACCGGAGACTAGCCCGCATGCCCGCCGTCACGAGCCGCCGCACGTTCCTTGCCGCTTCCGCCGCTGCCTGCGGCTCGGCTGCACTTACCTGCGGCTCGGCTGCCCTTACCTGCGGCTCGGCTGCCCTCACTGGTGGTGCTTCCGCGGTTTCCCGCGCGGCCGCTGCCAAGGAACCATTGCCGCTCACGCTCGGCATCCAGCTCTACTCGCTCCGCGCTTTCCCGGTGGACAAGGCACTCGACATGGCCAAGGAGCTCGGCCTCACGCAGGTCGAGTTCTACCCCGGCATGTTCCCAGTCACCGACGATGCCGAAGCCATCGCGGCGGTGAAGCAGAAGGTGGCCGATCGTGGCCTCTCGATCTCGGCCCACGGCGTGAACGGTTTTGGGAAAGACGCCGCAGCCAACCGCAGGATTTTTGAGTTTGCCAAGGCGGCTGGCATCACGATCCTCACAGCCGATCCGGCTCCCGACTCGTTTGAGAGCCTCGACGAGCTCGTCAAGGAGTTCGATATCCGTATCGCGATTCACAACCACGGTCCTCGGCACCGCTACAACAAGGCGCTCGACGTGCTCGCGGCGGTGGAGAAGTATGACAAGCGGATTGGTGCGTGTGCCGATCTTGGCCACTACATTCGCTCGGGTGAGCGGCCGGTCGACGTGATCCGCGTCCTCGAGGGCCGGCTCTACGGCATCCATCTCAAGGATTTTGCCGAGATGCAAGACAAGACGAAGGGCGTCATCCTCGGCAAGGGACACCTCGACGTCCCCGCCGTGATGGAGGCGCTTGTGACGGTAGGCTTCCCGGCCGACGGTGCCCTCTCGATCGAGTACGAAGAAAACGCCAAGAACCCGATGGCCGACCTCAAGGAATGCGTCGCCATCGCCCGCGAAGCCCTCGGCCAGGCGTGAGGCCCGGCCGCGGCGTCAGCCGTCGGGATCGTCGAGAAGCTGCTGGAGGCGGGCGGCATGCTCGGGGATGAGCCGCTCGAGCCATGAGGCGTCGATGAGTCCGAGCGAGATCAGGTCCTGGAGATGCACCTGGTCTTTGCGGCGAAATGAATTGAGCTTCATCCGCACGAGAGCTTCGAGCGAGACGACGGCGTAGTCGTCGGCCTGTTCCCGCTCCGTGACATCGGCCGTGGGCATTGGGTACGACTCACGAACCTTCTCCCCGGCAAAGAGCAGGTGAACCGCATCCCGCGGGCTGCCATTCGGGCCGTCGATGAAGCAGGCGACGTCCATCACGTTGGCATGCACGAACCCCGCCGACTCGAGCGCCACCTTCACGGCATCGAAATCGGCACGACGCACGAGGATATCGACATCCTGCGTGTTTCGCACGGCGGCCCGATCGACCCGCGACACCCACGCCGCGACAGCATTCCCACCCGCCATGGCGTACAGGATGCCAGCCCGTTCGAGGGCGGCAGTCGCTCGGAGGGCACGTTCGCGCACAGCTTGCACGGCTTCGATCATCCTTTCCCAAGAGAACTCGCGAAGCTGAATGGACACATGCCACCTCGGGCCCGGGATGCTCAGGAGTCGAAGACCGTGAGCTCGATTCTACTCCACCGGAAACCAGAGAACGAAGGCGGGTTCTTGAGCTTTGAATAGTCGACCCATGGCCGCCCCTTCGCTACGCTTCGGGTTATTTTGGCATTCAGCCGTGAATCAATTTTCCAACGTCCATACGTCAGCCGTGCAACGTCGCCGCGAAAAGCTCCAGCGACGCGCGGACCATTGCGACAGCGTGGACGCGGATGATGTGGATGCCAGACGCGGCCAGGGCACATGCGGCACCGGCCGTGCCCGCGTCGCGGTCGGCCTCGCTCGCTGGCCGCCCAAGAGCTCCCTCAATTACCTTCGCGACGAAACCCTTACGAGAGTGGCCGACGAGCACGGGGCAGCCGAGATCGCGGAATCGGCCCGCCGCTGCCATGAGGGCGAGATTGTGAGCGTGGGTTTTTCCGAAACCGATGCCCGGATCGAGGCAGATGTTCTGGAGCGGGATGCCGGCGGCAACGAGCGCATCACGCCGCGCGCGAAGGTAGTCGTGGATCTCGGCCACGACATCGTCGTAGCGAGGGTCGCCCTGCATCGTCGCCGGAGTGCCCTGCATGTGCATGGCACAGATGCCAGCTCCGGACTCGTAGGCCACGGCGAGCATCGCCGGATCACCGGTGAGTCCGGTGACGTCGTTGATGATCTCGGCCCCCATCTCGATGGCCTGCGCGGCCACCGCAGCTTTTGACGTGTCAATCGAGACGGGAACGCCAGTCTCGATCGCGAGCCGCCGCACCACCTCCGACACCCGGGCCAGCTCCTCGGCCTCACTCACTGGCTCCGAAAACGGCCGCGTGCTCTCGCCGCCCACGTCGAGGATGTCGGCCCCGTCGGCGACAAGCTGCCGGCCATGCGCGACCGCGGCGTCGATATCAGCATGCCGTCCGCCGTCAGAAAAACTGTCGGGCGTGACGTTCACGATCCCCATCACGAGCGGCCGCCGCAACGCCCCACCCGGATACGGCAACGCGAGCCGCCGCGAACGAAGCTGCCAGTGCGTGGAGAGAGAATCGGCGTGCATGGAGAGGAGTGTACCTACGCACGCTCCGAGTTCCGTGGAGTGGCAACGGCTTGTGACCTCCATTGAAGCCCCCCGCGACAGCGAGGGGCCGGCTGGGCGTTGGGCGAGCCCGCTCGTGATTCGCCTACGGGATGGCCTTCAACCCGCAGCCCCACCTGCTCGCGCAGGTGGGCTTTTATTCGGTGGTGGCCATGAATGGCCATCCTGTTCGGCACGAGATTTGCGCATCGGAAGCCTGGCAATCCGAGGGGTCTGAGAAGAGTTGCGCGATGGCTCCGGTGTC
>Ga0163151_10002722_pt1 | contig 26681 bp, 21 predicted proteins | sample OliLakLV19MP5IB2_FD_145596 | JGI IMG/M metagenome (GOLD analysis project Ga0163151, IMG submission 145596) | Freshwater microbial mat bacterial communities from Lake Vanda, McMurdo Dry Valleys, Antarctica - Oligotrophic Lake LV.19.MP5.IB-2 | ecosystem: Environmental > Aquatic > Freshwater >...
CGAACATCGCGCAGAAGTCCTGCGCGCAATGGAACGTGATGCCGACGAAACCGTCGACCTGCTCCATGGTCACCTGTGCGGCGGCCAGCGCGTCTTCGTCGACGTCGCCTGTGTCCGGTTGAACGGCTCTCCGCTCACACCGTACTCGGCAAGCCGGTACTCGTAGTGGCCAGCACCACGGTTCTGCCGGGTGCGGAAAATTGCGATTGCGTTATCAGCGCTCATGGTAAGTACCTCCAGGTTGGGTGAAACAAAACAGCGCGTGGACGGCGGGATTGCCGTCCTGTCGCGCGGGAAACAGCAAGCGTCCCGTCGCGAACGACGAGCACGGATTGCAGGGGTTTGCGGTCATCAACCGGACATTGCCCGGTCGGACCAGTACAGAATGCTCTGCACAAACTCCTCGGCCGTGTAGACCCGGGGAGTGCCACCGGCGCCCTCGGCAAGACCGAGGTGGGCAGCCATGTTACGGGCCATCGCTTGCGGCGTGGGCGGCTCAGGCTCGAAGGTGTCGCGTGCGTTGACGCTCACCACCTGCCATTCGCCGACCTGTATGACCGCATCGTTTGTGCCCTCAGGCGTGTACGTGCGCTCCTCGACGGAGAGCGCGGACACATGGTAGAGGACGACTTCGACAAAGACTGCAGGAGCCTTCTTGCCGTTGACCGCCACTGAGTGGATGAAGGGTCGTTCGCCGGTGAGGGCGCGATCGCGAACGGCGCAAACCGTCTTGAAGACGGTCGTGTCGTCGGCGCGAACCACACCGGAGAAGAAGCCCTTGCAGTCCGCCGACGCGAGCGCCAGCTTGATGACTTTGCCGTCATCGCGACTGTTGAACAGCTTGGGTCCGTTGGAAACGTCCACGCTGTCCGCAGTCGTCCACGTCGCCTGCTCGAATTGGCGCGCAATCAATGCGTCCAGTTCGGCAAACGTGTGAGCCGGAATGCCCGAGGCGGGCTCGTAGTGCGAGAAGCGCGACTGCGCTGTCTGGCGAAGAACAAACGAATTGAGTTCTGTTTTCGGCATGAGTAAGCCTCCAAGTTCTGCGTTGGGTGATTGAAAAGCCCTGGCGGCAACCGTCCCGGCGCTGATACCGGGTACGGTGCCTTATCTCTGCAATCACGTCAGCGCAGCTCAGCCCGCCATCAACAGCAGTGTTTGCTGCCGGTGGCGAGTTTGGGCTTCGAGAGCGTGCTCACATCGATTGCCTGGAATCGCGCGATATGCGCGCCGAGCCATGCCAGAGCGCCTTCCATGTCGGTGAACTCACCGGCATGTTGAGCTTCCAGCACGGCATCTTTGACCACCCCGACGATGGGACCAGCCTTGAACCCGGCAGCGATGATGTGCTTACCGGTCATGAGGCACTCGGCATCAGGCCGACGCGACATAACCGGGTCATTGCGCATCTCCGCCATCGTGTCGAGGTAGAAACCCATCAGCGAAGCCGACTCACGGTCAGCCTTGCGGCGTCCCGTTCCCAGCGAGTCGCAGTGCTGCATGACGATCAAGTCGAAGACGTCAGCCCGTTGCATGAGCCGAGTCAACTTGGTGCGCTTGATCTCCGGGTTGTCGAAGTGGTGCATCTGCATGTGCATCAGCACGATTTCCTTGACCCGGCTGGTGATGTCGGCCGAGAGCTTGAACCGACGGCAGATTGCCTCGGCCATTACAGCTCCCTGCTCAGCGTGACCCTGGTTGCTCACCCGCACCCGGTAGGGCAGGATGAAGCGCAGCCAACCACGGGTCCGCTTGGTCACGCCCCAGCTCTGGGTGCGGGCCTTGGCGATGTCGTGCACCAAAAGAGCCAGCCGGAGCGCGAAAGACGACAGGCTGGTACGGATGCCGTCGATGATGAACTCGTCATCGGCAAACCGTGCAAGCACGGGCGCCATCGCTTCCTCAGTGGCAGCGACATTGACGACCATCAACGTGTGCGTCAGAGCGAAGCGCTCGGGATGCCAGAACGGATCCTGGAAACCCCGAAAGCCCTTCAGCTCCAACAGTTCCGGCAGCACCTGCTTCATCAGTCCAGTCTTCAGCATGAGCTTCAGACCGACCACCGGTGCTTTGCTGGTCAGGATGCCCATCATCTCGACGGCGATACGCTCCCAGGAGACGATAACTCCGGGTTGCAGGTCGCTCGAGTGCTTCTTCAGGGCAGCCATCAGCTTGCGGTCAACGGTGAAGCCGAGCTTGGAGGCGAACCTCACCACTCGCATCATCCGCAGCCGGTCTTCGGTGAACCGCTGAGACGGGTCGCCGACGGAACGAATGATGCGCTTGCGCAGATCATCCTGTCCACCGAAGAAGTCGAAGACTTCGCCGGTTTCGGGGTCTTCGAACATGGCGTTGATGGTGAGGTCCCGCCGAGCAGCGTCGCCTTTCAGCGCCACCAGCGGATTGCTTTCGGTGATGAACACAACCGAGTCCGGTCGACGTCCATCTCCTTGAAGTCCGTCATTGCGTAGCGTGGCCACCTCGACCTGAACACCTTCGCGAATGACGATGATGACACCAAACGCTTCACCGACGAACAGACAGTTGTCGTTCTCGAAGATGCGCTTGATTTGGTTCGGGGTAGCGTTGGTCGCGACGTCGAAATCCTTCGGCTCAACGCCAAGGAAACGGTCGCGCACACAGCCACCGGCGAACACTCCAATGTAACCGTTGCCTTTGAGCTGTTTAGCAACAGCCGCGGCAATTGTGCGTGCGTGAGACATAATAAGCTCCTTTCTCTCGAACTTGTGGCTCGATGTTAGGCAGAGCAAATCAGTCGCGAAGTCCCATGGTGAGTGAGTCTTGCGGCTAAACTTTGCAATTCGTTCCTGAAAACGTCTTCGTTCACTCATCATGAGATGGTGATTGCTAGAGGATTTTGGATCGGGAAGTTGCTCTGGGTGTTTGTTTGAATTTGTTGTTTGGAAACGGAATGGAATTCCAACCTAAATGTTTCACACGCGTAAGAGCAAGAAAATAAAAAGCGTAACTGTTTGATTCATGATTGCTTTCATGAGATCACTACGTGTTTCCCTCACTGAGGGCTAAACTGTGGTTAGCTCAACTAGCGCTTCGCGAGCCGGTAGGTTCGTTAAACCTAGCGCTAGCGTTGATCAGAAACGAAAGTTACCTTCAAATTTTTGAGTGCCACCGGCCTTAGTGGCGAGTTCAAGCAGCAACGCCGATGGCACAAATATCACGAGCACGAGCTGCTCTAGCAAAAATAAGTATTAAAACGGCTCCGTTCCATTATTCGGGAATCTTTGATAGTTCTGTAAACGTTTGGCAGGTAAGGGTTTTGCGCTCTAGTCCTTGTGAGTTTATTCGATACACAAACATTGGAAATTGCATCTCTGTTTTGTACTGTCGATGCACCTATCTTCTCGAAACTTCTTCAAAGGACAACCACAGCGCGCACTCCGCATCAGCGTTTCCGAAAGCAAAACCAACAGCATTGCATCCTCAATCGAGGGCTGTTGCATTTCGCGTTTCGAGTTGTTGAAGTTAGTGTCGAGGATAGGGACAGGGATTGTTTTCGGGGCTCCTCGGAGCCGTGTATCTCAGCGAAACGGTCAAGGAAACTCTCGCCTTGGAGGCGGTGGCAACCTGACCTCACATCTCTCTTTCCGGAGAAATTCCACAATGCGAAATGCGAATCCCCTGGTCAAGCTGTTCGGCGCTTCGGCGCTGTTGACCGCGATGGTGATCATGACCGGCTGCGCCGGCGACCGCCGCGACACCCTCACCCTCGGTGCCGGCGTCAGCGTCGATACCTCCAGTGGTGCGGACAAGAAGAGCGACAACGGCAAGACCGACTCGTGCTGCAGCAAAACGGGTACCAAGCCGGCCAACGTCCAAAACGAGTGCGCCACCCCGAACTCCGCCGGCTCCTGCTGCGCCAAGAAGGCCGCGACCAAGTGCGACTGTCCCGACTGCAAGTGCTGCAAGGCATGCAAGACGGACGGCAAGTGCGAGTGTGTGGACTGCAAATGTTGCGCCTCGTGCAAGGTTAAGGTCGCCGCTGCCGCTGCTCCCTGCTGCGCCAAGAAGGCTGCGACCAAGTGCGACTGTCCCGACTGCAAGTGCTGCAAGGCATGCAAGACGGACGGCAAGTGCGAGTGTGTGGACTGCAAGTGCTGCGCCTCGTGCAAGGTGAAGGATGCCGCCGCCAAGGCCAGTGCGACCGCCACCGGCAACCCCAACGCCCCTGCCGGCGCAGCCGTGAAGCAGTGCGACTGCACCGACTGCAACTGCTGCAAGGCGTGCAAGACGAACGGCAAGTGCGAGTGCGTGGACTGCAAATGCTGCGCCTCGTGCAAGGAGAAAGCCGGAGCCGACCTGCTCCTGCCCACCGCCGGCCCCTCCAAGAAGTAACCCCGTTGGCTATTCGGGGCTGATAACGTTCGCGCGCTGGCGCTATCCATGCGGGTTACTGTTCGCGTCGACAACTCGTCGTCGCCACGCAGTTGTTCTCGTGACCAAATAAGAACTTTTCGTTCTTGTTAATCGCGAGGAGCGAGCGACCCGTAATCATGCGCCGAAAGGTGTATGGATTCCGGGTTTGCTTGCTTTGGTCGCTTTTTGTACTAAAACGTTTAGTATCTAAAAATCCAGGTTTGACGAGCGAGAAATTCGGTAGCCCGAAGTACTCCATCGTCAAACTAAGGCGTCACTCAAGGATAGAGTGGTGTGCCTACGCGAACATTGCGATCTTGCTGTAAATCCAGTCGATGTCCGCTTGTTCGTGAATGGTTTCAGACTGAGCCGTTCCTGTGACCGGGTGTCTGAAAACGACTTCCAGTACTTCCTTGGTTCCGCCGGAGTGCGTGTCTTTTCTCACGAGGCGGACTTCTGTGTGGTCGACGAGCAACCCGCTTTTGATGCGAATCAGCATGGTGTTCTCAAATGTGAATCAGCGCTTGAATGCGCTGGTTGTTGTGGGCCCGCAGGCTGGAGCAGCCGTGAGAAACGGCTGCTCCAGGTTTGGGGGGAATGCGTTAATTGGGATCGATGTCGCCGTTCTGTTCGGCGCCTTCGTCCTTGCGATCAGGGTCCTGGTCGCTGCGATTGCGCTGGTTGAGCGCTTCGAACATGCCCTGGATTTCCTGCATGATGAAGCTGAACATCACGCTCAGAACGATGAACACCGTGAGAGCTTCGCCAAGCGGATTCGTCGGTGCGGGCGCGGCGCCGACCAACGAAGGCACGGTGCTCATCAGGATGTAAATCGAAGTGATGAAGATTGAGAAGATAACGCCCATCACAATGGACAGGCCGAGATTCGGTTTCATGTTGTTATCCTACGGTTGAAAGAGAGGCACGATGCCGCTCTTCTCCAGGGAGAGCCCTGGATGGTTTGAGTTCAGAACCATCCAGAGAAGCCTGGTGGTTTACGTCGAATGCCGACTCTTGAGCCAGATGGCAGTGACGCCACCGAGCGCGAAAGCCGCATGGATTCCTGGAAAGAAAGCGAAGAAACTGACGGACGAGAAGCACAACCATGTCACCGCCAGTGATATCAGAAACATCACCACTAGCGATACCGTTCCTTTCCCGATCGGAATGCCGAGCATCGACGCGGAAATATCACTGCGTTTGTGTTGCTTCGGACCGCTAGTCAGGTTGAGAGCGAAGCCTGCGAGCGCGAGGAGGAACGCTGAAGCGCACATAGCAGTGAGGCTGCCGGGTGCGTTTTCGAACTTGAAACCAAACGCCATCGCGCCGAGTCCTGCGAAGAAGTAGGCGAGAGTGACAAGCATCGGCGCCATGTCGGCGGAGATGGCAGGTTCCGGTGTCGCTTCGTAAGGCCAGGTGACAGACTCGACTTCAGCGCGACCGAACAGATGACGGACGACGGTGATGGTCGCAGGCTCAGACGAAATAATCTTCGCGTGTTGCTCGATGGAGATTTCGGCAAGATGCTGTTCGCCGCTGTCGGTTCGAAACCAGCAATAGCGAGAGTTGGTGCTTTGTCCGAGGTCTTCCAGTCCAGCAGTAATTGGCACAGCCGCTCCCTGATAAACCACTGTTCGAGTGGACTTCCAGAGGCGGCTAAGAGCAAACGGAATCCCGGCAAACGCGAGCGTCGCCAGAAGGATGGTCAGGGTCATTGTTTTCGTGGCTCCGGTTGTTGCGGTGGGTCGACTCGTTCTGTCCTTGAGGGGCAGATTTATCCGTGAGAGATTGGCTTTTATTGGGAAACGAGTTTGATGTCCAGCAATTGAAAGAGCGATTAAGATGCGAGAAATATCCTAACTTTGTTCTTCTTTTACTATCAAGAAAAGAGCTGTTATTTATGGTTTATACCTGGGCATTTTTGGCTGGGTGGTACTTCTGCGCTCAAGTGATAAACATTAGCGAGGCCTGCGCGAAGTTCACTCTTGGCTGTGTCACTGTTCGAAGACGCCTCGGTTCGGATCAAGACGCAGGGCTGTGACCAAGTTCTGTTCTGCCCGTTACTGCCCTGTTTCGCCACTTTTGCACGGTTTCGCGGTGCTTCGGTTTTGTCCAGCTCCCGTAAATGTGTCCAATCGCCCACATCGCGCCACAATGACATCCGGCACTGGAGCGACGACTAGTGGAAAAAACGTTCCTGTCGCTAAACATGCATCATGTCAAGAAGCCTGATAAATATTGTGTTTGTGGCTCACCTTTGGCAAGAATCGCGAACTTTCTAAACTGCGGATAGGCACCATATACGCCATCTTAGTGGCACCGCCGGTGCCATCGAGGATCGACCACGATCTATGAAATTTTTTGCTTAGATCACATCGTGTGTTATTCTTCGTGGGTTACCAATTTCGCCTCTATAGAAGGAGCAGTGCATGAAAAGAACACCACTGATACTCGCCCTAGCAGGTGTTCTGTTGTTGGGACCTTTAGGACCGGCAATGGCACAAACTTACAATGGGCAGCCGCTTCAAGGTCGAGTGACTTATGTCCCAACGGGCACCGTCGTCGACGCCACATTGACCAGTCCGATCGATAGCGCCGTAGCCAAGGCCGGTGACATCTTCAACGCGAATCTCTACGCTCCGATGTTCCTCGGAAGCGATGTGGTGCTTCCAGCTAATACTAAATTGGAAGGACAAGTCGTCGGTGTGGACAAAGGTGCGATGGCCGGAAAGAACGGCGTCATTGCTCTAAGACTGACAGCAGCTGTCACTCCTGACGGTGTGCGTTATCCACTCTCCGCAGTCATTACTGCTGACCAGGTTCCTGATAAGAAGGTTGTTGAAAAAGAAGGCAATCTAAAAGGCCGAACCACATCATCGACCGTTAAGAGCGGTGTGTTGAGAACGGCTGCATGGACTGCTGGCGGTACTCTTCTCGGTATTTGCTTCGCTCCGATCGTCGCCGGTTCCGTCGGTGCCGGTGCAATCGCTGGTGTCGCCACTGGTGGCGCTGTCGGTTTGGGAAGCAACCTCTGGAGAAAAGGAAAAGATGTGAGAATTCCTAGCGGAACCCGCATCAAGTTCGCTCTGGATCAGCCAATGGCAATGTCTAACGAAATTGCAGGCAGTGGAAACGGCGTGCTTCGTTAATCATCAAGTTTAAAGTTCGTTTGGAACTTTGATCAAGGAAACTCGGAATCTCGGAATCTCGGAAACCCTGAAAGTGCTGGTCCATGTGACCGGCACTTTCTATTTGCGTAGTATTGATATTGCGAAGATTTTTGAATTGCCGATCGCCGAAACGTTTTCAGGTGAAGCGTTTGCAGCATCCGTGTGGTAATTCCCATTACCTCGAGTCAGTGCCTTGTAGTAATTTCGTATCCGCTCTAATGAGAGCTCTGGCTGAGCGTTGGTGTTGAGGACAACATCGTGGACCGACCATACGACGGACAAGTCGAACAATCGCAAATTAAGGACGTTCGCGCCGACAAAGGTGCGGGGCAATCTCTGGCGGGTGAGGCGAGCGAACTTTTAGAGACTTCGACTCTGGCTAAACGCGTTGCAAACTGCGAAGCGGCCGGGCTATCGTTCACTTCGATAACCAGTCGAATGGATGCGAGCAGTCGGGGCGCGATGGACTTCGCTGTGATGAGCGGCATGATCGATTCCAGTCAGCACAAAGGAAATTTTGGCGCCGCTTTTCTGAACAGTATGCTCGATACCGGTGGCAATAAGGTCAGTATGGACGCGTCTTCCGGTAAGTTGCTCACCACAGATAGTGGCGGGCGAACTATCGATTACGATTCCAAATTATCTCAAGAGCAATCTTCGCAACGTAATGCGTCGATTATTCCAGCGCTGTTTATGGGATCGCCGTTCGCGCTTTTCGGCATGGGTGCTGCTCTTTCGATGACGGATAATGTTCAGCAACACGACCATAAGCAAGAAGCCAATCGTATTAAAACGACCCTTGGTGCCGAGCACGAAGTGGCTAAACCGGCTCAGCAACAGCAAAATCTCAAGGCCGCGAAAGGCTACATCAGCGACATTTCGATGATGTCGATGTTTCAAGACAAGAAATTGTCGCAATCGACAAAAGAAATTTACAGCCTCTCAAACCTGGCGCCGGAGCTGTTTCAAAATCAACACGCCATCGAACGCGCCGGTCGCGCCAAAGAAAATGACAGGAAAAACAAGAAACGCGTCGAGATGGACAAAATGGCAAGTGTCGATCGAAAACGGCAGCAGATGCGCGTCAAGTTGATGACAGATCGCAATTCCCGTTCCACGAAGAACCTGATTAAACGCAAAGGTCAGCTGGAGAACGAAATCGAACTAGCTCAAGGAAACGCCAGTCTGGCAGAAGTTTCGCGCATGCATTCCGAACTGGAAGTGTTGGACCGCGCACTCACGCGCATGTCGGCATTGGGCATGTGATGGAAACTAGCGCGTGCCGAAGGCGGCGCCGTTGATTCGGTGAAAACGGTACAGTTGAGGCGGGACGCCGCCGTTCAAAAGTAGCGTCGCCGCATCGGGGCGTTTATAAACCACCGTTGTTTTCAACGGCGCCAGCGATTCCTCATCGATCAGCAGGCTGGCAATCAGTGGCCAAGCCAGTCTGTGTCCTGCGTCTTTTGAAACGAGTTCTGAAACATCCATGAATTTCGATTTGGTTCCGAGTTCGCAAAGTATCTCCGGTTTTTTGCTGAGCCAAACGGCCGCTTCCGGAGGATTGTTCAAGCCGCCAACAATGGCGATGTCCGCGGCTTGTTCGAATAGCGTCGCCCAGCCGTCCATCGTCGTGTAGTCTTTCGGACGCGTTTTTGGTTGCGGAGCGTCAAATGGCCTGCCCAATCTAGGTGCACCATGCATCAAGTGCGAGGTGATGAGAGGACCGTCGCGATCGGAGACAAAAACGAAGATCCGCTCCTTGACCATTTGTTCGAGTTTTTCTAAACGTTGTCGCGCACTGAAATAGTCATAGTCTGACGCGGATAGTATTAACTTGTCGATTGGCGCGCGTTCAACCAAATCATTTTTGTTGGTGAGCGCAAAGACGAGTCGCGTTCCGAGGCTGTGCGCAACGATGTAGAGCGGGCTCGCCTCGTTTTTCTCAGCCACGACTTTCTCTACGAAAGTAGTAAACGCTTGAGCGCTCCACTCAACGTTGGTTTCGTCTTGTGAATATTTTTGCAGTTTGTCAGCTGATGGCCAGGTAAAAAGTATTGGTAGAGTCGGGCTCTCCCAGCCATTTCTCCGGTCTTGTTCGTAAGCGACGACGGCGGCATCTCTTACGGAATTGTCGAATGATTTTAGATACCCGTGTACGAAAATTGTGATCGGTCCTTTCCAACCTTTTATTTTGGATGAAAACTCCTGTTCTTCAAGAAGCGCTATGGAAGCCATTTGTGCGGATTGCCACCTGGTGTCGTTTTGATTCATCGTATCTAAATAAGTTTGCCAGGCTTTCTCTTTTTCAATTGGTTTTAGTTGCGCTGGTCGATTTACTTTGACGATGCCGTAGTCCAGCGAGCCTCGACCAAAGTCTAGATGTCGACGTCCGCCGTAATAGGGCTTTCCGCCGCCGCCATTTTCGTCGAGTCGAGTGGTGGCAAACAGCATCGGTCTGACTCCTGGATCTCGCTCATGCCTGTCGAGACGAAACTTGCTGTTCTCGGCGACTGCAGGCGCGTTTATTGCGAGTGGGAAACCGATTGAAATGCATGCCAGACTGATCAGGATGCCTGGCGAAACCATCGGCAGGCGGTGGCGCATGTGGTGGCGTGGATTCTTGAGTGGTGTCAATTTCGAGTTTAGTCTTTTATGCAAAACGATTATTGTTCCAGAGTTCGAAACGTCGTCATGTCGTTCGGAACGAGTTCTTGCATATGATATCAATTGTCGGTATCTCTTCGTTCACTATCAGCCTCTTCACCGTTTGCACTATGACGGAACTTGTGGTGGTTCGCTTGCGCTAATCCATGCTGATCTTCCTCTAGACCGTTGCTCGATTGAGGCTTCGAGTTAAGACCGTTAGTGCCCTGCTCGGAGTTCGGGCTGAACCAGGCCGTGCAAACCGTCGTGAAAACAAGAGAACTGCGACATATCTTTTAGGACGCGCCAGGAACGCGGTTCGCTCAGGCGCGGATGGTAAAATGCTGATGCGATCATGGTGTTGCTTTTCACCAGATTGCTCCCCAATGATGAAATGCGCGGCAGGGCTCTGATCGTTGAAGAAGAAACCACACGAAGTCAAACCACTTTCTGATACCAGTCGCGAAGCCGAACAGGTGCAACTGGAGATATTGCGCAAGAAATCACCTGCTGAAAAATTGCGGATGGTCAGCCAGCTGAACGACACTGTCCGCACTCTGATGATGAGCGGAATAGCGCTAAGACATCCGGAGCTTAACGAAGAACAGTGTCGCCGAAAATTAATGGATCAAGTTTTAGGCGAGACTCTCGCGGAGACAGTCTACGGTCCACCGAATTATTCAATCCGGTCCGAGAATCAGGTTGAGAGATGAATGACGATATCTCAATTACGCTCAAGGTTGTTCAGATTCTGGATCGTCTGGAAATTCCATATTTAATTGGTGGATCACTTGCCAGCTCAACTCATGGGCTAGCAAGAGCCACAGCTGATGCTGATCTTCTCGTAGATTTGAAGGTGGAGCAAATAAATGATTTTGTAGATGCTCTAGAGACTGACTTCTACGTGTCGAAAGAGTCAGCCTTCGACGCAGTCGAGTGCCGTTCAAGTTTCAACTTAATCGACTATTCATTTGGTTTTAAGGTAGACATTTTCATTCCAAAAAATCGCAATTTTGATCGGCTGCAATTGTCGAATAGAGTTCAGGTCGCCGTCTCGCCTGATGATAAGGCATTCTTTGCATGCGCAGAAGACACAGTGATAGCGAAACTCGAGTGGTATAGGGCTGGAAATGAAGTATCCGATCGCCAATGGAACGATGTTATCGGCGTGATCAAAATGCAGGGGTCTCGCTTAAAATTGGAGTATATGCGAGAAATGGCAAAGGACCTTTTCGTTTCCGATTTGCTTGAGCATGCTTTAGAGCAAGCCGCCGATTAGATGTCAGATTTGACGTCCTCTCCGTCCTGAAGAACGGGAGATTCCTGGGTTTAGACAACAACCTGTCTCAGCTCACCACAGGCGATCGCGGCGAGTCCCGCAGCTCGGGAGTGTGGAAATAATACTATGGGGTATAGTTATTCTGCCCCCAAAAACCAAAAAAGAAAGGGCTAAAAGTCTGGCTCACCAGTAGCGATAGCCCTTCCCACCAGGCAGGCAGCCTTGAGGCTGCTCTGCTCTGGTCCGACAGGGTTTGCGATGTGCGTTGACCGGGTTGCAGCGCAGTCGATTCCGCCCTTACTCGGCGGCAATGCGCTCGGTCACAAGCTCCTGACGCGCTTGCTCCCAGTCGCTCTGGTCGTGACCGTGGCTGTAGCCCGAGGCGGTCCAGATGAAGTACGCGCGCAGGGCGACCTCCTCTTCGGTGGGTGGCTGGGGCAGCGACACGACCTCGAGACCGAGTTCGGCTGCCACGCCGGTGCCGTGCCCCGACTTGCCCGAGTGACGCGGCGGCGTCACGACGAGCGGGTGTGGCGGCGCGTCGGGTGCGCGCTGGCCGGTCGGCTGGGTGCGCACCGGCTGCTGGACCCGCACGCGCTTGATGCCCAGCTTGCGGTTGCAGCGCTGGCAGACGCACTTCTCGTTGCTGCACTGCTCGCAGACCCGGGCGTCTGGCAAGCCGGACACGTCGGTCGAGCAGTAGACGCACTGGCGCGCTTCGGTCGGGGTGGGCGTCTCGCCGCTTTTGGTGGCGCGGGTGGTGCCGACGTTGGCGCTCAGCGGATCGAATTTGATGGCGGGCTCGCTGCTGGCGATGGCCGCGATGCGTGCGGCTTCCAGCTTGCGGCGAACGGTACGGGCACACTTGGGTCCGAACATGGGAAAACTCCAGGTCAGTGGATAAGCCAGCGAGAAGTTCTCGCCTTCCGAAGTACCGATGCTTAGTCGATGTGACTGAGCCACCGGCGTAGACGGGCGAACAAGAGCGGACCGCCGCAGCGGTCTACTCGGGATTGTGGTTCCACTAAAACCGCGGCGCCGAGCCGAGTTCAAGAGTGGTTCCTAAAGTTGACACATCCAATCGACCACGGGCTCGACGCAGATGCAGTCGAGCCCCGGTTCAACCGTGGCTCTGGGAAGTGGTCACTCCCACTCGAGCGCGATCTCGACGCAGCGATGCAACGCCGTCCGAGTTTCACAAGAGCCGGCGCCTGAGCCGTGGCGATTGCAACTCAGCTCTTCAAGAGCGAGTTTGCCGATGATGTAGTCTCGCAGCCGATAACGCTCTTCGGGCTTCATCGTGTCGGCGAGCGACTGGACCGCGTTGAAGCTCGCTTCCGTGAGCTTGAGTGTTCCGATGAGAACGGTGGAGATTTTGGGATGCTTCTTGAGCAACGCCGCCACCCACTCAAGCTCGTCGAAGCCCTTCCATCCGAGGCTTCTCAGATCATAAAGGCGGATGGCATAACGCTTGGTCAGCTCCACATTGCCTCCCCACTCAGGAGATACGTAGCTGTTCATGGTGATTCCTTCCGGAAAAATGGTGTTGAAACTGTAAACGCTGATTTGGAGTCGACGCTTTGGTCGCCCTCCTGGTGGTTGATCGGGCACAAAGTGCTTTGGCGCCCGGAGGCTTCGTGAGCCCCGGGCCCGTTTCTTCGTTAACGCGCGGGGATTAACGGCGCGACTTGCGGTTCTGGGCCTCCTCCAACCGAATCCGGAAGCGTCGGCACAATTCCCGGTCCGACAAATCTTCCGGCTTCGGCTTGACCGTCTCAGGTGTGTTCACCTTCAGCGCGAGCACGGCGTCCTTAGACGATGACGCGATGTCGCTGAGGTAGTTGATGATCATCAGCCCGAAAACAATCACTGACCACTCAAAAAAGCCCATGACGAGCTCCTTACAGGAAGGATCACTTTGGAAACGTTGATCGCTCAGGCGCTACGTCCCTTGCGATTCGGTCGAGCGGCAAGCTCTCGATGGGCGGCAGTGCAGCCGAGTTCTCGCTTCAATTCTCCCGATTAACCCCTTGCTCCGGCGCGCACCGTGGTGGCTTGTGGTGTGAGCTGCACGATCATGCAGCACGCGCACAGGAATCCGATGGTGGAGCCGATCAAGTGCGCGAAGAACGTGAAGCCGGCGGCCGTGATGTTGACCGCGCAGTACATGTTCAGACCGAGCACCGCGAGCGGTAGCATCGAGACGAACGGTCGTCGCCGGATGAACAGTACGACGAACGCACCGAGAACGCCGCAGACTGCCGAACTTGCACCAAAAGAGGCTCCGCCGTCATGGACAATTGCGCCGTAAGCAGCGCAGGACAGAGCCCCTGAGAGCAAGTAGAGAATGCCGAAGCGCAGCCGTCCGAGCCGTCTTTCGACGCTTCTTCCGAACAGAAAGAGCAGCAGCATGTTGGGTGCGACGTGCAGGTAGTCTCGCTCGTGAACGAACAGGGAGCTGACCGAACGCAGTGCCTCTGCCGTGATGGCGGAGTAGTCCTGGTTGGCGATGCTTTGCCACATGCGTTCCGGGAAGAAGGCGTAGTCATTGACCAGGGCGCGAGCGTCTTGTTCGCTGGGACCGGACATGATTGCCCAAATAGCGATGTTGACGATGACGAGCGCGAGGGTGACGACGGGGTGGCGGACCTCCGCACGAATCACCACTTTGCTGTAATCCCTGGGAGCGGCCGCCGGCGACAGAGTTCCGATGTGATGCATGAGGAGTCCCTTTCAGAATGGCAGAGTTCCACGCACAGCGATTGCTGATAGTGAAAGTACTGCTGGTGCCTGGTTATAGGTAAACTTGGGTTGCTGCTTGTTTGAAATCAAAGAAAGAAATGTGTAACTCGACACTACGGTTATTGGGATCTGATCGCAAATATTCTTCTTTAGATAAACAAATGCGAAAATCGGCTGATATCAACCGTTTCACGTTGCATCTGTATTCGGACGTGAATATGTTCGTGCGTAGAATCACCACTATTGGTGGCACATTGGAACTGGCGTCACAAGCGATATCGATATTGGTAATAACGCTTGTGTAATAAACACAGTGACCAGGCAGTGACGTTCTGCTGGCTGGTCAGCATGGCGCTGCTGGAAATGTTTTTCGCGTGGTTGCAAAAACAGCATTTGATGGCGAAAGAACAACAAGCTTGCTGGTAAAAAAACAGCAATTTCGATGGCAAAAGACATCAGCTTCACGCGAAAAGGACAACGGCCTGCGACTTTCTTTCGCCTTAAAGATTAATTGATCAGTTTTGACTACGTAGCCTCACCATGGGAATACTCCCCATCATAATGGGCTTCTGGTAAGGTGTGAGAACGCTGTACGTAGAAGCCGATTCTGGTAGGTAACCGTGGGATCAGATTCCGACTCAGGCAAGTTTCACGACCTGAGTGTTTATCAAAACAAGAGCAATTTCGGTCTTATCACCGAAGCCTTCAGCTCGCGTCCGGAGCAGACTCTTGGCGGAGCGACGATTGGGATTGCTCGGGATACGTTTGATAAACCTGACAATGCGCAGCAAAAATTTGAACGGGCCGAAGAAAACGACATGGCCAGTCACATTGCAGCCGACACGGTTGCGATTGTGCCGAAATTCCGAGCGCTGACCGGTGGATTGGTTCGCGCAACTATGCTGGTCAATCCGCATCAGGGGCTGCAAGAAAATCTTGGCGCGTTTACTCTCAATGTCGGTGAAGGCGCGGCGCTCAATACTGTCGGCAAAACGATGTTGCCTGGAAGTCGGCTGCAGAACACGTTGGCGAGAAACATCTCCAGTCCTTTTGCTAAGGAAATTGCCACCCACCTCACGGTTGGTGGTGGTTTTGGATTGGTGAAAAGCGGCTTCGATACCAGTAATTGGGTCGATGAAAATGGTAACTTCACACCCGGAAAGCTTGCCACCAACGTCGTGAAGAGCACTGCTACAGGCGCTTTGATCAACGTTCCTGCCGGTATGGTCGGAGTGCGGGTGATGAAGGGGGCGATGTCGATGATGGCTGCAAAGGAAGCGCCTAACCGTCTTGCCACAACCATCGCTGCTGCCGGGAGCGGCTACACGAGCGGCACGGTTTTTGGCGGCATTGATGCGGTGTCGCAGGGCAAGAGCTTTAACGAGACTCTTTCGGCGATGCACTTTGCCGGTAAAGTCGGATTGGTAACCGGTGGTTTTGTCGGCGGCCTCGATAACGGCGCGCTTCACGCCAAACATCGCGCGATTGTCGATAACGTTTTGAAAGCTAATAGTTTATCCGTCCAGGAAAATGTGCCGACCGCTCGAACCGAAAAAGCCGTCGCGCGAACGGCTGATGGTGCCGAAAGTCCCAGCCAAAAGAAATCGCGCGATCAATTATCTCCGGAAGAGCTTGCCAGCGAAATGGTTTCTCGCGATGTTAAAACGTCTAAGGCCGATGGTTTGGATTTCGTAGTACTAAACTCGAAGTCTTCGGACTTAACGCCGCGTTTGAAAAATCCGCGCCGGGAAGTCGAAGTGGTGCACCGATTGAAGCCCGAGGCTGCAAATAAAACGTTCAGTACGCTGGAAGAATTTCGCGCCAATACTCAACCAACCGAAGTGAAGATGAGGGTCTTCGATATCGAGGGGCACAAGGCAAAACTGGTTGTCGAAGAAAGCCTGCTCGCGAAGATGCAAAAAAATAAGGCGACACTGGCAGCGCTAGAAGCTGTGGCATCGAAAGACATTCCGTTTGACACGTTGCCGTCAAATGAGCGTCGCAAAATTTCATTGCAGATTCAGAACACTGATCCTGAGCCGGCTCTGGTTCAACAATTCGGATCTGCTGTGGGCAAGGAATCCGCAGTGATAATGCGTGCGCGTCAGGCCCTCAGTACGACTCCGCGGCTGGCGCAGCCGGAAGATTTTGTTGCTCTTCTCGACGAGGTGCCGAACCGCGCTAAGATCAAACGTGTGGTTTTGTCGGAAGAACCGAACCCTGAGGATCCATGGAACAAAGTAAAATTCGAAAACGCTGATTTCGAGTCGGCTGCCACGGCTAGTAAGGACGGAACGATTACGTTTTATCTTACAAAAAACATGTCGAGTGACAAGGGTACTTTGCGGACGTTTATGGGTCACGAATTCGGACACCTCGCCGCCGACAATGCCCCTGAAGAAGCGGCTCTTCATTATTTAGCGATTCTAGTCGACAAGGATGTTCCTAATCCAAAATTTGATGGCACCGCGGGCAGTGCCTCGACTAAAGTGGTGGCTGCTGATGACGCTGCACGAGCAGGCTTGCAATTTCCTGAGGCACCGTCGGATAAGCCGACTGACAAACATTTTTCTCGGCGTTACGCGCGCTCTAATCCTGACGAAGATGGTGCCGTTCATTTGGGCGAAGAAATGTTGGCGCCTGACTCAGACAGATTCCTGGTCTTTGCTGAGAATGCACCGGTGAGAACCGTTTTGCTGGGGCGTTCTTTGACTAGAGTTGTGGCTCAAGCCGCGCCGACAGACCAGAGTACTCACGCCAGGCAAATTTCGAATCGATTGGGTCATGTGCAAAAGGAAGTTTATCCGGATGCGCTGAAGTTGTTGGAAAGACGCACGAAGCATGGCACTCCGACGGAACAAGCGGCCGCCGCCGAATTACTTGGTCACATCGGTAATAGAGAAAGACACGCTCCAGTTTTGCGGAGATTGGCTTCCGATCCTGACTCGAATGTGGTACCGGCGGATCTGCCCGGGTTGACGCGAAACGGATCAACTGCTCCTGTGAGCACCTCCCGTAGTGGCATGCCGGGTTTGTCATTCGAATCTTCCGGCAAAGGAAGAACGGTTGCTGACATAGCTTTCGATAATTTGCTCAGGCTGCATTCCGGCAGTGTACATGACCAGTTGGCTTTGCTGGTAAAAGAGGCCCGTCCCAATTCAGCAACCCGCGAATTGGCTCTGACCCGCCTGGGGTCTTCCACCCACTCGTCTAGTCCGGGTTACCGCAAGCTCGCAGAAATGACCGGCAATGCAGATAAATTGCCAGAATTGATTGATCTCATGAGAAACATGCCGGACGTGGAAGGGCGAATGTTGGTGTTTCACGAGGCCTATGGACTCGGGCGAAACAGTCCAGAATTCACCCGCAGTTTAGTTGCTCGTGGACTGGAGTTGCCGGGTGTCGCCGCGCAGGCTCTAGAGCTGATGCCCCCGCAAGACGCTGCGATATTTGAACCACAACTTCGCAAATTGACCAGGCAAACATGGGACAAGCCAGCCCACGACAAAGCTAACCAAATTTTGAGTGATCTGGCCGCCGGAACTGACGTTGGACGCGTGATGCAGTTGCTTCGCAGCGATAATCCCAAAGGGGTTCAACAAGGGATCGACATCGTGATCGCATCGAAGTCTGCCGACAATCGCTTGATTGAACCGCTTGTGGAAGTGGCGAACACCGCTCCGGAGGCAACAAGCCGAGCCGCCCGCCAGGCGCTTCTACGCTTCAACGCGCAGCTTGTCAAATTCCATTCGCAAATGGTCACGAGAAGATCGTTGCACGAAAATCACGGAGCGAATTGATTTTCTATCTCAGTTGTTGTGCCGTTGAGGGCTGATGATGAGCTTCTTCAGTAATGCGCACCCTTAGAAGTACATCCGTGCGCATACTAATTCGACATCTGTTCAAATTTTTTTGCGTTGAGTTGAATGCAGTGGTTGTTTCTGTGGCCGCATTGAAACCCATGCTCCAGCAGTATGTTTCGATCCATGCGGAACAGTTTAGTTGTTAACAGAACTTCGTCGCGACTTTTAAACTGGGTGGAACATCTCAAACAGTCTGTTCATGGAAAGCTTGAGACGCACTGGGCGACCGTGTGGGCAGGTGTCGTGGCGTGGGGTTTGCAACCATGCGGAAACCAATTTGATGATGTCGTTGGTCGAGAGATGCATGCCGTTTTTAATCGCGGATTGACAGGCTATCGACTTAGTCGCTTCCAGTTCGATGTTTGCGTTTTCCACATCTGCCAGATCTTCGACCATTTTGTGGATGATGTTGGCGTAGTTTTGATGTGCCAGTTCGAGTGGAACCTGAGTGCATGAAGCAGAACCATCTTCGCCGAATTCGAATTCGAAACCGAGCGATTCGAGGGCAGCTGCGCCGTTTTTCAAAACATCAGCTTGTTGTGCGCTGAGGTTTAAAGGCGATGAAATGCAGAGTCGTTGAGCATGCTCGGAGATGCGTCCGCGCGTGGTTTGAGAAGCCAGGATGCGCTCATAGAGAGTACGTTCGTGTGCGATGTGCTGCTCGATCACTTCCATGCCTTCCGGCGTCTCGAACAAGAAGTAAGTGTTGTGAATGTAGCCCGCCAGTCTCCAACCCGCAGGTAAAACAATTTCTTCGTCGAGCGGCAAGGACAGCATGGTTTCGGATGGTTGTTCGTATGTCGGCTGACTGGATCTCGAAGGCACATAACCGAGTTCGCCTCGGAAGCTCAATTGTTCGATCGATTGAGAAACGGCATCATAAGAGGCGGTGCGTTCTCTCAGTTCTGAACCGGATGAGGCGCCGAGGCTGTCAAAGCGATTGCTGTTTTCCGAACCGCCATCGGGCGCAAAGTTGTAACGCTTCTCGAAATCGGCTCCTGGGGCGTTGTGCAGCATGTGGGGTGCGCTGGTTTCTATGTTCTCGTCGCGGCTGTATAGTTTCAAAGACTGAACGACAACGCTTGAAGCATGACTTCCTGCCGCGAGCAGTTGTGCTTCTTTGCCGCCGGCCACCAGTTCTTCCTCGGATAAACCGGCGAATTGTTCCTGGTTGTGGTGCGGCGGTGCAACAGATTCGTCGAAAGTAATGCGCGGACCGTTGGCGTCGGCTTCTTCCTGGCGAGCTTGATTGATCGCTTCCATCAGTTCGCGACGCGGCTGTCTGAGCGCGTCTCCGATGGCTCGGTGCAGCGCCATATAAATTGCGTTGCTATCCGTATATTTGATTTCTTTTTTTGTCGGGTGAATATTCACATCGATATGTTCTGGATTGATTTGAATATTGATCACCGCAAACGGATGTCGACCGCGCGGAATCAAGTCGGAGTAAGCGTATTCCAGAGCTTTGTATGTAAGTGGGCAGCGCACCGGTCTCTGGTTTACAACACTGAGAATTCCCTTTCGATCGCCGCGAAAATGATTTGGTCGTGCCACCACTCCGGTTATGGTCAGTCCGAAACGCTCGTCAAAACCGCTGACTTCGACAAATGATTCATTGCCTGAAAACATTTTTGCATCCGTCGCCGCTTGAGCGGTATCGCCGGTGCCACCAGTACGAAATGCGACTGTGTCTCCTTTTCGCATTTCAAAAACTACATGAGGATGGGCGACGGCAAGGCTTTGCACGATTTCTTGCGAGTGTCCGAACTCGGTATTAGCTTTTTTGAGAAACTTCAATCGCGCCGGAACGTTATAAAACAGTTCTGCGATTTCCATGACTGTTCCTTGTGAACAGCCTGTTTCAGTGGCTATGACGTTGCCTTCTTTTACTTCGACTTTCGTTCCAGTAGCAGCGTCCCTGGTTCGCGTGTAGCAGGTGAACTTGGAAATCGACGCAATGCTCGGCAGTGCTTCACCACGAAAACCCAGTGTCATCAGGGTCGACAAATCATCGGCGCAGGCGAGTTTTGAAGTTGCGTGCCGTTGAAAGGCCAGAACCGCGTCATCGGGATCCATGCCAAAACCGTTGTCGGCGACGCGGATATCGCGCATGTCGTGACTGACGGAAATTTCGATGTGCGTAGCACCCGCGTCGATCGAGTTTTCAACCAACTCCTTAATCACTGATGCCGGGCGTTCTACGACTTCTCCGGCGGCGATTTGACTGGCAATGTGGTCTGGCAATACGGCGACTTTAGGCATGGCGTTTGTTCCTGATCTATAGGCTTCGCCATCCTATCATTAGTGTTCAAACCTTCCCTGAGAGCCGACCTCATGAGATCCGCGATAGGCGCCAAAAGATGTTTAAGTTAGACAGATATCAGATCTTAGTAGATATACTTTCGATGTTTTCAAAAATGCGTTTGATATCGCGGGCGATACCATCGACTAACGCCGTAACCAATCGCTCGCCCTTTTCTTTCGAAGCCTTTGTCGGATCGCCCCAGGCGCCGCTTGGTGAGTAAACGGCGTCCGGGCGCCGTTCTCGCGAGAATGGCCCGGGGCCGTCTCCGTGGAAATCGAGAACGGCTTGTTCCATTTTGACGACATCAGGCGCCATATAAAGCATGATCGAAGTCTCGATTTCATCGGCATGCGTGCCGCCTTCTTGTTCTTCCACTGCCAGTCTCACAGTTTGCAGCAACACTCTCAAATCAGAATACGTTACTGACATTCCTTCGCGTGCAAGTGCTTCGGCAGCCACTTTCAGCGGTCTAATTGTTGATATGCCGGTGTTTAAAAAGTAAAAATATCTCGGTCCAAAACGGGCAAAAGAGCTGACAATATCACAAAACATCGAGCTAGCTGTTTCGCTTTTCAATGATACCGAACCCGGATATTCTGCCATTGCAGGATAAAAACTGTAATTGATAGTCGGCGCAATCACCACTGGGAGCCGTTTTGCGATGGCGTGTTTTAAATACTCAGCCATCAGAAAATCGTTGTTGAGCGGCAGGTGATATCCGTGTTCCTTCGACTGGGCGCCGATTGGGATGACTACAACCGTTTTGTTTGTCAATAATGCTTCGGCATCTTTCCAATATAAATGTTCGAGAAATTGGCCTTGCGCTATGTCCGTCATATCGAAACCACCGCAGTTTGTTCTCTTTGACAACTATCTGAAGCTAAGTGAGCAATGCAGTTTATCGCATCTGCATTTTTAAAAGTTAGCGCGAGGGCCGCCGAATCTTAAGCCGATTATAGCTACGGTTTGTTGCACGGTCGGCGGCCGCGGTAGCGAATGGGGCGGTCTGATGAATAGGGTCAGTTGTTCTTTTTTGCACCTGCTTTTCGAGTTTTCACCACAACCCCCCATCGCACATCCCAGTCACCACATCACCAATTCCAGATATCGCCTGATATCCGGTATCACTCGACGCAGCTGCATTTGATGAAGAACAGGTGAAGATGCCTACCTTCTAAGGGGTGTCTATCCGACAAACAATTTAGTCGGATCGCGAACTTCGGAACCAAGGAATCAACGAGCATGAACTATCTGAACCGCCTCGGACTGTCCGTCGCCGCTCTCGCCGCTGTCCTTTCAGTCCAGTCCTTCGTCGCCCCGGCGCACGCCGCCGATGAACCCGTCGTCCAATTCGCCGTCACCAAAGCCGCCAGCGCGGTCGACATCACGGTCTATGGGGAAGGCTTCGGTCAGGTCGAAGAACTCCGCAGAGTCCAGCTCAGCGCCGGCACGAACAGCTTCCAGCTCAACGGCATCGCCGCCAAGTACCGTCAGGACAGCCTCAGCATCATCAGCGCCACCGGCCCGGGCGACTTCAAGTACAAGTCCGCCAACTACCAGGCCGCCAACCTCACCCCCGAGCGCGTACTCGAACTCTCGGTCGGCAAGCAGGTGACGATTACGGTCGGCAGTGGTGCCACCAGTCGATCGGTCACAGGCGAACTGCTCTATGTGCGCGGCGGGCAAGCCATCGTAACCACCGCAGGTGGTGGCACGGTAGTCGGCAATCCCAGCGACATCGAAGTCGGCAAGCTTGCAGCCGGGCTCTCCGCCTCCGCCTCGCTCGTGATCGAAGCCGAAGTCACAAAGGCCGGCGTCTACAACCTGAACTTCCTCTATGAGACCGATGGGCTGGGCTGGAACGCCAAGCATACCGTCGTCTACAACGAGGATAAGCAGGTTCTCGAGAGCTTCAACACCACCGTCAACGTCGTCAACCAGTCCGGCACCTCGTTCGACAACGCCAACCTCTGGCTGCTCTCCGGCAACGTCCAGGCGCCCCGCAATCGCGGAATGCGCGTGGCTGCCGCCGAGTACGCCGCCGCGCCTGCCATGTTCGACGCCCCCGGTGGTGGTGCCTCGGTCGAATCGGTTGGCGAACGCAAGGTCTATCGCATCCCCGGCCGCGTCAGCATCGGTGATGGCCAGAGCCGTCAGCTCCCGCTGTTCAGTGGCGCCAACGTGGCAGTCGAGCAGGAGTACGTCGTCCCCGCCCACCAGCAGTACTACGGCGCCGAAGCCAGCGTTCTGTCGCCCGTCAACGTCCGTCTGAAGCTGAAGAACTGCGCCGAGCACAACCTCGGAACCCCGCTGCCGGCCGGCAACGTCAAGGTTCTGCAGCGCAACTCGGAATCGCGTCTCCAGGTCGTCAACAACTACTCCCTGAAGGAACTGGCCAAGGACGAGGTCTTCGAGATTGGTCTTGGCACCTCCAGCGACGTCAAGGCCGAGCGCGTGCTCACCAAGTCGACCACTGTCGTCAGCAACGGCCCGGCTCCCCGCCTGCGCCCCGGACAGGATGCCCCGGAATGGCAGGACCAGGACTTCGAGGTCAAGGTCTTCAACTTCAAGGATAAGAAGAACGTCACCGTGCTGATCGAGGTCGCCACGCCCGCCGACCAGAACGTCGTGCTGCCGCTCACCAGGGTGACCGCCACGCTCGCGACCGGGAAGGTGTCCGTCACCGCCGGTAAGAGCGAGGTTCTCAACTACACGCTGCGCGTTCGCACCCGGTAATACCGGCGTCACCGCGCGACGACGAACGATAACTTCAAGCGCTAGCGCTTGAAAATATTGAGATTGGAACTTAGCGATGCGCGACGAGAACAGCGATGGGGTTCTCGTTGCGCACGCTTACTTCAATCGGGATCCAAGGAGCGCTTTGTCGCTTCTTGGGTCTTTTGTCCTGGTGTCTGGAAAACGACTAGAGATAGTAGAGCGAAGGGTTAAACCAAGACTGCGACGGCGGATTTGCCGTCGAGTCCTGGTTTCGCGAGGTCGGGGAGCGTTTTCGCCCGAGCATTTCGCGTCCATGCTGTTGTGATGACGGTCACCGGATGTGGTATCAGCTCGTCGTGCTGTACTTCGGTCGGGTGAACTGCGCGACGACGTAGCGAACGGCGGTGAGTGCGGCGAATAGCACGGCCCCGCAAGCTGCTCCGGCCATCGCCCAGACCGATGTGACGTGATGTCCGGGTGCGGCGACGATACCGCACATGGTGGCGAAGGCGATCAGCATCAAGGCGGCGCCCACTTCGGTCGACAGCGAGTTCGAGTCGAAGGTGGGGATGACCAGCGGCTGGGCGGAGGTCTGGTTGAACTGCACGGTGCCGTCGACCACGCTGAGTTCGTACGTGAGGCGGCGACCGTCGTTGACGGCGAGGCCGAGAATCCGGACGGCAGGCTCGATCACGTCGACGCGGTAGGTTTCGCCTTCGTGCAATAAGAGCAGGCGCTCGTGCGTCTTGCTGACGGTAAAGCGGGACGGATGGCGGCTGAACCTGACGTGGCAGTAGTCGATGGCGAAGCCCTCGGCCAGCTGCCGGTCGCGATTGTGAAACTCGTACTGCCGCGCCATCGCCAGCGTCGAGACGTCCGGGTTGACCTGCAGGAGGACAAGAAATCCGTCTCGATTGCCGTCACCGGCCTCCGTGATCCCCAGTCCGTTGGCGTTCTTGCGGAGCGAGCAATCGCTGAGCTGGAACTGGACGTCGCCCCCGGCGATGGTGAGCGGTTTTCCGTCTAGCAAGCTGGGATCGACTTCGATCAAATCGCAGCGATGCCCCTCGTTTTGCGTTCCGGCATTGGCACGGGTGACAAACGGGTATCCGAGCCAGGTCTGCACTCCGTTGGCGGTACGGCGGGCGGTGCGAGTGATGCCCTGGAGGAGGCGCAGCCCGTCCTTGTCGAGAATCGCAGTCATGCACTTCATAAAAACTCCCTGGATGCAAACGGCGCAAGACGATCCTCACGAAAGGAGAATCATTGGCGACGTTTAGGTGAAAGAGATTGTGAGGCTGTTTGATTACAAGAAGAGGTGAGATATGAAAAGGCATCATGACCTTAGATTCAATAAGAGCCTGAATGTCAAGTAGTGGTGCGGTTTTTGATTTGTTTGGAGACGGGGCAATATCGAAAGGCGATGCTCGTGCGACATAGTTGGATTGTGAAATTCAGTGGTGGTAAAGAGAGTGTGCGCCCGCTCTCAGCCTGCATCTTGCATGCTTGCAATGAGGCTAATCGCTTCGCAAAATTGGCAATATATCATCTTGGCGTTAGCGTAATTCTTGATGATTCTCTCTTTGTTTTTGTATGGTCATGACGTCCCCATTTAAACCAACAACTAGATTCCAAGCGAATCTAAAAGAGTAACTAACTAGAACACTCCTTGCCACATCAACATTCCGCAACAGAGAACACTTTGTGTTCGGCGGCGGGTGTCGTTCTTCAAGCTCTGTTGGTATCTGATTTCTGTGCTACCGGCAAAACGCGCGGCAGCACTCCTTTTACACAGGGAATACACTCATGAAATTCGCTAGCATCGTTACTACGATGGTGTTACTGCTGGTGCTTAGTGGTTGCCGGGAAGAGTCCGTGGACATTTCACAGACTGACTTCCCCAGCCTGCTCAGGACCAAAGTCGAACTTCTTCGCAGCCGCGACAACAAAGGCGGACGAGTTCGAGTCGTTCTTCTCAACGAAGACAAAACCAGGGTGACCGGCGCTGAAATCGAATACGAAAACGGCGTCACCGAAATCGAAGAGTACCGTGAAGACGGCACGCTTCGTGAGCTCACCGGTATGTACCCGCTGGCCGACGCTAAGTCGACAAAGCGCACCCCGAGTCGCTCGGTGCTTTACGACAAGGACGGCAAAACCGTTCTTTTCGAACGCATCTCGCGCCCGGACGGAACCACCGAAAGCCTCAACCGCAGCCGCTCAGGCGGTGGATTCGAGACTGAGATTTTCTACGCGGACGGCAAGACCACAAAGACCCGCACGGTGCTGTCGTCCTCCAGGGAGGTCTTGCTCGAGGAAACTTTCCGCGCGAACGGCAAACTTGAAGTCCAGCGCCGCAAGCTCGGCTACTCGGAATACGAGGTGGTCGAGTTTCGCGAGAACGGTACGCGTTCGTCTGCCACCACAAGTGGTTCGAACCGCTGGTCGCCGATCGACAAATATGTCTTCGCCGCCGACGGTGTGCTGATCGAGATGAAGATCCGATACACGTCATACTCGGTCGAAGTCGAATACCGTCGCGAAGACGGTACGCTTGCAGAAAAACGCAGTTACTCGCCTTACGGCTCGATGACTGTGACCGTCTGCGGTCCGGACGGCAAGCCGCAATTTCGCCAGGAATGGCGTGGCACTGCGGCGACCGAATGGACCGATGCCAGCGGCTATAAGCTGCGCAGCATTGAAGAACTGAAGCCCGACGGCACCATTGTTCGCGAGATCGAGTTGCACGACGACGGCGTCACAGCCAAAAAGATTCGCACCAGGGATGGTGTCAATTACTATTCCGGCACCTATCGTTATTTCCGTCCCGACGGCACGCTCGAGAAAGAAGAGATCAAGGAAAACTACGACAAGGTCAAGGAAACGAAGGAGTTTACGCCCGAGGAAGGCATCAAAGAAACGCTTCCGGAAAACTACCTGAAGCTGCCCAAACGCACGCAGCCCAAGTTGCTCTCCGAGATGCCGCAAGCACAGCCTTACAACCAGTACGGCGAGGGCTATCCTTATCAATTCGATGAGCATGGAAACATCATCGACATCGATGGCGACGGCGACCCGTTCAACAATCCGTTCGGTGGCGATCCTCACCCGTAAGGAGTGCGACTGTGGGAATTTCAACCGCTAGCGCTTGAAATTTCATAGCCGCATGGACACTTCCGCGACAAGAGACTTTTGCCAGCGACTATCGGCATAACCGAGAGTCGCTGGCTGTAAGTCGATCCGAGCCGGTCGGCCTCAGGCGATCAAACCTGACCGAGCGGGTTCGGTGAAATTGCGGATGTTCAATTCCAGCGAGCAGCGAGAAGAACAAGTGTCTAACAACACTTGCTCTGACGCTGTTTTTGCGAAAAAAGAGCAATCGTTTCTGGTCCGCCAGACGTTTAGCCCTTCTTTGGGCTTGTCATTTAACTAGTTCACACTGAAAAACGTGCTTGAAGATCGTCCTCAACAGATCTTGTCAATAGACAGGCTCGCTTGGAATTTTCAAGATGCCACCACTTGTGGTGCCCAAATGAAAAGATTGAAAGAATGGGACATGGAACGTT
>Ga0163151_10002723_pt1 | contig 26674 bp, 26 predicted proteins | sample OliLakLV19MP5IB2_FD_145596 | JGI IMG/M metagenome (GOLD analysis project Ga0163151, IMG submission 145596) | Freshwater microbial mat bacterial communities from Lake Vanda, McMurdo Dry Valleys, Antarctica - Oligotrophic Lake LV.19.MP5.IB-2 | ecosystem: Environmental > Aquatic > Freshwater >...
TGCATTACCCGTTCGAGAATCGCGAATGGTTCGACAGTCACAATCCGGCCGACTTCATCGTCGAGTACATCGGACAGACGCGCGGCTGGTTCTACACCATGCACACGCTCGCGACCGCGCTCTTCGACCGCCCGGCCTTCAAGAACGTCATCAGTCACGGCGTCGTGCTCGGCAATGATGGTCAGAAGATGTCGAAGAGCTTGCGAAATTATCCGGATGTCTCCGAGGTCTTTGATCGCGACGGTGCGGATGCGATGCGCTGGTTCCTCATGTCGTCGAGCGTTATTCGCGGCGGCAATCTTGTCGTCACCGAGGAGGGGATCCGCTCCGGCGTGCGCGAACTGCTGCTCCCGCTGTGGAGCACCTACTACTTCTTTACGCTCTATGCCAACGCTGAGCAGTACGAGGCCCGCCGGTCGACGGCATCCCCGAATCTGCTCGACCGCTATATCCTCGCCAAGACCGGCGAGCTGATCACAGCCGTCACCGACGACCTCGAGGCGCTTGACAGCCCGCTCGCGGCTGCCGAGCTGCGCGACTTCGCTGACGTGCTCACGAACTGGTACGTGCGTCGCTCACGCGACCGGTTCTGGGAGGGCACTGACCGGGACGCCTTCGACACCCTTTACACCGTGCTCGAAACGGTCGTATGTCTTGCCGCTCCTCTCCTGCCTCTCATTGCAGAGGAGATCTGGCGAGGACTCACCGGCGGCAGAAGTGTGCACCTTGAGGACTGGCCGGACGCTTCAAAGTTTCCGACGGATCAGTCACTTGTCACAGCCATGGACCGCGTTCGGGATGTCGCATCCGCCGGCCTTGCACTGCGCAAGGCGCACGGGCTGCGGGTCCGGCTGCCACTGGCGCAGCTCACGATCGTGAGCGCCCGAACCGAGTGGTTCGACGGTGTCGCGAGCATCCTCAAGGACGAACTCAATGTCAAGACCGTCGCGTTCGCGCCGCTCTTGGAAGACTCGCTCGTGGCCTTCGGTATCACCCGTCGCCTCACTGTCAACGCGCGCGCCCTGGGTCCGCGGCTCGGCAAACAGGTGCAGCAGGTTATTCAGGCGGCAAAGGCGGGCGACTGGTCGATAGCTGGCGAGGTCGTGGTCGTTGGTGGTATATCCCTTGAGCCAGGGGAGTACGAGCTCGAACTGGAAGCGGCAGACCCCTCGAGCGCGATCGCGTTTCTTGGGGACGGCGGATTTGTGCTGCTCGATACCAAAACCACCCCCGAACTCGAGGCGGAAGGTCTCGCGCGGGACATGATCCGCGTGATTCAGGACACCCGCAAGGCGGCCGACTTCGACGTGAGCGACCGCATAACGCTGTCGGTGCTCGGGGCTTCGCGCTCCGACATCGCGGGGCTCGCGGCCTTTGCCGAGATGATCGCCACTGAGACACTTTCGGTCGAAGCCACATTCACCGAATCCGCTGAACCGCTTATGGCAGCAGCCATCGACGCGACCGTCGGCGCACAGCGCGCCGTCGTCAAGGCTGGGCAGTACGCGAATACTGATCTACTTGTCATCGACGTTGTGAAGTCTGGAGCAGTGGATGTCTGATCAGTTCGGCAACGACGACGGCAGCGAGGGCACCAACCTCGATGACGACTCCGACTGGGAGCTCGAAGACGCCGAGTACCAGGATGACGCAGACCGAGTGTACGAGGAGTTGCTCGCCAGAATTGGCGAAGCGGCACCGCAACCGCGACTTGACGCCACGCGGCGGGCGGTAGCACTGCTCGGTGACCCGCAAGCGAGTTATCCGATCATCCACGTCACCGGCACGAACGGGAAGACCTCGACGAGTCGCATGACGGAGAGCATTCTGCGGGCGTACGGCTTACGCACTGGGCTGATGACGAGCCCCCACTTGGTTCGCGTCAACGAGCGGATCGTGATCGACGGCCAGCCGATCACGAACCGGGCTCTCGCCGCGAACTGGGCAGACATCCGCCCGTTCATTGACATGGTCGACGCTGAATTGGTGGCCAAGAACGAGGAGCCGCTGACCTTCTTCGAAGCGCTCACGGTTCTGGCATACGCGAGCTTCGCCGATGCCCCGGTGGATGTCGCGGTGATCGAAGTCGGCATGGGCGGCGAGTGGGACTCGACCAACGTCGCTGACGGACAGGTTGCTGTTTTCGGGCCGATCGCGCTCGACCACACGCAACGCCTTGGCTCGACGGTCGCTGAGATCGCCCGCACGAAGTCCGGCATCATCAAACCTGCCGCTGCAGTGGTGTCTGCACTTCAGACTCCGGATGCCACGGCAGAGCTTGAGCGCGCAGCCGAGTTGACCGAGTCGACCCTTGCCATGGAGGGCACGACCTTCGCGCTGGAGAGCACGGCTGTCGCGGTCGGCGGGCAGCTCATCACCGTGCGCGGCCTCGCCGGGGTGTATCGCGATGTGTTCCTGCCGCTGTTCGGCGATCACCAAGGGCACAACGCTGCTCTCGCAATTGCCGCAGTTGAGTCGTTCCTCGGTGGCGGTACCCAGCCGCTCGTAGGTGCTCTGCTGGCTGAGGGGCTCGCAACCGCCACCTCGCCCGGTCGCCTCCAGGTGATCGGCACCGAACCCACGGTCATCGTCGACGCCGCCCACAACCCGCACGGCGCCCGCGCTCTCGCCGCGTCCCTCGGCAGCTACTTCACGTTTGACGAGATTGTGATCGTGCTTGGCATCCTGCAAGACAAGGATGCCGCGGGAATCATCGACGCGCTCGCTGGGCTTGGGGCGCGTTTCCACGTGACGCAGTCCCAGTCCGAGCGAGCTCTCGACGTCGACGACCTTGCGGAACTCGTCGTCAGCAGGGTCGGACAGGACGCGACACACTCGTATGCCTCGTTCGAAGAGGCGCTCGCCGACGCGCGCGAGTGGGCATCCGAAACAGACCGGAGGGCTGTGCTCGTCACTGGTTCGATCACCCTCGTCGGTGAAGCGATCGCCCTCGCGGCGCGGGACGGCTGGAAGTGACTCGAACGGCACCGGGCGATGCGCCACAGCCTCGCCGCCCTCGCTCGGTGACCGAGTCGCTGTTGAGCATCGTGCTCGGGCTCGAAGCTATTCTGGTCTTCTTCGTGTCGCTCACCGCCTTTGGACTGAAGGCACTCGACCCTCTGCCTGCGTTCCTCGGCGGCGCACTCTTCATCGTCGCGCTCATCGTTGTCGCTGGACTACTGCGGCACCAGTGGGGTCTTTGGCTTGGCTGGGTGTTGCAGGCACTGCTGATCGCCACCGGCATCGTGTTGCCAGCGATGTTCGTGCTCGGCACCGGTTTTGTCGCAATCTGGGTGTATTGCTTCGTCCGAGGGCGGCAGATCGACAGAAGCAAGGCACAGTTCGACCAGCATCCGTGATCGAAGCTGCAATTCTCAACCACTCAACTACCCGAAGGAACACCAATGACTGCCATCGAAGAGACTCTCGTTCTCGTCAAGCCAGACGGCGTTGCGCGCAACCTCACCGGCGAGATCTTGCGCCGGATCGAGGCCAAGGGCTACCAGCTCGTCGACATCAAACTCGTCGAGGCCGAGCTCGACCTTCTCGCGGCGCACTATGAGGAGCACAAAGGAAAACCCTTCTACGAGCCGCTCGTCGAGTTCATGCAGTCTGGGCCGATTGTGGCAATTCGGGTGGCTGGCAATCGAGTAATCGAGGGATTCCGCTCCCTCGCGGGTACCACCGACCCCAGCACGGCCGCTCCAGGGACAATCCGCGGCGACCTTGGACGCGACTGGGGTCTCAGGGTGCAACAAAACCTCGTGCACGGCAGCGACTCACCTGAAGCAGCGGCTCGAGAACTCGCGCTGTGGTTCTGAGGCAAGCCGGGCAGCTCGCTACCGGGCAGTCGATCTAGACCAGCAAGAAGCTCAACAAGTCCAGCCGCACCTGGGCGATGATAGCGACCACCAGGTAACTCGCGAACACGATGATCGGTACCCACGGGTACAGTGCATTCCCTACTCGAACGAGCGGTGCGCCGAAGGTGCCGGCCCGCGCGTTAAAGAGCGTGAGCGTCCAGAACATGACGATCGTGGATGCCCAGACCACCATGCACCACGGGCACAGCGTGCCGAGCACGAAGATGCTCTGCGTTATGAGCCAGATGCAGAATGCGAGAGCGCCAGCGACACCGAGGTTGAGCGCGATCCAGAACCAGCGTGCGAACCTTGCGCCGGAGAGGAGAGCAACCCCGACCGCGATCGGAGCGACGAAGCCGGCAATCCCGAGCAACGAGTTCGGAAAGCCGAAGACTGAACCTTGGGCGGATTGAAGATTCGCTCCGCACTGCACGATAACGCTGAAGTTGCAGTCCAGATCGGCTTGCGGATCTTGGAGCACGAGAATCTTGTCGATCGTGAGCGCGAAAGCCGAATACCACCCGAGAAAGCCAGTGACGATAAGGGTGATGGCGAGCGTGAATGGTCGGCGCGTGGCATCCGTCTCGGTCATTCTCGGATTATGTCACGCGCGAAATCACGTCCTTCTGTCAATGCGTGCGATAATCAAGAGAATCGCTCGGGCCTTGCCCGCCGCGGTGACCAATACAGCTTTACCGGGCAGACGTTCCGGGCCAAGAAAGCAGTCCGTGTCGACGAAGGCACGTGCCCGACGGGCAAGACTTGCGCAAGTCGGATAGCCAGTTCCGAGCAGTAGTGACAGACCAAAGTTTGAAATTGCAGTACCACCTCCGTGGTGACAGCACGGGTGCAGCACGAGCCAAGAGCCTGCTGCATGACCTGAAGAATTGGTAGCCGAGAGCCGGAGCAACACCGAACCGGAACTCGAGCGCACGAGAGAGTACCCGGTGGGAGGCGAAGCCGCCCAGCCGGGGTAGGAGTACACCAGCAATGGTGAAAAAACGCGACATCGAAGTATCCGACGTGAACATTGAGCCCGAAGCGGATGCCGCGGCGGCGGTCATCCCGCCTGTCAAGGCACCTCGAAAGCGCGCTCCGGCGAAGAAGGCCGCCGATCATGTCGGTTCGGCCAAAGCAGCGAAGGACGCAGCGACGGACGCAGCGACCGACGCAGCGACCGAGGCGCCAGATCCAGACGTCGGCGCTCTGCCCCGCCGCCGTCCAACGACCTCCCTGTTGTTCCAAGCGCCGGATCTGCCTCCATTGCCAGCGCGCTCGGCCTCGGTGCGCGATCCGCTCATCGACGAACAGCCGTCCGACAGCCCGACGGTTCGCCGTCGTTCGCGCCGACGGCCGGGCGAAGAGCTCCGCCCTGGCGACGAAGCCCCGAACACCGTCGTTCGCGTTCGGCAACCGCGGCCGCAGCCGGAGCCGAGCAACGAGCCGACCCGCGTGCGCGGATCCACCCGCCTCGAAGCCAAGAAGCAGCGCAGGCGGGACGGCCGTGATGCCGGCCGCCGCCGCCCAGTCGTTACCGAGAGCGAATTCTTGGCGCGGCGCGAGAGTGTCGACCGGGTCATGGTGGTGCGCTCGAAGTTTGATCGCATCCAGATCGCCGTGCTCGAAGACGGGGTACTCGTTGAGCACTACATCGCGAAGTCGCAGGAAGCGAGCCTCATCGGTAACGTGTACCTCGGTCGCGTTCAGAACGTTCTGCCGTCGATGGAGGCAGCGTTCGTCGACATTGGCCGCGGTCGCAACGCCGTGCTCTACTCTGGCGAAGTCGACTGGGATGCCGCGGCTCTCGATTCGGATGGCAAGACCCAAGCCCGCCGGATCGAACTCGCTCTCAAGCCCGGCGATCGGGTGCTTGTTCAGGTCACGAAGGATCCGGTCGGACACAAGGGTGCGCGCCTGACCTCGCAGGTTTCCCTGCCCGGCCGCTACCTCGTCTATGTTCCAAACGGATTGATGTCCGGTATCAGCCGCAAGCTGCCAGACACCGAGCGAGCGCGGCTCAAGAAGATTCTCAAGGAGGTCTTGCCAGAGAACGTCGGTGTCATCGTGCGCACGGCCGCCGAGGGCGCAAGCGAAAACCAGCTCACGCTTGACGTCAATCGGCTCACCAGCCAATGGGCGGCGATCAGTTCTCAGATCGAGAGCATTGCGGCTCCAGCACTCCTGCACTCGGAGCCCGACCTGCTGATTAAGATCATCCGTGATGTCTTCAACGAAGACTTCCAGAAACTCGTGATCGAGGGTATAGACGCAAGGTCAACGATCGAGACCTACGTGAGTTCGGTTGCACCTGACCTCGTCGACCGGCTGCAGACCTATGAGGGTAGTGCGGACTCATTCGACGAGTTTCGCGTGTCGGAGCAGATCGAGAAGGCACTTGACCGCAAGGTCTGGTTGCCATCCGGCGGATCGCTCGTCATTGACCGCACCGAGGCTATGACGGTCGTCGACGTGAACACCGGCAAGTTCGTCGGCTCTGGTGGCAATCTCGAAGAGACGGTCACCATGAACAACCTCGAGGCCGCCGAGGAGATCGTGCGTCAGCTTCGCCTGCGTGACATCGGCGGAATCATCGTCGTCGACTTCATCGATATGGTGCTCGAGTCGAACCGAGACCTTGTGCTGCGCCGTCTCGTCGAATGCCTCGGCCGGGACCGCACCAAGCATCAGGTTGCCGAAGTCACAAGCCTCGGGCTCATCCAGATGACTCGCAAAAAGCTCGGTCTCGGACTTCTGGAGACCTTCAGCGAAGCGTGCGAGGCCTGCGCCGGTCGCGGCATCATCGTGCACCACGACCCAGTGACCAAGCACCGCCAGCAAGTGCAGACCGCCCAGCCTGACACGGGCGGCTCGCGCCGCGGGCGTGGTCGCGGATCATCAGGCGCCGCGGCATCCACGACCGTCAAGAACGGGATAGGCGGAGTTGGTACTCACGCGATCACCGAAGATGTTCGCAACGCCCTTGCGAGGGTCGCATCCGTCACCGTGGCCGGTGCGCATGAATCTGCCAAGTCCACCGTGACCGCGAGTGCCACGGCAGTCGAGTCCGCGTCGCCCGTCGAACCCGCACCGCGCGTCGAGGAACACGGGCCCGCCATGGCCGGTGCCGCAGACATCGAGGCAATTCTCGACATTTCCGTCGCCAAGCAGTCGCGAAAAGCTCGGCGCATCAGCACGGCGGATGCGGAGCTGATTCTCGATTCAGTTCTTGAGGCGCTGCCTGAGCCGAAGCAACCGGGCCAAGGACGCTCGCGAGTGTCACGCCGTGCCGGGAGCGCAGGACAGGTTGTCAGCGCGCCCGCAGGCGACGATTAGGGGCGCCCCGTAGGATTCCGACCGTGGTGATGAAGACGCCTGACGTGACGACCGCGCCGGAAGCGACTCGGGATTCCGGTCGACGACGCGGTCGCCAGCACAACCATACGCACGACCACGACGAGTCCGAGTCGAACCGTCCGCGATTCAGTCGTCGGCGCATCGCGTGGCTCACTATCGGAGTTCTCGGCATCGCGGGCCTGCTGCTCGTTCGAGCGATAGTTGACAGCACACCAGGAGCCACGCTCCCGTTGCAGGTGCAGGACATCCTGACCTTGAGCATCAGCGTCATCATCGAGTCCCTCCCGTTCGTTGTGCTCGGCATCGTGCTCTCGATCGTTGTGCAGGTCTGGTTGCCAGACGGTTTCCTCATGCGCTACTTGCCAAGCGCTCCTGTGCTTCGCCGCTTCTGCATTTCACTGTTCGGCATCGCGCTGCCGGTGTGCGAATGCGGCAACGTTCCGCTCGCGCGCGGTCTCATCATCAAGGGCTTCACTGTGCCAGAGTCGATGACCTTTCTCGTCGCGGCCCCGATCATCAACCCGATCACCATCATCACGACCCACCAAGCATTCGGGTTCGACGACGGCATTCTCGTCGCGCGCATCCTCGGTGGACTCGCGATCGCCAATGTCGTCGGATGGCTGTTCAGTCTGAGCGCGAAGCCGGAGGCGCTCCTGACCGATCGCTTTGCAGCGGAATGCAAGCGACCTGTCGACCACGAGCATCCACAATCCAAGCAGTCCAAGAGCGTCGACATTTTCGTGCGTGAGACAAGCGTCATCATGCCAGCACTGTTCATCGGCGCGCTCGTCGCCGGTGCGATTCAGGTTGTAGTTCCGCGCGAAGTGCTCGTCTCGCTCGGGAGCAATCCCCTCTGGTCGGTGCTCGCGATGATGGTGCTTGCCTTCGTTATCGCCGTCTGCGCGAGCGTTGACGCATTCTTCATCTTGCCGTTCGCGAGCACCTTCCTGCCGGGGTCGATCGTCACGTTCTTACTCTTCGGTCCGATCATCGACATCAAGATGCTCGCCATCATGCGCACGACCTTTACGACCCGAACCCTCGTGCAACTCACCGTCATTGTCGGCCTGCTCAGCGCGCTCATCGGACTGGTCGTGAACTATGTGGCCTAAACTTCAGCGCTGGCGAGGGGTTATCCTCGTTGGCCTTGCGGTCGCCGCGACGCTCTGGCTTGCTGTTGCCGGAGAGCTCGTGCTTTACATTCACCCGCGGTACATCGTGTTTACAGTGATCATGGCGTTGCTCGCGGTGGTCTTTGTTATCGCCAGCGCGGTCATCCGGCGCCCACGCCAGCATGACGGCGAGGATGACGTCGATGTGCCAATCGGTCGCTGGCCAAAGACTCTTTCGCTTGCCGCCGTTGGGCTCGCCACGGCGCTCGCTATCGGAATGGTCGCGCTCCCCGCGACAACCCTGACGAGCGCAACGGCCCAACAGCGCGACATCAACAGCACAGCCCTTGATCTCGGCTCGACCGACATCGCGAGTGTCAATGCCGGTTCAGCGGGTGCCTTCGAGACGTTCACGGTCGTCGATTGGGCCTCGCTCCTGCGCCAGACGAGCGACTTGAGCTTCTACGCCGACAAGCCCGTCACAGTTGCTGGCTTCATCACGGCAGACCCAGAGGATCCCGAAAACCTCTTCTTCGTCGCGCGATTCGTCGTCACGTGTTGCGCTGTTGATGCGCAGCCGGTCGGAGTGCCCGTGTACGCGCCCAACTGGAGTGCGAACTTTGACATCGACGATTGGGTGGAGGTGCGAGGCGAGTTTGTGGCCAACCCAAGCCAGTCTTCCTCTCAGCCGCTTGCCGTCGACCCGAGCGATATCACGCCGATTGAGCAGCCACGTGAGCCATATCTCTTCTGAAAGTTCAGCGACTGCCCGTTCAGATCCTCACCTTCCGGAATCCAGCCCCATGAGGTTTCGGCGAGCATTCTGGGGGCTTGCCGGTGTGTTGTTCGTGCTGTGCGCGATCTTTGTGCTGCTCGGTTTTCTGCAGGGACCAAAAATTGCCACGGCAATCGTTGACACCAACGCCGTCGTGGCAAAGAGCGGCCAGCAGCTGCGCATCTTCACGAACCAACCGGTCGGAGCCGTCACGCCGGAGCAAGTCACGATCACCCCGGCCGTAGCGCACTCGGTCACGGCGAGTGGCGACGTGATCGCGGTGCAGTTCGAGGCTCGACTTGCCTACGCAACGGAGTACGAGGTCAGCATCGCCGGAGTGCAGAACCCGGCGCTCGGGCAGACCTCAACCATCAGTTTTCGCTTCATGACGGCCAGTCCGCGCCTGTACTATCTCGATCGCGGTGAATCCGGCGCCTCCGATGAGATCATCACAACGAGCCTCGAGGGCACCACCCGCACCGTTGTCTACTCGGCACCGCTCGTGCAAAGCTTCGCCGCCATCGACGCCGGTCTTGCCGTCGTAACCTTGAGCGGCGGGCGCGAGAGTGCGCTCGACCTCGTGAGTGCTGACGGCATCGCCGTCGAGCGCGTTCGTCTGCCAGGGTCGGCTGCCATCGGCGAATTGGATGCGACGGAGTCCGGCTCGCTCATCGGCTTCACGCTCACGAGCGCGGACGGTGGCGCATTCCCCGAGTTCTCGAGCACCCTCGTGACGCTGAACCTCGACGGTGACCGCACTGTCAGCCCAGTGCTCGGACTCAACGGCGAGCCCATCAACGTGCTCGGGTGGGCATTCGTCCCGGGCACAACGAGCCTCGTTGCTCTCACGAGGGAATCGAGCCTGATACTGGTCGATCCGACGGTGCCCGGTTCAATCGTGCCGCTTGGGCAATACCTCGAGTTCGGGGGCATCTCACCCGATGGCTCCAGGTTCGTTGTGAACGATGCAGTCGGCTCGCTTGCCGTCTCAATTGACGATGGTTCCGAGGAACGGCTCGTTCCATCACCGATTGACGGGGATGTCGCATTCCTCGGCCAAACGGTCGTGCTGTCGAGCGGTAACCGAGTCGAGAAGCTCGCGCTGTTCGACGCCGAAGGCGGCAGGTTCCAGAGCGTGCTCGCCTTCGACGACGGTGCTCAGTCGAGCGCGCTCTTTCGCACGATCGACGACGCGGGCAGTATCGAGAAATTCGCGATCTCGCCAAACGAGCAGTTCGTCGCGGTCGAGGTGGTGCCGGACTTTGCGACCGCGGTGTCAGACGGGTACTTGTTCGACGCGCGGTACACGACAACAACGACGGTCATCGTCGAGATCGCGACCGGGCAGGTCGTGCGCAGCCTTGACGGCTTTGGACTTCTCTGGCGCTGAGCCACGTCGACAGCCCGGCCAGAAACCACCCATTGCTATCGGCGATCTCGTTGGGGCACGCGAAGCCCGCTCGCCTCGAGCCTGCGCACAAACTCGCGCACGCTCACGGGTGTCGCCCCAAGGTCAACCATTGCTTGCCAACGGTCGGCAGGCACATCGTAGTGATCGTGGTCAAAGCCACGACGCGGAATCCCGGCGCGCTCAGCAAAGCGGTGCAATTCTTCGAGTGAGGTGTCGCTCACAAGATGCGCCCATAGAGTGTTGTGCGCTGGCCAAATCGGCTGGTCGATGAGCACGCTCATCCTTTGATCCTAGGCAGGGCAGCACGTGGACTACTCGATTCGTCGGATGCTCGCGACTCGCGGCGCACTCGTCGCCTCAGTTGCCGCCGGCGGGGTCGGCCTTGCGCTGGTAGCCGGTCGGCTGCTTTTCGGCGCGGTCTCCTTCATCGGCCCCGAGAGCGTCGTCTACTTTGGCTCGTACGAGCCGATCCCTTTTGCGGGAGTGGGGTTCGGTTTCGGCATCGTGACGAGCATCCTGCCGTTCACAATCGGCTATTTCCTGGGCTTATGGGTGGTCGCTCCCATCACCGAGCAATTGCGAATTGGCCATGTCGTCGCGAGAGCGGTGCTCGCGACCGGAATCGGCGCGACGCTGTGGTTTGTGGTTCTTGGGCTTGTCGGCGTGATTGGAGCAGTCACATCCACCCCAGAGATTCTCGGGATCGCCGCATCACCGTCGTTGATAGCGGGCCAGCTCGGTTTCGCACTCCAAGAGGCATTGGCCGGCTTTGTTGCGTTATTGCCGCTTGGCGTGCTCGGCGGAGTTTTTCTGTGGCTCTGGCGCTCCGCGCATCCAGCCCCGCATCATATTGAGGGCTTCATCGACGTTTAGACCCCGCGTCGTTTGACCGGTCGTACACTTGTCGCGTATTGTTGAGGTTTGGTGTCTGCTGGGCTGAGCCTGCATTCGAACACCGCAGTTTCCAATAGTTAGGGCAATAGACGTGGTTTACGCAGTTGTGCGCGCCGGTGGGCGGCAGGAGAAGGTCGAGGTTGGCACGATCGTTGTGCTTGACCGCATTCAGGCCGATAAAGATGGCAACGTCGAGTTGTCCCCGGTGCTGCTCGTCGACGGTGACACCATCACCCACGACGCAAAGGCGCTCGCGAAGGTCAAGGTGGTCGCCGAGGTGCTCGGTAACCTGCGCGGCCCCAAGATTGTCATTCAAAAGTTCAAGAACAAGACCGGGTACAAGAAGCGCCAAGGCCACCGCCAGGAGCAGACCCGAATCAAGATCACCAGCATCAAGTAGGAGTCGGAATGGCACACAAAAAGGGCGCAAGCTCAACTCGCAACGGTCGTGACTCCAACGCTCAGCGTCTCGGCGTGAAGCGCTTCGGCGGCCAAGTCGTCGGCGCAGGCGAGATCATCGTTCGCCAACGCGGCACCCACTTCCACCCGGGAGCCAACGTTGGCCGCGGCGGCGACGACACCCTGTTCGCGCTCGCGGCCGGTTCGGTCGAGTTCGGTGCCAAAGGAGGCCGCAAGGTCGTCAACATTGTGCCGGTCGGGGTCTAACCTTCGCCCGCTCAATCGCCCAGTTGCTGTACCGCAAGAGCGAGCTTCGGCTCGCTCTTGTCGTTTAAGAGAAGTTCCGACGCAGAAGGGAGAGTGCCATGGCGTCATTCGTCGATCAGGTCACCCTCCACTTGCGCGCCGGTCATGGCGGCAACGGTTGTGTGTCCGTCAAACGTGAGAAATTCAAGCCACTCGCAGGCCCAGACGGTGGCAACGGCGGTGACGGTGGCGACATCATCCTCGTCAGTGATGCTCAAGTGACAACACTGCTCGGGTTCCATCGCGCTCCGCACCGCAAGTCGGAGCACGGCCAGCCGGGCCAGGGTGACCACAAAAGCGGAACCTCCGGTGGCGAGTCGGTGCTCAGCGTTCCAGTTGGAACCGTCGTGAAGGACGCCGACGGCACGGTCCTTCTCGACATGGATGCGCCCGGTCTTCGAATCGTCGCAGCTCCCGGTGGCCAGGGCGGGCTTGGGAACGCGGCGCTTGCCACCACCAAGCGCAAGGCTCCCGGCTTCGCGCTGCTCGGCACGCCTGGCTTCGAGGGGGACATCCAGCTCGAACTCAAGACCGTTGCGGACGTCGCGCTCGTCGGCTACCCTTCGGCCGGAAAGTCCAGTCTTGTCGCGGCGATGAGCGCGGCAAAGCCGAAAATCGCCGACTATCCCTTTACGACTCTGCACCCGAACCTTGGTGTCGTCGAGTCTGGCGAGACGCGCTACACGATTGCCGACGTGCCCGGCCTCATCGAGGGTGCGAGCGAGGGTAAGGGCCTCGGGCTCGAGTTCCTGCGCCACGTCGAACGCTGCACAGCCTTGCTGCACGTACTTGATTGCGCAACCCTTGAACCAGGGCGCGACCCGCTGAGCGACCTCGACGTCATTCTCGGCGAACTTGCGGCGTATCCCGTTCCGGCCGGTCAGCTCCCGCTGCTTGAGCGGGACCAACTGATCGCACTGAACAAGATCGACGTTCCAGAGGCCCGCGAACTCGCCGACTTCGTTACCCCGGAGTTGGTGGCACGGGGATACCGAGTGTTTCAGATCTCGGCGGTGTCGCGTGAGGGGCTACGCGAGCTCTCCTTCGCACTCGCCGCGCTCGTTGACGACGACCGTGCAGCCAAAGCGCTCCTTCCTCAGAAAGCGCGCATCGTCATCCGGCCGCGAGCTGTCGACGAGAAGGAGTTCGTGGTCAAGGTCGAGGGCGGCAGCTACGGAAACATCTATCGCGTCCTCGGTGCAAAGCCTGAGCGCTGGGTCGCCCAGACTGACTTCACCAATGAGGAAGCGGTTGGCTTCCTTGCGGACCGACTCGCAAAGTTGGGTGTCGAAGGCGACTTGTTCAAGGCTGGAGCCGTGCCCGGTTCCACGGTCATGATCGGGGCCGGTGGGGGAGTGGTGTTCGACTGGGAGCCGACCCTGTCATCGACTGCCGAACTCATCACGAGCCCGCGCGGCACAGATTCCCGCCTCGACGACAACGACCGCGCAACCAACCGCGCACGTCGACAGACCTACCTTGAGCGGATGGACGCCAAGGCCGCTGCTCGCGCAGAGCTCGAGGCTGAGCGCACGGCCGGGATCTGGAACGACGACGAGGGTTTCGCGGTGCGTAACCAGGTTGAGAAGGACAACGATGCCTAGTTCGGTCAGCAACCGTGCCGAGATCGCTTCGGCACGTCGAATCGTCGTCAAGGTTGGCTCCTCCTCCATCAGCGGCGCGAACGTCGGCCAAATCGGGCCACTTGTCGATGCACTTGCGGCAGCACACGGTAGGGGATCGGAGGTGATTCTGGTGTCGTCGGGCGCAATCGCCACTGGCATCCCGTTCTTGAAGCTGGATGCCCGGCCCACCGACCTTGCGACCCAGCAAGCTGCGGCTGCCGTTGGTCAGAACGTGCTCATCTTTCGCTATCAGGAGAGTCTTGACCGGTACGGGATCGTGGCCGCCCAGATTCTGTTGACTGCTGGGGACATGGAGAATCCGACCCATCGCTCAAATGCGCAGCGGGCGATGGAGCGACTTTTGGGCTTGCGGATTCTGCCGATCGTCAACGAGAACGACACCGTCGCGACCCAAGAGATCAGGTTCGGTGACAACGATCGGCTGGCTGCCCTCGTCTCGGTGCTGGTCGATGCAGACGTTCTCGTGCTGTTGAGCGACATTGATGCGCTCTACTCCATGCCACCCCTCGAGCCTGGCGCGGTGAAGATCGACACCGTTGGGTTCGACGACGACCTTTCCGGGGTGACCTTCGGGGATGTCGGTACCGCTGGCGTCGGCACTGGTGGTGCTGGCACCAAGGTCGCCGCAGCAAAACTCGCCGCCGCAGCCGGCATTCCGACCCTGCTCGCATCCACTGACGACGTTGCGAAAGCCCTCACGGGGGCCGAACTCGGCACCTGGTTTGAAGCCGCTGGCTCGCTACACTTCACTTCATGAACCGCACCTCTCTCGCACTATCTATCACCGAGAAGTTCGAAGCGGCGCGCACTGCATCGATTCGGCTCGCAACGGCAACGGCTGCTGACAAGAACGCAGCTCTCGCCGCGATCGCCGCCGCGATTCAGCAGAACACCGGTCGGATCATATCGGCCAATGAGCTCGACCTCGCCAGTGGCCGCGAGAACGGCATGAGTGATGGTTTGCAGGATCGGCTTCGACTCGACGAGAAGCGGCTCTCCGCCCTTGCGACCACAGTTCTTGACATCGCGGCGCTCCCTGACCCGATCGGTGACGTTGTTCGTGGCTCGACCCTCGAAAACGGCCTGCGGCTGACTCAGGTGCGCGTGCCGTTCGGAGTCATCGGGGCGATCTACGAGGCTCGGCCCAACGTGACAATCGACATTGCGGCGCTAGCGCTCAAGAGCGGCAACGCGTCGGTGCTGAGAGGTGGTTCGGCGGCCGAGAACACCAACCGAGTTCTGGTCGACGTCATTCAGGCAGCACTTGCTGGCACTGAGCTGCCGATCGAATCGGTGCAGACCATCGACGAGTTCGGGCGCGATGGAGCCCGGCAGCTCATGCAGGCCCGCGGCTTGGTCGACGTGCTCATTCCGCGCGGAAGCGCCGACCTCATCAACTCCGTCGTTGCCGAGTCGACTGTGCCAGTCATCGAAACTGGCGCTGGCGTTGTGCATATCTTCCTCGACGAGACTGCCGATCTCAAGAACTCCGTGGAGATTGTGCATAACGCCAAGGCGCAACGGCCGAGTGTCTGCAACGCGCTTGAGACCCTGTTGGTGGATGCCGCCGCGGCCGAGCGGCTGCTGCCAGCGGTGCTCGGCCGCTTGCGAGCATCTGGCGTGACCATTCACGGTGACGAGCGCACACGCGAACTCTTCTCGGACAGCGTTGCTGCCACCGAAGACGACTGGTCGACCGAGTACATGAGCCTCGACGTTGCGGTGCGAGTCGTTGACAATCTCGATGCTGCACTCGCGCACATTCGCCGCTATTCCACCAAACACACCGAGTCGATCATCACGAACGATCTCGGCCGGGCTGAGCGCTTTATCGCCGAGGTCGATTCGGCCGTCGTCATGGTCAACGCATCGACCCGGTTCACCGACGGAGGCGAGTTTGGTTTCGGCGCTGAAGTCGGGATCTCGACGCAGAAGCTGCACGCGCGTGGCCCGATGGGTTTGCCAGAACTGACGAGCACGAAGTGGGTCGTGCGTGGTCACGGGCAGGTGCGCGGCTAGACTCTGAAGGGCCCATGAAACGGAGAAATCGATGTCGCACTTGCTTGCCGTGCTCGCTTCAACCGAAGAAGAACTTGCGCCGCTCCTTATGCCCCCGCTCGCATTTGCCGGTGTAGCCCTAGGGGTCTTCGCGGTGTTGGGGTTCGTTGTGTGGAGCTACCGCGATGTCGCCAACCGCAACAGTCGTAAGACGGGTGGCGCCACAGGTGCCGCTGCCGACGGTGGCCACGGAGCGGGTCATTAGGTAGCACCACTCGTGACCGACCAAGCACAGCGCGCCGAGCGTATCGGGGTTATGGGTGGAACCTTTGATCCAATCCACAACGGCCACCTGGTCGCCGCAAGTGAAGTTCAACAGCAATTCGACCTTGATGAAGTGATCTTCGTTCCCACTGGCCAACCGTGGATGAAACGGAAGGTCACTGCAGGCGAGCACCGTTACCTCATGACGGTGATTGCCACTGCGGCCAATCCACGCTTCACCGTCAGCCGCGTTGACATCGACCGGGAGGGCCCGACCTACACCATCGATACCCTCCGTGACATCCGTGTCGCTCGTCCACAATCCGAGCTCTTCTTCATAACCGGCGCGGATGCTGTCGCGCAGATCTCCGAGTGGCGCGACGTCGACGAGGTCTGGAATTTGGCCCATTTTATTGCCGTGTCGCGCCCTGGACACCCGTTGACCATTAGTGGTTTACCTGAGCACGGCGTAAGCTCGCTTGAAGTGCCGGCGTTGGCGATCTCTTCGACCGATTGTCGAAGCAGGGTTAGTCGGGGTTTTCCGGTCTGGTATTTGGTCCCCGATGGTGTCGTTCAGTACATCGCCAAGCACCATTTGTATCGGAGTTCGTCATGACCACGTACCAAGAGCCGCAGCCCGTGTCGCGGCGGGCGGCGCGGCAGCATGAGCGTGCAGAATCCCACGAGGGTGTGCCTACTGAGTCCATTTCCGCGGGCGGTCAGTTTGCTCAGCCGTCTTTGGTTGATCCCGGCCAACCCGGCTACTCGGCTGGGAGTGACGCTCTGTGGGACACGCTTGCCCGGCGCGCAGCGCAACTGCCACGCACCACCCCGGAACCGTACGCCCCTGCGGGTGAAGCGGGTGCTATTCCATCGCAGGGAGGCCGCCGAGCGGCGGGTGAGCAATCAGGTAATCGGCCAGCACCGGAACCCCTCAACTACACAACAGTAGGGGGATTCCCGTTGCAGTTCGCACCGCCCCAGAACCCCGCCGCGAGTGTCTACCCTGACAGCCAAGCGACCGAATTCCGGACTCGTGATTTCAGTCCTGAGAGTCGGCGCTCGCTTCGTGAGGCTGCACAGGTCCAGAATCCTTTCCCAGCGCCGACGGCGTATCAAGCGCATGATACGTTCCAACCGGCTCCATCATTCGGATACCCCGCCTCTGTTCCGGAGGCGCCTCGCGCCGTAGCAGCGCCACCGATGCCCATCGTTGACCCGCTCCCGATCGAACAGACCCTTACCCGGCGCGAACTTCGAGCACTCTTGAACGCTGAACAGGCACTAACGCAAGACGCCTTGTGGCCAGCACCATTCGCCCAGGTGCCGCCACGGGAGCCCGCCCCCCAAGAGCCGGCACCGTGGACCGCCCCAGTTGGGCACTGGAGCAACCAGCTCGACGCTGTTGACGATCGTTTCGCCGAGATCGAGTCCACGATCAATCGCACGGTAGGGGGAACAAGCGCGAGCACGAGTGCACTTGTGCTCCCCGAGATCCCGATGGGGAGCGATATCCGTGGTGCGCTTACTCACACCGGCGAGGTCATGCTGACTGGCTCAATCAACCTTCCGGCGAGCCTGAGTTCGACCGGCACGACGGCACGGATCGATCAGGGCGGAATTGACGACCTCTTTGACTGGCGCGAAGAAGAGCTTGTCTCGGTTGACTCCCGGCCTGTTCGCGCGGTGACTGCCGTGAGCACCCGAATCGGTGGGCACGGCGTCACGCACACACACAAGCCGAAGGGCACGCGCGGGCTCACCGCGTTGCTTGTCACCGCGTGCGCCTTGGCCGTCGCCGTTACCGGGCTCATCGTCGCCGCATTTGCGTTCAATATCCTCTGATCGAACGTGAGCCGCTCAGTGACCACGTTCCAACTACGCTGTAATTTCCGAACCCCCCACCACCAAAGGACCATGTGACTGCAACAGCGCGCGCGCGCGAGCTCCTTACGATTGCGGCGATCGCCGCGGACGCCAAGCAGGGCGAGGATCTCGTTGGCCTTGACGTTTCTGGACCGCTGCCGCTGACCGACATCTTTTTTCTCGCATCCGGACGCAATGAACGAAACGTGCAAGCCATTGCTGGCGAGATCGAAGACAAGCTCCTCGAGGTCGGCGTCAAGGCGCTGCGACGCGAGGGTCGAGCCGAAGGCAGGTGGATTCTTCTCGACTTCGGCGACTTGGTGGCGCACGTCTTTCATGAAGAGGACCGCACCTATTACTCGCTCGAGCGGCTCTGGAAAGACTGCCCAGCTATTCCCCTTGAGCTACCAGCGGTCGCGAGCCCGGAGTAGCCAAGTCGAGCCTCAGCGTTGCAGCCACGGTCGCAACGCTCGCGTGACGAACGGCATTGCCAGATATGTCATGACGGGGCTGACGATGAGCACCGTCACGAGAACGCGCAGCACGAGAGGCCACTCAGCACTGAACGGGTACAGTGCCCAATTCGAGCCGAGGCTGAGTGGGAAGAACACGAGGAAGATCGCTATCATCTGCTTCCAGCGCGGTGGGGCGGATGCCGCGTGCGGGATGACCTCGATAGCCGCCGGTTGATCGAACCATCCTTCGATTCCAGTGCGGCGTTCTTCGGGAAAGTGCTCGACCATACCGAGCGCGGACGCGACCCACCACGCGCGCTCTGGGGACTGTTGCCACACCTCGAGTGACGCGGCATCCGCGAATCGAAACAGCATGTGCCACTCTGGACTCTCGGGGTCGGGCCTGATCCAGCCGGAACCGAGATAGCCGGGGGATGCGCTCAGCAAATCCTGCCCCGCCCGCGCCCAAGCGGCAACCTCCTTGGCCCGCTCGGGGTCGACGCGGCGAGTGATTGACACGGTGATCGGTTCAGCGGGCATGACTCCATTGTGGCGGCGCTGCCTGTGCGATCTGGTGTAATCTTGTCAAGTTGCCACCGCCTCAGCGCTCGGCAGCACACCGAGGGTCCATGGCGCAGCCCGGTAGCGCACCTGCATGGCATGCAGGGGGTCAGGGGTTCGAATCCCCTTGGATCCACAAATTTTTGTGCAGGCGTAGCGCTCGCGAATTAGTAAAAGTTGATGTGGTGTGCCGCAAGTGCTGAGGTCGAAGCAGAGCAATTACCGTCGCGGCTATTCGCTGTCCAAGTCAGTTGGACCGTCTTCAGCATTAGGGTCGTGCTCGCCGTACTCAGGAGTGACCTCCAAGGGTTCTGAGCCCTCAGGTCCTCCATAGTGCCCGGTCGGGGTAACGGGTTCGCCGCCGACGGCATCATTTGTGACAAGTTCGTCTGAATCGAACGGGTCGTCTTGGTACTCGAATCCCGGGGCATTCTTATCTGAGCTCACCTCGCCCACCTTAGTCGACGTCGCGGCGCAGGCGCTCTGTTCAAACTGGTCAGGACGCCGCGCGTCCGTTAGCGATGGGTGTCGTCGTTGCCTGCTACAGGCGCATCTCAATACAAGTCAACGCGAGTGCCGCGGCAACGAAGGTTCACTCCAGAGCCTTTGAGCCAGGAAGCATCGTCTAGGGGTGCATGCCTGAGAGGACCGCATGGAACCTCAGCACTGGGCTCTTCTCTGGTCCGGGAGCACCTCGGTGCGAAACCAAGGGTTCTTCACATGCAAACGAAAGTCAAGCGGTGACGGGTACACGAGGCGAAACTGCTCTGGCCCGAGTCGTTTGCAGTTCCGCACCGTTTCTGTCAACGTGTCGCGCTGCGCCGAAGGGAGGAAGTGGGCTTGCGCAAACCGACCGATCAGCAGAGTCAATCAAATGTCGGGCATCAGGGCCAGAAGAGACGGATCCCGGAACTGCTCTTCGGTTACACCAAGCATGGCGGCATTCTGTTCGTCGGCGACGAGGGACTGCCGGATTATCTAGAACGGGTCCGTCACAGCTGCAGCAACCACCCACTTCGACACGATTCAATCGTATGGCGTCGGCTTCGGCGGGAGTGGCTCGAGCCTGATCGAAATGTGGTGGCTCGTTTCCTCGAAAATCGCCCGACGCTCATCCTGGGTAGAGATCCCACCAGCGGGCGGACTTCTTGATCGGGATGAGCGCGGCACACTTGGCTTCGGGCCGACCTAGGGCGCTCTGGCCAGCGTCGAGCGCCGACTGCTCGGCACGGGACGGGACGTGTAGCGCGTGAAGCTACTGGCACCGCTGAGGGTCCACGCTGCGCGGCAGTCGGAAGCCCGTGACGCCTGAAAAACGTGGAGTCTTTGGGCAGGCGCGAGCGTAGGCCCACCCACCGAGAGGATGCGATCGATTTGCCGGGCGCCGCTGGCACCCCAGGTGAATCGGGTGAGTGTCATGGCCTGACGGCAGCAGGCACCCTTCTCGCCGCGCTCGGTCAGGAGACCAGCCAATTCCGGCGATGAGCCGAGCTCGTCGAGGGCTGGTTCCTGCCCTTCCCGATCCAGCGCGCTGACCGCGACATCCATCGCGGGTTCTTCACGATTCGCCCGGGCGCACACGATTGACCGCCTGGTCGCCCCACTGGATCGCGGGAGACCAGGCGGTCAGATCGAGGGGTCATCGACCCCAGATGGAGGTGTACTTCGCCGCGTAGTCCACAGCCGGCTCGTAGATGCCGTCGGCCGTTATGTCGGTGGCAACGTTGTCCTTGGTGATGATATGCAAGGGCTGCACGAAGCCACTATGGTCTTCTCCGTTGAACGCCCGGTTGAACTCGTCGATGGCCTGCCAACCCTGCATCCGTGCCGGCTCCGGGATTGTGCCGATCTCGTACTCCCCGTCCGTGATTCGCTTGTAGGCGGCCGGGCTACCGTCCGAGCCGAGCAGTCCGACCCGTCCCGATGGCTCGACGCCGCCGACTCGGAGAGCGCTCACGCCCGGGTCGAAGAAGCCGGCGTCGCTCACACTGTAGACATAGAACGGTTTGTCGCCGTACTTCTGAACCCACGACGTGAACAGTCCGGGCATGTCTGCGTTGGTGCTGCCCGCGGGGGTGCTGACGTACTCCAAGAACTCGCAGCTAGAGCATGTCTCTATCTGGGCCTGGGCCGAGTCCGCCTTGGCCTTGGCGATTGCGTACTGCGTGTCAGTAACAACGATGAGTCGTGCCGTTCCGTTCGAGTCCGCGATGGCGAGGTTCGCCATCATCGCTGCCTGCGCCTGCGGTTCGTAGGTGAGGTTGGTGAACAGGAACAGGTCGGGAGCGGGGCCAGGTACGGCTGCGCTGTGGATGCCCACGATCTGGATGCCGGCGTTGGACGCTTCCTCCAGGAGCCCCAGGTTGCTTGCTGCATCCAGGCTGGTGACGATTCCATCGGGGTTGAGAGCGATCGCCTGCTGCAGGGCGGTGCGGTTGCTGTCGGCGGTGGACTGCGAGGAGATCCTCGTGTAACGCCACCCGATTGCCGCCGCGCCTTCTTCGGCACCGTCGCACCAGGTGGTAGCCGTGATGTCCTGCGCCGTGTACTCAACGCAAACGATCAGCTTGTCCGCGGTCGGTGCCGGCGCCGAGTCGGGTCCGAACCACTCATCGGTCGGCCCGCTCGCCGTCGCGACGGCCGCCTTGGCTTCGTCGACGGCCGCCGTGTCCAGGTTGGCCTCGGTGTCAGAGCCGCCTGTGGTTCCGGCAGGGGAACAGGCGGTAAGGGTGATGCCGCACACGAGTGCGATTACGGCGAGCGTTGATGCTTTCTTCATTTCAGTTCCTTTCTTTGGGGTGAGGGATTTCGGTTGTAGAGCGGGTGGTGGTGTGTGTCGCGTCGGCACGTCCACGAACGATCCGGCGGCGCGCGGCATATCCCGACAGGCCAACGGCGATCGCGAGAGTAAAGCCGTTGAAGAGTGGTTGGACGAAGAAATCCGCGCCAAGCTGCTGGAGACCAGCGATCCCGATCGCGAGGAGGGCCACCGCGGTGATTGTCCCTCCGACGTTCACGCGACCTACGCGTACGGATGTCGCGCCGAGCAGTGCACCCACGAATGCCGGTAGCAGGTAACCCGGCCCGACATCGGGCTGACCGGCTTGCAGCTGTGACGCGAGGATTGCGCCCGCGAGACCGGCGAGGGTCCCGGACACAATGAACACACCGATCACGTAGCGGGTCGTGGGGACGCCGACCAGTTCCGCCATCCGTGGATTCGCCCCGAGCGAGAAGAGGCGACGGCCGGTCGGCCGGTACTCGAGCACGAGGTACAGCACGAGGCTGACGACGCCCACAATGATCGCGGGCATGGGCACGTATTGGAAGAAGGTCTGAGTCGCGATGCCGGTGAAGTCAGTTGATAGCTCCCCGACTATTTGTTGTCCGCTGCTGTACCAGTTCGTGATGCCGAAGAGGAAGGTCCCGACCGCAAGAGTGGCGATAAACGAATCGATGCGCGCGAACGTCACGAGCAGTCCGCTAACGAGTCCTGCGGTCGCACCCACCGCGAGGGCGATGATGATCGCGACGAACCATGGAAGACCGCTGTTCACCTGCAGCCCAATTGTGAGCATCTCGGTCAGGCCGAGGACGTACCCCACGGAGAGATCGAACTTGCCCGCGGCCAAGGGCACCATGACGGCCAGAGCGAGTAGGGCGGTGATGGACTGCGTACCGAGGATAGAACGGATGTTGAAGATCGTCGGGAACGTGGTTGGTAGCAGGATCGAGAACACAACGAACAGAACCCCGGCGAGGATTAACAGTGTGTAGGTCGACACCACATGGCTGAGAACGTCGCGAAAGCGGCTCATACGGTTCGCTGGTGTCATTGGAGGTTTCCTTCCCAGTTGGAGTCGGAGGCGGCTCCGACAAGATCTGCGATCGTCACTTGATCGCCTTCGAGCGAGGCGACGATCTGGCCGCGATTGAATACCAAGGCGCGGTGGGCGATGCGCTCGACCTCTTCAAAGTCGGTTGAGATCAGCAGTACTGACCCGCCTCCGCCGACGAGCTCGTCGACCATCTGGTAGATCTCGGCCTTGGCGCCGACATCGACCCCGACTGTCGGATCCTCGAGGATGAGTATCCGACTCCGCGAGGCCAGCCATCTGGCCAGCACTACTTTCTGTTGGTTGCCGCCACTAAGGGTGCCGACCGCATTCTCTGTTCCAAGAGTGCGGATTCGGAACTGGTCGACGAGTCCGGCAGCCTGCGCGCGCTCGCTTCGCGGGCGAATCCACGAGGAGCGGCCCTTGTCTTGGAGCACCGTGTTGGGGAATAGGTTCTCGCGTACTGAGCGGTCGGGAGCGATCGCTTCCTCGGCTCGCTTCCCAGGAACGATCCCGACACCGTTCTCGATCAGACGAAGTGGAGACCGTCGATCCAAACGGCGCCCATGCACGTGCACCTTCCCGCCGTCGATCTGTTGGACCCCGTAGATGGCTCGACCGACGCTTTGCTGGCCAGCACCTTCGAGTCCGACGAGCGCGAGCACCTCGCCTTCGTGGAGGTCGAACGAGACCTGCGTGGCAGTGCGTGTCGCGAGATCGTTGACGCTCAGCGCTACCACGCCCGCGGGCGGGACCGCCGGTCGAGCCGGTCGAGCTGCAAGTGCATGCCCCGTGATCGCGGCGACGAGGCGGTCCCGGTCGGTAGCAACCGTTTCCGTGGTGAGGACTGCTCGGCCGTCACGCATGACGGTGACGCGATCTGAGATGGCGGTGACCTCGTCGAGTCGGTGCGAGACGTAGATCATCCCTAGGCCGGCTTGGCGAAGCCCCGCCAGTGTCTCGAAGAGCCGATCGACCTCGCGCTGCTGCAGGCTCGCCGTGGGCTCGTCGAGCACAAGGATGGACGCTTCGGGCGCGGCGACGGCGCGCGCGATGGCCACGACCGACCGTTGTGCCTGTGACAGTTGCGAGATGAGCAGGTCGGGATCAATCTCCGCGCCGACTCGCTGGAGCACATCAACTGCTTGCTCCCGGACCGCCTTCCACGAAATGAGCGGCCCACGTGCCGGGAAGCCGAGCGCGTGAGCGATGTTCTCCGCGACTGTCATTGACTCCACAAGCCCCAGGTCTTGGTGGATGAAGGCGATCTCGTGTCGCCATCGCGCGGGGACCCATTCCTGCCCGCGTAGTTGGATCGAGCCGTGGTCCGCTGGGTAAATACCGGCGAGGATCTTGATGAGCGTCGACTTGCCGGCGCCGTTCTCGCCGAGTAGCGCATGGACCTCGCCCGCGCGCACATCTAGGTCCATGGCGTCGAGCGCGATTGTGCCCGGGAAGGACTTTGTGACCTCGCGGATGCGCAGGAGAAGCGATCCGGATCTGTCGGGGTTTGTGTTCGCCATCGAACTCTCATACGGTCGTGGGTGAATTGGGCAATCGAATGTCTAAACGCAAAGTACGGCACTGCAGTTGAAATGTCAACGCGAGAAGCGTTGGAGAGCACGCTGGGCTCAGCTGCGGACTTCTGCAGAACCCTTGGCGGTCAGGGCCCGGCACCAGCCCTTTCCTCTTGGATGCTGCACTTCTTCAACACTTCGACGGCCGCTTATGCGCGACCGAGTTGCTGGCCGCGGGGCCGGGGTTGACGCGGTCGTAGCGAACCAACAACGCTCGGTGAGAAGGCTCGGCGGTCGAGGTGCATCAACGGCTGATCAACGGCTGATCAGCGCGCCCAGCGGTCTCCGCCGTCGTGGACCTCAAGCCCGGGGTGCTGGGCTGGGAGTCGCCACAGGGCTCCCGAGTGCAAGTCCGGATCGGTCGACAGGCCGAGATGACCGCCGTCAGTCACATACAGCCAGGAACCGATGAAAGCACAGTTCGTGGGCACGAGCCCCACGGGAACGAATCGGTGCGACGAACCATCGGGGGCAACGACGTAGATGCCTCCGGACTTCGTCGCAGCAACGTGTATCTCGCCGGCCTCATCGATCGCGATGCCGTCCGGGACCGCGTCCGGATTGTCCAAGACGCACAGCGTCTCGATGGAACGATTGTCGAGGTCCATCCGGCGGATTGCGCGCGTGTGGGACTCGCTCCAGACCAGTCGGCCCTCGACGTCGAAGGCGATGCCGTTCGGAAATACGGCGCCGAGCTCGGCTAGGAGACTCCCCGTCCCGTCCGGTGCAAGCACGAAGAGGCGTCCAATGTCGGGTTGCGAGCCCGGCGCGTACGCGCCACCGGAATCCGTGAAGTACAACAGGTTGTCGGGTCCGAACACGAGATCATTAGGAGCTCGTAGTCCTATGCCATCAACTTCTATCGCAAGGTATTGGACCTGTCCACCCGGACGAACATACTGGACCGAGGCTTCGCGTTGATCGGGCGATTGCCATGGCCCGACGTTGCCGCCGTTCTGCGTGATCAAGAGCCCGCCGTCAAGGGTCGGAATAGCTGCATTCGGGCTCCCGCCGACGTACGCAAGGTCCCGGATCCGAATGCCGTTCGGCTCATGAGCCAAGACCTTGCCCGCATAGAGGTCCACGAAGATGATTGACCCGTCACTGACCGACGTGGGACTCTCGGCAAAGCCGATGCCGTCGAGCACGAGCTCAGGCTTCACTTGTGCTTGGCAGGCGACCATCGCGCCCCGCCATCAGGATTCGATTTTGACATTCGATTACCTCCGACGTTAGGGTCAAGACATTCGATTGCCTTGGAGATGAAGTGCAAGCAAATGTGACCCACCGCTGTGATTCTATCGATCATCTGGAAAACGTCTGCCAATTGGAATGTGGACGCAACGCCGTGAGCGGCGAGCGGGCCCCTACCGCAGGGTCGCCACTGACGCGACCGGCCCGCAGCCTGCGTGCGCGAGGGGTGCTGGCATGACCACGGCCAGCAGGACTCCGCGCCGCCGCCCGACACTCAAGGATGTCGGCCTCAAAGCCAACGTGGATGCCTCGATCGCGTCCCGCGTGTTGTCCGGCGAGATGAAACACGCGAGTGAGGAGACGCGCGAGCGAATCTTTGCCGCAGCGGGCGAGCTCGGCTGGCGTGCCCACCCAGCAGCCAAATCGCTGCGCACCGGTTCATCCACAACACTCGCCCTCATCGTTCCCAACCTGCACAACCCGGCCTACGGGTCGATGATCCGTGGAGCACAGCGCGCCGCGGCATTGGCCGATCACGTCATGGTTTTCGCCGATATGGAGGGAACGGATACCAAGGAGCTTGACGAGCTGCGGCGCATCAGTGGGCACGTCGATGGGATCATCATCGCCTCGGCGCACAGCTCGGTTCTTGGCAGCACCGACCTGCTGTCAACGCTCGTGCCTACGGTGCTTCTCAACCGTCGCGGTGTGCCAGGCGTTCCCGCGGTCATCGGTCCCGACGAGCAAGGCGCAATTCTCGCCGCCGAGCATTTGCTGGCGCTAGGGCACCGCCGGATAGGAATCCTCACCGCTCCGCGCACCCTCGACACCGCGACCCGGCGCGGCGACGCGTTCGCAGCGCGGTTGCGGGAGTCAGGCGTGCAGCTAATGTTCGAGGTAGAGGCTCCGCTTGACGTGGATGCAGCAGCGACCGCCATCTCGCCGTTTCTTGAGCGACCCGCGGGCGAACGGCCAACGGCTATCTTCGGGGCCGCTCTCACGGCGGCACTCGGCGTCATGGTTGGCGCCCGCGGCGCTGGTCTCACCATCCCCACTGACTTGTCACTCATCGGACTAGACGACGCCCAAGTCGCCGAGCTCGTCACACCGGGGCTCACGACCATCCTCATGCCGCACGAGTCCATGGGCGTGCGGCATGA
>Ga0163151_10002724_pt1 | contig 26668 bp, 34 predicted proteins | sample OliLakLV19MP5IB2_FD_145596 | JGI IMG/M metagenome (GOLD analysis project Ga0163151, IMG submission 145596) | Freshwater microbial mat bacterial communities from Lake Vanda, McMurdo Dry Valleys, Antarctica - Oligotrophic Lake LV.19.MP5.IB-2 | ecosystem: Environmental > Aquatic > Freshwater >...
GGTAGAGTTAGACCTTCGGCGGTGGTGAGACTATCGAGGTTAAGGTTGCCACTGATTGATTGAGGTAGAGTTAGACCTTCGGGGGTTTCGAGGCCACTGAGGTACAAGCCGCCACCAACTGATTGGGGTAGAGTTAGACCTTCGGCGGTTTTGAGGCTATTGAGGTGAAGGTCGCCACCAACTGATTCGGGTAGAGTTAGACCTTCGGCGGTTTTGAGGCTATAGAGGTGAAGGTCGCCACCAACTGATTGGGGTAGAGTTAGACCTTCGGCGGTTTCGAGTCTATAGAGGTTAAGGTAGCCACCAACTGATTCGGGTAGAGTCAGACCTTCGGCGGTTTTGAGGCTACTAAAATTAAGGTTACCACCGATTGATTGGGGTAGAGTTATGCCTTCGGCGGTTTCGAGACCACTGAGGTACAAGCCGCCACCGATTGATTGGGGTAGAGTTAGACCTTCGGCGGTGGTGAGTCCCCTGAGGTCAAGTTCGCCACTGATTGATTGGGGTAGAGTTAGACCTTTGGCGGTTTCGAGTCCCCTGAGGTTAAGGTCGCCACCGACTGATTCGGGTAGAGTTAGACCTTCGGGGGTTTCGAGGCTATTGAGGTAAAGGTCGCCACTGATTGACTGGGGTAGAGTTAGACCTTTGGTGGTTTTGAGTCCCCTGAGGTTAAGGTAGCCACCAACTGATTGGGGTAGAGTTAGGCCTTCGGCGGTTTCGAGTCCCCTGAGGTTAAGGTTGCCACCGATTGATTGGGGTAAGGTTAGACCTTCGGCGGTTTTGAGGTTGTTGAGGTCAAGGTCGCCACCGATTGATTGGGGTAGAGTTAGACCTTCGGCGGTTTTGAGGCCATAGAGGTTAAGGTTGCCACCGATTGATTGGGGTAGAGTTAGGCCTTCAGGGGTTTCGAGGCTATGGAGGTTAAGGTTGCCACCGATTGATTGGGGTAGAGTTAGGCCTTCGGCGGTTTCGAGGCCATAGAGGTCAAGGTCACCACTGATTGATTGGGGTAGAGTTAGACCTTTGGCGGTGGTGAGGCTACTGAGGTAAAGGTCACCATAATGATACTTAATACCTCCCTTCAGTGCTTCTTCTTCGGTTATACTAATTTTGTCTTGAGGAATACTTAAAACAAAAGATAGATCTTCTTTGATATTTCTATCTTTGCGAAGTTCATCTATACGGGGATCTTTTCCGTAACCAAAGCCTTCAATTTTGGAATCAATTTCATAGAGGAATGTTAAATCTTCTTTAGTAAGAGACTGACCGCTTTCATGTTTTTGGTCGAGAGCAGTCAATATCTTCATGTCATTGCTCTTCTTCCTGTATGTATCAGCTTCCTCTCCGAATTCTTGAAGCTTGTCATCAAGTACTTCCTGCATGATCGGTTCCACTCCTTGATGTGGTTGAATTCCTCTCACTTCGCCGATTTTGTTGTCTCCGGTCATACGGATAGCTAAACGAGGTTGAGTTGGCTCGCCACCGACATCGTTAGTGTAATAGACATAAAAATCACCGGATTGTATTTGTGTTTCAGCAGTTGATTTTCCAGCTGTACACCAGCCTGTACCTTTACCTTCAAGCGATTGAAAGAGCTTTTCAGATGCGGTATTGTCGCCTTGTTTGTACTTCACCCATTCGCCCTTGATTTCTTCGCGACCCTCCATTGAAGCGGCAAGAGATTTTGTAGTTAATTCTGCGTAGAGAGCAGGAAACTTTTTGGAAAAGGCTTCACGAATTTCTGGTTCTTTGAGGTTCTTGTTATCCTCTTTTACTTTTTCATATATATCAGCAATCTGTGCGAGTGGTTCTCGATAAATATCGGGATATGGAGCGACTGTGCTGTCGGTGCGCTTTTTAAATTCACCTCGTTCTTTGTCGAATTGGGAAAGTTTAGTGATATTTTTCCAAACATAGTATTTAAACCATGCTGGATATACCGCATCATTTGAAGAAAGATAGTCAATCCATTGATCAAGAGAATACTTTTGATCCTCAATAGCGACGTCCATCATCTGTTCTCGGACGTTTTCCGGAATTTCCTCCACAGCCTGACCACGCTCACGGGCTATGCGCTTTTGCAGTTCAAAATAGCTTTCGGGAAAATTCTCTTTTTTGATGATAAGTACGTCATATATCTTGTCTCGAAACATTTCGAGATTGCGATCCCTCTTCTCCTCGTCCGGATTGAGAAAAACATTCTCCAAGCGATCCATGTATACCTCTATACGTTCTGCTGGGTCATTCGGTATTTTCTCTCCCTCGAGCCGTTCTTGTTTTTCGACAGCATTCTGAACCTCTTCCGATGTCTGAAGTTCGGGATTTTTAATATGAAGAGGATGTTTTTGAGGATTTTCGAAACTCATATATTAAATGTAACACAAGACATATGGCTTGAATATAAAAAGAGAAAAGGGGCGACTTTCGGTCGCCCCTTTTTTGCTACATGCTTTATCCTACCTGTTTTACATCTGCGTAAGTATTTCAGGCTCGCCTTCTGTAATAACTATTGAGTGCTCAAAGTGTGCGGCGCGTTTTCCATCCTTGGTTCGAACTGTATATTCGTCTTTATCAAAACTAACTCGAGAGATTCCCTCAAGAAGCATCGGTTCAATAGCGAGCACCATTCCAGGCTTTAAAATGGGCCCTTCTCCCCTACGGCCTATATTTGGAACAAATGGATCTTCATGGACCTTGTAGCCCACACCATGACCAGACAAATTGTCAGCTAGAGAGAAACCAAGTGGTTTAACAAAGCTATAAATCGCAAAACCAATGTCCCCCACATGATTCCCACCACGTGCCATAGCAATTCCTTTATACATAGACTCTTCTGTTGCGGAAATAAGTTTTTTGCCTTTCTCATCAATATTTCCTATACCTACCGTAACTGCGCTATCAGTAATAAGATTTTCGTGAATAATTCCCATATCCAATGTCACAATGTCTCCCTCTTTTAAAATTAGTTCTGGCTCATTTGGAATACCATGAACAATCACGTCGTTTACAGAAACACAAAGTGTAGCAGGATACGGACGCTTAACCCCCTTTGGTTTATAGTTTAAAAAAGCTGGAGTGTCCCCTTTCTCTTTCACAAGATTAAAAGCAATTTCATCAAGTTCTCGAGTAGAAACACCAGCAACAGTTTTATCTTTAATAATACACAAAATCTCAGCGAGTCTTTTTCCACCTTCACGCAAAAACTCTATTTCTTTTTCAGACTTTATAGTAATCACAGATTTGTAACAATGTCCTCGTGAACTTTTTCTATACTTTGTTCACCATTAACTTCGATAAAATGATAATCATCTCTCGTGCGATAGTACTCAATCGCTGGAATAACATCAGTATCAAACCATGCAAGTCTTTTATTTATTTTTGAAAGTGTCGCATCATCAGACCTTCCTCGATTAAGTAGGTGTGCACGAGACCATTCTTTACTTACGTTTATATACACAACGACCGGATTTTTGTATTGATAAAAATCCAGTGCACTGTCGAGCATTTTTGCCTCAAAAAGAGAACGAGGTGTGCCATCAATAATCAAATGTTCCTTACCAGTTAGAGCATCGACAAACAGATGTGACCAATTCCACACAGCCAAAAAATCTGGTTGACGAACATCAGATTCATATATTTCCTTAGAAAGCTTACTTGAATGCGTGTCGCCTTTAATAAACTCACGAAAACGAGCACCTGACTCAAGGTGATAAATTGGAGTGTCAGGGCTTTCGGTTATAAGCTTTTTACTTATAAGCTCAGCTTGAGTTCCCTTTCCACATCCTGAACTTCCTATAAATATAAATGTTTTAAGATCCATATCTTAAGAGTAAAGATAAAAAGGCAAAGAGTAAAGACACCTATCAAATTAAAACCTGCAAAAATGTTTTAGATACAAGGCGTGAGCGAGCACACGAAAGACGTAGAAAAACTAATAGATTCTCTAGGCGAATAAAATTGTGTTAGATACGAGGCGCCAATGAGTATTACGACCGAGCTGTACAGATACTGCGCGGAAGTAAACGGAATTGGCAACGAAGTAGATGAGATAATTTTACTCGCCTAGTATTCGCGGGCAGAAACTTGTGCATCAACCTTTTTCATCAAATCCACCACCACAGAAACCACAATGAGAAGTGCAGTACCTCCAATGGCAAGCTGTTGAATACCAGTGACTGCTCTCATTATAAGAGGTAGAACTGCAATAAGACCCAGGAAGAGCGCCCCGAAGAGTGTAAGGCGAGTAAGAATCCGAGCAATATGATGAGAGGTTGATTGACCTGGACGAACTCCTGGAATAAATGCTCCGTTTCGCTGAAGATTCTCAGAAATCATATCTGGATCAAATGTAATTGCTGTATAGAAGTATGTGAAAATAAATACGAATACAAAGTACAAGGCTGCGTATATCCAAGGATTATTAAGAACACCGAGAATAAAGTTTGATACTGCCTGAACTGTATCATTCTGAACTCCTGACAAGAAAGACAATATCATTTGAGGAAAAAGCAATATAGAAAGAGCGAAGATGATTGGAATAACTCCAGCTTGGTTTAGGCGAAGTGGTAGATATGTAGAAACACCACCATATACTTTTGCTCCACGAACACGTTTTGCATAGGTAATAGGAATTGGACGTTCTGCTTCTGTCACAATAACCACTCCGACAATCACCACAAGTGTTGCTATAAGGAATGCAATGTAGATTGGAATTTGTGCAGGATCAAAGATAATACCAAGCTGAGTAAGAGCGCTTGGCAAACTCGCAACGATACCAGCAAAAATAAGAAGCGAAACTCCGTTACCAATACCAAACTCACTAATAAGCTCACCAATCCACATAAGAAGTATAGAGCCAGCAGTGATCACAAGAATATTAACAACAAGGTCAAAACCACCAAGTGGAGCTAGTGCTCCATTTGACTGAAGAAGTTTTACGAAAGCAAATGACTGAACAAGAGCAAGTGGAACAGTAAGCAGACGGCTTATTTGAGCAAACTTTTTTCTACCAATTTCTCCCTCCTCTTGGTACATAGCCTTGAGACTCGGGAACATGATCGTCATAAGCTGCATAATAATAGAAGCAGTAATGTATGGACCTACTCCAAGCATCACAATAGAGAGGTTTGCAAGTCCTCCTCCAGAAAATATATTCAAAAGACCAAAGAATTGATTCTCAGAAAAGAATGCTCCTAAGCGTTCAACGTCAACTCCCGGAATCGGTATGGTCGCAAGTAAGCGAAAAAGCACAAGTGCACCCATGGTAAAAAATATTCGCTTACGAATATTCTTGTCAGAAAAAATGAGGCCAATTTTTGCAAAAAAACTCTTCATGTAGGTCAAATTTAAGTTGATAAGTACGTGATTATGCTATCTTATCCAGCCGTGTCTGTCTATACAAAATCAAATATACTGAGCACCCTGTCCTCCTGTAACTTATCTTGCCTCCCTAAATCATTTTGAGTCAAAATGATTGGGCTAACATTGCACAAGCAAGTGTTTTGGCCTGCACTCTGATTCTCCTTATAGAAGAATCGAGTACGCCCGGAAAGCTTATTTGAAATAATTTATTATTTCAAAGTAACCTTACCTCCTGCTTTCTCGATTTTTACTCGAGCAGCAGCTGAAACTCCACAACCTGAAATCATAAGAGGCTTAGTAATTTCACCTTGTGAAAGAATCTTGATAGGTCTTAAAAAACCTTGTCGTGTGCCGATAATTTTTCTCTCTGCGAGAATCTTCGGACTTACTGCATCACCTGAACTGAAAGCAGCTTCAAGTCGAGCGAGACTTAGTGGAACAGATTCCTTTTGGAAGGAATTAAAAGCATATCCACGAAGTTTGGGTAACTTCTTAATAAGATCTCGACTTTCAGGTCGAATCTTGTGTCCTGAACGAGACTTCTGACCTTTTGTTCCACGGCCAGATGTTTTACCACGTTTACCTCCTCGTCCAACTTGACGAGATTTTGTACGCTTTGTTTTTCTTTTTAATTCATGAATTTGCATATTCAGTATATTATCGTGACTTACGAATTTGACTCAACGCCATAATAGCAGCTCGAGCATTATTCAATTTATTTTTACTTGGTGAAATAATTTTAGCATTCACATCATGAAGACCAGCAAGCTCTAAAACGGTTCGAACAGAAGATCCAGCAATAATACCTTTGTCAGGAGCGGGAGTTAAAATAATTCGAGAGCTTGAATACTTTACTTTCACATCATGTGGAATAGACATAGTCTTAGTAAGATTTACTGTAATCATATTTTTCTTAGCTGATCGAAAAGCTTTTTCAATAGCAAGAGATGTATCAGAAGCCTTAGCAAGACCAACCCCTACCCTTCCTTTTTTATCTCCAGCAACAAGAGCCACTGAGAAAGAGAAACGGCGTCCTCCAGCAACCACACGGGCAACTCGACGAATATTGATAATTCGCTGATCAAATTCAGAGCGAGGCTTTTGTTGTCTGCGTTCACTATTACCTCTTCGTGTATTTTTCTTGAAACCACCTTTAGTATCTCGAGTATCCTTAGGATTAGTATCTAAAGCCGGAGCAGTAGTAACTGGAGGAGTAGAAGTAGGTACAACAGGAGTACTCACAGCTGGTGTTTGTTTTGTTTCTTTTTCGTTTTGTGTTTCTTTCTGTTCCATAGGTATGATTATCTTACTTGAGAAGTGAAGTTTGTCTACTTAAAATGTAAGTCCGCCCTCACGAGCTCCTTCTGCAAAAGCCTTTACTCGACCAGTATATATAAAACCTCCTCGATCAAAAACAACTTGTTTGATGTTTTTTGCAAGTGCAAGCTTTGCAATTTCTTTACCTGCCTCTTTTGCTTTTTCTGTAACACCCTTACCTTTCATACTCAAAGTTGTTGCTGACGCAAGAGTCTCACCTTTTACATCATCAATAAGCTGACCGTAGAGTGCCTTGTTTGATTTGAAAACTGAAAATCGTGGTCTCTCTGCTGTTCCAGAAACTCGAGCTCGAATTTTCTTGTGTCGTCGTATTCTTTTTTGAGATGTGGTAGTCATGATTTTAATTAAACAGACTTCTTACCTTGTTTTCGACGAATAACCTCACCTTCGTATCGAATACCTGTTCCTTTATAAGGTTCTGGCTTCTTTAAACTACGAATCTTTGAAGTAAATTCTCCCACAAGCTCTTTGTCAGAACCTGAAATTGTTACAAGATTTTTTTCAGCAGTAACTGTTAAACCTTGAGGAATATCTAGAGTGATTGTATGAGAAAAGCCAAGAGTAAATGTAATAGTTATACCTTTTACTTCTGAACGAAAACCAACTCCTTCAACAATAAGTTTCTTTACGTATGGAGTAGTTACACCTTGAATCATATTTTGAATATGAGAAGCGTATGTTCCCCAGAGTGACCTCGTTTCTAGGTTAGAGTATTTAGGAGTAAGTTTAATTATATTTCCTTCAATTACCATTTCAATTTCAGGTCGTACTGATCGTGAAAGCTCCCCAAGAGGACCTTTTACAGTAACAATACCAGCAGTTTGAGTTACTGTTGTTTTGTCTCCGATAATTATTTCTTTTTTACCTTTTCGTGACATATATTTTTACCAAATTGAAAAGAGAACCTCACCTCCAACATGCTCTATACGAGCTTGTTTACCGCCCATAATCCCCTTTGGAGTTGAAACCACCAATAAACCATAACCGTACTGAACAGGTCTCATTTCTGTAGCCTTTTGATATATTCTGCGAGATAGTTTTGAAATTCTCTTTACTCCGCGAACTCGAGGAGTATTGCCTTCATACACAAGTTCAGCGTCGATAAACTTTTCAATTTTTTTACCTCGCTTCACTGCAGAAAGAAGATAGCCTTCTTTTACGAGAAGTTCGGCGATAGCAAGTTTCATGCTTGAAAAAGGAACGACAATAGAAGTCTTTCCCGCATCTCCTGCGTTTTTAATTTGTGTTATAAAATCTGCGATTGAATCTTTCATTGTATTGACGAAGCAGTATTGTACGCTGAGGGCGTATAACTTACCACGATGACTTTTTAATCCCTGGAATCTTACCTTCGTTGGCAAGCTCTCGGAAACATATACGGCAAAGGTCGAAATCTCTCATAAACGCTCGTTTACGACCACAACGGAAACATCGGCGAACAATCCGAGTCATAAATTTCGGCTTCTTAAGCGACCGAGCTACTGTTGAGGTTTTTGCCATATATCGTGTAAAAAAATAAAGCTCCTAAAAGCTTCGTAGAGCAATCCTAGCAAAGGAGATTATGTGTGTCAATCCCGTTAGAAACAGGACGCGATCTTAATTCAAGAGCCAAACACAAGCTTCTTATTTATGCATACATTACCTACAAATTAGCAGCTCTTTCTCTCAGTGATCGCGCCTGCCTGCCGGCAAAGGCAGGACTTCTAACGGGATCAAACACACTTAGAATACAAAACTTAGCCTAGCCCAGCTACTACGTAGCAGGTGACCAAAGGAAGGTAGAATAAATAAAAAAACCGCCCTCTTTCAGGGGCGGCTTTCACAAAACCTCATGTTCCCAAATTGCTATTTTTATAGTTCGTGCCTGATACGAACAAAATCCTCCCAATCGGCAAAATCTTCCATTCTGGCAGTTAATGATGTGTTCAACACACTAGACTCCAAAACAAGTACGGGTCCAACCGATGACATAGAGTCAAGATCAAAGTAGAAAGTACTGGTCTTCACCAAGATCCACTCAGAAATCAAACTCAAATCATTAGCAACATTTTTTGCCATAATCATTACAAGAACTTGGTCAAGTACTGATTTGTACACTGCCTGCTCAAACTTGACCCGCAAAGCACGCTCCTCGGACATAAAGAACACAACGTCAACCTCCATCACCAACTCTCCAAGCGACTTAACCTCAATTCGAGGTGAGATCACCTTACCTTCATCATTGACTGCAAATGTTACTTCCTTTTGTCTTCGAAACTTACAGGGCACAAGTCCACCAAACTCAACTGTTAAAAGATCAACAAAATGTGACATTTTTACCTCCTATCAAATATCCAAAAAAACTCTTTATAAATTCAGAACGTCTGAATTTAATAACATAGTATAATACTTTTTATTAAAAAGTCAAGGTTTTTTCGTTTGAGCGAGAATACACTTTTATAAAACATTGCGCAGAAGAAAATTGCACGGTTTTTACAAAGTAAAAAATTTTCTCCGAGCATAACAAAACCCGGCACCAACAAAATTTATGTGTGTTTTATAAAAATATATTTAATCCTCCCCCAGCCTTAATTTTTATTTTACCGTTTCAGCAAAGCGCTTCGCTCGCAAGGGCCGCGCTATTCGCGCCCGCACTTTGCGAGACCTTATCCGAATATGGTTTTAATACACCCACCGAAAAATATCTGAAAAAAATTAAAGCGAGGTAAGTTTTTGCAAACACAAAAAAATCTCCACCCTGGGGTGGAGATTTTTTATGGGCCAACAGCTGACAGCTCAAAGCTATTTCTTCTCCTCTTCTTTCTTAAACGGAAAACCTAAATGATCAAAAAATGCTTTTGCCTCTTTTTTATTTTTAGCAGTCGTAACTATAGTTATAGCAAGACCAAATACATCCTTAAGTTCTTCATCGGCAACTTCTGGAAAAATTGTATGTTCCTTTATACCGAGTGTGTAGTTACCCATATCATCCATAGCCTTAAGAGAAATACCTCGAAAGTCTTTTGTACGAGGAAGAGCAACATTAAGTAGTTTATCTACAAAGTTATTCATACGAGCACCTCGAAGAGTTACTTGGTAGCCCACAGGATCTCCTTCACGAAGTTTAAATGAAGCAATTGATTCACGAGCAACTCGGAGAGCTGGCTTTTGACCAGTTATTTGAGCAAGACGCTTAGGTACAAGCTCTTTCTTCTTTGGGTCCTTGAATGATCCAATACCAACACTTAGAACAACCTTCACAAGCTTAGGTGCTTGCATACTGTTTATAAGACCAAAATCTCCTTTCAGGGCTGTAAATGTCTTTTTTGCTTTGTCTTTTGTAAGTTCCATATCGTTTACTTAATTACTGTCTTACTTTTCGTAGCAACACGAACTTTCTTATCACCTTCCATCTTCCATGAAATACGTGTTGATTTTTTTGTTTTTGGATCAATAATTGAAACGTTAGAAACATGAATAGGAAAAGTCTTTTCTACAATCTGACCTTTCTCATTACTCTTACGAGCTTTTTGATGATGTTTTCTAACATGAACACCTTCAACAAGGACTTTGTCTTCACGAGGAAATGCCTTCAAAACTTTTCCTGTTTTGCCTTTGTCTTTTCCTTTAAGAATTATTACGTTGTCGTCTTTTCGTATTTTCATATTCAAATAGTTACACTACCTCTGGTGCAAGTGAAGTAATTTTTTGGAAACCAAGCTCTGTCATTTCTCGAGGTATTGGACCGAACACACGTCCTGCAATTGGATTACTCTTACCTTTTTCAATAAGAACTACTGCATTTTCATCAAAACGAACATATGATCCGTCAGCTCGACGAAACGCTTTCTTTTGACGAACTACCACTGCATGAAAAATATCTTTCTTCTTAGCTGTTTTTCGAGGCTCAGCTTTTTGTATAGAAAGTACTACAATCTCTCCTATTTCTGCGTAACGCTTTTTAGATGAACCAAGTACTTTGAACACACGACCGAGTTTTCCTCCGGAGTTGTCAGCTATTTTTACAATAGAACGTGGTTGTATCATGGTAATGTATTACGCTAAAACCTTAAAATTCTTATCTTTAGAAATTGGTCTTGTCTCGACAATAGTAACCTTATCTCCTATTTTCTTTGTGTTACCAGCATCATGAGCCTTCAATTTCTTTTGTTTTCTAATAAATTTATGATACTTAGGGTGTTTTACATAACGGTCAATGCGTACCACAATCGTATCTGTCATTTTGTCAGACACAACAACACCAGAAAATGTCTTTTTTCTTGATTCAGTATTTTTTTGTGTTGTTTCTTTTTCCATACGGAGAATTAACTATTTTTACGAGAATTAATTTCAGTTAAAATTTGGGCGATTTCTTTTCGAGTGTTTTTACCCTCTTTTACGTTTCGAGCCTTACTTCCACTACTTCCAAAACGAAAATTTCTAAGCTGTTCCTGCTTATCCTTTAGCATTTTTGCTAAATCTTGTTCTTTTGTGGTCTTTAATTCTTTCATGATGACTTCGAAACCTTACTATATTTTAGTGAAAAAGACAATCTGCTATATGCGTTCAATGATTTTGGTCCGAACTGAAAGCTTAGTTCCCGCCTTACGAAGCGCTTCACGAGCAATAGCTTCCGGCACACCATCAACCTCAAAGAGCATTCTACCTGCCTTAACTTGAACTTGATAACCCTGCGGATCACCCTTTCCCTTTCCAAGTTTTACTTCAGCTGGCTTTTGAGTGTAGGGCATATCAGGAAAAACCCGTATCCACACTTTTCCTGCCTTACCAACAGCGCGCGACAAAGTTTTTCGTGCAGCTTCAAGTTGGTTTGAACGAATACGTCCTTGTTCCATTGCTTTAATACCAAATGAACCGAAAGCAACAGTTACACCTCGTGTTGCAACACCAGCTTTTGATGCATTTTTTCTAAAGGTATGCCACTTTCTGAATTTTACTTTTTTAGGGACTAACATGATCGTTGTACTTATTTCTTAGCAGAAAAAATATCTCCTTTATATATCCATGTTTTTATACCAAGCATTCCATACGGAAGTCGTGCTTCAAAACGAGCATAATCAACATCAGCACGAAGTGTCTGAAGTGGCACTCGTCCTTTTTTAAGTTTTTCAGTACGAGACATTTCTGCACCACCAAGACGGCCTGATAATTCTATTTTTATACCAAGTACATCTCGATTAGCCATAACCTTCTCAACCATTTGTTTCATAACTCGGCGAAATGGTAGACGCTTCTCAAGACCTTCTGCAACCATTTGTGCAACGATTTGCGCATTAGATTCAGGAGACTTAACTTCTCGAATATCGATTTTAAGTTCTTCTTGAGGACTTACTTTTGCACGATGCATAAAAGAAAGGATATCTTGACGTAGTTTCGTCATTCCTTCTCCCTGTCTTCCAATAAGAGCTCCTGGGCGAGATGTTTCTATGATGATACGAAGAGTATTTTCACCACGTTCCATTTCAACAGAACTTACATAATGTCCTCGTAGTTTTTCTTCTAAAAATTCTCGAACAAGTGTGTCCGCCTTAAGAAACTTTTTAAAATTACCTTTCACACCAAACCAACGAGATTTCCAATCTCTTAAAATTCCTAGTCTGTGTGCGTATGGGTGAACTGTATGGGTCATGATATTAACTGTTAGCTTTTAGCTCGTCTGCCGACAATGCAGGCTTATTGCTTTTAGATTTCTTTAACTTTGGTTCTTTCTCTGTCAATATAACCGAAACATGACTTGTTCGCTTTCTAATAGGATTAGACATACCTCGTGATCGTGGCATGCGACGATAGAGTATTGCACCACCATCAACTCGGATTTCTTTAACTATAAGATTCTCTTCTTTTAAATTTAAATTTTTTGCATTTGAAAGTGCTGAAGCAATAAGCTTTTGAAGTGGAGCAGAAGCTCGTTTTGGCATGAACTTCAAAGTCTCAAGAGCAACAGAGATTTTTTTGCCGCGCACCATATTAGCAACAACTCGAGTTTTTCGAGGTGACTGTCTGTAATCATTTAATTGTGCGTGTGCGTCTGCCATATATTATTTCTTAGCTTCAGTTGATGCTTTAGCCGAAGAAGCTGCAGCGACCTCAGCTTCTTTCTTCTTGGTTTCAAGTTCTTTCTGCATCTTACCTCCGTGTTTAACGAACTTACGTGTTAAAGAAAATTCACCGAGGCGATGACCTACCATGTCTTCAGTAATAAATACTTCAACATGATCTCTTCCGTTATGAACGCCAAATGTAAATCCAACAAATTCAGGAGCAACCACACAAGCACGTGACCATGTTTTAATAACACCAGTTGTACCAGGCTTCTTGCCAACGATCTTTTTCAAGAGTCGTTCATCTACATACGGACCTTTTTTAAGGGATCTTGTCATAATTAAAAAAACGCAGAAACGCGTGAAAATCATACTATCAGAGCCAGAAATAAAGTCAAATAAAGTTTTGTCTCGTTCCCTCCTCAAAGCAAGTAAATGAGGCATTAGGCGAAACGACAGGGAAAACTTTGTTGGATATGTATCGACCCCACCAACCCTTCCTTCATGTGCGAATCGAACCCCGAAGCAAAGCTTCGAGGTTCGATTCGCACTCACAATAAATAAAAAACCCTCTCCGTATGGAGAGGGTTTGAGTTTCGTATTTCAAATTTCGATTGTAGCAAAGAGTCTCATTCGAGCAGACTCTACCGTGATCCCAAATTTTTTGCCGAGAGCATCATAAAGAAGGGAGTTATCCTCTTTAAGCTCACGTAGAAGAGCTATGAACACGTGATTAACACACGGGATTCCAAGTTCTGTATCACTTGCCTCCTCAGGGACTTTTTCATCCAAAACAAAACGAGATCTCTCGCTCAACTCAACAATAACATCAAATTCGTCTAGTCGATTCTGAAGGAGGGAACGAACGAGAGAAATAACCCAAGAAGGTACAGTACTCTCGTTGCGAAAAATCTCAGTAAAATTCCAGTGTTTGTTTACTCTACACAAAGCAAGAAACAGGTGTTCTGGAAAAATACTCCTAGAACCATACTTTTTTGCCTCAATCCCAGCCTGATCAATAAGCTCCTGAACACTAGTAGTACGCAAACGATAGTGATTCCCTGAAGACATAAAACCTCCTTGTTGAATTTGTTAGATTTGAAATGCAAAGGACAAAAAAATACCTCAAGAACGGTACCACAATAGATATATTATGTAAATATACACTCATATAAAATTTTACCTCGTCCTATCCCCGCTCAGAGCAGACGCAGCATGAGGCGAGGCAACAGGGAAAACTTTGTTGCAGGAGTATCAGCTCCGCCGACTCTTTTTGTACATGCGGATTCAAGCTCGAAGCAGAGCTTCGAGGTATTTTTTGTAATCGCAATAAAAAAACCGCCACATGTGACGGTTTTTTTACTTCTTTAGTCTTTTTTGTTTCTAACTTTTCCTACCTTACGACGAGAAACAATGTGTTGATTTGAGTATTTGTTTGGATTTCGAGTCTTCTGTCCTTTTCCTACTGGTTTACCCCATACGTTCTTCAAGCGACGCAAACCTCTACCTTGTCGCCCTTCACCTCCTCCGTATGGATGGTCTACAGGGTTCATGGCCGATCCTCGAACAGTCGGGCGAATACCTCTCCATCGATTACGTCCAGCTTTACCTTGATTTACCAAGTGTCTTTCTTCGTTTGAAACAGCTCCAACAGATGCCCATGCGGTTTCGATTACTTTTCGAACTTCAGTTGATGGCATTTTAAGATCAACGTATCCAGCATCTTTTGCAATCACTTCAATAAAGTTTCCTGCACCTCGTGCAAGTTTTGCACCACCTTGAGGTTTTATCTCAACGTTATATACAAATGTTCCTACAGGAATTTTAGCTAGTGGCAAACGATTACCAAGAGAAATAGGTGCACTTGGTGAGTTAATGTATTGATCTCCTACCTGAGCTTTGTTTGGTAAAAGAATATAGCGTTTCTCTCCATCCTTGTAAGCAACGAGCCCAATAAAACCACCTCGGTTTGGATCGTATTCAACTGTCTTTACGAAATATGGAATATCTATTTTGTCATATGTAAAATCAATCTCTCTGAAAAGACGCTTATGTCCTCCTCCCTTGTGACGAGTAGTGATTCTTCCAAACGAGTTTCTACCCATAGCTCTCTTAAAACCTTTTGTAAGAGCTTTTACAGGACTAGAAACTGTTAGAAACTTTTTATATGAAACGACAGTCATTTGACGACGTCCTTCTGATGTTGGTTTAAACTTTTTCATGATTATACAAATTCAATCTTATCTCCTTTCTTAAGAGTGATGTAAGCTTTTTTAACACCTGGTCTTACACCGTTCCTACCTCGAATAACTACATTCTTGGCTGGATTACGAACGATACGAACAACAAGAGGTGTAACTTTATAAGCTTCTTTAACTGCCTGTACGATATCTTTCTTTTGAGACTTTTCAGTAACTTCAAATACATACGTTCCTTTCTCTGAAAGAAATGTTGCCTTTTCAGTAATTCTTGGTCGAAGAAGAATACTTGATTTGTGCTGTAGGTGTATCGAAGGAGTCTTTGTACCTTTTTGTACAATTTCTTTCTTCTCAATTTTCTTTTTTGATGATCCGAACAAAGCCATAATATTATTTCTTACTTACCTTTTCTTTTTTAACTGCGGGAGTTTTAGCTACAATAGTTTTTGTTTTCTTAGAAACAGTTTTCTTTGAAGTTCCTAGAATTTTCTTACCTGTCTCAAGTTTCTTTGAAAGAAAGTCAACTGCACTCTCAGGATTTTCAATAACTGTAAATTTCTTTTCTAAAAGATCGAGAGGATTTATGTTACGAATCTTTCCAAGCGTTATGTTATTAAAATTTTGGAAACTTTTTTCAATATTAACATTACCTTCTTCAAGAGCAAGGAAAGCTGAGTTTTGTTTTTTCTTCAACATGGTTTCAAAACCCTTTATTGTAGAAAGTGACTTGAGAACATCTTTTGCATCTCTTGTTTTTGGAGCACCTAAAGTAAGTGAATCAACAAAAAGTATTTCTCCATCTCTAAATTTTCGAGAAAGGAGTACATACAAAGCTTTAGCTTTCATTTTCTTACTTACCTTTCGATCGAAGTTTTTATCATTTCGAGGACCATGAGCAACACCTCCACCTACCCAAATAGGTGATCGTGTAGAACCGTGACGAGCGCGACCGAGCCCCTTTTGTTTCCAAGGCTTCTTACCTCCTCCACGAACCTCTCCTCGAGTCTTTGTGTGAGCATATGGTACTCGAGCATTTGACTTCATTGAAGTAACAACTTGAACAATAAGATCTGCATTCCAAGGAAGACCGAATACATGTTCAGGAAGCGTGATTGATCCTGTTTCTTTTCCTTTTTGATTGTAAATCTTTGAAGTAATCATGGTATGTATTAACCCTTAATTTCAACAAGAGTACCCCTTCGTCCTGGAATAGCCCCTTTTATTAAAATCTCATTATTTTCTGTATCAACATAAAACACCTCGAGATTTAGAACAGTTGTGCGAGTATTACCCATTCGTCCAGCCATACGCTTTCCTTTTGGAACCTTGTTTCGAAGACCACTTCCGATAGATCCCGGTTCACGCTCTGAGTGCTTTTGACCATGACTTCGAGGTCCTCCACCGAAGTTGTAGCGCTTCACAACACCTTGAAAACCTCGTCCTTTTGAATTTCCAGAAACACGAACGGTGTCTCCAGGAGCAAAAATACTTGCAGTGATAGAATCACCCACTTTAAAGTCATCTGTCTTTTCAAGACGTAATTCTCTTACGTGAGCAAAGTTACCTAAATCCTTAAACTGACCCTTTTGAGCTTTGTTAATATTCTTTTCTTTGCGAACTCCATAACCAACTTGGATAGCAGTATAACCATCCTTTGCTTGGTCTTTAAGTTGAGTTACCACCAGTGGACCAGCAGAAAGAACAGTCACTCCATGAGCTCTGCCTTCCCCATCAAACACCTGGGTCATATTCTTTTTTGTCGCAAGAATAAATTTCATCCCGTTAGAGATAGAAAACGTACTTTGTTTAAAGGTACATTCCTATCTTAAAAATTAATTTCTGAACCAATCTATATATTAATAACGTTTTCGTAGGATATTCTAGTTTTTCTGTTCTGTCAAACCTTTCTGATATGCGAAACACAAGAAAATTAAACCTGTGGCACAATCTCTAACGGGACGAATATATTGCCTCCTCGATGAAGAGTGATACTACACGAGCCACCGGTCTTTTGCAAGCAAAACGCCGGCTTCTAGAGCTTATACACCAGATAATCAAAAATTATCTGGTGTAAAGCACTGGAAGTAGTTTACATAATCTTCACATCAATATTCACTCCTGATGGAAGACTCATGTTTGTAAGAGACTCAATAATCTTCTGGCTTGGGTTCAAAATATCAATCAATCGCTTATGCACCCTCATTTCAAACTGTTCTCGCGCATTTTTATGAACGAACGTTGAGCGATTAACGGTATATTTCTTTATTTCTGTCGGAAGCGGTATTGGACCCAAAACTTTTGCATCATAGCGAAGTGCAGTATCCATAATTTGTTTTACAGACACATCAAGTATTTTGTACTCGTACGCACGAACTCTAATGCGAAGTCTTTGAAGAACATCATCTTTCACTTTCTTAACTTTCTTTTCTTTTTTTGTAGCAGTTGCTTTAGGCATTATAAGTTTTTATACAATCTTTATTTTGAGATTTTAGTAACAACACCCGCACCCACTGTCTTACCTCCTTCTCGAATAGCAAATCGTTGCTTTTCTTCAAGAGCGATAGGGGCAACAAGTTTTACAATGAACTTAACTGTGTCTCCTGGCATAACCATTTCTGTTCCTTCTGGAAGTGTTACTTCACCAGTTACGTCAGTAGTTCGCACATAGAATTGTGGCTTATATCCAGTAAAGAATGGAGTGTGTCGTCCACCTTCCTCCTTCTTAAGGATAAATACCTCAGCCTCAAATTCTGTGTGCGGAGTAACAGATCCTGGCTTTGCAATAACCTGACCTCGAGTTACGTCTTCTTTCTTCAAACCTCGAAGTAAGATTCCTGCATTGTCTCCAGCCATACCTTCTTGAAGTTGTTTATTAAACATTTCAATACCAGTAATAGTTGTCTTCTGTATATCCTTAAGACCGATAATTGCAATTTCTTCACCCACCTTTGCAATACCTCTCTCAATACGTCCTGTTACCACAGTACCTCGTCCTTCGATAGAAAAGATATCTTCGATAGGCATAAGGAATGGCTTGTCGATTTCTCGAGCTGGAATTGGAATATATGTATCAAGTGCAGTCACAAGTTCATCGATCTTTGCAACCCACACAGCGTCTCCTTCGAGAGCTTTAAGAGCTGAACCTCGAATAACTGGAGCATTCGCACCATCAAAACCATTCTTAGTAAGGAGTTCTCGAACTTCTTCTTCAACAAGATCCAAAAGATCTTTGTCTTCAACCATGTCGCATTTGTTTAAAAATACAACAATTTTTGGCACACCAACCTGAGCTGCAAGCAAGATATGCTCACGAGTCTGAGGCATCGGACCATCAATAGCTGAAACCACGAGAACAGCGCCGTCCATTTGAGCAGCACCAGTAATCATGTTCTTCACATAGTCAGCGTGACCTGGACAGTCAACGTGAGCATAGTGACGAGCTTCAGATGAGTATTCAACGTGAGAAATAGCGATAGTAATAATCTTACTTGGGTCACGTCGTCCTTCTTTTTCAGAAGCTTTAGCAACCTGATCATAACTGATCGGCTTTGCAAGACCTTTCTTTGCTTGAACTGTTGTAATAGCAGCAGTCAAGGTTGTTTTGCCGTGGTCAACGTGGCCAATAGTACCTACGTTAAGGTGTGGCTTACTTCGATCAAAATTTTCTGCCATAGTAATTAAAAAATTAAATGATTTATTTGTTTTTTAAATTAAACGCGCGAGAACGGCTTAATCCAAAAAACAAACGTTAATAAAAACTTAGTCTTTATTTCTTTTTGGCCAGACACGCGTCTAAAAATTTATTCACCTTACGGCTCAAAATTTTTCGACGTGATTTTTCCTTACCACAGGAAAAATCAGACGCGTCAAAACAAAAACAGCGCAAACATGCGTACCGCCTATGGTAACAAAAGCGCTCCGTTTGTCAACGAAGCGTTTAGAATTTAGAAGATGTAATTTAGAATTTATAAAAAAAGCTCACGCGCGATGCGTGAGCTTGGTTCGACAACAGCGAGACTGCTGTCATTTAGGTACGGGAGGACCGGACTTCTCCAGACTCTCGTTGAGCCCGTCGACAGCCCCTTTGATCTCGATCAGTGCTCCATCGAGATCTTTGAAGAAAGCGAGCAAGGCACGATCTTTGTCGAGCTGCTTCATGAGTGCCGCAAACTCGGGCGAACCCATGGGTGGGAGAACAAACTTCTCCACCGGCTCAACATTCTGCTCGAGCGGTGTAACCGGCGCCTGGACGATCGACTGGTTGATCTCCTTCACACTCGAGGCACATCCGAAGATGGCCGAAAATGAACAGACGAGCGCAATCATGATGAGCTTTGACATAGAACCTCCTTTGACTCATTAGCGTTTTAATTATTTACGTTTTTCTATGATAGTTTGTGCAACATTAGCCGGCACCCCAAACAAAATTACCGCCCATGCGAAACGCAGGGCGGATTTTGTACGGGGCGAGAAGTGCCAACGTAAATTAAAGTGAGAATATTACTTTCTTTTTTCGATTATTGTCTGGGCGACATTTTGAGGCACGATATCATAGTGATCAAATTCCATAGTAGAACTTGCTCGGCCTTCTGACATAGACCGGAGTGTTGTTACATACCCGAACATTTCAGCAAGAGGAACCTTTGCTTTAATAACCTTAAGTTCACCTCGCTCTTCCATTCCTTCAATCTGTCCACGCTTTGAACTCAAGTGTCCTGTGATATCACCCATGAATTTATCTGGAGTAACCACTTCAATCTTCATAATAGGCTCAAGGATAACTGGCTTTGCTCGTTTTGATGCATCTTGAAAAGCTTGAGAGGCAGCGATTTTGTATGCAATTTCGGATGAGTCAACATCGTGATATGAACCATATGTAAGTTCACACGACACATTTACCACTTTGTAACCAGCAGAGATTCCTCGATCCATAGCTTCATGAACACCCTTTTCAACAGCAGGAATAAACTCTTGAGGAATAACACCTCCCTTGATTGAATCAATGAATTCAAAGTCATCATAACGAGAAACATTCTTTGGTATTTTCTTTCCTTCTTCCAAAGGTTCCATTGGCTTAATCGTAATCTTCACGTGACCATACTGACCCTTACCTCCAGATTGTTTAATATATTTATGTTCAGCTTCAGCTTCAGCAGTGATAGTCTCACGATAAGCAACTTGTGGTTCACCCACATTAGCTTCAACACCAAACTCACGCTTCATACGATCAACCATAATTTCAAGATGTAATTCACCCATACCTGAGATAATTGTTTCTGCTGTTTCTGCATTTGTTGAAATACGAAATGTTGGATCTTCATCAGAAAGTTTTTTGAGGGCCATGCCCATTTTCTCTTGATCAGCTTTTGTTTTTGGTTCAACACGAAGTGACACCACTGAATCAGTAATTTTGATTGGATCAAGAATGATAGGATTTTTCTCATCACAGAGAGTGTGAGAAGTTTTCGCTTCCTTCAAACCAATTGCAGCTGCAATTTCTCCCGCATACACCTTTTTTACTTCTTCACGATCATTTGCCTGAAGACGAACGATACGTCCAAGTCGCTCTTTATTACCTGTAGTTGAGTTGTATACATAAGAACCAGCTTCGACTGTTCCTGAATACACGCGGAAAAATGCAAGCTGTCCCACAAACGGATCTGTCTGAAGTTTAAATACAAGAGCTGAAAGTGGTTCAGAATCAGAAGCATGTCTTTCAACAGCTTCATTTGTATCAGGATTGATACCTTTAATTGCAGGAACATCAAGTGGCGATGGGAGATAATCAACAACAGCATCCAAAATAAGCTGAACTCCTTTATTTCGAAGAGCAGTACCAGTGAAAACCGGGTAGAACTTCGCCTCGATAGTTGCTTTTCGGATTGCTTTTTTCAAATCATCAACAGAAATCTCTTTTCCATCGAGAAAATCACCCATAAGTTTGTCATCATTTTCAACTGCCTTTTCAACGAGCTCAGCACGATACTTTTCTGCATCTGCCTTCAAGTTTTCTGGTATTTCGCCTTCAATAATCTTCTCACCCATTTCACCTTCAAAGCGGTAAGACTTCATTTTCAAAAGATCAATAACACCTTCAAAATTTCCTTCTTCACCGATCGGAATCTGCATACGAACTGCCTTTCTGTTAAGACGGTCTAGAATAGATTTAAATGATCGTTCAAAACTTGCACCTGTTCGATCGAGTTTATTGATGAAGCAGATACGAGGTACGTGATATCGATCAGCTTGTCTCCACACTGTTTCTGATTGAGGTTCTACTCCAGCAACTCCGTCAAATACCACAACTCCACCGTCGAGAACTCGAAGTGAGCGTTCTACTTCAATAGTAAAATCTACGTGACCAGGAGTATCGATAATATTAAAACGATGCTTGTTACTTAGATCAGTTTGGTCCGCCATATAGGTAGGATTCCAAAAACAGGTAATGGCAGCTGCGGTTATAGTAATACCACGCTCTCTTTCCTGTTCCATCCAGTCGGTTGTTGCCTCACCTTCATGCACTTCACCGATTTTGTGCTGTGCTCCTGTGTAATACAAAACTCGCTCAGAAGTTGTTGTTTTACCAGCATCAATGTGAGCAATAATTCCGAAATTTCGTACTTTTTCTAATGGATAGTCTCTGTTCATATAATTGTAAACTTGTAATCTTTATAAAAAATTTTCAAGCCAAGAAATTTTGTGATAAGTTCAAGGTTTTTTAAATTTTTACGACTAAGCTGTACGTAAGTAATGCGCAGAAGTAAAAATTTAAAATAACGAAGAAATTCTCCAAAATTTCTTGGCGACTACCACGCAAAGTGAGCAAAAGCCTTGTTAGCCTCAGCCATCTTGTGAGTATTCTCTTTCTTCTTAATTGCTTCTCCTTCGTTCTTTGAAGCAGCGATGATTTCTTCAGCAAGCTTCATATGCATTGGCATACCCTTTTTACTACGAGCTGCTTCGATAATCCACTTCATAGCCAAAGCTAAGCGTCGCTCTGGACGAACCTCTCGAGGAATTTGATAGTTAGCACCTCCAACTCGTCGAGAACGAACTTCTACTGTTGGACCTGCATTTCGAATAGCTGAGTCAAAAATTTCTACAGGACTTTCTACCTTTTCTTTTTCTTTAATAATCTCAAGAGCACCATACACGATTTTACGTGCAGCATTTTTCTTACCACTTTCAGTAACGTAGTTTACGAGTTTTGAAACACGAACTGAATCGTAGATTGGATCAGGTGGTAAAGGTTTTTTTGCTTTAAGTTTTCTTCTCATATTTATTCAGCTTTCTTAGGGCGTTTTGCTCCATATTGACTTCTTCCCTTTCTTCGTCCCTCTACACCAGTTGTGTCGAGTTTACCTCGAACAATAGTATAACGAAGTCCTACGTCTCGAACCTTACCACCTCGAAGTAATACCACAGAGTGCTCTTGGAGGTTGTGACCCATACCTGGAATGTATGCAGTTACTTCCATACCATTTGTTAAACGAACACGAGCAATCTTACGAACAGCTGAGTTTGGTTTCTTAGGTGTCTTAGTTGTTACTTTTGTACACACACCTCTCTTAAATGGAGCATCGAAGAAAACAGGACGATTTTTAATGTGATTAAAACCACGCGTAAGAGCGATCGCTCGTGATTTGCGAATCGACTTCTTTCTCTTTCTTTTTACGAGTTGATTTATTGTTGACATTGTGATTAAAAAATCCCGTTTCCGGAGTACGCTCTACTCTATACTAGACTCAAAAAAATGCAAGTTTTTGTATAAAAGACTTTTAAGTAAACTACAACAAAAGGCTTGCAACTGGTATACCTGTGAACAATTGAGCAAGCCAGAATATAACAGGTGTTATCGAACTCCAAAAGAAGAGTGCAAACATAAGAACTAGAACAATACCGTATTGTTCTAGAGAAGCCCTTAAAGAACCCATTCTATATGGAAGAAATGAAAAAAGTATTTTTGATCCATCAAGTGGTGGAATCGGAATAAGATTGAAACAAGCAAGAACTATATTAATAATCACGAGAATAAGCGAAAGTTCAATAAAAGAGCTTGGTAAAGTACCAATTCCAAAACGAATAACGAGGCCGAACACAAAAGCAATAAGAATATTTGAAAGAGGGCCCGCAGCGGCAACTAATGCTTCACCCCATTTTTGATTTTTAAAATTATACGGATTGTATGGAACTGGCTTTGCCCAACCCATAATAAAACCTGCATTGGTTATAGCTAAAAATAGAGGGAGTAGTATTGAACCAAATACATCAAGGTGGTACAGAGGATTAAGAGTAAGACGACCTTGATACTTGGCTGTTTTATCTCCCAAGGCGTATGCAGCAAAACCGTGGCTCACTTCATGAACCACAACTGACATAATAAGTATTGCTATGGAAAAAATTAAACTGATATCAGGCATAATTGCAGAATATATTTCCTTATGGTAACATCGGTGGAACATAAAAACAAAAATATGAGAGTGTGTCCAATTACAAAAAAAGGTTCAATCGTAGGAGGTGGTTACTCAAACCGCACTCGTGCTACTCAATTCAACCCAACAGGAAAAGTACGTAAATACCCAAATTTACAAAAGAAAAAGATCTATGTTCCTGAACTCAAAAAATACATTACCCTTATTCTTTCAACAAAAGCTATTAAGACGATCAACAAAAATGGTGCATTTGCAACATTGAAGAAAGCAGGAGTAATTTAAAACAGAATTTAGAATAAAGAAAAATCCCCGAGGCGTACGCCTCGGGGATTTTATTAATCTTGCTTTCGAAGAAGGATGTACTTTTCAATTCCAGGTTCTTTTTCGTCCTGAGGCAGACACTGAATAGCCAGAAGACCGTTGAGGTGTCCAATAAATCGAACAAGTTCTTCACGATCATTTCGAACAGTCATCCTTTCCTCAAAAAACATACTTTGAACAGGTACACTTCGAACCCCTTCAGGAAAAAGGACTTCCTGAAACTCTCCATCTATTTGACGAAGATGAGACAGTGAACGCGATTCTAGATTGAAAACCAACATGTCTCCATCCAGAATACAAAGATCTTCTCTGTTCATTATTTAAACTCCTTATGTATTAGCCTAAGTTGGGAACAGAAATCTACCGAGACACTATCAAAAAATTAATTATTTGTCTTTTTTATTAAAACTAACTTCTACAGGTGACACATGGGTCAGGAGAAAAAAGAGTATCGGAAACTCAGTGAGTTACGTAAGAAAACTTCCCGAACAATTCAATCCCCCCTTAGCTAAGCCAAGGGGATTTTGTATTTAATCCAGCACTCATTTTTTGAGGAGAAAAATAAGTGCTGGATTATTTTACCCTCCAAACCTTTCCATCTGATTCGAGAGTTATTGTGCCCATACTATCGTACTTAATATCTTACTTCCCTCTTTAGTTAAAATATCTAAAACTTCTTTATGTGGATGACCGTATGAATTTCCTTTTCCTGCTGAAATTATTGAAAGTGCAGGAGAAACCATTCGCACAAACTCTTGGTCCGATGAAGTTCGAGATCCATGATGTCCAACCTTTAAAATATCACTATCTAAATTAATACCATCCTTCCAAACCAAAAAATCTTCAATGCTTTGTGGGGAATCTCCAGTAAGTAAAAGTGAATTATTACCATATGTCAGACGAGCAACAATTGAAGCGGTATTTGTCTCGAGATCATACACGTCTCTGTCTGGAAACAAAATAGAGATAAGTACTCCATCACCAAAATCAATTACCGTTCCCCTTCGCGCATAAAGTACTTGTGATTTTTCCAGAGAGACGTCCTTCTCGAGCTCCTTACAAATACCAGTACTGCAAGCCACACGCGGTTCAATAAAAAGACCAACTTCATACTGTTTTAATACTTCTGGAAAACCGCCGATGTGATCTTTATCAGGATGACTTTCCATCACAACATCTATAGATTTATCAAAAAAAGACATTGTTTTTCCAAGTTCTCTTAAGACAGTTTTATTGGGACCAGCATCAACAAGTATTTGTTTACCACTTGGAGTTTGTATAAAAATCGCATCACCCTGACCTATATTTAAAAAAGAGACCGTTACATTATTTGTACCACTGGAAAATACTACATAATAAATAAAAACATTAGAAAAAATAAGGAGAAGCAAAATGGCAAATTTTCCATTTTTCATAGCTTAATCGTAACATGTCACCAAACTACTTTTATTTCATAAAAAATTTGGTGCTGGTATCGCATAACTCATTGTGTCCTATAGGACACAATGAGTTATGCGATACATGACGGTAGTCTGACTAACGTCATTAGAGGGTTTCTTGGGTATTAAAAAACCGCTTGCACCCATGTGCAAGCGGTTATATTCTTCAAATGTACAAATACTAGTCTGAAGGGATCCGGCTCATCAGAGTTCCGTTATCAGTGAGGAATTCCCACAAATGACGATATTCTTCTTGTTGCCACATCATTTCAGAATATGTCCGAACATGTGCACAGCAAGGTAGCCTTGTTCCTTTGTGTTCAACAGGATTGCCAACAACACTAAGGATACCGCCCATCTTTACGGCCAACGAATCCCTGAAACAGCTCTTTACGAGCATGATCCAGTACTGAATACCAGCTTTAGCAGTCAGTTCGAGACTTGCCTTTAGCAAATGAGCCTTGAGCTGTTCTGAAAGGACACGTCGAGCAGGTCGATCAAAACAAGCAATCCACTCTTTCGAATAACAAAAGCGAGACAGTTCGCCAGTGTTCCAAACCTCCATACCACGAGGTACGGACAAGAGATTCCGAAGACCCCAAGATGGAAGAGACTGCGCATTATGGATCAGCCGAACTGCTCCAACAGGATCACCTTCGAATGTCACCAATCCAAACGACGAAAAGTTGTCCCACTTGTCTTTTTCAGTGTCTTTAGTTTCCCACTTACATTCTTTGACGAACACTTGATCTCTCACTCCAAAAAATTGTTTTGCCTCCTCCTCACTTGAAGCAAGAACGATAGACAAACGTTTGTCAGGAACAAAAATACTCGCCGAAGCGACTCCTGTTCCAACAGCTTTTGCAATACTAATCATGGCGGTCTCCTTAAAACAAAAAGTGCTGTTTGATACAGAGTGTCGCAACAAGCGAGCTCTGGAGACATTTTACATGTCTCGCACGTTCCTGTCAGGAGATTATCCACTAATTTTTATTTTCGCGGTTACCTCCCAAACAGGAGGTGTATCTTTAAGTTTAGTATCTGAGCCATTTCCCCGTCTTTTACAAGGAACAAATCAGTACCCATTCTGCATATTGTATAACTATTGTCAAACTGATCATTAGTAAATTCATACCTATCTCATCTTCACTCATGTATACTAAAAAGCGTTCATTATTCTCATAAAAAAATTATTATGCACACATTTGAAGAAAAAAAGTTTAATATTCCAGAACTTAAGGGAATTTCGAAGAAAAATATTGAGGAACACCTGAAGCTTTATGCGGGATACGTAAAACATGCGAACTTGATCCAAGAACATATAACAGAACTCTCAAAAGATTCTGAAAAGTATGCGTACGAACTTGGAGAAATCAATCGTCGTTTCGGATTTGAGTTTTGTGGCATGAGAAATCATGAATACTACTTCTCTGCACTTGAAAGTGGAGCAAAAAATCTTTCCGACAAAAGCGAACTTAAAAAAGCTATAGAAAAAGAATGGGGTTCGTTTGATGGATGGCTCGCTCGCTTCAAAGCAG
>Ga0163151_10002730_pt1 | contig 26616 bp, 22 predicted proteins | sample OliLakLV19MP5IB2_FD_145596 | JGI IMG/M metagenome (GOLD analysis project Ga0163151, IMG submission 145596) | Freshwater microbial mat bacterial communities from Lake Vanda, McMurdo Dry Valleys, Antarctica - Oligotrophic Lake LV.19.MP5.IB-2 | ecosystem: Environmental > Aquatic > Freshwater >...
GTCCGACGCTGACCCCGACGCAGACGCCGAGGCCGACGCGCTGTCCGATGGCGACGGCGACGAGTCCGACGGTGACGGAGACGACGGCGAAGAAGGCGATGACGGAGACGACGGCGACGTCGAAGGCGACGTCGAAGGCGAAGAGGGCGACGTGGTGGACGGCGACGTACTTGTCGACGGCGATGTGCTGCTTGATGGCGACGTCGAAGGCGACGAAGACGGCGACGTCGTGGGTGATGTCGTCGGTGACGTGGTCGGCGTGTGGGTCGGCGTCGGTGTTGAGGGCGTGGTCGTTGGGGTTGGCGTCGTGGGCGTGCTGGTCGGCGATGCCGTCGGCGACTGTGTCGGGCTTTGCGTGGGCGTCTGGGACGCCGAGGGCGAGGCCGAGGGCGAAGCGGACGGCGACGCGGACGGCGAGGCCGACGGAGACGGAGACCCCGATGGCGATGCCGACGGCGATGGCGAGGCCGACGGAGATGGCGACGGGGAGGCCGATGGAGACGGTGACACCGACGGCGAAGGAGATGGCGACACCGACGGCGATGGCGACGGTGACACCGACGGCGATGGTGACGGCGACACGGAGGGGCTCGGGGATGGAGAAGGGCTGGGCGACGGGCTCGGAGAAGGCGACGGAGACGGGCTGGGCGAACAGAAGGGAACGGGCGCGCGCGAGCGGCCCTTGTTCACTGCATCGCCTGTCAGGGGCCGCAGGTAGGCTTCAAACCAGTACTTCTCGCCGTCCTTGAGCACACTGCTAAGGTCCCACGGAGCTTTTTTCCCTTCGGGCGTGATGGTCTTAAAGCGTTGGACTTTGCGCGGTGGCTTGTCCATCGTGTAAAGCTGTTTTTCACCGGTGACGGCGGGGCCCATCTGCTTGGCGCCGCGTTCGGGCTTGGTCTTGTCGTACTCGCCGTAATCGCTCTCGCTGTCGGCCCATCCGTTCGGCGGAGGCACGTCGCCGGGTTTCGGTTTACGAACAACCTTGAGAAAAACTTTCGAGTAAGGAGCAAAGCCCGGTCCGAGGAGACGGTCTTCGCAGATCCGGTCGTACGTGATCTCGAGAGTGATCATGTACACCTTGTCCTTGAGGCAAATCACTTCCCATTTGATGTTGCCGCGGTTGACGCACCAGAACTGCTCGTCGGCGGTGTTGGGTTCTTCGCAGGGGATGCAGTCGTCGGTGTCGATGCTTCCGTCGCCGTTGGCGTCAACCTGACAGGGGTTGAGGACAGGATCGGCCGCCCAGGCGACCGGCCGGGTAAAAATGAAAACCACCGCGATGGTGGCCGTCATCAAAATCTTGAACGGCAGTCTCCGGTTTCTCATCGAATTCTGATGGTAACCTTCAGTTTCGTCGTCAATGGGCCCACTTTCAATGGGCCGTTTTTTCAACGAGTTTCGCCTTTTTCCCCGTGGCGAGTGTATCGTTGAGCCGATTAAAAAGACCTTAAGATCGGATTAATCTTCAGGGAATGAGTATCAATGGTTTTGCGTCGACTTTTCAACGTGGAAAGTGACGGAAATTTAGTCAGCGCAAATTATCGTTTTAACCCGTAAAGGTCAACAAAGGCCCTGCCAGGTGAATGGCAGAAGCGGTGCCGTTTTTCCGTCGAGGAATGAGCAAAAAAAATCGGGGTCGACGGACGCTCTGTGATATAATTCCTCTCGTCGCTCGTCGGACGCCAGTTCGAGATCGAGTACGAGACCGCAGGGCAAAATTTCAGAAGGTCGGTGGAATCGCCCACCTTCTTGGTATAGACTGAAATAACGATTTATGTCTAGAAATCGGTCACATTCACATCATTTCGGCTGGCTCGCCATCGTGCTCAGTGCACTGATGGCGGTGAATTTCGGCGCGGCGTCGCTTCCCGTCGCCCCCATGGTTATGCCCACCGACCTTCTCCGCATCGACCCCACGGCCACTCAGACGCTCAAAGAGCTCAACCGGCTCGGCCTGCTGCGCAACGCGCCTCAGTCTTCCGTAGAGAACCTTCTCACGTACCAGCGCCGCACGGGCCGCCCGCTTGCTCAGATTCTCCGTGACCCGTTTTGGGTGGCCACCTTCGGGCTGAACGCCACTCATTTCAAGGCCACGTGGTACGCCGCCAACCCCTTTGACATGCTTCCCAAGGACCTTCAGGTTGCCATCCGCGAAACGAAGGAGCCGATCAAGTCCCGCTCACAGGCAGAAAAGTGGCTCGATGAGATCAAAGCCCCGGACCATTGGAAGAGCGCCATCGGTTTTGCCCTCATTGAAACGACGGCCTCCAATCTCTGGCGCGCGGCCAGGGGGCTTCGCCCCTTCACAAAGAACGGGCAGTTCCTGGAACCAATCGTGGTGGAAAGAGGCGGGGGCGTGTATGACGTGCGCGAAGGGCATATCGCAACCGATCCAGCGGTAATTCCGACGGGGACGACCGTTTTGATGCTGGTGCGCGTGGGCGGGAAAGACCGTCTTCTGCGAGTGAAGGCCACGGACATCGGTTCGGCGATCCGAGGCGTGCACGTCGACCTTCCCATTCAGATCCGTCCGAAAGGATCCGCCAATCCGACGGCGCCGATCAGGTTCCCGAAGGAGTACATCCGGAATTCGAGCGTCGTGATTTTCCTGCCGGGCAAACTGGCCGCGAAGATCGTCGCCCCGGTAAAAAAAGTCAGTCCAAATCGAAAGGCCGCGGCGGCGCGTCCTTAATTCCTTCCTTCTTCACGCGATCCACTTCCTTCTGGAACGCGTCCTCGATCTTCTTCTTCTGATTCTCCAGCTCTTCCTTCCTGTTTTCGAAAAGCGCCACCCGCCGTTTCTTGTCGTCTTCCAGTTTCTTCAGCGCGCCTTCCATGGTGCTTTCCTCGGCGCGCTCCTTTGGGGACCACTTCTTGACGACCTCGCCGGTCTCTGCATCCACTTCCATCATGCCGGTGCAGAAAGAACAGTTCACGTAAAGCGTCTTTCTCATGGGATCACCTCGATCTGCCTTTCATGAAGCGCGCTTCTTTTTCTCCGGGGCGGAGATAGCCGAGTTCCTGCCGGACAAGTTGCTCGTAGGCGTCGGGATCGCTCTGAAGACGGGAGAGGCGCTCTCGGGCTTCGGCGCTCAGGCTTTCCACGGACTGAATTTCAGCGTTGGCGATCCGGATGGTGCGCCGGTGCAGAATGATCTGGAAAAAGCTGTCGCTGAGCACGAGGCTCAGGACGACGGCGAGCGCGGCAGCGGCGTAGATCCAGTACTTTTTCAAAACGCGCCCGCAGGCGTCCGGCGGACCGGGACTAGCGGTTGAACTCGAAGGCCGAGGCGCCGGGGAACTGCGCCCGGCGTCCCACTTCTTCTTCGAGGCGGAGAAGCTGGTTGTACTTGGCCATCCGGTCCGATCGCGAAGCTGAGCCCGTCTTGATCTGGCCGGAGCCCACGGCCACCGCGAGGTCGGCGATGAAAGCATCTTCGGTTTCGCCGGAGCGGTGCGAGATGATGGAATGGTAACCATGCTTGGCGGCAAGCTGGATGGCGCGCACGGTTTCGGTGAGGCTGCCGATCTGGTTCACCTTGATCAGAATGGCGTTCGCGACGTTCCGGTTGATGCCTTCCTGCAGGCGCGTCGTGTTGGTGACAAAAAGGTCGTCGCCCACGAGCTGGATGCGGCCGCCGAGCGTGTCGGTCAGGCCCTTCCAACCGTCCCAGTCGTCTTCATACAAGCCGTCCTCGATCGAGACGATCGGAAATTCCTTGGTGAGCTTCTCGTAGTAGCCGATCATTTCCTTCGTCGAGAGGACCGGGCTTCCCTTCTCCCCTTCCAGCGTGTACTTGCCGTTCTTGTGAAGCTCGTTCGACGCGACGTCGAGGGCGAGCATCACGTCCTTGCCCGGCTTGAAGCCGGCGGCGGTGATGGCCTGGCAGAGAAGCTCCGCCGCTTCCGCGTTCGACGACAAGTTCGGCGCGAAGCCGCCTTCATCCCCGACCGAGGTGGAAAGACCCTTCGACTTCAGGATCTTCTTGAGCGAATGGAACACTTCGACGCCAGTTCGAAGGGCTTCCTTGAACGTGCCGCCGCGGACGGGGACGATCATGAATTCCTGGATGTCGACGTTATTGTCGGCGTGCGCGCCGCCGTTTACGACGTTCATGAGTGGAACGGGCATCACGATCGGTTTACGTTCGTAACCGAATGTCTGGCGGATGTGCTGGTAAAGAGAAACGCCCTGAGCGGACGCGCCGGCGCGGGCGCAGGCGAGCGAGACGCCGAGAATGGCGTTGGCGCCGAGGTTGCCCTTGTTAGGTGTTCCGTCGAGCTTGATCAGGAGTTCGTCGATGGCCACCTGGTCTCCGGCGTCGCGGCCCTTGAGGGCCTTGGCGATCGTTGTCTCCACGTTTGAGACGACCTTCTGGGTGCCCTTTCCGCCGTAGCGGCTGTTGTCTCCGTCACGGAGCTCAACGGCTTCATGCGCTCCCGTGGAAGCGCCGCTTGGGACGGCCGCGCGGCCGACGCAGCCGTCGGAAAGAACGACATCGACTTCGATGGTCGGGTTGCCGCGGGAGTCGAGAATTTCACGGGCCTTGAGGGTGACGATGCGGGCGCGGCTGCGGGAAACGCGGGTGGAACGGGACTTCTTCTTCGTGGCCATGAAAACGGCTCCTTTCAAATTATGAGTGGATGGATGTCCCGGCGGGTTTCTTCGCGAGCGTCTCGAAGACCGATTCCAGGATGGCGAGGCAACGATCAAGGTCCTTCCGCGCGATGAAATACGGCGGGAGGAATCGCAGCACATTCCCCTGCGTGCAGTTGATCAGAAGGCCCCGCTCCCGGGCGAGATTGACGTAGGCGTCGCCGCTTTCGTCAAGTTCCATTCCGACCATCAGGCCCTTGCAGCGAAGCGTCTTCAGCGATGGAAAGCGCATGAACTGCGCCAGCCGCTGTTCGAGATCAAGGCCGAGTTGTCGAATGGATTTAAGAGCCCGGGGCGTCAGGGTTTTTAATACTTCAAGAGAGGCCGCGCAAGCGACGGGGTTCCCCCCGAACGTCGAGCCGTGCATGCCGGGCTCGACGAGATCGGCGACGCGCTTGACCGCCAGCGTGGCGCTCAGGGGCAGGCCGCCGGCCAGGCCTTTGGCAAGCGTCACGATGTCGGGCTTGATGCCGTACTGCTCGAAAGCGAAAAACGTCCCGGTCCTCCCGAGGCCCGACTGGATCTCGTCGGTGATCAGGAGGAGCTCTCGTTCCCGGCAAAGTGCGGCCAGACCCTTCAGGAACGCCGGCGTCGCGATGTTGATCCCCCCTTCGCCCTGCACGGGCTCCACCAGGATGGCAATGGTGTCTTCGCTCACCGCGGCGCGCGTGGCGTCGAGGTCGTTGAACGGCACGGCCTTAAAGCCCGCCGGGAGAGGTTCGAAATAATGGTGGGTGCGGTTCGAGCCCTGGCTCGCCGCCGCCGTCGCGAGCGTGCGGCCATGGAAGGCGTTCATGAACGTGATGATCTCCCGCCCGGGCTTGCCTTCTTTCGTCGCCCACAGCCGCGACAGTTTGATGGCGAGCTCATTGGCCTCGGCGCCGGAGTTGGCCAGAAACACGCGAGTGCCCGGGTATCGGGCGGTGATGGCCTTCGCCACCGCCGTCTGCGGCCGCGTATAAAAGAAATTCGACGAATGGAGCAGCGCGCCGATCTGCCGTTGGGCGGCCGCCATGACCCTGGCGTTGTTGTGGCCGATGCCGCAGACCGCGAGGCCTGAGAAGAAGTCGTAATACATCCGGCCCTTCTCATCCCAGACCTGGCTGTTCCGCGCTTTCACCAGCAGCAGCGGCTGGCGCTTGAAGGTGTGCATGAAGGTCCGAAGTTCGGACTTGAGGTAGGGGTTGGTTGTTTTTTTCGCTTTAATCATATTGTTGGGGATGTGTTTATAATAATTGATAGTCAATTACTTTAGAATTCTCGTCCCATGGTCGACCCGCACACCCTCCAGGCCGTTGACGATGTCAACTTCCCCCACGCCCTTCAAGATGGCGTTGCGCGCTGACTGGACCTTCGGAATCATGCCGCCCGTGATCACGCCATCCTTTATCAGCCGGTCGATCGTGTCGATGTGCAGGATGGGGATGCGCCGGCCCAGGGCGTCCCGGACGCCCGCCACGTTGGTCAGAAACACCAGGCGGCCGGCCTTGAGGCCCACGGCCACGGCGCTGGCGGCATCGTCGGCGTTGATGTTCACCGCGTTGCCCTTCCTGTCCGAACCCACCGAAGAGACGATCGGCATGTAACGGGCCTCCACGAGCGTGTCGAGCAGGCCCACGTTGATCCTCCAGGGCCGCGCCGCGCGGGCCAGGCCCTCGATGGGCTGGCCGATGACGATGCCCCCGTCTCGACAGGACAGGCCCACCGCGTTGACTTTGAGCCGCAGAAGTTCGGCGGTGAGGCCTTTATTGATTTCCCCGCTCAGGATCCGCTCCACATGCACCATCGCTTCGGGCGTGGTGACGCGCCGCCCGCCCACGAACCGGGCCTCGACGTTGTTGCGTTTGAGCTCCGCCTCGATCTGCGGGCCGCCGCCGTGCATGAAAACCACGCGTTCATTCGCCTGGATCTTCCTGAGTCCCTTTAAAATCTTCGTTCGGGTGGCGGGCGTCGCCAGCAGCTCGCCTCCGGCCTTGATCAGCCACGGACGTTTCATTGAATGTCTCCTGCGTCTTTCGACGGACGATAGTGAGCACAACGCCGCGCGAACTCGCACCGGCCGCAATGCCGGTAATCGGGTTGAAAATCCTGAGCGCCGATGCGTTGACCGACGTCCCTGAGCACGCGTTGAGCGTCCGCGAGCTGTTCGGGCGATCGCTCCACCACGCGCGATTCGCCATTCGACAAAAAATGATAGCGGAGCCGCACCGGGGCGCCCTGGAGAACGGTCGACATGCCGAGCGCATAAAAAGTCATCTGAAGGTCCGCACTCGTTCGCTCGGGCGTCCACCCTTCGGCGCGCGTCTTGTATTCGACGATTTCATAGCCGCCGTCGGCGCGCCGGTCGAGCCGGTCGAGCGTGCCGCGAAACCGAAGGCCGTCGCCGAAGGGAATGTCGAACTCTTTCTCCGTCGCGACGACGTCGTTGAAGCGCCCGCTCTCGTTCTCGTAAAAGCGCTGCAGCATGGTCCGAGCCGACTCGTAAGCGGAGATGGTGGCCTCGGGCGACTCGAACCCTTCGTTCACCCATTCTTCGTCGAAGATCTCGAAAAGACGCCCGAGGGAGCGATCAGAATTTTCAGCGGACAGCAGGCGGCCGAGCGTGCGGTGGATCGACTGGCCGAGGGCCATGCCCGCAGACGGACCGGAGCGCCATCCCAGGCCGTGGACCAGATGATACATCCAGGGACAGCGCTGGTAGGTCTGCACCCGCGAGAAGGAAAGATCGAGGGGTTTGTCGCTCACTCGGGGCCCGCGGAGCGAAGTTTGAGAAAGGTGACGACGGAATCGCCGTAGCGTTCTTCGCGCTTGACCAGCCAGGCCTCGCTGTCCGTCACGATTTCCTTCTTGTGATGCTGGGCGATCACGAAACCCTGCGGAGCAAGGAGTTCGTATTTGCGGATCTGCTCGAGCGTCGGCCCGGTGAGGTTCAGCATGGCTTTGGCTTCATCGACGTAAGGCGGCCCCAGGAAGACGATGTCGAAAGGTTTGGGGAGCGAGGACAGATTGCCCGCCACGTCGAGCCCGAACACGTCGGCTTGCTTGTCGACCTTGAGGTGCACGATGTTCTGTCGGATGAGCGACGCGCTGCGGCGATCCTTTTCAAGAAAAACCGCGTGCGCGGCGCCTTCGGACAGGGCTTCCAGTCCGACGGAACCGGTGCCGGCGTAGATGTCGAGGAACCGGGAGCCCGGCAGGTAGGGCCGGATAATGTCGAAGACGGATTTCTTGATGCGCGCGAGGATGGGGCGGAGGTGCGCGCTTTTGGGACCGGAGTGAAGGACGCGGCCCCGAAGGGTGCCGCCGAGGATTTTCATCACGGCTGACGTCCTGAAGAAAAAAACGTGGAGCTGATCGGGATCGAACCGACGACCTCCTGCATGCCATGCAGGCGCTCTCCCAGCTGAGCTACAGCCCCAAAAATTCGAAAGGTATTACGACGGGACGTCAATGCGGAAAACGGAGCATAACAAAATACGGGAAAGCCAAACATTCGTTTGCGTCCGTTAGTCGGCTTCGACGTGTGGAAGGATCACCGTGCCGGTGGCATAGGCCTTCAGGCGCGCGCCCTGCGTTTCCGCGCTCGACGTCAGCAAGTCGAGGTAGCGCGGCGGCGTGCGCGGTCCCGGGGCCCCGCCAAAGGCGTCCTGCGTCGCGGTCGATTGAACGGCGATGGGAAGGGGCGCGTCGTCGCGCGATCCCACGCGAGCTCCCCCCGCGGCGGCGGTGATTCGCCACTGGCGAGGCTCTCCCCGAAGAGTTTTTCGTGAGAACGTGCCGGAGAATCCGGATGACGTCACGTCGGCCGCTTTGACCAGCAGCAGCCGCTGTTCGCCGCCCGGCAGCCCCTGATAGAGCGCCACGGTCTTGGGCGTGAGCACCACGGCGTATTCCCACGCCGCCTCCTGTTCGATGACGGCCTGCCCTCGCCGGGCAAGAACGGCTGTGCTGCCCGCCCCGGTCAGCCGGTTCACGTCCACATAGATGTCGGTCATGGGCGCGACGGCGTTGGCGCCGGCAACCGACATCTCGGCGACCGAAGCGGAGAACGTCACGTCGGAGTCGGTCCAGGAAATGGTGACGTCACGCAGATCGAACGATCCCTTGGCGTAGGAGCCGACGGGATAGACGAACGACCCGTCCCCGTTATCGTCTCCCTTCGGATCATTCCAGGTGAGGCTCTGCGGACCTTCCACGAAGAACGGGCGGTCGTTGTCGGTCGTGCGCCCCGTGGTGGCGCGATGCATGGAACGGTCCGCGAACCATGTCGAAGCATTCTCGGGGACCGGCACCCCGGCCAGGCGATACACGTTGGCCAGCGTCGCGAGAAAATTGCGCTGCCCGAACGTCGGAGGGTTCTGCGTGTCAGCGAGGGCCAGAAGGAAGGGGCCACTTTCGGCCGTGCAAATCTCTTCGATCGCCGCGTCGAGACGGTTCAGGTTCGCTCGGCCGGAGTTCTTGTAGTTCTCCACGACCTGACGCGCCTCGGCGAGGGCCTGCCAGGCGCGCTTCTGCAACGGCGACTGGACCCACGCGGAATAATCGTTGAGGAACGGGTCGACTTCCTTGGGAAGTTCGAATTCGTTATGCAGGTTCTCCACGAACTCCTGAGCGGTGCCGAGCGGAGCGGCGGCGGTCGGTCGGCCTCTGGCGAGTTCCGCGATGAACACCTTTTCGAATTCGGGTGTGGGAAGCGAACCCGCGTTAACGTAAGTGAATGGCTGGCTCAGCGCGAACCGAGCGGCATCTCGCGGTGAGAGGATCCCGGCGGCGGTGGTTTCCTCGAGCGCGAGCGTCTGCGGAACAATGAGCGCCGTGCCGCCGAAGAACCGGACGCCCCAGTTCGGGCTGGGGCGCGCGAGAACCCACGTGAGCCGGAAGCGCCGCAGGACCTGGATGACCGGTTCGCTGATCGCGCCGTGCGGCGGGTAAAAACCGGACGGCAATTGGCCCCAGCGACGGCGGTAGCGGCCCGCCGCGCGGGCGGTCTGCGCCGCGGCGTCTTCAGGCCAGGCGAAGGTGAAGCCCCACTTCTGCGCCTTCTCCCCGGCGACGCGAAGATCGGCCAGCATGGGCAGGTTCGGTTCGTTGTCGAGCGCGAGCGCGACCTCGATTTGTTTCGAAGCCTGCAGCGCCGCGTAACGCGCAGAGAGGGCGGATCGCGTGGGCGCGTCAAAATAGGTCGGCGGAAAAATCAGGGTGAGCTTGAACTCGAGATCGCTCTCAAGGAACGAAAGAAGCGCTTCAGCGTCGCCTTCAGAATGCACGGCCAGGATGATCGCGACGCGCTTGGGCGCCTGGCCGGAGACCGGGGTCGCGGCCGGCGTCGGGCTCGGATCTCCGGCGGCGGGCCGCTCGGCGGAGGTCGTGCGCGGCGTCATCGGCTTCGGGGCGCAGGCCGGCATCAGCGCGAGCAGAACCAGGAAGGATCGAAGGGTCTTTTTCACGTTCGGGCGGGTCAGGAGGGCTGGGCAGCCGGCGCCGCGAGCGGCGCGTTCGATAGGGGCGTCAGGCGTGCGGCGTCCTCACGGTAGAGCTTGGAGGTCCGCCAGAGATGGGACACGGCCGTCCCCACGGCCGTCAGGGCCGCAAGGCAATAAAGAAACAGGAAACAGGCTTTCATGGGGCGCATAAACGGGGGTTGTTGCCGAGTTGATTTCAGCGTCGGAAGTATAACAAAAGAGCCGCGGTCAGCGGCCGGCGCGTTGGAGGGCGATCTCGAACTGGACGCCCGGAAGGGCGCCCGCGGTCTCGCGGATCGGTTTGCTGCAGAGGCTGTGAAATGCGCAGGCGAGATTGCAGGAGGGCTGGCTGGATTCATCCATGCGGGCGTCGCAGGCGGCATCGTCGGTGACCATGCGGTTGATCCGCTCGGAGAGCACCGCGGGCGTCTTGAGGAAGCGGACACCCAGCCGGAGCCAGCCGGTGGCGCGGTCCATCACCGCGTGCGTGATGATGCCGCGGCACTGGGTCAGAGGAAGGCCGGGAAGCCGGAAATGGACGCGAAGGCGCCCGCCGCGCGCCAGTCGGGCCTTCTTGCCCTCAGTCTGGAGAAGGAGAGCCATTCCCCCCGTCGACAGATTGACGATCGCGCCTTCCACGCTCGGTCCGACGAAAGGCAGGACCGGAAATACCTGCACCGGCACGCGCAGCAGGCGGTCCGTCCGGAGGCGGCGGGACTGCCGGCGGTTCGACGCCGACTTAGAAATGGAAGAGGACCGCATATCGGAATGTGTTGCCGAGGTCGCCCATCGGCACCCACGCGAAATCAAGATCGAGCCGGCGGTAGCCGATGCCCGCGCCCACGGTAACGCCGGAAGCGCCGTCGGCGTCGGTTCCCAACGTGTGGTAGCCCGCACGCGCCGCGTAGCGGAAGCCGTCGGAGGCCCGCTCGGCCCACTCCACGCCCGCTCCGTACTGGAGGTCGTTGTCTCGCGGCAGGCTGAGCTTGAGTGACAGAAGAAGGTGGTCGTTCACGAAGCGGCCCGAAGCGCCGCCGTCGACGACGAAGGGAAGCGGGTCTCCCTCGTCGCGAAACTTCACTTCCTGCCCGAAGTGGCGGGCCGCAAGCCCGACGCTGTAAGGCGTGTCCGCGAATTTCTTCAGCACGCCGACGTCGCCGCCCCAGGAGCTGGCGGAGGCGCTGTCGATTTGAGCTTTGATGAGGCGGGCGGTGGCGCCCAGCGAAAGGGTGTCGCCCCACCGGCGGCCGTACGACAGGGCGTAGGTCGAGTCCACATTGGTGAATGAACCCTGGTCCGATTCGTCGAGGCCGCGCTTGCGGATGTCCGCCACTTCCAGCGTGGCCGCGGAAATCGCGAAGGTTCCGGCCGCGGTGGGCAGGGCGAACGCGCCGAAGGCGTAATCAATGTTCTCGAACCACTGCGTGTGCATCGCGGTGAGTTCCGCCGATTTGAGCTGGCTCAGGCCCGCGGGATTGAAATAGACGGCATTGACGTCGTCGGCCACGGCGGTGAAAGCGTCGCCCATCGCCGTCGGGCGCGTGCCGGCGCCGATTTTCAGGAATTGGGCGCCGCTCGTTCCCACCTTCGCCTCGCCCGCCCGGGCGGGCGTCGCTCCGGCGCACAGGCTCGCCGCCGCGATCATCGAGAGTAGCGCGAGGCGGCGCATCACTTGAGCACCGCCATCTTGAAGAATTTCTCGTTACCGCCGCCGATGGTCATGCGCGCGACGTAGGCACCCGAGGCCACCTTGGAACCGGAATCGTTGGTGCCGTCCCACGGCACGTAGTAGTGCGCGCCGCCCGCGGGGATGTTGTCCCGGATCGTTCTGACGCGTTCGCCCGACACGCTGAAGATTTCGATTTCAAGCGCGCCGGCCACGTCGCCTGGAACGCTCACCTTGACCATCGTGCCGCTGATCGTCTGCGAGGCGCCGGCCGAGCCGGGGTTCTGCAGCGTCACAACCTTCGCCTTCAGGTCGAATGGGTTCGGGAAATTGATCACTTCGAGCGCACCCGCGTAGCCGGCGCCCGAGATCACTGATGCGCTCGACGCCAGCACCGTGAACACCGAGGCGTGGGACAGGCTCACGCAGATGCGCGCGTTGTCGGTGTCCACCGTCTTGTTGTCGCTTTCGAGCAGGAACTCGTCAGTGGCGGTGTTGAAGAAATAGACGTTCAGCGCGTAGGGATCGGCCACGCCCGCGTCGTAAGCCACGCACAGGCGGGCCTCTTTTCCTTCGGGAAAGAAGTGGCTGACGCCCAATGGCAGGAAGATGTCGTAGAACGAGCCGAACGGCGTCACCGCGGAAGCGCGGGCGCGGTTAATGGCGCCGCCCATTTCGGACGGGTAGGCCTTGAGTCCGAGCTTCGCTGCGACACCCATGGCGCGGGATACGGAGGGAGCGGAGTTCGAGGTCGAGAAATCGTCGGCGCTGTCGGCCGCGCGGAAGAGCACGTCGACGGTGTCGTCGGCGCTCGTGCCGAACGTGCCGGACTGAGCCGAGAACTCGGACGTGTCTTCCTCGAGCTGCACCACGCCGCCGCCGGCGTTGGTGAACTTCTGCTCCTTCTGCTTGCCGATGCCCAGGAAGAACGGGAAGTTCTTCACGAGAGAATTGTTCTGACCGGTGACCGGGTCCACGGTCTCGAACGCGGCCGCGACCGTCAGGGTGAACCGGGAATCGCCGGCGGCGGGAGCGTAGACCACGCGCGCGCGCTTGCGGTCAAACGACAGCCAGTCGATCGGATAGGTGACCACGCCCGTTCCTGAGGTGAGAGAAATAATTTTGGGGCCTTCCGAGTCATCGGGCCCGTTGAGCCCGTCGAGGTCGGTGGCCGAGTTGCGGAGAGCGCGGGTGAACTCGAACTGAACCACCACGGAACCATCGGACGCCTTCGTGGCCTGCGCGAGCACCGAAGGCTGGCGATCGACGAGCATGAAGTCACGCTCCATGTCGCTGTTCACCACGATGCCTTCGCCCAGCACGAGAATGTCGTCGCTCTCGTCGAAGACGAGGACCGTGTAAGACTTGCCCGCCTGGAAGCCGGAAATTTCATAGCCGGTGATGGTTCCGGCCGCGTCTTTGGTCAGTTGGCCGATCAGGAGTTCCTCGAACCCGCCACGCACCGCGACCAGCGTATCGATCTCGGATTCGCTGGGGGCGGAGCCGTCCGGTCGCGTGAGTTTCCCCTTCACCTTGAAGCCGGCGATGAGCGGCACGTCACCGACGTCGGTAGAGCCCGCGCCGACCAGGATGTTTCTCACGAGGCCGTTCGCGTAGCCTTTGGCGAGGCCCCAGAGCGAGTACGTGCCGGGAATGAGGCCGCGAATTTCAAAGGTGCCATCCGCCAGTGTGGATTCCTCAATGTCGCCGAGCGGGTTTTGCGACGGAATGCTGCCAACGCGGTTCATGATGATCTGGCCGCCGGCCTCGTCGTGGTTAAAAGGTGTCTCGATCTCCCCGCCGTCCGGGGTGACCAGGCGGCCGCGGACAATGCCGTTCGCCGGCTCGATGACGAAGTCGACCGGCGTGCTGAGCCGCGTGTCCACCTGTTTGCGGCGGACCTCGCCGTAACGCGTGCCCGTGAAGCCGCTGAAGCGGCCGTCGGAGTCGCGCGGAGCCGCGATGACGTCGTAAAAACGTTTGTCCGCGGAATCCACACCCTGGAGCGTGTACTGGCCGGTTTCGCTGGTGACCGCCTGCAGGCCGTCCTCGCGATGGTTGTCGCCGCCCGACGGGAACGCGACCATGAGAACGTTCGGGACCACCTGGCCCTGGCGGTTGCGCACGGTGCCGGAAACGGCGGAGCCTTCCACCAGTTCGACAAAGCCCAGATCATAGGTTTGGCCCGCGGCCACATCGATGCCGCTGATCTGCAGCGGGACGAATTGTTTCTTGCCCTGCGAGATGTCCTGAGGGCTCAGGCCCGCTATTGAGCGGAAGAAAACGTCAAACTTGCCGGGGCTGCTGTAGAGCGTGAAGTTGCCGTCCGCGTCGATGAGCGGTTCGGACGCGCGGGCAAAGCCGCCGTTGAACCACGGGTTCGAACGCGCCTCGATGAAGAAGTCGCTGGGAATGAACTGGTCATAATTGCGCGAGGTGAGCAGCGTTCCCGTCTTGAGGCGAAGCTTGCCGCGGATGCGGGACGCCTTGAGAAGATCGACGACCACGCTCGTCACGCTGGCGCGGTCGACGACCACGCGGACGTCCTTGGTCGCGTAGCCTTTCGGCTGGGCGTCGTCCGTCGTCGAGAGTACATAGTCGCCCGACGGCACGCGCTCGAGGGTGAAGGTGGTGTCGGCCGCCGCGAGGAAGACCTCGCGCGACGTCACGACGGCGCCGGCGGCGTTTTTCAGGTCCAGACGGACCAGGCGCGCCGGGATGCTTCCGTCCGATACGCGGATCGATCCGCTCACGGAGAGGCCGTCGGTGATCTCGATGTCCTGCCCCGTGGCGTTCGCCGTGAGAACCTTGATGATGCGCGTGGCCTTCGTCACTTCGGGGCCGTTCGTGAAAGTGTTGTCGATCTCGTCGTTGTTGTGGATCCGGTAGGTGCCCGGCGTCAGGTTCGTGAAGGTGAAGGCGCCGGCCGTATCGTAGGTCGTATAGAACGAGGTGCGTGAATTGTAGTGCGACGGGTCCGTGTCGATTCGGTCCCCACCGTTGTCGCGCTTGATCAGCTCGGCGATCACGCGGTTGGCCGGTAGCGTGTCCGTTGAATCGTCGGACGTGTCGGTCATCGTGGTCGGCGTTGAGCCGTTCACGAGAAACTCGAGCGTGTTGTAGGGCGAACGGGCCGACGTACTCACGCGCCCGGAGATGCTGAACGTGTCGCCCGAGAGGTCCAGGTCCGCGTTGGCAATGATTCCATTGACGATCTGGACGTTTTTCTCCGCCACAAATCCTGTGGTCGCGTATTTCGCGCGCAGCATGTAGAAGCCAGTGCCGAGGCCCGAGAAAGTGTAGGTGCCCGACCCGGAGATACTGGGGTTCGAGAATTCTCCCAGGTTCCAGTCGTAGGCGCGGACCGTGATCTCGGCGTTGTTGAAATCGGTGGCCGCCGCGGGGAGTGTGATCTGGCCCGTCAATCCGCCGGCGAAGGGCTGGAACGCGAGGGAAAGGATGCCCGTTCCGCCGGTGACGGTCACCGAGCGGCGGCCCGACGGCGTGAGCTCATAGCCCGTCAGGTTCGTGTAGACCTCGTAGACGCCGTTTTGAAGCCCGGTGAGGACGAACACGGCGAGGGTCCCCGACGTGCCGGTCGCCACGCGCACCTGGCGGAAGGAACCCGTCTGAAGGGCCGACGACCAGGCGTTGACCGCCACGTTGAAGAAGCCGTCGATGGTGCCGTCGTTGGAATCGAGCGCGGTTGAGTTGCCGGGGACTGAGATGGAGCCGGTCACCGTGCCGCCCGATGAGAGCGTCGGAAAATTAACGGTGCCGTTCTGGTCGTTGGAGATGACGACGGTGGCTTTCGCGGGAATGAAGTTAGAAGCGCTGGCGGTGACGGTGTAGCTGCCATTGTCCACGCCGAAGATGCGGTAGATGCCGCTCGCTTCGTTCGGCGCGAGATAGGCGCCGCCGTAGAAGCGCTTCGAGGCATCGAAATTGTCATAGATCAAGTCGAGATTGGCGTCGGGGCCCGCCTCAACTGAGATCCAGGTGCCGTTCGGGTTCGAGCCGGCGGCGAGCTGGACCGTGCCTTCGATGTTGGCGCGCGGCTGAAGCGTGATCGGGTAGAACACGTCCTGGTTCGCGGTCAGCGACTGATTGAAATCAGGCACGCTCAGGTTCGGGACTTCAAAGTGAATCCGGTAGGTGACGTTGGGCGCCAGCGTCAGCGCGGTGTGCGACGTCGGCTCAACGTTGTAAAGGTCGCCGGCGTCGGCGATGTCCTTGCCGCGGCCGAAATGGACGGTTCCCCACGCCTGTTTGGTCCAGTCCGAATTATTGGCGCGCACCTGGCCCCACACCTCTTCCATGCGGTCGCTCTGGGGGCGCGAGACCACGAGGCGAAGAACCGACTCCTTGTTGAGCGTTCTTGTCGGAAGAACCAGCGTTCCGGCCGTCGGGTTGGCGGTGAACTCCACGGTGCCATAACCCGTCTTCTGATAACGAATCTGGTAGGTGCCGCTCTTGAGGCCGTTGGCCACGAAGGTTCCGGCGGTTCCCGTTCGCGCGTAGCGGTTGGTGGGCCCGAAAATCTGTACGTCAACGTCCGCGAGGGGGATGGATGACTCATCCTGGACCAAGCCTTGAACGCCCACGGCCGAGAGAGTGGTCGCTAAGGAAGTGTCGGTGATCGACCCTCCGGTGAGACTGATGCGGATATAGTACGAGCCCGACGGCGCGATCGACGGCGGGACGCCGGGCTGGCCGTCGGCGAACCCGTCCCAGGTGAGGCGAACGTTCTTGTCGTCGCCGTAGAAGCGACGAATGACGTTGGAAAAGTTGTTGATGGTTGAGAGTTCCACGATCCACGGGAGGGGCTCTCCTAGGGAGAAATTGATCGCCACGACGTCGGCGACGCCGTCGCCGTCGGGCGTGAACGTCACATTTTTCTGGCCAGCGACGAAGGCGCCGGTGTCGACGGACGAGCTCAGCACGCCGCCCGCGAGTGGCCGAACGGTGGCCAGGCGAGGCCAGGTCCCCACCGGGTTCTGAAGGTCGGTCTGAACGAGCTGAATGCGGTCGTTCGGCTTTTTGCTTGTGTCCTGGACACGGTAGTAGAAGCGCGCCGTGGTGGCGCCGGTCGCCATGCTCACTGTCAGGTTCTGCTGAGGATTGAACGGCGACGATGAAAGTGACACGAACGCCTGCGTGGCGGGCACCAGATTGACGCCGCTGAAGTAAACCGCGCTCACGGGCACCAGCGTCGCCGCGGTCAGCGGCGCGGCGTTGCCGCAGAAGTCGATGGCGCGGAGGTCAACGGCGACGATCGTGCCGATCAGCGTGGCGACGTCGAAGGTCTGGAAATCCACAAAACGAGCCAGGCCCGGGGTGACGATGACGTTAGCCACCAGGTTTGTGTCGCTCAGCACGCCGCAGCTTTGATACTGCGTCGATAACCGGAATCTCTGTTCGCCCAGCTGGCAGGTTTGGGCGCGGTAATAGAACTTGACCGTGTCGCTGGAGTTGATGGAGCCAGACGAGACGGTCAGCGTCACTGTCTGACCCTCAACCTGGGCCAGAAGCGTCGCGCCGCCGGTGACCGAGAAACTCACATGACCAGGCAGGTTCGCGCTGACGAGCGTCGGCCACACAAAATGATCGGGCGTGCGCATGGCGATCTTGCCGCCCAAGGCAATGCCGCTTCCGTTGATCGACAGAGTGACGGTGGTCATCTGAACGTCGCCGGCCGTGATGACCGTCGGCACCATGGCGGCACTGCCGATGCCCATGCCATCGAGCGGATCGCGTGGACACGGAGACGTCGCCGTGGCGGTGCGGCTGTCGGAGGTGAGCGTGGGGCTCATGACTTCCGCGGCATCCACCGCGCGGACCATGAAGCCGTAGACGGTGCCGGGCGCGAGGCCCGTCACGAGAAGAGACTCGCTCACGCCGGGGCTGGCCGGGTTGGGCGCGGAGACGTTCACCGGCGGCTCGTCGATCCGGTACGCATTGTTCCACTCGGTGTCGTTGGTGATCGTGTTGTTGAAGCGGTATTTGATGATGTAACGCGTTGCGGGCTGGGACGCCCCGTCCGTGCGCGCGGTCCAGCGAAGTCGGATGGACCCGTTGGTTTCGCCGGGGGTGACCAGGAGCGTCGTGATGGCGTCGGGCACGGCAAACGCCGCGCCCGCGCGCAGCAGGGCGAGCGCGGCCAGAGTGGCCATCGCGAGAATCCTCCGCGATGAGCTCCTATTAATATTCATAAGCGAATCCAAATTGGTAATTGGCGTTCGAGTAGTTGTACCGGTAGAGCTGCTCAAATTTGTTGTTCGAACGGGTCCGGCCGAACGAGGTCGACACCCGCGCGCGGATGTTGCGGGTGAGGGGATAACCGAACGCCGCGCTCACCGCGGTTTCCGTCGTGGAAAGCTTTTCCCCCAGGAAGGCACCTTCGGCGTCTTGAATCGGACGCGACCGGTAGTTGCGGCGCGTGTAGGTGGTGCCGACGTCGAACGTCATCGGGCCCGCGTAGGTGCGTCCGAAACCGGTCCGAAGCTCAGCGCCCATGCTCTGCTGGTCGTAGTCATAGAAGTCAGGGATGAAGGCGGTGAGGCGCGCGTCGTAATGGTTCTGGTTCGACTGCAAGCCGGCGTAGCCGTAGAGCACGGAGGCCGCGAGCATCGATGACTTCGGGCCGCGGAACGACCGGCCGAGCGCCAGGTTGACGCCGCTGGCCGTATCGAGGCGCGTGGACGGAGTGAACAGGCCGCTCAACGTCACGACGTGCTGATCCTCGTACATCCGCGGCGCGAAGAAGCCGGACACATCGAGGCCGAATCGTCCAGGGAGGGGCGTGTGCCCGCGAAGCGAGAGCATGTGGATGTTGGAATCGAGGACGTTGGTGCCGGCGAGCTCACGGGCCTGATCGCCAGACTGGTCCGATTCGAGCGATTGGTAGTTCGGAAAGTGGAGATTGGTGAAGTCATATCCCGCCGCGAGGCCGACCTTTCCCCATTTGCGTTCCGCTTCCGCCCCGGCGGAGATCGACTGGTGGTCGTAAAGGCCGTCGCTCCACGTTTCGTCGGACGTTTCGCGGTACCACTTCATCCGGCCCGACAGTCGCGCGCGGTAAGTCCACCGCTCGGTGGGCGACATCACGGCCTTGAGGCCCAGGCCATTTTCCCACGTGTCCTGAAAGAGGGTGGCGCCGCCCGAAAGTTCTTCGGCGGACCGGGTTCCCCGGTAGTTCGTCTCGATGGTCGGAAGGATCGCGAACTTGTCGGAAAATCTATAAGCCGGCACGAACTGGGCGCCCAGGTTTCCCCCCAGCGCCGATTTCCGGCCGTCAAAGAACCACTGCCCGGTGGTGAACTGCGCCACCGTAACGGGAATGAATTCCCCCGCCTTCGCCTGGGAGACGGCGATCGCAGGCAGGCCCGCCAGGAGCAAGGCCATTGTCAGGGCGTGGGTCCTCACGGGATCAGCCCCGACTGCGTTCCGATGCGCGGATCGATCACCAGGTCGATGGAACGGCCGTTCATCTCCGTGGACGTCACGCGCTGTTCGTAATTCCACTTGTCCAGCTCGTTCTTGTAGGCCGCGCCGCTCGCGAGACCGTCAAAAGTGCTCGACGGAGCCAACTGGCCCTCGTCATCGATGATGTAGGTGTCGTAAACCGTCTTCGATCCATCGCTGTAGTAAAGGCTGAGGCGGTTGTGCAGGTTGCCCGCGCCCGAGGGCTGTTCGATCGAGGTGATGATCGGGGCGTTGGCGAAATCCGTGTCGAGGTCGATGGCCAGCGCGTTTGTCACCGTGGACTTCTTGGAGAAAACCGTTTTCAGGACGCCGTTGATGGCGGAGCCGTATTCGTTGAACCGCGTCTTCCAATAAACGTCGCCCGATGAGAGATCGCGATAATTCTCAGTGCTCGAATCGAGGACCGAAATCTTCACCGCCTCCGCGAGGTTGGCGGCGGTCACGCGGCTGAAGGTGTCGCTCACCGGGTTGTAGATCTTGTACGAGCCATCGGGCTGGAGCACCGCCGCGTCCACGGCGCGGGTGTTCGTCACGTCGGTGGGATCGGTCAGCGTGTATACGCCGCTGTTGAGGTCGATTTTGACAAGATGCCCGCCGGTCGCCGTCTCGGTGATGTTGTCGACGGTGTTCGACATGAGCGTTTCATAACCGGTGAGGTAGTACTCCGGCGCGGTCGCCCCCAGGAGGCCGCGGCTCTGCCTCAGGGCGACGGAAAGGTCTTCCGGCAGGTCCTTGTTGAAGGTGCCGGTATACGTGAAGTAGTCGAAGCGCGTGGCGCGCTGATTGAGCACGACGAGCTTAAATTGGTTGGCGGAGGCGCGCGTGATGTATTCCTCGGTGCGCACGCGCTGCCCGTTGACGTCGATGAGCGATTTGCCCACCTGGAAATCGGCGTTGCGGGATTCTTCGGCGGCCATGGAGATGATCGCGTCCTTGGCGGAGGCGAGCTGGACCTCGTTTCTCATCTCCAGTCGTTGCGAGGGTGGAACGGCGCCCGAACGGATCGGGTCGGAGAGCTCCTGCTCGATGCCGAACTTGATGCGGTCGCCCGCGGTGAGGATCACTTCCTTACCGAGATCGCCGAGCTTCGAGATCGCGACGGAGCCCTCGAACACGCTCACTTCCATGTCGGATCCGTCATCGTTCACGGCCACCTCGAAATCCGTTCCGCGAACGCTGGCCACGCCGACCGGCGTGGTGATCTTGAAATTGTTGCCGCCCTTGATCTTGCGGACGATGGCGCGGAGGCGTCCGCGGAGAAGCCGGATGCTCTTTTCCACCGTGGTCAGGGACTGCATTTCGGCCTGCGAGTTCTGAAGCAGGAGGACCTTGGTTCCGTCGCCGAGCTGGATGCGGGCGATGGACGCGGAACCGGTGCGGACCTTGTCGTCGCCGATGAGCGGCATCTTCTTTTCGGCGGGTTTCCAGCCGCCGCCCTGCGGCTGCACTTCAACGGTGCGCTGGAACGAGTCAAGACGGGTGTCGAGCAGGGGACCCCGCGGTTTGGCCGGCGATGCGGCGACGGCCGGCCTGGAAACGGTGGTTTTGGCGGCCGGCGTTTTCGCGGCGGGCGCGGGCCTGGCGGCCTTGTTTTTCGCGGGGGGCTGGAGGCGGAGCCGGTTGGGACGAGATGGAGAAGAGCCAGACTTCGGGGCCGGATCGGCGCCAAAGCTCAGAGTCGGAATGCAAAGCGCGAACGCGAACAGAACCGCGATCGCGCGATGGGCCCCCCTGCTGCGGGTAGCCGCGTATCCAGAATGCAATCGTTCCTCACCTTCGGCAGCCCGGCCCGCCTTTGCCTCATGAACGGAGGCAGTCGGCGCCGTTGGCTTTGCGTTGCCCCGTTTACACGGGGATTGCCGTTTATCGTCTGTGGGTCGGGAAAACAGAAGAGCCCTTTAACTTAGAGGCAACGCCCCTAGGTTTCAAGAGGATTCGTTGTGAAATTCTCGCGATAAAGCAGCGAGAACGTTAAAGGGGCGGGAGGCGGTAAAGGAGGGCGGAGTTGGCAAGCCAGGCGTCCGCCGCTTCGGCGGGCGTCCGGCGTTTGTGGGCGGCGAGGCGAAGGCCGATTTCAGGAAGGCAGCCGGGCTCGTTTCGCTGGCCCCGGCGGGATTGGGGCGGAAGGTAAGGACTGTCGGTTTCCAGCACGAAGGACTCAAAGGGAACGGCGTCGAGCGCTTCTCGGAGGGCCGTGGCGCTTGGGTAGGTGACCGGCCCGTCCACGCCGAGGAAATAGCCCAGAGACGCCACTTCCTTCGCGTTCTCCGCGTTGCCGGTGAAACAATGGACGACGCCCGGAACGACGCCGGGACGCCGATGGACATCGTGGGCGCGGAGAATGGGCATCAGGTCGGCATAGGCATCGCGGCAATGAATGACGACGGGGCGGTCGATGCGATGGGCGAGTTCGAGGCCTTCTTCGAAAGCCTGGATCTGGCGTTCACGCGGGATCGGGCACTTGGCGTAATCGAGCCCGATCTCACCCACGGCCACGAAGCGAGGGTCGGATGAGAGGCGTTCGAGCTCGGCCCAGACCGCAGGGGCCGACAGGTCAGCATGGTAAGGGTGGATTCCCCCCGCCCACCACATGAACCCGGCGTGGCGCTCGGCGAGGGCGCGGGCCTTCTCCCACTCGGAAGGGCCGTCGGCGATCTCCACGATGCGCTCGATGCCGGCTTCTCGAGCGCGCTCGACGGTCGCGTCGCGGTCGCCGTCGAAACGGGTGTCGCTTAAGTGGGCGTGAGTCTCAAACCAGCGAATGGCTTTAGCGGACGTCGAGGAGTTCGACGTCGAAGTGAAGCACGGCGTTCGGCGGAATCACGTTGCTGAAACCGCGCGGTCCGTAGCCGAGCTGCGGCGGAATGATCAGGCGGCGCTTGCCTCCGACCTTCATGGTCGCCACGCCCTCGTCCCAACCCTTGATCACCTGGCCGGTTCCGATTTTGAACGAGAACGGCTGGCCGCGGTCGATGGAGCTGTCGAACTTCGAGCCGTCGGCAAGCTTGCCGGTGTAGTGGACGGTCACGTTCTGCCCGGTCTTGGGCGAGACGCCGGTGCCTTCCTTCATGTCGACGTAGGCGAGGCCGCTCGGGGTGGTTTTGGTGTCGGTCATTTTAACGGGCGCCTCCGGCGCGGTGCTGGACGTAGGGGACGGCGGAGCGGCAGGTTTCGCCTTCTTCTCCGAGAGGACACACCCGGCGATGCCCAGGGACAACGCCACGGCGGTGGCACGAAAGAGTGTTTGAGTCATGGGACGGTGAGCCTCCTGGAGTGAACGTCATGAAGGAGGACTTTAGGAAGTATTCCCTCCTACGCCAAGGCTTCGGAGGGCAAGGGGGTCAGGCGGCTTTCTGGACCTCGTCCGGCAGTTCCTGGCGCATCGGCTCGAACGTCAGGGCCAGGGCGTCGATGTTGACCACGGGATTGAGCTTCTCCTTCTTTCCGCACATCGAGAAGAAGGCGCAGTTGGTCTGGCAGACGTCCTTGCAGCCCGACTGGATCCGCGTTTCGCAGTTGATGTAGTCGCTCGAGAGCTTCTCGATCTTTTCCTTCATGTCCGCGGTGATCGTGAGGAACTCGATTCCGTGCACGTGGTTGCGGCCGCGCTCGGACACGCGGCGCACCTTCACGATGGAGTCGATGACGGAATGGTCCGGGAAGGTGATCTTGAGATTGAGAAGCGTTTCCTGCGGGATCATCTCATTGATGAGGATGGCCATGCCGCCGGCGGAGAGGTCGATGAGCTTGCCTTTGACCGGGTGCCCGAAGTAGGGCGGCAGCGGCGTGAGATACACCGGCCGGTTTAGAAAAGCGGTGGCGGAAAAACGTGTGTGCTTGCGGCGCTCGCTGCCCATATGACCTCCTGCGATTGGCGACAGAATCAGCCTAACAGGGAGGTCGTGACAATACGATGACAGGAAGGTGCGGTTTTGAAGTCAGCGGCCGAGGAGTTCTCTGACTGCCGAGGTGAATTCGGTTGATTTGAAGGGCTTATTCATGAACTTGCTGGCACCGAGATTCTTGGCGAGACCGAGGTCGGTGTTGCGGTCAACGGCGGTCAGGACGAGGACCTGGGGGAGCTTGAACGCGCGCTTCTCGTTCTCCCAGCGTTCCATCAGGCGCTCCATGAACAGGTAGCCGTCCATGCGGGGCATGTTGAGGTCGAGGATAATGAGGTCGACGGGAGAATCGGCGCAAAGCTTGAGACCCGTGACGCCGTTGTTGGCTTCGATGACGGAGTAGCCTTTCAGCTCGAGCAGCTCGCGCATGGCGGCGCAAACCGTCTCTTCGTCATCCACGATCAGGATCTTTGCCTTGGTCCCCATATGGCTCCCGTCTGGTTCTTTCATTGTGTCCTAGTATGATCAAAAATCCACGCCGGTTCAATTGACCAAACAATTATCCGGCTGTGAAATCAGTCACTTCGCGGCGGGGGCCGCCTTTCTCAGGAACAGGGGATCACCCTTGATTACCCGCTGGCCGGGCGAATATTCCGGAATTCGTCCCGCCAAGAGCTCCTGAACCCACGCCGGGCCGCATCCCGCAACGCTTTCGCCTTCCCCCAGCCGCTTCCACATCTCTTCGGTCTTCTCGGGCATGAACGGGTTAAGAAAGATCGACAGGACCCGCAGCACCTGGACGCACTCACCCAGGACCAGCGTGAGCTCGTCCTTCTGATCGGGCCCCATCTTCCACGGCGCCTTGTCGTCGATGAATTTGTTGGTGCGAACCATGAGTCCGAAGATCGTTTCCAGCACGTCTCCGAACGCCAGCGCGTCGTATTGCGCGGCAACCGTGCGCGTCAGGTCGGCCACGTCGCCCAGCAGAAAGCTGGCCGCGGCCGGTTTCGGGGCCGCGCCGTCGAAGTTCTTCACGATGAGCGTGGTGGTCCGCGAAAGAAGGTTGCCGAGGTTGTTGGCGAGTTCGGAGTTGTAGCGCCCCAAGAGCGCCTTTTCGGAAAAATCCCCGTCGGACCCGAAGCCGACCTCTCGAAGAAGGAAATACCGGAAGGCGTCGTTGCCGTAGTCGGCCGACATCTTGTTCGGGTCCACCACGTTGCCGAGCGACTTCGACATCTTGGTCCCCTCCACCGTCCACCAACCGTGGGCAAAGACCTTCGTCGGAAGCTTGAGGCCGAGCGCCATAAGCATGGCGGGCCAAATCACGGTGTGGAACCGGAAAATCTCCTTGCCCACAATGTGCACGTCGGCGGGCCAGAGCTCTTCGAAGCGGGGGGCGCTTTTGCCGTCTCCCAGCTCCACGTAACCGGCTGCGGTGATGTAATTGATGAGCGCGTCGAACCAGACGTAAACGGTGTGCGACGGATCAGAGGAGATCGGCACGCCCCACGACACCCGCGTGCGAGAGACCGAGAGGTCCTTGAGCCCGGACTTCACGAAGTTGACGATTTCGCTCGCGCGGAACTTCGGCGACAGAAACTCGAGGTGAGCCGCATACAGGTCGAGGAGCGGCTGTTCGTATTTCGACAGCTTGAAGAAGTAACTGTCCTCTTTGAGCTTCTGCACGTCGCGGCCGCAGGTGGGGCATTTCTTGTCGACCAGCTCGCTTTCCGTGAAATACGCCTCGTCGTGAAGGCAATACATTCCTTCATACGAACCTTTGTAGATGTCGCCGCTGGCTTTGAGCTTCTCGAAAACCCACTGGACCACTTTTTGGTGCCGCGGTTCGGAGGTGCGGATGAAATCGTCGAAGGTCACGCCCATCGCGTTCCACGTTCTCTTCCATTCGCCGGCGATGCGGTCAACAAATTCCCGCGGCGTCTGCTTCGTGTCCTCCGCGGCCTTGGCGATCTTGGCGCCGTGCTCATCGGTGCCTGTGAGGAAGAAAACCTTCTGGCCGGACAGTCGTTTCCAGCGGGCGAGGACGTCGGCGGCGATGGTGGTGTAGGCGTGGCCGATGTGAGGGACGTCGTTGACGTAATAAAGCGGCGTGGTGAGGTAGAAGGCTTTCATCGGAGGGGCGTGGTTTCCTTTTTGAAATTCTGGAGTTTGAGAAAAAGGGTTTCGAGCGCAAGCTTGGGCGACACGTTCCGGTCCACGCGCCGGCGCGCCTCGAGAAGGGCCTCGATGCGGCTGCTCTGCACCAGGTCCCCCTCGCGCAGGCGGCGTTCGGCGTCCTCGATCAGCCGCGTGATCGCGGTCTCTGCCTGTTTGCGGCCTTCCTTGCGGAAATTGGTGCGCGAGAGGAGCTCGAAGAATTCCCCCACGTCGTACGAATCGAGGTCGAGCGCCTCTGTCTCTTCGGCCTCCTTGAGCTCGGAGGCCTTCTTGAACGAGCCGCCGGAGCGGCCCGCGATCTCCGCGGCGCGGCCGGCCTCGAGCGCGAACTTTTTTTCCAGCCACTGCGTCAGCGATCCCTCGGCGACCGGCCTGAAATATAGCACGGAGCAGCGCGACCGGATCGTGGCGGGAAGGCTGTGCTCATCGGTGACGCAAAGAATGATCTGCGCGTCGACGGGCGGCTCTTCCAGCACCTTGAGCAGCGCGTTCGCCGAGTCGTTGGTCATCTTGTGGGCGTCCTCCACGATGGCGACGCGCTTGCGGCTTTCCGACGGGCGGAGCCGGAGAAACTTGTCGAGGTAGCGGACGGCTTCGATCTTGACGGCGTTCTGCATCTCGAGCTTCTCGTTGACGATGGCGGCCTGGGCCGGGCGGTCGAGCACGAAGACGTCCAGGTGGTTTCTCTCGCTCACCCGCGTGCAGGATTCGCACTCGCCGCAGCGCGGAAGGTCAACGCCCTTCTTCGGCTGCGTGCAGGTGAAACATTTCGCCAGTTCGAGCGCCGTCGAGCGCTTCCCCACGCCGTCGGGTCCGACGAACATGAGGCTCGGCGAGAGCTTGTCCATGCGGACGCCCTCACGGAGATAGTGGATGGAGCGGTTATGGCCGATGATTTCCATTGAGATGGAGCTCCACGATTCTTTGAATGGCTTTGCGCGTCTGTTCGATGGCCGCGCGAACGCGGATGACTTTGATGCGCTTGCTGTCGCGCCGCGCCGCGGCCAGGAACTCGGCGCGAACGCGGCGCTGAAATCCTTCCCCCTCATTCTCCAGGCGGTCGCCCTGCCCCGAGCGCTTGAGGGCCTTCGAGAGACCTTCCTTCACCGGCAGATCGAGGAGAATCGTGAGGTCGGGCATGAGCCCGCCCGTCGCGATGCGGTTGAGTTGTTCGATGGTCGTGCGTGCGAGGCCGCGGGCGCCCCCTTGATAGGCGATAGTGGAATCGATGTAGCGGTCGCAGATCACGACCTTTCGCCCGGCGAGCGCCGGGCGAAAGGTCGTGATCTGCGACCGCTACATCGATTCCACTATCGCCTATCA
>Ga0163151_10002732_pt1 | contig 26601 bp, 25 predicted proteins | sample OliLakLV19MP5IB2_FD_145596 | JGI IMG/M metagenome (GOLD analysis project Ga0163151, IMG submission 145596) | Freshwater microbial mat bacterial communities from Lake Vanda, McMurdo Dry Valleys, Antarctica - Oligotrophic Lake LV.19.MP5.IB-2 | ecosystem: Environmental > Aquatic > Freshwater >...
GGAGGACGTCAAGAGACTCGGAAAAACGATGCAGGCTGACCCGGCAATGTCCAGCGTACTGGGAGGGTTTTGCTTGTGGGCAGAAGGCTTTGCGACACCCTGAAAAGCAGTGCAGGCGCTTTCGGTCCGGCCCGGACATCTCTCCCTTAATTCACTCTTTTCCTGCGGCACATTCCCTCCATGCAGACCCTTCGTTTTGGCATCATCGGCTCCGGATTCATGGGCCGCACGCACATTGAGGCCGTGAAGCGGCTCCCGGATATGGCCGTCATCGCGGTGTCCGGCGGCCGGCGCGCCCCCGGGCTCGCGGAGCGTTACGGGATCGAGTTCGTGGCCGACAAGCAGGCCCTGCTGCGGCGCCCCGATGTCGATGCCATCGTCATCACGACACCGCACCACCTGCACGTCGACGAGGCGCTCGAGGCCATCGCGCACGGCAAGCATGTGCTCGTCGAAAAACCGCTCGCGACCAGCGCCGCGGACTGCGAGCGCATGATTGCTGCCGCGGCCCAGCGGGGCGTGACCCTCGCGGTCGGCTACCAGCAACGCTTCCGCGTCAACAACCAGCGCGCCTGCGAACTCGTGCGCTCCGGTGCCATCGGTCGGGTGCAGGCCGTGATGGTTTCGATGCCCATGTATGCGGGCGCCATCAAAAGCGGCGGCTTCGGCGGCGACTGGGCCTGGTGGAACGACCCGCTGAACATCGGCCACCTGCTGAACAGTTCGCCGCACGCGATCGACTTGCTGAGCTGGATGATGCAGGCCGAAGTGAAGACCGTCTCGGCGTTCTCGCGCACGCTGCTGCCCGACCTGAAGGTGGAGGACACCACGGTCGCGCTGATGGAGTTCGCGAATGGCGCCATCGGGACGCTGTTTTCAAGCCGGGCGTTGCCCGCGCCGTCGTTTCCGGGCGAGGATTTCCGCTTCCGCATCGTCGGCAGCGAGGCGTTGCTCGACCTTGACGCCTACAGCGAATTACGGCTGTCGGATGCCAACGGCTGGCGGGTGGTCTCGCAGCAGCCGCCCGTGAAGCACGAGGGGGCGGACACCGCCTTCGCCGATGTGCGCATGCAGGCCTACCGGGACCAGATGGCCGCCTTCATTGATCTGATTCACGGCCGTCCCAGCCAGGTGGGCTCGGGCGAGGCCGGTCGCGCCGCGGTGGCCGCGTGCCGGGCCATGCTCCAATCCTCGGCGGAACGACGCTGGATCTCGCTCTGAAACCGGATTGGCCATGACTGCGTTGAATGCCGCCGGAACCCCCGAGGGACTGGAACGACTGCTGAACCTGGACGACGTGGAGGCCCGGGCGCGCGACCTGATGCCCGAGGTGGTCTACAACTTCATCGCGGGCGGCGCGGCCGACGAATTCACGGTCCGCTGGAACCGCGAGCGTTTCGCCGATCTCCGGTTGCGCCAGCGGGTGCTGCAGGATCTGGCGGGGCTCGATGCCACGACGGCACTCTTTGGCCAGCGCATGCCGATGCCCATCTTACTCGCGCCGACGGCCGGGCACCGCTACACCCATCCCGAAGGCGAGCTCGCCACGGCCCGCGGGGCGGGCGCGGTGGGCGCCACCATGGTGCTGAGCTCCGGGACCCACACGAGCATCGAGGACGTCATGGCCGTCGCGCGGGCGCCCGTCTGGTACCAGCTCTACGTGCTCAAGGACCGTGGCCTCACGGCCGCCCTGGTCGAGCGGGTGCAGGCGGCGGGGGCCACGGCGCTGTGCGTGACGGTGGACAGCCCCCTCGACGGCGTGCGGTACCGCCAGCAACGACTGAAGCTCGAGATTCCGCCGGGGGTCACTTATCCGCACCTAGCGGGCGTGCGCGAACCCGCCTCGATCCAGACGCTGGACCAAGTCGTACCGGCCAGCCTGACGTGGAAGGACATCGAGTGGCTCCGCTCGATCACGCGCGTGCCGCTCCTGCTCAAGGGCGTGATGAGCGGGGTTGACGCCGGCGCGGGCATCGCGGCGGGGGCCGACGGGATCATCGTCTCCAATCACGGCGGCCGCTGCCTCGACACGCTGCCCGCCACGATCGAGGTGCTGCCCGAGGTCGTCGCGGCGGTGAAAGGCCGCGTACCCGTGATGGTGGACGGTGGGATCCGTCGCGGCACGGATGTGGTCAAGGCTCTGGCGCTGGGGGCCGCGGCGGTGCACATCGGCCGACCCTATGTCTACGGGCTCGCGGTCGGCGGCGCGGCCGGCGTGGAGCATGTCCTGAAGCTTCTCCGGCAGGAACTCCTGATGGCCATGTGCCTGCTCGGTTGCCGGGACATCCCGTCGATCACGCGAGACGTGCTCTGGCGCCGCGACTAAGCGGGCGGGAGCAGGCGCAGCTCGGCCCATTCCTGGTGGCGATGGTAGTTGGGCTCGGTCAGGCGCGCCGTGGACGAGAACAGTTCGGGGCCCCGGCTCCGGTCGTAACGGCAGACCGCCGTCCGCAGCACCGGGGGGCACGGCGGGCGTTCGAGACCGAGACAGGAATACGGGATGAAGGCCCGGGCGGTCCAATGGCCTGCGGTCACGCCGGTGTGGCTTTCCACCCAGCGGGAATCGGGGATCAGGAAATCATCCAGTGGCGCCGTGCCGGCCCGGAAGCGTTCCAGCCCGCCGAGGGGCCAGAGCAGCTGGAGGCGCTGGTTTTCGGGAGTCACATGCAATTCGAGGTAACGCCCGGTGGCCGGATCCTGGAGGAAGAATTCGGCGATGTCCCCCAGCTCCCACGTGCGCTCATTCAGCCGCCGCGCCCGGTTGGCGGGACGGCGCTGGAGGAAGACCGCCTCGTAAAGCAACCCGGTGTCATTCCAATGGATCCGGGCCCAGCCGGAATTGAGGCCGGGCTCGGCCGCAGGCCTCCAATGCTGCCCGAGCTGATGCCACGACGGGCCGACCTCAGCGGGGGAAACCGGCGGGACGGCGGCGAGGGGCCCAACCAAAGGCAGGGCGGGCCAGACCGGGGCGAAGAGCTGCGCGGCCTGGGGCATGCGCCCGCTTACCAGATCGTCCAGCCGCCATCGACCACAAGGCTGTGGCCGGTCACGAAGGAGGCGCTGTCGGTCAGGAGGAACAGCGTGGGGCCCACGATCTCCCGGTTCTGGCCGACCCGGTTCAGCACCGTCTTCTTGCTCAGGTCCGCGATGAACGCCGGGTGGTTATGTTGAACGGCCGGATTGGGGAAAGGTCCCGGGGTGATGCAATTGAACCGCACACCGTCGCCGCCGTAGTGCATCGCGAAATAGCGGGAGAGCTGGAGGGTGGCGGCCTTGCTCGCCCCGTAGTCGATCGGGTTCGCGGCCATCGGCGCGTGGTAGATGCCTTTGTCCGGCGCCACGACGCCATACATGCTGGAGAACAGGATGATGCTGCCCGCGCCGCGGACTTTCATCCGCTCGGCGAGGGTGCGGCAGAGGATGAACGAGGGGGTGAGTGCGAGATCGAAGGTGCGTTGGAATTCATCTGCCGTCAGCGCCTCGAGCGACTTGCCCGAGGAGGACGCGGTGACGAGGTGCACGATGCCGTCCGGCACGCCGTGTTCGGCCAGCAGGCTCTCCAGGACCGCGGGGAGCTTCGCCGCGTCGTTGATGTCGACGCTGAGCGGCACGGTGCGTTTGAGCCCGCGCTCGCGCACCAGCGCTTCGGCCTTGCCGGGCAGGTCGAAGCAGAGCACCTGGGCGCCGACCTGGTCGAGTTCGACCGTGATGGCGGAGCCGAGGTAGCCGGCGCCACCGGTGACCCAGATTTTCTTGCCTTCCAGTGAATACCAGCGGCTCATTTGGCGGTGTGGCCGCCGTCAACCGGAATGTTGGCGCCCGTGACGTAGGACGCGGAGTCGCTCAGGAGGAAGATGACGGCGCCACCGACTTCCGCCGCATCGCACATGCGGCCGAGCATCGTGATCTTGTTGTAGCGGTTGATGAATTCCGCGGCCTGCGGGGTCTCGGGGTTGTAGATGCCGCCGGGGGACACGACGTTCACGCGCACCTTCTGGGCGCCGTAATGCGAGGCGAGATAGCGGGTGAGGTTGATCATGCCGCCCTTGTGGAAGAAGTAGTCCGGGGCGGTGGTCATCGTGGTGCCCTCGTAGAGGGCGAGGTTGCTGCCGACCATGCCGTAGATCGAGGCGATGTTGACGATGCTGCCGCCGCCCTGCTTGGCCATGGCGTCGCCGAAGACGCGGCAGGTGGCGAAGAAGCCGGTCGCGTTGGTCTCCATTGATTCGCGCCAGATCTTGAGGTCGTCGTTCATCGTGCGCATCGGCCGGCTGACGGCGTTTAACACGATGCCGTGGACGCGGCCGTGCTTCGCCAGCACGCGGTCGCGAGCGACGCGAGCGAGGCCTCGGAGCCGATGTCGGTCTCCTCGATGAAGACCTGGCGGCCGGCGGCGCGCTCGGTGTCGGCGAGCGACTGGAGGGCGGCGCGGTTGCGCGAGGCGACGACGAGGATGGCGCCCGCGGAGGCGAGCGACTTGACGAGGGCGCGGCCGAGCAGGCCGGTGCCGCCGAATTGGATGACGACTTTGCCGGTGAGGGAGATCGTGGTATCGGACATGGAAAGGAGAAGGGTCAGATGCAGCGGCCACCGTCGACTTCGAGGCAGACACCGGTGATGAACTCGGAGGCGGGATCGGCGAGGAACACCGCGGCGTTGGCCACGTCGGTCGCGCGGCCGAGGCGGCCCAGCGGGATCGAGGCGGTGAAGCGGGCCCGGTTGTCCGGGGTGTCCGCGGTGCCCATGAAGGTCGTGAGGAGGGGCGTGTCGGCGATCGCGGGGTTGATCGCGTTGGCGCGGATCCCGTCCGGGGCGAGCTCCACGGCCATCGATTTTGTGATGAGGACGACGGCGCCCTTCGAGCCGTTATACCAAGTCAGGCCGGGCCGCGGCCGCACGGCGGCCGTGGAGCCGATGTTGATGAAGCACCCGCGCTTTTGCGCGCGGAACACCGGCACGCAGTGGACGGCGGAGAGGTAGAGGCTCTTCACGTTCACCTGGTAGATGCGGTCGAACTCGGCCTCACCGACATTCAGCATCGGCTGGTTCGCGTGGCTGATGCCGGCATTGTTCACCATGATGTCGAGGCGACCGAAGCGGGCGAGGGTCGCCGCGACGAGCTGGCCCATGTCGGCGGTTCGGGTCACATCGGTCCGGTGGAAAAGCGCCGGATGGCCGGCGGCCGTGAGGGCCGCGGCCAGTTTTTCGCCAAGGACCGCGTTGATGTCGGCCACGACGATCTGCGCGCTCTCGGCGGCAAAAGCGCGGCAGATTTCCTCGCCGAAGCCGGAAGCTCCGCCGGTCACGATGGCCACCTGCTGGGCCAGGCGTTGGGCAGGGTTGGTCGGCATGGCGGCGGCTTCAGGCGTAGGGGGGAGGAGTTTCAGCACGCGGCTGGAGTGGAGTATCATAGGGTGGGGAGATCGGCGATTGCGGCGGGATTAATCGCTCTGTCGTCGGTTGGGGTTAAAGGTGTCAAATTTCAGAGAGCGGCACTTGGCGGTCGCGGATTCCCGCGATCACCAATTGCACCAGTTCGACCGACTCGGCGAATAGATATGGCGCCACGCCGCTAAGGCGGTAACCGATGAACGCTTTGGAGTGGGCTTTGAATGCAAAGAAGGAATCGCCGGAAGCGAGTTGGACCCGTATCGCAGAGCTGAAGACAGCCGGAACGGCCTGTACACGTCTGCCGAGGCCACAACGACAAACGTCGGCGCCACCCTCTTGCTTCAAGTGGATTATATTCCGCTCGCCAATGCTGCGACATCCGCTAATCACGATTGAATACATGATGTTAAACACGAGCAAACAGCATCAACGCAAAGCCGCGCCATTCAGCGCGGAACACAGATCGCGAAAGAAGTTCTACAATTGAAAGTTGCGTTTAATGTATACACGGGTATATTATATTTTAGATGAAAAGTGTGAACACAGATGTCGCCTACAACTATGTCCGGAAGAAGATTCTGAATGGCGAGTATGCTCCCGGGCAGTCGTTGCTGACGGAGATTCTGGCCAAGGAGATCAAAGTCAGTCGCACGCCGGTGCGCGATGCCCTTAGAAAACTCGAGACCGACGGTCTCGTGACGATCCGTGCCCATCTGGGGGCGAGCGTGAAGCAGATGCAGTTAAAGGAATTTCGCGAGATGTGCGACTTGCGGCTGGCGTTGGAAAGCCACGCGGCGGGCCTGGCGGCACTGAACCGCACTCAAACCGATCTTAGTGACATCAAATATGCGCTGGAGGCCATGCGCAAGCTGACGGAACAGATTGTTGCCGCTACCCAGGAGTCACCACTGCTGAGTGAATTGATACGGGAAGACGTGCGATTTCACATTGCGATCATGACCGCGGCGAAGAATGAGCTGATGAAGAAGGAAATCCTACGGTTGCACCTGATCAACCGGGTGCTGATCGCCCGGCCGGAGCCAGGCTTGCCACCGGTAGCGAAGAAGGATTCCGACGCCCGCAGGCTGACCGTGCTGGCCAAGCATGATGAAATCTATGGAGCCATTGCCCTCTCTGATGCCATGGGGGCCAAGCGCGCAATGGAATCCCACATTCAGGAATTGATCGACCACAATATGGCAACCTTGGCTATGATTCAGACCGGCGTCCGAGCGCGCGATCTCACCCCGGAGGAGCTGGCGTATAATTCTTGAGCACCGCACGACCTACGGGATGCATCTGGAAGTTTACCTTTCGTCGATAGAGTGGTCGCCGCCCCAAAGGGCTTTCTTAGATCTGGATTTTCAGCACGACTTTCTTGATACGGCCTATCACTTCGCTGACACAGCCAGGCTTGTGTCCATCCTGAGGATAAAAAAGGGCGAACATTCCCGGGCCCAGCTGAAGAGGAGTTTGATCGGCCCCATCGTGGTAAAGAGTATAGTCGGAGTCCGCCTGATAGGGTGTGGCCTCCTTTAGCGCCATAAGCGGCGCATAATAAATCACTTCGCACCCATGGACGATATACTGGATGTCGATGTAATTTCGATGGGACTCGAATCTTTTTTCGGTGGCGGCCGTGGTCTCATAGCTTTGCACGAGGGCAAAGAGTTCGCGGCCGTCGATTTCGTAGCGACCATCCGCTGTTTCCGGACTGAAGCGCTGCAGCCACTCGAAGCCAGCGACGATGCGAGTGCCGAGCGGGTGGTAAACGTGGTGGTGTTGTAGCTGGTCTAGAATCATCTGGAAAGGGAAGTGAACGAGAGAAGTTGGGGAAGTCGGCTTCAGCCACTAGGTGCCTTCAGGTACAGAAGATCAGGGGGATGAACAGTGGGTCAGTGCGAGGGAGCCACAGCGGGATCAACATCCCATGTGTCAATTTCCGCCATCCACGATGGGGCGAATTTAGTATGCAAAGCGGCCAGTGCATTATCTAGGTGTGCACGCGTGCGGACGCCGACGAGCGTAGTGGCGACCAGCGGATTTTGTAGCACCCATGCCAAGGCGAGTTGCAGCGCAGGTAGGCCAACGCGGTCTGCCAGTCGGTGTAGCTGCACCACTCGGCGAAAATTGCGCTCATTGAAATACACGTCAGTGTGAGCCGGAATGACATCGAATCGCGCTCCCTTGGGCACACTGGTGCGATCTGGGGTGTATTTACCGGAGAGAAAGCCCGCAGCCAGCGGACTGTAGGCCATGACCGCGACCTGATCCCTTTGCGCGACGGGGAAGGCATCATGGCCAGATTGCAATAGGTTGTAGGGGATTTGTATGGCTGTGAAGGGCTTCAACTGCAGTCCCCGACTCGCATCAAGAGCTGCTTGTAATTGTGCTCCAGTATGATTGCTGCAACCACCGGCCCGGGTGAGTCCGGCCATGATGACCGCATCAAGAGCAGCCACCGCTTCCTCAGCCGGGGTGGCCGAGTCAAAGTTGTGATACAGATAAAGATCAACATGATCGGTCTGTAAGCGAGACAAACTCGCCTCAAGTGCCGACCGCACGTGTGTCTGGGTGAAATCACGGGTGACTTTCGTCACTAGCGTGATGTGGTCACGGCGGCCGCGAGACTTGAGCCACCGTCCCACAATCTTTTCGGATGAATGCATTTCGTCGGAAAGCTCCCGCCTATCGTCAATGCCGAGAATGGTGCGGCGGTAGGCTTTGGCCTGTCCCCCACCGTAGGCCTCAGCGGTATCGAAAACGGTAATGCCACATTCCATGGCGTAATCCATTGCGGCGAATGCGTCGGTTTCGGAAATCTCCCGGCCGAAGGTTGCGCAGCCCAAGGCCAGACGGCTGAACTTTATGTCATTACTCATTGTGAGTGGGTCATTATTTTCCTAATATATTGATATTAGAATAACGAATATGGAAAATCGAGTTAATCTGGGCACCTGTCGGAGAAAACCATTACGGGAGAGTCGTCTGTCAACACAGGAGGGACGCCTGCGCCACTAGCCCAACGCGATTCCTGCTTCGTAATTCGGACTCAAAGTACGCGTCGCAGGAAGCGCAAAAAATTTTCGTGAGCAAATTTCACCGCGTCCTCTTCTGTGTAACCCCGCGCCCGCAGCAGTTCCGGGAGGCGTTGCACGTCGGCGATGGTGTTCACGTCAAGCGGCGTCTGCTCTCGTCCAAACGCACCGTCGAGATCGGAGCCGAGACCGACGTGGCGCGCGTTGCCGGCGATCTGGCAGATGTGATCAATGTGCTCGACGAGTTTTTCCAGACGCAGATCGCGCGCTTCGGGAGTCGTCTCGCCGCGCACCCAGCCGGGGACGATCATCCACGCATCGAGCGCCGCACCGATGACCGCGTCGCGTTCGATGAGCGCGCGAATTTGTTCATCACTGAGCTGGCGTTGATGCGGCACCAGCGCGCGGCAGTTATGATGGCTCGCCCAGAGCGGACCGGAAAAAAGTTTGAGCGCCTCCCAAAAACAATCATCGCTCAAGTGGGTCACATCGAGAATCAGTCCGAGCCGTTCGATCTCCGCGAGCAGTTCACGTCCGCGCGGCGGAAATCCGCCCGTGGCATCGGTGCCCATCGCATACACGCCCGGCCCGTAATGCGCCGGCCCGATCGCGCGCAGTCCTTGCGCATAGGCGCGTTCAAGGTGCGCGGGAGTAAGCAATGAATCCGCGCCTTCGAGGCTCAGGAGATAACCGATTGGCAACTTGGCGGTGGCGTCCGATTTCGCATTCTGCCAGAGTGCAACTTGCGTTTCCAAATCCGCGCGCGAACGGATTGACTTCATTTCGCCCGCTTCTTCCATCGCGCGGTACCACGAGAGTTGCGCCTGCGTCATCGCCCACCCCTGCGCTTGAGATTGCCAGCCGAAGACCGGACTGTAGGCGTCGCCCTGTTTTACGCGCGCAAGTTGCGTGGCGACGACAAGGCCGATGTTTCCTCGCCGCAGTTCCGGCAGGCAAACGGTGTTGCGTCCGCGTCCGGGCTTGTCGCTCAGGTCCGTTTCACGCGCGCGAATTTCCGCGATGGGCCGCGTGAGATCGCGGTTCCACTCGACGGCGTTGATCGCGAGATCGAGGTGCGCATCAATGGTGAACGGTGGCGTCATGGTCATTAGTATTTACACATGTGTGCGACGGCGTACGTTTTCTTCCTCTCCCCGCGAGGGACGAGTGGGGAGAGGATTGAGGAGAGGGGAATCAAAACGCGCCTCCTCTCCCCGACCCTCTCCTCCATCGGATGGAAGAGAGGGAGAAAAAATCTGAAGTCCTGGCGCATTCTCCATTCGTGTAAATACCAAGGCGTCATAGGAAGGAGTTGACGAGCAGCGTGAGCGCAAGACCGGCAAGCCCGACGATGGTTTCGCACACCGTCCACGTCCGCAACGTCTGCGACACGCTGAGGCCGAGGCAATCTTTCACGATCCAGAAACCGCCGTCGTTCAAGTGCGAGAGAAACAGCGAGCCGCAGCCGATGGCGACAACCAGCAACTCGACATTCGTGCCCGGATTCGCTGCGAGCACCGGCACGAGCAATCCCGACGCGGTCGTGATCGCGACGGTTGCCGAACCGGTCGCGACGCGGATGAACGCCGACACAAGCCAGCCGTAAAGCAGCGGCGAGAGATGGGCCTGGTTGGCAAGCGCGCCCATCGCCTCCGCCACGCCGGCTTCGCGCAAGACGCGCGCGAACCCGCCGCCACCGCCGACGATGAGCAACGTCATGCCGACCGCCGCGACGGATTGTTCGGTGAAGATCAACAGTTGCGAGCGGTTGAATCCGCAGTTGGTGCCGAGCGACCAGAGCGCGAATACGACCGAGATCAGCAGCGCCATCGTGGGGTTGCCGATGAAGCTCGCGATTTCGCGCACTGACGTGCCTTTGGCGAGCGTCAACTCCGCGAGGGTTGCCAGGAGCATGAGCGCGATGGGCAGCAGCATGGAAAACATCGTGAGCGCGAAACCGGGCAGGCGCGCGTCTTCGCGGAGCGGTTTGAATTCGATTTCCGGCGCGTCCACCGGCACATGCTTGACCGCCCATTTTGCGAAGATCGGTCCGGCGAGCGCGGCGATGGGCAGACCGAGCGCGAATCCCCAGACCAGCACCATGCCGGTGTTCGCGTGCAACGCCTCGACGGCCACGACCGGCCCCGGATGCGGCGGCATGAGTCCGTGCATCACCGAGGGACAGGCGAGCAACAGCAGTGCGAGTTGGATGAACGGTTTTTTGTTTCGCGGGTGAGCGTCTGCAAAATCGGCAGCAGCAAAATCAAACCCACCGCAAACCAGGTGGTGAGGCCGACGACGAGCGCCAGCGCCATGATGCATCAGCCGATGCGATTCGGCCCGAAGAACGCGATAAAGCGTTTCGCCAGCACTTCCGCGCCGCGCGATTCGGCGAGCAGTTTGCCGAGCATGGTGCCGAGACCGATCACGGCCGCGATGCCGCCGAGGGTGGCCCCCATCCCATCCTGAAACGCCTTGGCGATGGTGTGCATGGATTTGTCGGAACCCGCACCGACGATCAGCGCGGCGAAGACGAGCGCGATGAAGGCGTTGAGCTTGGCGCGCGTGACGAGCAGCACCAGCACGGCAATGCCGCCGAGCGCGAGCGCGATGAGGAACCATTGATGTTGGGTCATAATGATATTTTCCGGGCGCGGGCTTCGATTCTTTTCGAGCCGGTGATCCGGCCACCTTCGACAGTGATCGCCTCGGCATGAAGCGCCACCGTCGGGCAGATGTGCCACGGCACGCCGAGCAAAACGTGGCCGACGGCGAAGCGCGCGGCGTGGGGCGTTTCGAGCACGAGGTGTTCCTCGTTATGCGCCACCGGCACGAGGTCGGGCAGCTCTGGAAAAACCACGCGCGGGTGCGGCATTTCCGAAGCGACTGCCTTGTGGCCGAGATCAAGGCAGAGAAGGTTTTCACGGGGTTTGCTGACAACGCGCGTCACCAACACTGCCGCAATCAAAAAATCGAGGTCGGGCAATTTTGTTGCGTAACCGGCGTCCCACAGTACGCACGTTCCGGGACTGCATTCCACGTCGCCGCGCGCCGCGTGCATCGGAAACGTCGGCGTGCCACCTGCGACGATACGCGGCACGGGTAGACCGAGCCGGAGCAATTCGTCGCGCAACGCGCGGACCGTCGCAAACGCTTCGTCACAGGCAGACGCGCGAACAGCGGGATCGGTCTGGTGCAAGTGACCGTCGTACACGTGCAATCCGCCCGCGCAAAGCGAACTTGATTCCGAAAGCTGGCGGTAAAGAGCGACCGCGCTTGGTCCCGGCGGAATCCCCGTACGGTGCTGCCCCACATCAAGGTCAAGCAACACTTCGATGGACAAGCCGGCGGAGTTGGCGGCTTTGTCCAATGCCTGCAGTGCGCCGGCATCATCCACGATGGTGGAAAATCTTGTCCGTGGAAAAGTTTGTTGCAGCGCGAGCAGCCGGTTCACGTTTGGCCCAACGGGCTGGAGCGCGAGCAACACGTCGGGCGCGCCCGCCTGCGCACACATCTCCGCTTCCGCGATGATTGCGCATTTATATTTGGTGATGCCGAGCACGAGCTGCTCCTCGATGAGCCACCTGAGCTTGTGCGTTTTCACATGCGGACGAAGCCGCCCCGGATCACCCGCGATCATCACCATGCGACGGAGATTTTCCCGGATGGCCTCCACGCCCAGCAACAGCGCGGGCGAGGCAACGTTCGTCAAATCGGTGGCCCGTGCCCAGGCGATGTCGAGCGCCGGCTTCAAGCGAGTTCAAAGATGGCTTCGATTTCCACGGCGATGTTGCCCGGCAACGGCCCCATCCCGACGGCGCTGCGCGCGCCAATGCCCGCTTCCGGCCCCCAGACATTCGCGAACAGTTCGCTGCAACCGTTGATGACTTTGGGGTGATCGAAAAAATCAGGCGCGGAATTCACCATGCCCAGCAGTTTCACCACGCGACGCACCCGGTCCAAGGTGCCGAACTCGTTTCGCAACGTGGCAATAATGGCCAGCCCGACCTGCGCGGCGGCGGCGTGTCCCTCCGCGAGCGAAAGTTCCGCACCAACGCGGCCCGTGATGAGCGTGCCGTCCACGCGCAACGGCCCGTGCCCCGACACATAGGCGAGTCCGCCGACGACCACGACCGGTTTGTAAACTCCCATCGGTCGGGGAGCCGGTGGAAGCTGAAGATTCAGTTCGTGCAGACGTGATTCAGGATTGGGCATCGCGGATTATTAACGGCCATGGCAAATGGTTTCAAGATCGTTGGTGAGGCAGGATGCGACCGGGCAGATTTGTCGCGTGACTGTGGTCAGCCTCACACATCCATTGCGGCACCGATCTTCTTCAACCATTCCTTTCGTTCCCGGCGGGTAATCGGGCATAATTTTGTCCACCTCATTCCAAAAGCGGCGGTGTGATCAAGATAATGAAAGTGTCAAAGCTCATGAACCATGATGTAATTAATGACGATCAGCAGTGCCATCATGCACTTCCAATGAAAGGCTAGGTTTCAGTTGGGAGAACAGGAGGCCCAGCGGTAGCCAAGTTCACGCACGGCAATGTTGCTAGGCTCGACGCCCACTTTGGATGCAAAGTCACGCACGCGTTTGATGATCCGCTATGTCCCAGCGAAATAAAGCAGTAATGCAAGGCCGCTTTGGCTGGGGGAATTACACCGGGATCAACCAAATCCAGCTGCGGACAAAACTTCCCCCTTTCTCCTAGGAAACTGGATTATCGAATTACTTGAGACGCCGGGGTTAGAGTTTAATCTGGCAGGGTTGATATAGGGGAATTTCCCTAAGAAGCCATGCAGGTGGTATGTCGCGAGCGTCAAGCCCATTTTTGAAGCTGAACTGGACGAATTCTTTCCGCTTGAAGAAGATGAAATTGTTCCGCCCACTTCGCCAGTTAGAATTTGTCCATCCGCCTTTTAGCTTCATGTACTTCTTTCCGAGATCAAAATGGGGAAAGTAAAATCACAACTGATTCGCGGTCTCACCTTGACCGACACCACGGCCCTCGTCATCGGCACGGTCATCGGCACCGGCGTCTTTCTGAAAACCGCCGTGATGGCGCAGGAGGTTGGGACGCCGATTCTGGTGCTGGCGGCGTGGGCCGCCGCCGGGCTTTTGTCGCTGGCCGGTGCGCTGACCTATGCCGAACTCGGCGCGATGATGCCGAGCGCGGGCGGCGAGTACGTTTATCTGCGCCACTCGTATGGCGACGCGTCGGCGTTCCTCTATGGCTGGACGCGGTTCGTCGTGGCGGGCAGCGCTTCGATCGCATCCTTGGGTGCGGGGCTGGCGATCTTCTTGTCGGTCTTTTTACCGCTCGGCGGAGTCTGGGCGTCGAAAACGTTTACGCTCTTCGGTCAGAGCGTCACCTGGCAATTCGGCGCGAAGTCGATCGTGGCGGTTGTGGCGATCCTGCTGCTTTCCGCGATCAATTGTCTGACCGTGGCTTTCGGCGGTAAGGTGCAATCAGTGCTGACGGTGCTAAAAGTCGCCGGGATTGCAGTGATCGTGGGCGGAGTCTTTTTCTTTTCGCCGACCACGACTTGGTCGAACTTGACGACGCCGGGCGGCGCGCGCGAATGGAGCGGGCTGGCGGCTTTCGGGACGGCGATGCTGGCGGCGCTGTGGGCTTACGACGGTTGGAACAACATGCCGATGGCGGCGGGCGAAGTGCGGAACCCGGGCCGGAACCTTCCGCGCGCATTGATCGGCGGAATGATCACAATCGTGTTGATTTACTGTCTGGCCAATCTCGCTTATTTTTATGCGCTTCCGTTTTCGGAAGTGGTGACTTCCAATTCAACGCAATACCGCGATGCGATGCCGGTGGCCGCGAAAGCCTCGCAGGGATTTTTGGGCGTCTGGGGAACGAAGTTCGTATCCGTCGCGTTCATCCTGTCGGCGTTGGGCGCGCTGAACGGTTCGATCCTCTCGAACGCGCGCGTGCCCTATGCGATGGCGCGCGACGGGATGTTTCCTGAAAGCATGGGCAGGTTGAGCGCGGGGACGCGCGTGCCGGTCATGGCGCTGGCCATCCAGGCTGTGTGGTCATGCGTGCTGGCGCTTTCAGGCACTTACGATCAATTGACCGACTGCCTGCTTTTCGTCTCATGGATATTTTATGGCTTGGTGGCCTCGTCGGTCTTCGTCTTGAGGCGCAAACTCCCCGATGCGGAGCGACCCTATAAAACGTGGGGCTATCCGCTGATTCCGGTGGTTTTCGTGTCCGTGGCGACGTGGCTGGTGATCAATACGTTCATGCAGCGCCGCGTGGAATCGGTGGTCGGACTCGCGCTGACCGCAATCGGGCTGCCGCTCTATTTCTACTACCGCAATCGGACCAGCCCTCCGGACGCCGCCGCTGCGCAAACCGCAGACTGAAGGCAGGGTGGCCCAATCCGCCTAGATTGCGCTGTTCCCGCAACGGTGTACTTGTCGAGGCCATGCAATCTAGGCGAACTGCGTGGCTTCTCTAATGAAATCTGCCTGTTTGGCCTCTGCTGCTTGCACCCATTTCCTTGTGCGCGCCTGCGCCCATCGCTCGCGGGTGACGGCACGACTAAGATCGAGGACGAGATGGGCGAGGTCGCGACTAAAGGCCGCCACCGCCTGGAGGTGCGCGACCGGCAGTGCCGCACCGCCGAGTTGGTGCTTGAAATCAAATTCCGGAGGGTGTGCGTGCGGCCACCAGTGGCCATTCAGAAGCAGTATCCACCTCTTGAACTGACGATCATCTATGCCCAAGAACGAGGCATGCCAAAAGACCGCGAGCGCATCGATTGGAAGTTGGTCACAGACTTGGCGGTCAACTCGCGCCCGGAGGCGAACGAAACGCTCCGCTGGTATGCTCTCCGCTGGAAGATTGAAGTCTTCCACAAGATCCTCAAATCCGGCTGTCGCGTCAAGGAATCGCGCCTTCGCACGGCGGAACGCCTCGAGCGCATAATTGCCACCTGGAGCATACTCAGTTGGCGCATTTTGAGGATGACGATGATCTACCGCACGCAGCCGGAGGTTCCACCCCCAACGGCACTCACGCAACTGGAGCTGGAGTTACTCAATCAACTTTTGCCGACGGGGCTCCAGATACGGGAGCGGATCCTCACCTCGGTCACTATATCATCCGCATTGCCCGGCTCGGCGGCTATCTCGCCCGCGCGCGTGATCCCGCACCCGGGAATATCGTCATATGGCGCGTCTCTCCCGCCTCATCGACCTCACCCTCGGCTATGCCCTGGGCAGCAGAATTGTGGGTAATTGAAAGCCCGGTCGGACGCTTACCCTTGGAGCGGCGCTTATCGTAATCAGCGGCGTCGGTGCGTTCATCTCCGAGCGCCGCAAGCAGAACGCGATGGCCGCCGCGCGCGGCGCCAGCTAACGCTTCGCCGATAAACGTCGCCAATCTCCGGCAAATCTCTTTGCGCGTTCATGGAGGTCGGGGGCGGCGATGCCCGGCTTATAGAGGGCCGAGCCGATGCCGAAACCGTCGGCGCCCGCCGCGATATATTCCGCCATATTCTCCGGCGCGACGCCGCCGACCGGCAAGAGGAGCGTGCCCTCCGGCAGGACCGCCCGCCAGGCTTTCAAGACCTTCGGCGGCAGGTTCTCGCCCGGAAACATTTTCAGCCCATCGGCGCCGGCGGCAAGTGCGGCAAAAGCTTCGCTCGGCGTCGCGACGCCAGGCAAGGTCGCCATGCCCAGCACCTTGGCGGCGCCGATGACCGCCGGATCGCAGTTCGGCGCGACCACGAGTTGCGCGCCGACCGCGGCGACCTGCTTCACATGGTCGACATCAAGGACCGTACCGGCCCCGATCAACACACCGTCCCCCGCACGCTTGACGAGTTGGGCCAGGCTGTCGAAGGGCCGCGGGCTGTTCAGCGGCACCTCGATGATGCGAAATCCCGCCGAGACCAGGGCGTCCAAAGCGGCCGGCACTTCCGGCGGCGTTATCCCCCGCAGGATCGCCACCAAGGGCAGTTCATTCATGCAACGACGCAGCAGATCCATTTTCACGCCTCGTTATGTCGCCCGCAGCAGCCCGGCCGACGTTGCGATCGAGAACAAAGCCTGGGGCAACAGGTTGGCGCTGTCCAGGCCGCTCAGTTCGAGATCGCTGAGCGCCGCCGCATCGCGATAAGCCTTCAGCAGGGTCGGCGAGCCGATACCGGTTACGCGCGGATTTTCGCCTCTGCGCCGCAGCCATGCAGCAGCGTCGCGAAGCTCAGTGCCGATCAGCAACCCTGACATGTAGCTTGCCAGGGCGGAACGAGGCAATCGCTCGAACAGGCCCAACGAGCGCACGCTGAACAGGCTATGCAACAGGTTGCCAGCGTCAGGCGAGGCCGTGCGCTCGACGCCCTTGCGGAAGGCCGCGAGGTCGACGGCCTCGCCTTCCAATAGCTGGCTAAGCGTTCCGGATTTCCCCAGTAGGCCGAATAGCTCGCCCGTCATATAGGTCCGGAAGTCGACCAGCCGGCCCTGCTCCACGATCGCCCATTTGGTATGGGTTCCGGGCAGCAGGAAAATACCGCCATCGGCGCCGGTCGCCAGCAACGCGCCGAAAATCTGGCATTCCTCGCCCCGCATCACTTCGGGCTGCGCCGCGTCATCGCGCGCGATGCCGGGCACGATCCAGATCGCAGCGGCGCCGACATCGCCGACCGAGAACAACTTATCCGCGAGACGCGCCAGCGGCACCGGCGCCGATAGATAAGGCGTTTCTTTCCAGCCTAGCTTGCTGCCGATCATGCCGCTCATGATCACCGGCACTTTACCGGCGCCGGAAAGCCAGTCGCCGCAGAACGCGACGAAGGATTCGGCAAACCGGCCGTTCTCGACCGCGAGCAGGCCGCAGCCGTCGCTGCGCTGGTCCACGACATCGCCGCGCATATTCATGGCCCAGACGCGCCGATTGGTGGTTCCCCAATCAGTGGCGATGCAGGCGAGGGGTTGGGTCATCGGCACCTGAGTTCAGAGCGCCGCGCCGTCGCCATAGGCGAAGTTGGAATTGACCGGCGCCAACCGGTTGCGTAACGGTGCGCCAAACGCCGCCATCTTGATCTCGAAGATATCGCAGCGCTGGGTCCGGACGCCATCGGCGAAGCTGAGCGTCGCGGTGCCGAAGAAATGAATATGGACTTCGCCGGGCCGCCGGAAGGGGGCGTATTTGAAGTGGTGATAGGCCTCAGCGGTATCGAAAACGGTAATGCCACATTCCATGGCGTAATCCATTGCGGCGAATGCGTCGGTTTCGGAAATCTCCCGGCCGAAGGTTGCGCAGCCCAAGGCCAGACGGCTGAACTTTATGTCATTACTCATTGTGAGTGGCAACTCGGGGTCGAATTACTTCAGGCGAACTATTTCGAATGCAGATTTATCTCTGAAAGGCTGCTTTGCGGTCTAACTATCAGCTAAGTCTACAGAGTTAGAGTATATCGTGGCCAAACAGGCCACAGGAATAATCGCTCGGCTCTGGTTCAGAGGTAAGGTGAGCGGACGGGCGGCCTGAGCTCAGTTGGCAGCTTGGCTAGTTGTCCCTGCACCAGTTCGAGTCGTTGCTGCACATACGAGGTAATTGCGACCACATCCGCACCAATGCAGATGACGCGATAGCCTTCCTTCACCAAATCGGGGAGGGGTGCGATGAGCCCTGGGACCATCGCAAACTTGCCGTTTCTGAGGCAGGCCGCCGCGATCCGCTTGCGGGCAGCCACAATTTCCGGGGCATCAAGCTGACCGATCTTGCCGATACGATGGCTGAAGTCACCGGGCCCAAATAAGATTCCGTCGAAACCCGGCACCGCGGCAATCTTCTCGACATTCTCCAGGGCTTCGGGTGATTCGATCTGCAGAATAATAATGCGCTCCGCATTTGAGTGACGGATGTATTCATCGAATGGCAGAAGGCAAAATTGCCCGTCAAGATTGCCCCCATCGATCGCGCGTTTGCCCATTGGGTGAAAGCGCACCCACTCAACAATATTTTGGGCTTCCCGTTCGTCGGTCACATGCGGAACGATAATGCCTGTGGCATCAGCCTCAAACGGCCTAATATAGTCACTATAGCTGCCCCGGCTTACTCGAACCAAACTGTCGATATTATGTACGCGCGCAGCCCGAATCTGGTTCTCGATATTCAGCCAGTCGTTGGGCACGTGTTCGTGGCATAGCCAGATGGCGTCAACGCCAGTGAGGCCGGCGATCTCACCTACGCGCGGATCGCATAGATTAAGTTTCAAAACTGTCGGGCAATATCCTCCACCGAGTAGTTTTAGTATACGACTAGGACGAAGCTTCATAAAAGGGAGTGCAGGCAAGAACGCGGTAATTACGTGAGAAGAGGAGAGGCTGTGTGGGTATGAAGTTTACATTACTAGATGCGCTTACTTTGCCTCAGAAATGAGCTCGTAATTATGGTCTAAGATTTATTAAAACTAAATGCATACAAGTGGTTTAGTACTTCATGAAAAGAGCGTTTTATATTCTGTAGATGTTTGTAACAAACAGCTAAATAGTTAATAGCAATACTGCGCAACATGTATACAGGAACATGTTAAGGGTTTATGCATGGTGTCAACACCGATGTCGCATTAGAATATATTAAGTGGAAGTACAGGTTTGGGAATGCGCCTTGAAGGATATTCTCGCCAAGCATATTAAAGTGAGGCCCACACCAGTGCGCGTGAGATGGACGCGAAAACTGCTACATCTTTGATGTTAGTCGCAGCCTGGGATTGGAGGGTTACTGGCTGCGACCCTCGGGACGCAGGTTATGCACTTCCTTGACGTGCTCATCGAGCACTGTGACATCCGCAACGCACCATAATGCAAGGTAGCGTCGGCGGTGAACCCGCACGGCAAGATGTGGCAGCAGTACGTGGCGCGCGTAGGTCGGTCGGTGGACACACGCCCCTGCGCACCTGATGCTTGCGCGGTGATGGTACGCGCAGCCAATCGCTGCGGCGCAGTCGATGCACCTGCTTACGGCTGACCAGCCAGTCTTCGCGGTGTAGCAGCACCACGATCCGCCGAACTTATGGGCTAAAGCAGTATATTTATTGACACGTTAAAGCTAGTATAACACTGTATACAGGTTCTAGCAGCGCACCCCATAACCAAACCCCGTATGAATATCAGACATCATTCCACAGTAATCCTAAAGTGTGTGATTCTTAGCAGTATCATTATGATTTCTGCGCCTAACCTCACCTATGCGCAGACCGTCTCCCCGAGTGAGGAAAAGTCTGGCGAGAACGCGAAACAAAATTCCGTTTATGAACTTTCACCATTCCAAGTCTCAGGGAAAGAAGACAGCGGATATTTTAAAAAGAACACCATGGTGGGAACACGGAGCTCCGAGCGGATAAGCAACATTCCTCAGGCTATCCAAATTGTTACGAGCGAAATGTTGCAGGACGTGCCCACGGACAACACCGTTGAAATCCTCAAGTATGGTTCAAGCGGCATCAACAAGCGCACCAATATTCTTGGTGACATGTTCATGCGGGGCTTCCGCGTAAGGACATTCCTGAAAGATAACATCTCCTTTGCCGGCAACATCAATATGCCACTTTACGACATAGACCGGATCGAGGTCGTCAAGGGACCTGCTGCCATGATCTTCGGCCAAAGTTCCGCCACCGGTGGCTTGATCAACTATGTGACGAAGATGCCGACCGAGATGCGGACCTCTGATGTCAAGCTCACCGTAGGCACCTACAATCTCATGCGTGCGGAGGCCAACACAGCTGGTCACGTGCCCAATTCCAACATCGGCTACCGAGGTACTCTCGCAACCACGAAGGCCGACGGATATGGGAAATTCGATTACAATAAGGACCTCTTTCTTGGCACGACGCTCACGTACAAACTCTCCCCGGCATCATCGCTCCTGTTTACCTATTCCTATTCTCAGAAAGATGAGATTGTCAGTTTCAAGGGCGTAGGGGTGGATGGTCGTCTAGTCTCTGTCCCGGCAGACTTCACCATTTTTGAACCATGGGTCGGAGGTAAAAGCTTCTATCACTTTGCCAGTCTTACGCTCCAGACAGCCATTACACCGTCGTTTCAGATGCAGATGGTCGCTAATTTCAACCGCGGCAACAATGACTGGGATCGCATTACGCCGATTGGCCGGCCCGACGCGACGACTGGAATGCTGAAGCGCAATTTCCAGGAAATATTCTTTGATGATCGTGCGATGAACCAGCTGACGGACTTCCTGAAGACCTTCAAGACCGGTAGTTTGGACCACAAGTTCAGCTTTGGTTGGGCCATTGCCGGCGGACAATCCGGCCCCAACAATGTATCAACGGTGCGCATCGCGGATTTAAACATCTTTAATCCGGTTTATAACACTCCGAAGCCAAACTATAATCGGACACCCGGTAATATCGCACGCTCCTTGACCAGTTCGGTCTATTTGCAAGAACAGGTTTCGTTCCTTAAGGGGCGTGTGATTGCAGTGGGCGGTTATCGTTATAACAAGTTCCACTCCACTTCTCTTTCTCAAGTCACCAACGTATCGACGGAAAGAAACGATCAAAAGGGGATCAAGCGCTATGGTGTCATCATCAAGCCAACCGGCTGGGCCAGCCTCTATTACAACTACTCCGAGTCGTTTGTATTTAATAGCGGCTTGATCGTGGGTGGCCCGCGGGACGGACAGCAGATGGTCCCCTCCGTGGGCGAAAACAAGGAAATCGGCTTAAAGGTTGAGACGAGTGACGGCCGGTTTTTCGCCAGCCTCGCCTATTTCGATCTTTCACTGACCAACGTCCGCATCCTGGTCACACTGCCGCCTGGCTCGGTGGACCGCTTCGGGAATCCACTCCCGGGAGATCTCGGCCAACTCCAGGAAGGCAAGGAGACGAACAAGGGGGCATATGAAGCAGACGTAGGTATGTCCCTCAAGAATCCACTGGGATCCATGCAAACGATCCTCACGCTTTATCATGGTGACCAGAAGAATGCCTTCGGTTTGCTACCCAATTCCGTTGTCAACGATACTTGGAGCATTTTCGCAGCCCAAGAATTCGACAAGGAGGTCTTAAAGGGTCTGAAAATCGGTGGCGGTGCGTATCACCGGGGTTCGGCCGTAGGCGTGGGCCCGGCTGCGGGCACCCCCACGGCGTATACTCAGCCCGGCTATACGACTACGACCGGCTTTATCTCCTACACGAAGGGACGCTACCGGTTTGCCCTGAATGTCGACAACATCTTCGACAAACAAGGGATGATCGAAGGCGGCGAGACCGATTTCTGGCTCTACGTGAATCCCGGCAGGATTATCAAGGCAAGTTTAGACTACCGTTTCTAAAATCACCTGATCAAAAAGCAGATCAGACTTAGCTGATGGATCAATCGGCCTCTGGGAAGTAAATGTCCCGGGGGCCATAGTTTCGAGGCCTGACGAAATGCTCAGGCGGTCCGGGCTTCGCACTGCGACAACCCAAGCAACGAATCTCCAATTTATGCCACGCTATCACCAAGCCATTCTCGCTTCTTGTGAGGTTCCCTGGGATGCCTCCGAGCGCCTCGAGGAAGCCACCTTCCGCAGCGAGGTACGCCTACTGCGCCAAGTGGGTTTTGACCACCTCTATATCTTTGGCACCGCCGGTGAAGGCTATGCCGTGGATCTGGAGCGCTTCAAGCAGGTGGCGGAGGTATTTTGGGATGAGACCCACAGTGCCAGTGTGCACACGATGGTGGGCGCCATCGGCTTGTCCACCGCTACGATCATCGAGCGAATCGCCATTGCGCATCGCCGCGGATTCCGCATGTTCCAGATTGCGCTCCCCAGCTGGGGGGCGCTCAACGACATCGAATTGCTGACTTTCTTCAAGGACGTCTGCGGGGCCTTCCCCGACGCCTCGTTCCTGCACTACAATCTACCCCGGGCCAAACGAGTGCTGAATGGCGCGGACTACCGGCGGATTGCGGACGCCGTGCCCAATCTGGTTGCCACCAAAAACACCGGCGGGGGTCTGCCGCGCGCCGTGGATCTGGTTACCAATGCGAGCGAATTGCAGCATTTTCTCGGCGAACAGAATTTCCCTCACGGCTGTATGTATGGGGAGTGCTCGTTGCTGGCTTCCCTGGCCGGAATCGCACCAGAGGCCACAGTGGCACTCTTTGAGGCTGGTCGGGCGAGGCAGCTGGACCGGCTGTTCCGGCTGCAGCATTTCTTCCATGATCTGTTGCATGGCGTGCTGGGCGACCTGCTGAAACTGGACCGGATCGATGGCGCCTACGACAAGTTGCTCGTCAAACTGGGCGGCTTGGAGGAGATGCCCCTGCGCCTGCTTTCGCCGTACCAGGGTTTCAACGAAGAACAGTTTCAGGCGTGCAAGCGCCTGTACATTGACAAATTCAACCGCGGGCGGCCAGTGGAGAAGGACCTACTTTCAACCCACGGGTAAAAACCGCTGCCTGAACTCCACCCACCTTATGAAAGCAATCGATGTACATGCCCATTTCGGAACCTACGACGTCGGTGATGGCCCGGGCGCCCGCCTGAACCGCCTGCATGGGGGCGGGATCGACGTAGTCCGCCGGCGGGCGCAGGCTGCCGGCGTAGGTTTGACTGTGGTCTCGTCCATCACGGCATTTATGCCATATGGTGGCCATCCCTTTCGCGCCAACGATGACTCCCGAGAGGCCGCCGAGAAACACGACGATATTCGTTTTTGGGCCGTGCTGGACCCGCGCATGAAGGAATCTTACCGGCAGGTTGAAGAACTCCTGCGGCACCCCCGCTGCAGTGGGATCAAGATCCATCCGCAGCGCCACCTGTATGAAATCCGGCAGTATGGCGATGACGTCTTTGCCTTTGCCGGGGACGCCCGGACGGTCGTGCTGACGCACAGCGGCGACCCCGGCAATTTTCCGGAGGATTTTATTCCATTCACCGATCGTTATCCCCAAGCCCGCCTGATCCTCGCGCATCTGGGCAACAGCAGTGATGGCGTGACCAGCCGGCAAGTGAGCGCCATTCAGCGCAGCCAGGCCGGGAATGTCTACGTTGATACGTCCTCGGGACGCTCGATTTACTCGGGACTGATCGAGTGGGCGGTCGAGACCATCGGGCCGGACCGGATTTTGTTCGGGACGGATACGCCGTTGTATTCGGTCGCCTGTCACAAGGTTCGCATTGAAACGGCCGAGATCAGCAGCGCGGCCAAGCGAAAGATTCTCTTCAACAACGCTGCGCGCTTATTGCAGGTATCCGTGAAGGGCTAAAAGACAGGAATCAGCGGGCGACACCGTGAAGCAAATCCTGAAATTTACTCTTGGTTCTGCCTTCCTAGCCTTGGCGATTGCCGGCCGCGCCGCCGAACAAACGAAGGGACCGGAGGATGCTCAGCTACATTTCACCGAAGCGTTGGTGTGGGGCGGGTTCAGCTATAACTGGGGGATCCAGGCCGCCGATCTCGATAAAGATGGCTTTTTGGATTTGACGGCGTCGGATGCGTTGGCGGGCAGAATGAAAACAGAAGCCCCGGTGAGCGAATCGCCCCATTCCAGTCCGGAGACCCCCGGGGTTAGCAGCAACCTATATTGGTTCAAGAATGACGGTCGGGGTAATTTCGAGCGACGTTACGTGGCCAGAAATGATCTGCACGGACGGCTCGAACGGCACGTCATCGCCGATGTCAACCAAGACGGCTGGGCCGACGTGGTGGCGCTGGATAATTTTTACGGCGACCTGCTCTGGTATGAGAATCCGGGGCCGGCGGAGTTGAGCCGCGGTATCTTGTGGCCGAAGCATTTCATCACGAAGGGGGGGATGCTGGGTGCCGAAGATCTGACCGTGGCCGATTTCAACGGTGACAGCAGTCCTGATGTGGCCGCCGCCGGCTGGCGCCTTGGCAACCGGTTTGCCTGGTTTGCGAATCCCGGTGCCGCCAAGCCCGAAGGCGCCTGGGTGAGCGGCTACATCGATGGGGGTTTTCCGGTGGCGCGAAGCATCACTGCCGGCGACCTCAATGCGGATGGCCGGCCCGATCTGCTCGCCACCAGCGACGCATCCGCCATCATCCTCTGGTATGAGAATGTGACCGCAGGTCCGGGGCAGGTGGAGTGGCGACGCAACGTAATCGACCTGCCCGGCGGCACTCCGCGTGGCCAGCCGGTCTTCGGCAAGTTGGTGGATATAAATCATGATGGCCGCTTGGACGTGCTGATGGCCTTCGGCGGCTGGGGGGCGGACAAGGAGGGTGGGGTGGTCTGGTATGAAAATCACCGGGTGGAGGCTGGGCGCATCCAATGGAAGAAACGCCTGATCACCGATGCGCTGCCAGGCGGCTTCGAAGCTGTTCCGGCCGACCTTGACGGCGACGGGGATCTTGACGTCGTTGCCACCGGCGAAACCCCGGGTGAGGTCGCCTGGTTCGAAAACCCGGGCAATCCGGCCGGGCGCTGGACGAAGCACAGCCTCAAGGCGGACTGGAAACACGCGAACCAAGTGATTGTCGCAGACCTGAACAGTGACGGCCGTCCCGATATCGCCAGCGTGGCTGACTACGGCTCGTTGGAACTGCGCTGGTGGCGCAACGACGGCAAACCCTGACCCTGCTTGTCTGAAAGCACGGCCCCGCCGCAACTTTTCCGCCCCAAGCGGGATACCCTGACAGTTCAACCCCATCAAAATATCCACATGCGCCTACTGCTGAATCCCCAGATGATTTTCTCCCGATGGACCGCGGTATTCTCAGCGGCTCTTTTGCTCAGTGGCCTGGCGAACCCGCGGATCCAGGCGCAGTCACCGGAAGCCACGCCGATCGGAACCCGCCTCGAGCTGTTCGAGGACACGACGCTCGTGGAGCGGATGTCCGGGGTGACGTTGCAGCTGCATCAGCCGGTTCCGGCCGAAACGGTGCTGAAGTTTGACGCTCCCTGGGAGGGCAACGGGAATCATTTCATCACCGTCCTGAAGGACGGCGACCTCTACCGCATGTATTATCGGTCGGTACCGGGCACCGTGCCGGCCTCGGGCGATGGCTGGGCGCTGTATGTGGCCTACGCGGAGAGCCGGGACGGTATTCACTTTACCAAACCCAACCTGGGCCTGATCGAGTACAAAGGCAGCAAGGCGAACAACCTCATATGGGGCACGGGTGCCGTCCCCGGCCCGGAGGATGCGCAGCGGCACAAGCGTTCGCCCTGGAGCCTGCCGGCCGCAAATTTTACCCCGTTCATCGATACCAATCCCGCCGCCCTCCCGGCAGAGCGCTACAAGGCCACTGGCGGGATCGGTGCCGGGCTTTACGCGCTCGTGTCTCCAGACGGCATCCATTGGACGCAAAAGAGCGAGACGCCCATCATTGCCCAGGAGGTCCGGCCGACGCCGAACAACCTGTTCGACAGCCAGAACTCGATATTCTGGGACACGGTGCAGAAGCAATATGTCGCCTACCTCCGCGATTCGTATCCGTTGCCGGGCAATGGTGAATTTACGCGTGCGACCCGGCGAGCCACTTCAAAGGATTTCATGAATTGGAGTGATCCGGAGTGGATCAGCTATGGGGATCAGCCCATCAACCAATTCTACACCAACGCGATCACCCCTTACTTTCGTGCGCCGCACATCTACGTGGGCTTTCCGATGCGCTTTCTCGTGTCGCGGAATGCAAAACTGCCGGTCGAATACGACGCACTGCGAGGCAAGGGCCTGAGCGATTCCGTTTTCATCAGCAGCCGTGATGGCCAAAACTGGAGCCGGCGCTTTCTTGACGCGTTCATTCCCCCGGGCCCAGACATTCTCAATTGGACGGATCGCAACAATACGGTGTCATTGGGTTTGGTGCCCACTGGAGTTGGCGAGATGTCGGTCTACTATTTGCAACACTTTCGCTTGCCTACGATTCATTTGCGTCGTGGCGTTCTGCGGTTGGATGGATTGGTTTCTGCGCACGCCCCGTACGAGGGTGGCGAGATCATCACCAAGCCGATCACTTTCGCCGGCCGTAAGTTGGTGGTGAATTACGCTACCTCCGCCGCGGGCAGCCTGCGTGTGGAACTGCAGGATGCCGCCGGCCGACCGCTGCCGGGACGCGCCCTGAAAGACTCCGTCGACATGTTCGGCGACTCGATCGCGCAGGAATTCACCTGGGATGCAGGTTCGGACCTCAGCCGGTGGGCCGGAACCCCGGTGCGGGTG
>Ga0163151_10002734_pt1 | contig 26593 bp, 50 predicted proteins | sample OliLakLV19MP5IB2_FD_145596 | JGI IMG/M metagenome (GOLD analysis project Ga0163151, IMG submission 145596) | Freshwater microbial mat bacterial communities from Lake Vanda, McMurdo Dry Valleys, Antarctica - Oligotrophic Lake LV.19.MP5.IB-2 | ecosystem: Environmental > Aquatic > Freshwater >...
TGCCTGCCCCTGCCTGCCCCTGCCTGCCCCTGCCCCTGCCCCGGCAGGGCCGGAAACGCCAAGAGCCGCCCTCGCGTTGCAGCGAGTGCGGCTCTTGGCGTTGCGGCGTTCGGCGCCCTAGGCGGCCGAGTCGCGTTCGTCCTCGTCGCGCGGCGCGGAGTAGGCGCGGACCAGCGCGCCCATCGCGATGAGCCGGGCGACGTTGTCGCGCCGGACGCGCTGCAGCGCGGTCGCCTTGCGAGCGGCGCGGCGCACCGCGTCCAGAACCGCGTCGTCGGCTAGCGCCCGGAATTCCGCCATCAGGTGTGCTGCCATTGCCAGTCTCTCATTCATGATTGCCCACTCCCCTTTGCATCGGCTTGTGACGATCGTGCGGCGCGTGCCGCCCGGCAGGGTTACGGCGCGCCACTCGCGCTCGACGCGCGAGTGGCGCTAGGTGTCAGGCCGCGACCGCCACGGCGCGGACGTTCGCGACCGCCGCCCGACCGAACGCGGCGGCGGCGCGGCGGATGGGATCGGCAATCTTGGCATGGGTCGCGGCCATCGCCATGATTTCAAGCAGGACGTCCTCCGGCGACGAGTTCGCCACGATGGACGAGAAGAGCGAGACCGCCAGATCCTTCGCCGTACTGACACTCCCCGCGCGCACCAGCTGCGCGGGCGTCACCGCACCGGCCGGCGCGCCGGCCTTCCCCACGGCGTCCGCCTTCGCGCGGATGGAGGTGGCGCGCTGCTCGTTCTGCTCGCTCTGATCCTTCAGCCGTGCCGCTTGCACCGCCGCCGTGAGCTGCGCGCGCTTCGCCTCCTTGGCGTCGGTCTCCGCCTGCTTCGCGTCCGCGTCGGCGGCGGCGGACGCCGCCTTGTCCACGTCCGCGCCAGTGGCCACGGCGACTTGCGCGACCTCTTCGGCCCTGCGCCTCGCGTTCTCGGCCGCGTCCTCGGCGACGGTCCGCGCCGCGGCCGCCGCGTCGGCGATGCTCCGCTGCTCCTCCGATGCCAAAAGCTTCGCCCTGCCCTCCCGGTCGCTCGAGAGAGCGAGCAGCTGGCGGACGCCCGCCAGCGCGCCCGCGAGATCGCGGCCCGTGCCGATGACATCCGCGTACAGGGCGAGCGCTTCCTCGGCCACGTGCGGGACGATCTCCCACACGTCGACGTTCCGCCCGTCCCGGCGCTCGACGCGCCGCGACGCCAGCTGGCCGAACGCGTCGCGGTAGTACCTGTAGGCGAGCACGGGCGCATCAGGCGCGGCCAGAAGCCGATGGCTGTGGTGCGCCGCGATGGCGCGATTGACGTTGATTCCCGCACCGGCGGCCGCCGCCAGCATGCCTCCGACCCTCTGGATGGCGCCCTCGCGCGACATTTCGAGCGGAACGTCGGTGGCGAGCGCGACGTACTCACCAGCGATGCGCCCGGCAGCCAGCTGCGCGACAGCCCCTGCCCGCTCGCCCCTCCTCCACTCGGTTGCGGCGCTATGCGCCAGCGCATCCGCGCGCCGCGTGGCCGATTTCAGGTCGACCGCGACCGGCTCGACCGCGACCGCGACCGCGTCGACCGCGACCGCGACCGCGTCGACCGCGACCGGCTCGACCGCGACCGCGACCGCTTCGACCGCGACCGCGACCGGCTCGACCGGCTCGACCGTGGCGACCGTGGCGACCGCTTCGACCGCGGCGACCTGCTCGACCTGCTTCATGCGATTCTTCATGCCTTGACTCCGAAATGGGCGACCTTGAACCGACCGGGCGCGTTGTGCGCCCGCGTCCCGACAGGGACCGGCTCCCGTTCGACAGACGGCCTCTCAGGCCGACCGGTCCGCCGCGTTGTTGAATCCCGCCGTCGGCGTCACAGATCCATGACGCTGACGATCCGGACTCCCTTCGGCATGGGGGGACACCACTGGGCCGGATCCCTGCCCTGGACGGTCTGGTAGTCACCGTCGTCCATCTCGTCGCAGAAGGACTCCGAGACCGCACCGGGTTCGTGGAGGTGGACGCCCGCGCCCCGCGGCCCAAGCCACAGGAGCCGCCCGCCGGTACAGAGCCGCGGGAAGGCTTCCCCGGACAAATAGACGAGAGTCTTGACCATGCCTTGACACTCCCCGAAATGGGCGACCTTGAACCGACCGGGCGCGTTGTGCGCCCGCGTCCCGACAGGGACCGGCTCCCGTTTGACAGACGGCCGCTAAGGCCGCGCCGGTCCGACCACCAGGGCCGGCTTCACAGAGCTTCCAGTTCCTCCATCGACATCGCGTCGAGAAGGATCCGCCCCTCTTGCCACCGGGCCGCGAGCTCGATCCCCTCGGCCGGGGTTAGCCCCGCGTACTCGTCGTCTCCGCCGCCCAGGACGATGAGCATGGCGTTGACCAGTTCCTGGCGCGTCAGCAATTGGGACGGGTTGAAGTTCATCGTCGTACTCCTGTTTCGTCTTTCTTCGAAGGGCCCCGGTCGGGAACGTCCCGACCGGGTTGGGGTGGCACTCGCTCACCATTGCAGCGACGTCGGCAACGCCGCGTAGCGCTGCTCGCACGTCCGCTCCATCGCCAGCGCATCGTGGATGCGCCCCGCCTTCCGGTGGCGCATGGCCGAGGCTTTGACCAGGCAGTAGCTGGCCAGGGCCGCCAAGGCGTCGCCCACGGCGTCCACCTCCGATTCGTCATTGCTGAGATCGTCCAGGTTGGGGATGGCGAACTCCCCGCCCTCAACCAGGGCGGCCAGCATCTCCGAGTCCACCGAGGCATTGGTCTTCATCGTCGTACTCCTGTTTCGTCTACGGCCCCGGTCGGGAACGTCCCGACCGGGTTGGGGTGGCATCACGGGCGAAGGAACACGATGGCGGCCCCGCAAAGGGCCATGATCGAGAGTGGATGCAGGAGGACACTTTCCACCTGCATCAGGATCCACTCAGCCATGGTCGTCTCCTCTGGGCGACCTTGAACCGGCCGGGACATTCCCGACCGGGTTGGGGTGGCATCACGGGCGCAAGAACACGACCGCCGCGATGCAGATCGCGAGGATGCTGACGGGATGCAGGATTACGCTGGCCACCGCGAGGAACAACTCCGCCGCCACGGGCATCTGGTTCTTCGTCATCGTCGTACTCCTCTGGGCGAACTCGTCTCGACCGGGCGCGTCGCGCGCCCGCGTCTACCTAGATCATCCCACATTTTCGGCCCCGCGTCAAGGAAATCTTTGTGCGTTCGCGAAGAAAATTCTGCTGCCCGGCCCCGGCCCCGGCCCCTCAAAATGCCCGCGGGCTTTTTGAGGCAGGTGCAGGGACGTCCAGTAGTGAATTTACGTATACTGGCCCCCCGTTCACCGGGGGTGCCCCTCGTTCGTCGCCCCGAACATAACAGCGCCGGTCCGTGGCCTCTGGGTGCGCTTGGATGCGTCTGGGTGGAGCGGTCGCGGGCTCTTGCGGTCGGTTGGGAGAGTTCAGCGCGGCGAATGGAGCGGGCCAGGAATCGGGGATGTAGCCACGGCGGCAGATTGCACAGGATTGCGCAGGACGAGCGCAGAGTTCGTCTTTGACCAACGGGTCAAGATGATGGACGATAGTGTCTAGGACGGCAAGGGAGACGGCTAGAAACGAAGACGGTTGCCAGGAAGCGGTTTGGAGCGTGTTCCAGTTCTCGAAAGGCTTGCCCGAAAGGCTTTCCATTCGGCACGCGCATTTGTGTGTGTTCCTGTTCCTGTTCCTGTTCCTGGTTCGCCAAAGGCTTTGGCAAAGGCTTTGGCAAAGGCTTCCCGAAAGGCTTCCCGAAAGGCTTTGGCAAAGGCTTCCCGAAAGGCTTTCGGGCAGGTCGCAAGTGCTTGCGCCGCTTCGGCTTTCGGCGGGCACGCTGGGATGGAGTCCCAATGGTTCCACCAGCGTTTGACGACATTCGGGCTGGCCGTGGGGTTGTGTTTTAGGGGGTTCGGGATCCACAAAACACGAGCGTTTCAAGTGGCGTTCAGGAGCCCTTCCCGCAAGGCTTCCCGCAAGGGTTCCGGAAAGGCTTCCCGAAAGGCTTCCCGAAAGGCTTTGGCAAAGGCTTCCCGAAAGGCTTTCGGAAAGCATCGCAGGAACTCCTCGTTCCCGAACGTCTTCTTGTTACAGCTTCCCATCCTATCCCTACCCTTTCCTTCCCTTCGGAAGTCTGCTTCTCACTTTCCGCCTTGAAATTGCGCAGTGGGCTTCTCACTTTCCCGCCGCCGGAATCGCTATTGTTTCAACAATCCTTTTGCGTTGCCGTACTTTTTCTGGTACAATGGTATTCGTGTTGATGAGTGTTTCCTGGCGGGAGAAGAAAGATGCTGACCACGAAGACCACGCCGACGCGATCCATTCGGATCAGCGTGAGCATCTGCCCGACGAACCTGGAGGTCGGTAGCGACGTCATGAACGGCGATCGCTACTGCGAGGCCATCCGGGAGGCCATCGAGGACCGCTGGCCGGGGGCGGCGGCACAGGTGCAGGTAGGGTATAGCCAGGGCGACGAGTGGTTCCGCAGGGATGGCATCGAATCCGCGGACGTCCGCGCCGTCGTGGAGGCGATCGACGTCTCACGAGAGGAACTGTACTCTCGCTGAACCGCCCCCATCACCCGGCCGGGAATGTCCCGGCCGGGAACCTGAAGACACAAACCGGGAGAAGAAAGATGAAGACCACGAAGACCACCCGCATCACCGCGCCGGCTGGCATGTCTGGCCTCTGGGTCGCGCCGTGGGGCGAGACCTACGCGGTCGCGGCCGATTGGTCGGCCGCAACCGCGCCCGTCATGTTCTACGGCAAGAGCGGCTGGGGCCACGACGTTCTGGGTCGGCAGGTCGCCGACTTCCGCCACTACCCCGACGCTGCCCTGGCGGCGGCGCTCTGGGACGCGCTGGGCGACGAGGGCGACGAGGGCGACGACTGTGTCGTGGCGGCCGCCGTGGCCGCCGCCCACGACCTCGTGAGCGTCGAGCTCGACGCGATGGCGACCATGCTGGAGCAGTACGGCGAGGTATTCGCCGGTCACGGGACCTGGCGCACCCTCGCGATAGCGCAGGAGTGGCTCGACGCCGACTTCGACGCCGACGAGGCGGGGGACTGGTGCGCCATCGGGTGCTGGGAGCCCGAGGCGGCGGAGGAGTGGCGGGATGCCGGCAAGACGCCGGACCAGATCGCGGCCGCCGCCGAGGAGATGGCCGCCGATGGAGACATGATCTACGACGTCTGCAACGGTGACCGGTCCGCCCGCGTCCTCATGGACGCGACGGAGTGAGCAGCCGCCCCCATCACCCGGCCGGGAAACCTGACCACCGGGAGAAGAAGATGACCAAGACGACCACGCCGACGCTAGCAGCCCGACTGGAGGCCCTCAACGCGTTCAAGGTCGCCATCATCGCGTGGGCGAGGGGCTTCTCCTCGGCCGAAGCGGCCTGGGAGGCGTGCAGCGATCCGCATTGGATGCTGTGGGGGCTTTCGCTGTGGGGGCTTGCGGCGACGGGCCGGTCTGACGATCGCACGCTGCGGCTGTTCGCGTGCTGGTGTGTCCGACACACGCCGCTTGCGGACGGACGCACGACGTGGGATGTGCTGACGGACCCGCGTAGCCGCACGGCCGTGGAGGTCGCGGAGAGGTTCGCGGTCGGCGATGCGACTGCGGAGGAACTGCGCGTTGCCAAGGACGCAGCCTGGGACGCAGTCAGGGTCGCAGTCCGGCCCGCAGCCAGGGAAGCAGCCGGGGCCGCAGCCAGGGCCGTAACCGTAGCCGGGGCGGCCGTAGCCGCAGCCGAGGCCGCAGGCAGCTACACAGCCGGGGCCGCAGCCTGGGATGCAGCCGGGGCCGCAGCCAGGGAAGCAGCCGGGGCCGCAGCCGGGGCCGCAGGCAGCGACACAGCCAGGGCCGAAGCCTGGGATGCAGCCTGGGCCACAGCCAGGGCCGCGCAGGCGAATGCGCTGCGGCGGCTCGTCGGCGCGAATCCGTTTCTCGGCGAGTGACGCTGCGGAGTGAGCAGCCCCCCCCACCCGGCCGGGAATGTCCCGGCCGGGAGCACCCGGCTTTCGCCCTGGAGGATGAAGTGATGATCGTCAAAGGCCGTGGCAAGTTCGTGGCGCAGCTCGAAGGCTGCGTGATCCGGGTGGATGCGTCGCCGGAGTGCCGGGTGCATGGCGCGGACTTCTGGCTGGAGGTGCAGTTGACGCGGGAGGAGCTGGTCAAGCTCCTCGCCGCGCTGGACGGCGACGAGGACGAGTGAAGGTGGCGTTGGCTTTCGCTTTCGCCCTCAATAACGGAGGATCGTGATGAAGGACTCGGATCTGCTGGCCGCGCAGCGCCGTCTGCGCGACGAGGTGAGCAGGAGCCTGGTGCAGGACGGGGAGTTCGCCATCCCCGACCTGGACGAAATCGGCACTGTCGAAGAGGACGTGGACGCCATGGCGCAGGTCTTCGGGCTCCTGGCCAGCTACTGCCTGGGCAAAGGCGCGGCAATGCGCCACCGCAATGCGGGCCGCTTCCACGAGGCGCTGGCGGCCGAGCGGACGTGCGAGTCCGTCTACGCCGCCTTGCCCCCGGTGCTGAAATGGTGAGTTCCGGGGGAGAGGAGTTGACCATCGATGAGGTCAAGGCCGCCGTCATCGCGGTGCTCGGCAAGGTCTCGCTCCGTAGGTCTCCCTCGGCGGACGGCACCTATTGGTGGTGGCGACTCGTCGACGACGGCGACGATTCCTACGGCCTGAATACGTCGTGGCAGGCCAGCCAGGAAGAGGTCTGGCGCTGCGCGCTCCAGCGCATCGCGGCCCGCATCGGAGGGCTCGGCCCATGACTCCCGAAGAAGCGTCCCCCGGTGCTGAAATGGTGAGTTCCGGGGGAGAGGAGTTGACCATCGATGAGGTCAAGGCCGCCGTCATCGCGGTGCTCGGCAAGGTCTGGATCCGTGGGGATCCCTCGGCGGACGGCACCTATTGGTGGTGGCGACTCGTCGACGACGACGATCCCTACGGCCTGAATACGTCGTGGCGTGGCAGCGAGGAAGAGGTCTGGCGCGGCGCGCTCCAGCGCATCGCGGCCCGCATCGGAGGGCTCGGCCCATGACTCCCGAAGAAGCGGAAGCGTTTGTCAAGGCGATCCATCCCGAGGTCCACGTGTGGTTTTCACCGGGATGGGACCAGTGGATCGTCTACGGCCTCGGCGTACACGACGGGCGGCGCGACCTGCCGCTCGGGTACAGGACGCTGACAGAAGCCTGGCTCCAAACGGCGGAACTCGTCGCTTGTCGCGTCGCGGGATCAACAAAGGGGGGGGAAACGTGAAGACGAAAGACCTGTGGAACGTCGTGGCCGCCCTCGGCAGCCACGTCCGGCCGGAGCTTCGGCAGTGGGCCGCGCTCCGAATGATCGTGGACCTGCCCGGCAGCACGGTGGGCCAGGTGGCGCTGGGTGCGGGGGGCCTCAGCCCCACCAAGATGACCAGCGTGGTCAACGCGCTGTCGGCGCGCGGCCTGGTCCGTGTGGCGATCTGCCCCACCGACCGGAGGAACATGCTGCTGTACGCCACGCCTGGCGGCGAGCGTTCGCTGGCGGCCGAAGAGGACCGCCTGCTCGCCGCCGCCAGCGCGGGAGGGTCGTGACATGGACGAATTGTCCATCGCGGAGGCCCGCGCGGCGGTCCGCGCGGTCTACCCGAACGCCGTGGCCCTGCCAGCCTGGGCGCGCCTCCGACGCGGACCGCCGGACTGGTACATCGCCAAAAGCTTTGACCAATACGCCACCATCGTCGTGGCCTGGCACGCCACCGAAGAACAGGCGTGGAACGCCGCCGCGCAGCTACTGGCCCAGAAAATCGCAGGAGGATCCCCATGACCCTGGAAGAGGCCAAAGCGTTCGTCAAGGCGGTCTATCCCGAATCGGTCGTGGAGCCAACAACGCGCTTCGCCGGCTGGTGGCGCACCTGGTCCGAGAAGGCCGGCCCCGGCCGCAGTCTGATCGGGCACGGCTCGAACGTGGACGCAGCGTGGGGCGATGCCGCGAAACGGATGGCCATGCGTGTAGCTGGAGGGTGCCCCGACATCTAGCTGGAGGGTGCCCCGAATGACACGCGACTGCGAACCGCTCACGCCGACGGAGGCCCAGAACATCACAGGAGGATCCCCATGACCCTGGAAGAGGCCGAAGCGTTCGTCAAGGCGGTCTATCCCGAATCGGTCGTGGAGCCAGCAGAGCTCTCGACCGACTGGTGGCGCATCTGGGCCGAGAAGGCCGGCCCCGTCCCCAGGCTGCTTGGGCACGGCGCGACCGTGGCCAAAGCGTGGGTCCATGCCGCGGAACGGATGGCCATGCGTGTAGCTGGAGGGTGCCCCGAATGACACGCGACTGCGAACCGCTCACGCCGACGGAGGCAAAAGCCTTCGTCCTCGCCATCCACCCGGAAACCATCGCCAGGTACAGCGCGAGCGGGATGTGGCACGTCGGGCGCCCTCTCAGATACCACGTGACAGGCGATCAGATCGCCACGTGGTGCCCGACGGAGGACGGCGCGTGGCAGCACGCCGCCCGCTTACTCGCCGCTCGGGTCGCAGGCATTCCGTGCAGCCTCACAGGAATGCTGACCCCATGAAGCATCCTGGCGTCCATTTCGTGACAAATCTTGTTGCGTGGCGTTGTATCTTATGGTATAATAGTATTTGTGGTTGAGGGAGTCGCCGAGAACGAACAAGGAGTCTGCGCCGATGATACTGCTGCCAAAGTCCATCGCCCCCATCTGCCGCTGCGTCACCCGCAACAGATACACCGCGAAGTGCGTTCGCCTCATCCAAGGGGTGGACCACGGCTTCCGGGCCGAGGCCACCGACGGTCGCAAAGCCATCGTCGTCCAGGGCTGCGCCCCCGAAGACTCGGACATCATCGAGAAGTCGCTCGCCTGCGTCGACTTCCACAACGCCTTCGGGGCCATGCCCTACGGCAAGGTGGAGGGATTGGTGCCGGTCGGGCCGCTCGCCGACGCCTTCAAGCGGTGCAAGAAGGACCACTACGTCGGCGTCCACCTGGACGAGGAGGCCGCCGTCATCGTCTCGGCCGGGACGATGGCCCGCGTGCCCTACGAGACGGGGCGCTTCCCGGACATCAACGGGGTCGTGCCGAGGGGTGCCCCGGCCCGCGTCGTCAACGTTAACTGCGAGATGCTGGCCGAGGTGCTCGACGCCGCGAACAGCATCCTGGGAGGCGACCCCGCCAAGGTCTGCTTCTACGACCGCGTCGATGGCCCGTTCACCGTGACCGGCCGCACCGACGGCATGTTCTTCGACGCCATCGTCCTGCCCTTGCCGTCCTGATCACCACGAACCCGAACAGGAGGAGTCAGTCATGGGACCGTATGAAGCCTCGGAAGCCCTGGCCTACGCCGTCAGCCGCAAGCAGCCGACCTGGCTGCACGGAAAGCCGGGCATCGGCAAGACCGACATAGTCAATCAGGTCTGCGAGAAGCTGGGGTTGAGGATGTGGCGGTTCCCCCCGACCGTCACCCTGGACCCGGTCGACGTCCGGGGGCTGCCCACCGTCGAGAACGGCCAGACCGTCTGGGCTCGCCCCGACCTCTGGCCCTCCGACCCGGACTGGAGCGGCGTCGTCTTCCTCGACGAACTGCCGCAGGGCAGTGTGGCAGTCCAGTCGTCGTTGATGCAGGCGGTGCAGTGCCGCCGCATCGGCGACATGAAGATCCCCGACGGGGCGATCTTCGTGGCCGCCGGCAACCGGCAGGAGGATCGGGCGGGAGCGAACCGCGTCATCACCCCGCTCGCCAATCGGTTCCTCCACCTCGACGTGGACGTGGACCCGCAGCAGTGGCAGCTCTGGGCCGTGCAGAACGGCGTCCACAGCGACGTCCGGGGATACCTGTCCTACCGTCCGGGCAACCTCGACACCTTCGACCCCAAGACGGACGCACGGGCGTTCGCCACGCCCCGGTCGTGGGTGGCGGCGTCCCGGCTGGTGGAAGGGGAGGGGGTGCCCGAGCACCTGCTGTACAGCCTGGTCGCGGGGCTGGTCGGGGAAGGGCCGTCGGCGGAGTTTCTGGCCTTCCGGCAGATCCGCAAGGAGCTGCCCGACCGGGCGGAGATTTGGAAGAACCCCCGCAAGGCGGCGGTGCCGACGAAGGATCCGCAGATCCTGTACGCGCTGGTCACGGCGCTGGCGGACGACAGCCGAACGGTCGAGGATCTGGAACCGCTGGCCATCTACGGCCTGCGCCTGCCGGGCGACTTCAGCGGCGTCCTCATGCGGGACGTCTACTGGCTGAACGTCCGCGTCGTCCAGACCGAGCGCCGCGTGCATCCGAAGTGCATGCGCGGCAAGATGGTCGAACTGTGCGCCAAGCACCGTGACGTGCTGGGCATGTGACCGGGTCGTGAAGGCGTGTGGCCCCGAGCGCCAATTCCGATCGGGGCCAACCGAATCGCCAACCTCCAACCCAGGACTGACCATGACCCTGCTTCGCGTCGATGGTGTGGTGGCCTACTGGTCCCTCACCGAGTTTACCCGCCTCGACAAGCTCCGCGACGGCCTCGATGCCGCGGGCTTCCGCAAGTACGCCCCCGATCCGCGCAGTGCCCAGGTCTGCCTCAAGGACGCCTTGGGGGACGTGTTCCCCCGGATGCTGGTGCAGCCCCTCGCGGGGCGCGACGCCTGGGAGGTGCGGGAGATCGTCCGTGGCGAAGAGGAGAACCAGTACCTCCTGCGCCACCGGGTCGCGCTGCGGGACGGGGCCACGCCATCCCCGAAGATCGCGCTCGCCCCGTTCGACGCCGAGGTGGGCAGCCAGGTCGCGTCCCGCTTCAACGACTTCCGGGGCCTGGTCCGGTGCGCCCAGGTCACGGCCGCGATGACCGCCATCCTGCGGGAACTGCGCGGCACGTCGCTGCGGCCCCGCGGCTCGATCTACTGGATGCCGGAGAAGTCGATGGGCGAGTGGCAGCAGGTGATCGATGCCGTGCAGAAGGCGGGTGTCGGCGGCGAGAACCGCTGCTACCTGATCCGGCACGCGATGGACGCCGATGCCGTCCGGGCCGTGCGGGACGCCATTGTCGCCGAGGTCACGACCGAGTCCGCCCGGCTGAAGGCCGACGTGGAGTCGGGAGAGTTGGGCGAGCGGGCGCTGCGCACCCGTGAGGCGGAAGCCCGCGACCTGCGGGATCGCGTCGTGCTGTACGAGGAACTGTTGCAGACCGGGCTCGGCGTGCTCCACCAGAAGCTCGACGAGACGGAGGCGTCCGTGTCGATGGCGAGCCTTCAGATCACGGTGCTGGGAGGTGCCGCATGAAGACGCTCGACGACCTGACGCTGGAGGAGTGCATCAACCAGTTCGTCACCATCACGCTCTGCGACGGAACGCAGGTGCAGATCACAGTCAACCCGGTGAAGCAGCAGCAGCCAGAAGTCGGCGACCTGCTGCAAGCGCAATTCTGGCTCCGTCTGCCGACCGACAGCCCGTCGCCCTATCTCGCGGCTCACCTCACGTTCGCCGGCCGCCTGAGAGTCTTCGGAGAGGAACTTCAATGCGGCTGGGGGTTCCCATCCGTGGGGCATCGCAAGAACTACACGACAGGCTCCGGGTCGACATGGATGGCCGCGATGGAGGGTGTGTTCGCCGAGGGAGTCGACCAGGTGCGCCTGCTCGACGACGCCCTCCGCGCCCGCAGGGAAGCATGGAACTCCGAGGGGCTGGAGTACCTGCTTCAGAATCAGCTCATCGAAGAGGCCACCGCGCAAAAGGGTTGACCGGAGCGGCACGATTGTGCTACAATAGGTATCCCAATACAAGGAGACTGGCATGTCCAAGACGAAGCAGGCCCCGGCGGATCAGGACCGCATGAAGACGCTCGACGACCTGACGCTGGAGGAGTGCATCAACCAGTTCGTCACCATCACGCTCTGCGACGGAACGCAGGTGCAGATCACAGTCATCCCGGTGAAGCAGCAGCATCTAGAAGTCGGCGACCTGCTGCTGGCGCAATTCTGGCTCCGTCTGCCGACCGACATCCAGTCGCCCTATGTCGCGGCTCACCTCACGTTCTCCGGCCGCCTGAGAGTCTGCGGAGATGAACTTCGTTGCGGCTGGGGCGTCCCAGACGTGGGGCATCGCAAGAACTACAGGACAGGCTCCGCGTCGACATGGATGGCCGCGATGGAGGGTGTGTTCGCCGAGGGAGTCGACCAGGTGCGCCTGCTCGACGACGCCCTCCGCGCCCGCAGGGAAGCATGGAACTCCGAGGGGCTGGAGTACCTGCTTCAGAATCAGCTCATCGAAGAGGCCACCGCGCAAAAGGGTTGACCGGAGCGGCACGATTGTGCTACAATAGGTATCCCAATACAAGGAGACTGGCATGTCCAAGACGAAGCAGGCCCCGGCGGATCAGGACCGCGTCGCCGCCGAAGACAAGGCCGTGGGCCGGATGCGCAAGGCACGCACCCGGATGATCTTCGACCGTCGCCAGGACGGACCCTTCTGGGCCACGCTGGCGATGCGCCTGGACCTGGCCGCGAACTGGCGGGTTCTCACCGCTGGCACGGACGGCAAGAGCCTTCTCGTGAACCCCCCGTTCGTGGAGAGCCTGACCGACGATCAGCTTCTCGGGCTGCTCGTCCACGAGGTCGGACACTGTGCGTTCATCCACCACTTGCGGCTCAACGGCCGCGACCCCAATCGGTGGAACATCGCCGCCGACTTGCAGCTCAACCCCCTGCTCCGGGCGGCGGGATACGTCCTGCCTCCTGACGGGCTCTATGCGGGCGAGGGTCCGTTCACGCAAATCCCGGTCGGTCTCAGCACGGAGGAGACGTACCTGCTCCTGCCGGTCGAAGAGGAGGAAGGCGACGGGGACGGTGAGGGCGAAGGCGAAGGCGAGTCGGGCGGCGACGGTGAAGGCGACGGGGACGGTGAGGGCAAGGGAGCGGTCGACCCCGGCAAGTGCGGCGGCGTCATCCAGCCGAAGGGGATGTCGGCCGCGGAGGCGTCGCGCCAGTCGCAGAACTGGAAGGCGGCCGTGGCGCAGGCCCGGCAGATCGCAAAGATGCGCGGCGCGATCAGCAAGGGCCTGGACCGTCTGATCGACGGCCTGCTCCAGCCCTCGATCCCCTGGCAGCAGGAACTGGCGGAGTTCGTGACGAAGATGAGCAAGTCCGACTACCGATGGTCCCCTCCCTCGCGGCGCTTCGCGTGGCGTCGCCTGTACCTGCCCAGCATCGGGGGCGACGCGCTGGGGGAGATCGTGGTGGCGGTGGACGAGTCGGGGAGCATCGGCCAGCAGATCTTCAACGCCTTCGCGGCGGAGTTGAGCGGCATCTGCTTCGCATACGCCGACGTCTCCCTGACGATCCTGCACCACGACAGCGCCGTCTGCGGAGTGCAGAGGTGGACGCCCTCCGACGGCCCGCTGGTGCTGAAGCCGTGCGGCGGAGGCGGCACGGATCACCGGCCCGTCTTCGACTGGATCGAGAACGAGGGTATGGACCCGGCCTGCCTGATCTGCCTGACGGACATGTACTCCACCTTCCCGGCTCACGCCCCGGACTACCCGGTGCTGTGGGCGTCGACGACCGAGGCGAAGGGGCCGTGGGGGCGGACAATCCGCGTGTCCGTCTAGAAAGATGTTGCGTCACGATGTAGGTGGCGCTATAATATAGGGGGTGAAAGGCGAAGAGTACGCTGGTCTGAAGGAGGCGTTCGTCCTGGCTGCCGAGGGGGCGGTCCTGGGCGACATCAACCGGGAGGGAGGAGGATGAAAGCGATCACCGAACGCGAGCGGGACCGGCGCAGCCGGTTCACGACGGTCTACCCGGGGGACATGGCGCCCGCCATGCTCGGCCATTCGCCGACGACGTACAACCTGGCGCTCGGCTGCTGGACGCACCTGCTGGCCGAGGCCACCACGGAGAACGAGCGGCACTTCACGGCAGGCGAGTGGGAGGTGCTGCACGACCTTGCCGGGAAGTTCAAGTGGGATCCCGACGTGGCCGATCCCGGCGAGCAGATCGCCTCCGTCCTTCGCCGTCCAGCTTGGCTCAGCCCGGACCCGCATCGTCGGGACAAGTTGGCGGAGAAGGTGCAGGAGCTGGATTACGTCCGGGCCTGGGCGATGCTCTGGGCCTGCTTCCACGCCGAGAGGCAGGAGAAGGCGACGGGCGTGCGCCCGGAGTCGTGGTGGCTGCTGAAGTCTCGACTGCGATGATGGCCACGAGCCGAAGGAGATGCGACATGGACGGACTGCTTTGGCCCCTCGCGTTGTGCGTGGGGCTGTGGATCATTCTCAACGAAGTAGTGAGTCGGCCCTGACGATCAGCACGAAAGGTAAGCCGTGAGTGCCTTGGGGAATGCCAGTCCTTGACGGTGCATTACGCAGGCGATGCTCCCCGAACCACGGAGCCTGCATTTCAAAACACAAAGCCGCGTGCGGGTTCTGGGTGTCCCCACACGCGGCCGAACAGGAGTGAGGTGTCAGTATGGAGACGCAGACCCACGAAGTCAAGCGGGCGGAGTTCCTGGCACGTCGGCGCAAGGGCGTCTTCGCCACCGACGTCGCCCCCATCTGCCGGCTCAGCCGCTTCGGCTACGGGCCGCTGGACGTGGCCGTCGACAAGCTGTTGGCCCGCGAGCGGCCGGAGAACGAGTCGCAGCGCCTCGGGCGATGGCTGGAACCCATCGTCGGCAGGCTGTACGAAGAACGGACCGGAACGAAGCTCGAAGAAGCGCCGCCCGCCTTCGGCTCGCCGCTTCCCTGGATGGGGGCGCATGCCGACTGGATCGGCGGCACCCGGAAGCTGGTCGAGGGCAAGACCACCGGCGACAGCCGCGGCTGGGGCGACCCCGAGTTCGAGCAGGTGCCGCAGGACATCTTCCTGCAAGTCCAATGGCAGATGGCCTGCTACGGCGCGGACGAAGCGGACGTGGCGGTACTGTTCAACCTGTCCGAGTTTGTGATCTACCCGATCCGTCGCGACCGTGCCGTGATCGACCGGGCCATTGACATCTGCGGCCGGTTCTGGGACATCGTGGGAAAAGGAAACTATCCCGAACTGGACTGGACGGACCCGCGCACGCCCGAGCTTGTGCCGCTGCTTCATCGTCCCGACAAGGCCAGGCACGTTCAACTGGCCGAGGAAGACCTGGCTCTCGTGAAAGAGTACCAAGAGCTGGGCCGCGCCATCGCGACGATGGAGACGCTGCGGAAAGAGCAGAAGGCCCGGATCATGGACCGCATGGGCGACGCAGGCGTTGGGCTGCTGCCCGACGGCCGGCGCGTGGCAAACACAGTCGTCACGGTCAAGACGCACACGGTCGAGACGCACACGTCGCGGCGTCTCTTCGTGAGCGGAGGGGGCCGATGATGAAGAAGCACGACCTGACGCTTCGTCAAGTGCGTCGGCTGGTTCGGGCCGTGCATCCCAAGGCGCACATAGTCAAGGAGCGAGTCGGGCTCCACTACGTCCACAGCGCCGACATGTACGTCGTGCGCGCGTGCTACACCGGGGCATTGCGCCATCTCTCCTCGTCGCAACCCACCGAAGCGCGGGCGTGGCGAGAAGCCGCGCAACGAATAACTGACCGGATCGTCAGCCTCTAACAGGAGCGAACATGAGCGGAGGGGGCCGATGATGAAGAAGCACGACATGACGCTTCGTCAAGTGCGTCGGCTGGTTCGGGCCGTGCATCCCAAGGCGTACATAGACAAGTTGCGAGCCCGGCTCGACCCCGGCCACAGCACCGACACGTACGTCGTGCGCGCGTGCTACACCGGGGCAGCGAGCAACCTCTCCTCGTGGCACCCCACCGACCTCTCCTCGTGGCACCCCACCGAAGCGCGGGCGTGGCGAGAAGCCGCGCAACGAATAACTGACCGGATCGTCAGCCTCTAACAGGAGCGAACATGACTGCGCCAACCAAGACCGTCGTGACCGTGAAGTCGGACAGCCTGTCCACGGCAATCGTGTCCGTGCAGGCCGCCGCCGACCGCTACAACCTCTCGACGCTGGCGGCCCTCCAGGGCGTCGAGCGCGCGATGATGCTGGCGGACGGCATCGCCGAGCTGCGTGCCCTGGTGGCCCCGCTGATGCCCAAGATCCTGCGGCTGATGAACACCCCTCTGGGGTTCGACACCGACCGCAACCCGAAGAAGGGCGACCCCGTCGAGCCCTACTCGGCGGAGGTGGTGACGGACTGCGTGGTCGAGGCCCTGCTGCGCGGGCTTCAGATCGCCGGGAACGAGTTCAACATCATCGCCGGGAAGTGCTACACGACCCAGAGCGGCTACAAGCGCATCACTCGCGACCTTCCCGGCATCACCGACCTCGACTACGCCATCTCCCCGTCCTTCCTGCTTGGGGGCCACACCTGCTGCCGCGTCCGGGCCGAGTGGAAGTACGGCGGCAAGAAGATGTTCCTGCGGGACACCAAGGGAGAGGGCGGCCGCGTCTACGCGATCCGCGTCAACAAGGGCATGGGCGTCGACGCCATCATGGGCAAGGCCGAACGCCGGATGTTCAAGAGCATCTTTGAACTCTGCACCGGCACGGAGTTCAGCGAGCCGATGAGCGACGAAGCGCCCCTCGGCGACCTTCCGGCCGGCATCGCCGGCCCGAAGACGACGGGGCAGAAGCTGCTGGAGCAGATGGCCGCGGAGCCGGCGAAGGACGTGACGGCCGCCGCCCAGGTCGCGGCACCGCCGCGCGGCAAGACGTGGCAGAGCGTGATCGCGGAGCGCCGGCACGTCGTCGACGACGAAGAGTTCCTGGTCATGGTCGAGAGCTACGGCAAGTTCGACGTCGACCAGCTCGACGAGTCGGAGAAGGCGGCACTGGCCGCGCGACTGGAGGCGATCGCCAGCACGAACACCTAACCGATGGAGCGACGATCCTATGGCCAGGAAAGCGCTGGGCGTGAAGAGCCGGAGGCGCATCCAGAACAGGGCCTTTCGCCTCCGCCTGTGGAAGAGGCATCCGTTCTGCGTCTACTGCCGATGCCACCTGCCGGACTTTCTTCAGACGTCTCTGGACCACGCGATGCCCAAGTCGCGTGGCGGGTCGAACAGGTGGTCGAACCTCGTGCTGGCCTGCATGACGTGCAACAGCACGAAGTCCGACATGACCGCCGAGGAGTTCATGGGATGGATGGAGAGTCATCAGACCGGATGACGCAGGAGCATGACCCCATGACCCTCTTCGACCATCTGCCCAGGACGATCCAGCAGCGGTTCGAGGACTGGCTGGCGGCGCACCCTGGCGTCATGGAGGAATTCGTGCGGATCGCCCGAACGCTGAAGTCCAGGGACGGACACGACCGCTATAGCTCCGACGGCATCCTGCACATCCTCCGCTGGGAGGGCTTGGTGCAGCGTGCCGACGGAGAGAAGTTCCGGTGCAACAACGTGTTCTCGTCGCGGCTGGCGCGGCTTGCGATGCAGCAGCATCCCGACCTGGCGGGGTTCTTCGAGACGCGCAGTCTGAAGTCGGAGTGATAGTGAACGCCCGAACTCTTGACGGCCTCCGGGCGGTCGGTTAGATTGTCCTGGCCCGATTAGTACCGGGCCTGGAGGAAGGCGCGACATGATCGACAACTCCTGAAGCCTGCCCCCGTTCGGGCAGTTCGTGGTTGCCTGCGTCACTTCCGCGCTTTCCTCCGCAGCAGCCGTACTAAACGACTGTCCCGATCGGGGGCTGGAGTTGTCCCGCCCCGCCAAGGGCCGAACGCGACACGGAGGGCGAGCGTGGCGATATTCCGAAACATCGCCGTAAGGACTTACGGCGACGAGAAGTTCCTGCGATTGTCGCGCCCGCAGCCATGCGGCCAGTACCTCTGGCTGTACCTGCTGACCGGCCCGCACACGACCAGCATTCCGGGGCTGTCCCATGTGGGCGAGATGGCGATGGCGGAGGCGCTGGGGTGGCCGCTGGAAGGCTTTCGGGAAGCCTTTAAGGAAGCCTTTCGGGAAGGGCTCGTGAAGGCCGATTGGAAGGCTCGTGTTTTGTGGATCCCGAACGCCATAAAACACAACCCTCCGGGCAGCCCGAATGTGGTCAAAAGCTGGTGGCACCATTGGGACTGCATCCCAGAGTGCCCGCTGAAAGTCGAAGCGGGGCACGCACTTGCGACCTTCCTGGAATTCATGGGGCCTTCCTGGAAGGCTTTCGGGAAGCCTTTCGGGAAGGCTTTGGCAAAGGCTTTGGCGAACCAGGAACAGGAACAGGAACAGGAACAGGATACACACACAGAGGCGCGTGCCGAAGGAAAGCCTTTCGGGAAGCCTTCGGGGAAGCCTTCCGAGAACGGGAGTCTGCTCGGCTTCGAAAAATTCTGGAGCGCCTACCCGGCGAAGCGGGCGCAGACGGTCGCGGCGGAAGCGTGGAAAGCGATTGATCCCGACGCCGCGCTGGTGCAAACTATCCTCGCGGCGGTCGAACGGCAGAAGCGGAGCAAGCAGTGGTCCGAGCGCGGGGCGATACCGAACCCGGCGAAGTGGCTCGCCGAACGCCGCTGGGAGGATTCGGAAGATCAGGTCGGCGACAGCAGCGACGAGCGCCGACGCAAAGCCGCCGAGCTTGCGGAGCGGTCGCGGAGGGAACGAGAGACCGCAGGCAGCGCCGAGGATTGGGATCGGGCGCGACGAGCCCGTAAGGACACCGAACAGGAGTGACCAAGTGGCAATCAAGATCGAGGCCGGCGCGAACGTGCGCCGGTCGGACGTGTTCCACGTCGACCCCGCCGAGGTCGTGATCCGCGACGAGCTGCGCGGACGGCGCATGGCCCCGGGCGAAGACGCGATCGTCGCGATGGCGTCGAGCCTGATGGAACAGGGACAGTTGCAGCCGTGCCTTGCGCGGCGAATCCAAGGCAACCGCATCCAGCTCGTCGCCGGATTCACGCGGGCCGCGGCGGCGAGACTGCTCCGCGACGGCTTCGTGGACGAAGTCGGCAGCGAGCGGCGCGACGAGGAGTTCATGCTGCAAGTCCGCGTCGCCGACATGAACGACGAAGACGCCTTCACGCGGAACGTCGTCGAGAACTGCCGACGGAACGAGACGTCCGCGATCGACGACGCGCACAATCAGGAACGGCTTCGCAGCTACGGCCGCAGCGAATCCGAGATTGCCAGGCTCTACCAATGCACGCCGAGCAAGGTCTGCACGCTGCGGAAGCTGCTGGCGCTGGATCGCGACGTGCAGACGCTGGTGCATCAGGGCACGATGTCCGTGGTCGCGGCGCTCGACATCCTCGAATTGCCAGACGCAGCTCGCGAGAAGGCGATCCGGCAGGCCACGATGGAGAACGGCAAGGTGGACGGCACCACGATCCGACGCCAGGTCCGGGACCACCACCTCGCGGACGCCGCCGATCCCGGCGAGGCGACGGCCGTGGACGGCGGCGGTTCCGACGACGGCCCCGCGCCGCGACGCGCCGCGAAGCCGCGAAGCCTGAAGGAGATCAAGGCGTTCTTCTCCGACCGGGAATGGAAGAACGAGAAGGTCGCGAAGCTGGCCAAGGCGATTAAGAAGTTCGTCGAAGGCAAGTCTACCGAGAAGTACCTAGCGGGAGTTCTCGAAGACCTGGGCGTCAAGTGACGTCGTCCGCCAAGCCGGAGGACTACCAGTGAGCGACACGCTGACGCACCTGGCCGGGCTGCCCGTCTGCGTCCGAGGCAGACTGGTTCAGCGATGCGCGATCTGCGGCGCACGGATGGTTGACAGCGACGGCAGGTACATTCTGAGAACCAAGGACGGCTCGCCCGGACCGCCCCACTGGCCGCTGGGCGCGATGGTGCAAGTGCGGGCGGGATCGCAGACGGAGTACGTCGTGCTGCCGGACAGCGGGAAGCTTCCGGAAGACAACTGCCTGGAATTCGCGTGACCAGAAAGGAACCGATGGACCGTCTCCCACCCCACGACCGAAGCGCCGAGCGATCCGTCCTCGGAAGCTGCCTGCGGAACAACCACGTCATCGACGACGTGATCGGGGCTCTCCGCGCGGAAGACTTCTACCTCGACGCGCACCAGAAGGCGTTCGTCGCCATCGTGACGCTGTGGAACAAGGCCAAGCCGGTCGACCTCGTGACCCTGGCCGACCACCTGCACATCGAAGGGCAATTGGCGGACGTCGGCGGGCACGCCTACGTCGCCGAACTGTGGGACGCGGCTCCGACCTCGGCGAACGCGACGTACTACGCCGAGATCGTCCGCGACCACGGGCTGACGCGAGGGCTGATCCATGCCGGAACCGAGATACTGCGGGACGCCTACGACCGCGTGAGCCCGGCGAAGGACATGGTGGCCGAAGCGGAGAAGAAGATACTTGCCATCGCAGAAGGAGGCATCGCGGCAGAGACGTTCACCATCGAGCAGTGCATCAGCGAGGCATACGACCGGCTGGACGCCAGGAGCAAGACGCCGCACGCGATGAGCGGAATCGCGACGGGCTTCACGGACCTGGACGAGCTGACGGCGGGCTTGCAGAACAGCGAACTGGTTCTCGTCGCGGCACGTCCCTCGGTCGGCAAGACCGCCTTCGCCATGAACCTCGTGCTGAACGCGGTTCGTCGCGAGCACGCGGTGTACTTCGTCAGCCTGGAGCAGTCGCGATTGGAAATCGCCGAGAGGCTGATGTGCTGCGATGCCCGCGTGGACAGCCACCGTCTGCGGCGCAACACGCTCTCGGCAGACGACATGGAAGAGCTGGTCAAGGCCGGCGGCAGACTGAAGAAGACGAAGCTGTTCATCGACGACACCCCGTCGCAGCAGATCCTTCGCATCGCGTCGACGGCGCGGCGGCTGAAGCGGAAGAACGGGATCGCGGCGGTGTTCATCGACTACCTGCAACTGATCGACCCCGACGACCGGAAGGCTCCGAGGCAGGAGCAGGTCGCCGCGAACAGCCGACGCCTGAAGGCGCTGGCCCGAGAACTGCGCATCCCCGTCGTGGCGATGGCGCAAGTGAACCGAGGCTCGGAAGAGCGCGTCGACCATCGGCCGCGTCTCAGCGACTTGCGAGAGTCCGGCGCGCTCGAGCAGGACGCCGACGTGGTCATCATGCTGCACCGCCCCGAGCGATACGAGCCGGGGACGCAGGAAGGCGTCACAGAAGTCATCGTCGCGAAGCAGAGGAACGGCAGGACCGGCGAGGTGACGATGATGTTCCAGAAGGAGTACATGCGCTTCGAGAACTACGCTGCCGGAGAAGCGTTCTCCCAGAGCGAGACGCGGTGGAAGTGACCGTGGAACCCAACCCCAAGGAGTGACCGAGATGGAATCCGACAAGAAAGCCAAGCGCACCGCCCTTTCGTCCGCCAGCGCGGAGACGGCCGCCATCGTGCGGATCGAGAAGGTCATGGCGACGCTGGGCATCGACGAGCAGGACCGCGTCCTGAGCCTGTTCGTCAAGCGGCTGCAATCCGCGGCGAGGGCGCTGGCGATCAAGGCCGCCGCGACCCCCGAGCCGCAGGACGAGGCTCCGTCGAACGGCGTCCTCATTCCGACGCAGTGACCGAGCGACCGAAGAGCCTGCGAGCCTGGAAAGGAATCGGGCGCGCGGGCCTTTCCCCACCGCACCAACCTCCAACCCGTCGAGGTCCATAGTCCCATGAAGAAGGCAACCCCACGAAGGTCCATTTCGGAGCGCGACGCGATCTTCTCCGCGAACGTCCGTCTCGTCGGCAGCGTCGTCGCGAAGCTGAGCCGAGATGCCGTCAAAGCCCTCGGAGGCCACGACGACGCGACGCAGATCGGCTACGTCGCCCTGCTGCACGCGGCGACCTGCTTCGACGAAAGCAGAGGATTCCAGTTCAGCACCTACGCCGCGACCTCGATCTATCGGTATCTGTTGCGCATGCTCGGAGACAACGCGGCGATCCGGATCCCGGCGAAGCGATACCGGGAGGGCGAGCGAGCGCCGAAGCTGGCGTCGGGGTTCGACATGGCGTCGCTCAAGAAGGCCGCGCCGCCCGAGGTGATGCCGATGGAGAACGACGACCTGGCCGCGGCGATGCGGAAGCTGCCCGCCATCAACCGCACGGCGATCGAAAGCAAGTTCTGGCACCACGAGACGATCCGCGTCTACGCACTCCGCCTGGGCATCACGCCCCAGGCTGGAGCGCAGCGGCTGCATAACGGGGTGAGGCGGCTGCGGCATCTGTTGAAGGCGTCGTGAAACGGCGCGGCGGCGAATCGTGTGCGACTTGATCCGGGAGGGCTGGTGATGGGAGGCTGGACGACGTTGATCGGAGACCTGCACGGCCGGACCCCGAAAATCCGGCCCGACAGTCGCCTGCTCCTGCTCGCCGGCGACGTCTGCCCGGACGGGGGAACCTCCGCGCAATTCGCCTACCTCGACGGTCCCTTCCGGCACTGGATATGGACGATGGGTATCCCCGTCGTCATGGTGGCCGGAAACCACGATTACATTTTCGAGCGGCCCGAAACGCTGCCGAAGGATTTGCCGGTCATCGTGCTCAAAGACTCGCTGATCAAAATCGACGGGCTGACAATCTGGGGCATGCCGTGGTGCCTGAAAGACAGCATGGCGTTCGGCGTCGATACCGAGGAGGAAATCGAAGTTGCTTTGAGCGGCATGCCGTCAAACATCGACATCCTGCTGACACACAATCCACCACTTGGGATTGGCGATAAGCCCAGCTCCATCCATTTGGGCAGTCTCGCGCTTCGGCACGCCGCATGGAAGAAGACGCCCCGACTGCATGTTTTTGGCCACGTCCACGGCGGACGTGGAGCATGGCGAGAAGGCTGTACGTATTACGTCAACGCTACTCTGGGGGCCGGGTGCGACAGCACTTGGATGCCGTCACCGGCTCCGCACGACCCGTGGGGTTTGGCCGATTGCTCGTGGATGAGATGAAGGATGCTTGAAGCGAAATCAAAGGCAGCAGTCTTCGACTGCTAAGGAGGACAACGCCGATGCATGAGCGCTCTCTGTCGCTCGCCGCGACCACTGCCGCCATCCGAGCGATGCCTGCCGGTCTGGAGATGGACGTAGCCATCGCGAAGGCATTGGGCTACGAGATCGACGTCCAGGCCCTCGGCGTGCCGTGCTACTCAACCGACCACGGCCGGGCGATGGAGGCGCTGCACCAATTCTGCAAGCGCCGTCAAACGACGTACCGCGTCCACTACGACGTCAACTACGACGGGCTGGAGGAGGATTGGCCCTCCTGGTACATCTCGATTGACGGAACGAAGCTACCCGAATACGCGAGAGTCACAGACTATCCCGGACTGCCCGGTCTAGCCCTGGCGTGCTGCCGGGCGATCCTGCTGGCTGCTGCGGGAGAGGAGAGATCATGACAACTGCTGACAAAATTCGAGCGATGGCGGCCGGTTTGGAGATGGACGTAGCCATCGCGAAGGCGCTGGGCTATGCCCCCCGCGACACGCCGTACTACTCCACGGACCACGGCCGGGCGATGGAGGCGTTGCACCAATTCTGCACGCGCCGTCAAATGACGTGCCGCGTCAGCTACGACGGGCTGGAGGACGGCGGCCCCTGGTACATCTGTATTGTCGGAAGGAAGCTGCGAGAACGCTGGACTATGACGACCTCCCCCGGACTGCCCGGTCTGGCCCTGGCCTGTTGTCGAGCGATCCTGCTAGCTGCTGCTGCTGCGAAGGAGAAATCATGACAACTGCTTATGAAATCCGAGCGATGCCTGCCGGTCTGGAGATGGACACCGCTGTGGCGAAGGTGCTGGGCGATGCCCCTCGCGACACGCCGTGCTACTCCACGAACCACGGCTCGGGGATGGAGGCGTTGCACCACTTCTGCAAGCGACATCAAATGACGTGCCGCGTCAGCTACGACGTCGGCAGCTGGCATGTCCTGATTGTCGGGGCGAAGCGTCGCGAACACTGGACTCTCACAGACTCCCCCGGACTGCCGGGTCTGGCCCTGGCGTGCTGCCGGGCGATCCTGCTGGCTGCTGCGAAGGAGAGATCATGACAACTGCTGATGCAATCCGAGCGATGGCGCCCGGTCTGGAGATGGACGTAGCCGTGGCGAAGGTGCTGGGCTATGCCTACAGCCCCACGCCGTACTACTCCACGGACCACGGCCGGGCGATGGAGATGTTGTACCAATTCTGCACGCGCCATCAAATGACGTGCCGCGTCGACTACAACGGGCTGGAGGACGGCGGCCCCTGGTGGGTCTCGATTGTCGGGGCGAAGCGTCGCGAACACTGGACTATGACAGACTCCCCTGGACTGCCCGGTCTGGCCCTGGCGTGCTGCCGGGCGATCCTGCTGGCTGCTGCTGCGAAGGAGAAATCATGACAACTGCTGATGCAATACGCGAGATGCCTGCCGGTCTGGAGATGGACGTAGCCGTGGCGAAGGTGCTGGGCTATGCCTACAGCCCCACGCCGTACTACTCCACGGACCACGGCCGGGCGATGGAGGCGCTGCACCAGTTTGGCAAACGCCATCGAATGACGTGCCGCGTCAGCTACGACGGGTTGGAGGACGACGGCCCCTGGTCCACGGACCACGGCCGGGCGATGGAGGCGTTGCACCAATTCTGCCAGCGCCATCAAATGCTGGAGGATGGCGGCCCCTGGTGGGTCTCGATTTTCACGGCGAAGCGTCGCGAACACTGGACTATCACAGCCTCCCCTGGACTGCCGGGTCTGGCCCTGGCGTGCTGCCGGGCGATCCTGCTGGCTGCTGCTGCGAAGGAGAAATCATGACAACTGCTTATGAAATACGCGAGATGCCTGCCGGTCTGGAGATGGATGTAGCCGTGGCGAAGGCGCTGGGCTGGACGGGTGGCGAGCGGCACTCCCATCAGATGCTGCCGCCGGGGTGCGAGTTCGCCCACGCCACCGGCGTGCCGTGCTACTCCACGGACCACGGCCGGGCGATGGAGGCGTTGCACCAATTCTGCAATCGCCATCAAATGACGTGCGGCGTCAGCTACGACGCGCGGGAGGACGACGTGCCCTGGCACGTCTCGATTGCCGGGGCGAGGCTGCGCGACTGCTGGACTATGACAACCTCCCCTGGACTGCCCGGTCTGGCCCTGGCGTGCTGCCGGGCGATCCTGCTGGCTGCTGCGAGGGAGGTGGCGACATGACCGACCGCGACTTCATGGCCGCCATCATCGCCAATCCGGCCGACGACGCGCCGCGACTCGTCTACGCCGACTGGCTGGAGGAACGCGACGACCCGCGCGGCGAGTTCATTCGGGTGCAGATCGAATTGGAAGGGTCGAAATGCGAGCCGCAGTGCCGCTGCGGCATGGCGACACGGTGCGTGTGTCGCCGTGCCCGTCTTCGAGCCCGCGAGCAGGAGCTGATGCGCCACGCGTGGCGCTGGCACATTCGGCGGCGTTTGGGTCGGATCGACTGTACGTTTTCGCGAGGCTTCATCGCCCGCGTCCATTGCAGAATGTCCGACTGGACGATGTCGGGCGGCGAGATCGCGCGGTCCGCCCCGCTGGAAGTGGTGGAGGAGAGCGGCGTCTGGCCGCGTGGGGTCGACGGTGAGGGCTATCGCTGGGTAGGGAATCTGCCGTCGTGGCTGCTGGCTAGGCTGCCCAGCATGAATCAGGACCGCGGCTTTCCGACCTACGCCGCCGCACTGGCGGCCCTGTCCGCCACCGCGATTCAATGGGCACGGGAGCAACCGGAATGACCGGCTACGACTGGCAGACAGTGCGCGACCTAATCATGTCGCTGCTCGGCGCAAACGCGTATGGCAGCGATGGGTCGCCGGTCCGACGCGGCATCGTGCTGTCGGCGCTTCAAGTGGCGGACGGGCTGATGACCGACAACATCGACGCACCGCACGACCTGTATGCATTGCCCAACGGGAACATCATCCTGGAATGGCAGCGGGACAGCGGCGTCATTGAGAGAATTGAGGTCGAGGGACTCTTCAAGGGCGAGTTGATGCGTACGTTCCCCGATGCGCCCGCAGAGTTCCAGCAACTGAATTGGAGTGGGCGATGAGCGAGGCAGATGCGGCGAAGAGGTCGAAGTCAACAACATGCTAAACAGAATTGCAAAGGAGAAGGTATGACCCTGTTCGTGCTGCGAGAGGGCTTTGTCGTTGTAGGCGACGCCACACAAGACACCAGCGACTGGATGGTCTGGACATTGAAGAGGTGTGCAATCGTACGGAGATGGGGGACGACAGCAGGATTCGGCGAGCTGGCGATGAAAGGCCCACTGCCGGAAACGATTCTAGATCCTCTGCCGGACGGGTGGCAGATCAGTAAGGCCGACATCAAAATGTCTGGGCCATGCAACGAGAAAAAGTGGGCGAAATGGAAGCCGTGAGACTGTGGAGACCAGAGGTGGGTTTGTTTTGCGATTGGTTGGAGGATGGCGGGCAAGATGCCTCCATGCTCAGATTCATATTGCATTGCGAACAGCATCAGCGACCCTGTATGCCGCTGACTGGGACGATGAAATTTGGTAAAGATAGCGGGTGCGGTTACTGGGACGGGGATGGTTGCGGGGACGGTCGCGGGAATGGTTACGGGGATGGTCACGGGGACGGTCGCGGGGATGGTTACGGGGATGGTCGCGGGGGTGGTTACGGGCGAGGGGACGGTTACGGGTACGGGTACGGGTACGGGCAAAGGGAC
>Ga0163151_10002735_pt1 | contig 26584 bp, 22 predicted proteins | sample OliLakLV19MP5IB2_FD_145596 | JGI IMG/M metagenome (GOLD analysis project Ga0163151, IMG submission 145596) | Freshwater microbial mat bacterial communities from Lake Vanda, McMurdo Dry Valleys, Antarctica - Oligotrophic Lake LV.19.MP5.IB-2 | ecosystem: Environmental > Aquatic > Freshwater >...
CCGTAGTACTGAGACCTGGGTTTTATATTCGGGATGGATATGCCTGGGTTATTCCGGGGCCTCTGTATACTGGCAATCTGTGGAAGGCTTTTGTACTATCAGATGTTGAGCCTATGAAGAAGTACTTCAGTAAGAGATTTGATATAGCTGAGTACGATGGTTCAATTGGAAAAGACCTTTGTTCTGCCGCCGAAAAATGCGTAAATCTGGGGCTGAAATTTGATGAAGTCTCGGCCAAACGTCTTGAACAGTATGTACACTGGTCCCACGCTCGTTGGGACGCTAAATTTAACTACAAGCTAAATAGATTGGGGAGGATTACCTATGATTAGGAGGACGACAAGGAGTAGTAGTAGAGGTAGTAAGAGTAGTAAAGGTAGTAAAGGTAGTAAGAGTACGGGGGTTCCCTCGTGTTCAACCCATTCAGAATCCTCGTTAGCTCAGATTATCAGAAACTACTATGAGGCTAAATCTAATGCTCCTAAATACATTGTAGAGAACGTTTATGTGTTTAATCCTGACTGGGAGAGTGATATACTTATAGTTGGATATAAACCTCGTTATGCTATTGAAATAGAGATTAAATGTACACGTGCTGATTTTAAAGCCGATTTAAAGAAGGTAAAGAAACATTTGATACTTAGCACCGGTTATTTTGAAGGTTATACATGGGTAAGGTCCTTTGATCCGGCCGAAACCAAGAAAGTAAAGCAATTGAGTTTAAAAGCTCATTTCTTCAGACCTAATAAGTTCTACTACGCTGTCCCTGAAGAATTAAAGATCTCAGAATTAGAAGTTCCGTCCTATGCTGGGTTAATGGTTGTAAGATCTTCTGAATCCGGCGAAAAGCACTTAGAAATAGTAAAACCCGCACCGCTCATCCACAAAGCAGAATTAGAGTTAGAGAAACCTCTATGTTCTAAGATATACGTCAGGTGGCGTAGGTGTATGAAACAATAAGTAAATAAGTGTAATAAAACACAAAAGGGGCTGTTATGCCCCTTTCTTTTTCTCCTTTTGATCTACCGTACTAATTTAGAATATCCTCTTCCCGCCAGATTTAGTAGCTGCGGCTTTCACGCCGTTTGTTACCCGTCCGACTGAAGGCACAAAGATCTTACCTACACTTTTATTAGGTCTTGATGCTCTTGTACTTGATTTTCCTATTAGAGATGGACTGAATGCCAGTCTTACCTCTGATTTACTCTTCATCTTTTTCATGATCTTGTTTGATTGATTTTAATTTGATTGTTGTTTATATATATATTTCTATTATTCGGCAAAATTAGCCGTTATTTCTTGTTGACCTTCTTCAGCAGCTTTATCTGCTCCCTGTTCTCCTTTAAGAACTTCTTCTCCAGTATAAGCCCTTTGTTCTTCACCCTCGTCTGAAACTGCCCTTTTGTCTGATCTGGGTTAGCCTCTATTATCTCGCCAACCATATCTCCGTACTCGTTCTTGTATTTATCTCTCAATATTTCCAGCCGTACATCAGCCTGATAATCTTTTGTAGCGAGTTTATCCGGATAGTCTGTATTGGGTTTAGATTTAATCTTATTGAAGTAATCCTCGGAAGTTAAACTCTGAGATTTATTGGAGTACTCGAACGTATTGGCCCCAAGAAATTGCATAAAGTTGATAAAAGTGTCTTCTGTAAAACCCCCAAGAAATTGCAGAAAAGGGTCTTCTGTAAATTTAGTATTTGGGGTAAACATGTACTGATCGATCAGAGTTTCAATAAATATAGGCATGGCCGACCTCAGTGTCGCCTCAAGTCGGCTACTCAATGCTCCCGCCCCGAAATAATCATGAAAAGGCTTATTAAAGAAGTCCCTGCCTGTTAGAATACTCTTAGCCCCTGTGATGGTTGGATGGAGTCTGTGCTTAAACAGCGTTTTTATCCAGGGATCCAGCGCGTCTTCATGCAATACACCTTTGTTGAAGTCGGCCTTTCTTTTGGCCAAAAAGGAACTATCATCCCCAGGACCAATGGCGTTGAATATAGACTTGACAGCAGCTCTGTACATTGCACCCAATCCTCCTGTAAAGTCATAGGCGGTGTTACCGGCCCGTACCCGTAAGAAGTCTGATTCCTCTGGATCCCCACCCCAGTCTACACCAAACCCCATTGCGCCGATCAGGCTAATTGCAGCGGCGGTCTTTGCAAATCCACTCCACATTTTAAACATCTCCTTGGCGATATACTGATCTGCCGCAGTTTGAAAACGCAAACCCCCTTCATCTCTTGATCTCTTAAGGTCGATATTTCCAAGAACGGTAAAAGGTCTGACAAAGGCTAAGCTCATTCTCGACATTGCCAATTTTGGCGCAGAGAATAAATATTTAGCAGCACCTACACTAATCTTTGTCGTACCTGATAGTTCGTTTATAAACCCCGCTACTTTCTTAGCATCAGCTTCAGAAAACCCTGGATTGGATTGTACAAAGTTCTCAAAAAGAATCATCCTTGCAGAATTTAATTGAGATACCATGATGTCCTCAGAGATGCTCTTTATGATCCCCAGGATGTTGATTTTGTTAATGAGCTCGCCCGAAAAGTACTCCTCGGTATTGGTGATGGACCTGGATTCACCAAGGCTCAGTCCTGATTTTATGGCTAAACTATAATACGGGTGTGTGCGTAACTGCTGTTCGTACTTTAAGGTAAGCTTACCCATTGATTTCTTAAACGCATCAGGGTCCCCCCTATCTCTCGCTGCTTTAGCCGCTCTTAAGTTGTCTACGGTGATCGCAATTACGTTGTTTTTAAAGGATTCCGCGACCCTTCTTTGGCCGGCAAAAGCTGTCCTAAAATCACCCTTTACCAGGGACTTTAAATCTAAGGACGCAGCATCCCCAATGGTAATTGGTGCAAGTTGTACGAGGGCTGCTGATGCATCAAACATAAACCTCAGAATTTTCATAAAATCCCATGCCTCACTTGCGCCCTTTAAAATGCTTTCTGCGGTCTTTACCTGCTCTGGAGATTTGAATCCCATTAGACCGTACTTCTTGGCACGGGCTTTGATAGCTACATCGGCGAGTTTTTTATTGTAGGCGGTTTTTAACTCCGCCAAACGAGACTCTTTTTCCAGGATCTCAATGGACGTGGGAACCACCTCACCGACCTCTGCATCTTCATCAGCCATTGCCGATGCATCTATGCTGTCCGGATCACTCAAGGCCTTGATCTTCTCCTCCAATGCTTTTTCACGAATATTTAACTTGTCAACCTGCAGCTTGTTTTTTAAATCCTTTAGACTATTGTCAAGTTGTTCCTTTGATAACAAAGAAGAGCTTTCACTTTTATCAAAGAACTTACTGTAGAGTATTTGAACGTCTCCTATACGTATTAATGCGTCTGTCAGGTCTAAGGAACTCATGTGCTTGCCTCTACCCCCTACAAGTTTATATAATTCGTTTGTTAGATCTAACACCTCGTTCATTTTACCTTCCGGCGCAAACTCGCCCTTGGTTTTAACATTTAGAGCTCCGGCTATGTCAGTCAATACATCCAAGATCTTGGCCTGACGTTTGATATCGTTCCTGGCCTTGGTCATATTATTCTTAGCCGTCTCCACTTTCTTAGGTGTAGTGGCTATTAGCGAATCTATGATCTCTTGGTCTGTTATCTCAGGCCTGTTTGTTTGAAACCAATCAAATATATCCTTTGGGGATTTAATAGTATCTGGGTTCTCGCGGGTGAGAGCCAATATAGTGTCATATATTGCACTTAACTTAGTATTTAGAACTTTACACGCCATTTCTTACTTTACTACTTTTAACAAATGTTTCCTTTAATTACCTTATCTAATTGAGATAAAGCTGATGCGAGATTCCTTGATCTCTTTACTGAAGTACTCAGAGTTTTACCCTTTGTCTTGCCGCTGTTGTTTTTTATAATACTGAGTGCTTCATTTTCGGCAATGAGTCGTAACCTCCACCCCACAGACAGAAGCAGTAGAATCCCTATTAGGCAATCAACAACCAGCCGAAGCGACAAAACTAAAAGTAGCCGTCCGTATCACGAACGCCAATACTCGATACGAAGATGATTTAGCTGTAAGCGAAAGATATAGTGGCGCATTATCCGTTTTATCTGACAGGAGAGCCACAGAAAAAGAAAAGGCGGCTGCGGAGAAAGAGGTAAAGAATATTGTTGACGAACAAACAGCATACTTTCAGGAGCAGTTAGATACTAAACTAAAAGGTATTGATGCAAAAGTTACGGTAGCTAATACCTATGGATATTGGCAGTCAGCTGGTGAACACTCATTTGAAGTAACGGTAGATGCCAAGACCAAGGAGGACTACTTCAAGGCAGTGGGCAGATTGGCCGACTTTTCATCAGAACAATCACAGGATGCTTTTATTGAGGTAGTAGAGCTTACGGCAGATGAAATAGCTGTATTAGAGGCCGATGGGATTGAATTGCTTAATACTAAAATGGAAGATGGGAGTTCTGTTACTTCTGAAATTAGATTCGCATTTGAAAATTCCTTATCTTTGACTGAAATCGCTCTTCTTAGTAAGGCATTAGAAGGTAAAGGGATAAAAGATTTTACCGCTTCTGAAAATGGTTTTAGTGTTATATATTTATCAGAAAAGTCAAATGAACAGCAGTATAAAAAATGGGCAACAAAATTAAATCAAACTTTTAAAGATTATTTTAATGGCAGGACTAACAATTACACGAGCGAGGGAAATAGAGTCAGAACTTGGTATCATGCCTCGGACAACCAAGACACAAGGTCAAGAACCTTCAAATCAGTCAAGGGCAATCTTCAAACAAGATACGAGGCGAATCCGGGATTTGGCAATAAAAGAAGAGGCACTAAGCGAGATAATGGAAAACAGGAAGGTGAGCAGGAAGGAAGCAGAGATGATATTGGCGAATCCGATGTAAACCACTCCCTTGATACGCAGCAATTCTTTACCGATGTAGAGAACGGCAAACATAGGCCAAGTAAAGACCTGCAATTTATTTTACCATTAAATGCTGCACTAAAAAAGATTCATCAAGTATGGAGTAAGTTTAAGGGGCACTTCGATGAACACATAGAAACCAATATCCCTGTTTTTAGGGAAGTTCAATTACGAAAAATTAATGCTATTTTATCCATGCTTCCAAACGGAGGTAGGGTAATTGACCTTGGCGGCAGCACAGGCTCTTTCGTCAAGGCTATTAGTACACTCAACCCTAAGATATACTCCGAAAACCTCGATGCGAACCCAAGAATGGGAGAAACGCATAATGCAGCCCCTGTTAAAAACTCTGTATTTGTAAATAAACTTTTTGCGGAAACATTTGATGGCGCAACATTGGAGGTATATAAGCCTACTGAAAAGTTTGATGTGGTACATGAATCAATGCTTTTTCAGTTCATTAAAGAAGACCGAACTGCATTTGTAGATGAAATAGCAGACAATTACGTTACAGAAGATGGATTAGTAATACTCGAAGAAAAGGTAGTTGGCAAAGGCTTCGATGCGAATGAGCAGAACAAAGACCAAAACTTCAAACTAAAATACTACGACCAAAAATATCTCGATAAGAAAAAAGATGAAGTCCTTTTCGGGATGAAGAATAATCAAGCCACTCAATTAAGAGTAGAAGATGAACTCAAAAGGCGTTTCAAGTATGTAGAACAATATTGGGATGGCGGAAATTTCAAAGGGTATGCAGCATCAAATTCAAAGGCTAAGGTAGATGAATTTTTAGCAAAGACAGAAAATACATCAAGCAGTTTTTCAAGTGAGAAAGTGAAATCTCCTTCTATTGATAAACAACCCCAACCCACAGACAACACCCTAAAACAAACAGAAGAAAGCGGTGTAACTAATCCTGCATTAAAAGATGTAGAGAGTACTGCTAAAGCATTGGAGGGTGCAAGGGCTACTGATGGTTATTCTGACTTGGAAGATTTATTTTTAAGGGATAGCGGAGAACCCAAAAGATGGTTTGTAAAAATTGGGGATGCGCTATTTACCAAAAGTAAAGGATTACCAGAATCTTTTACAAAAGAAGAATTGCAAAGTAGAGGTATTGACCCTCAAGAATTAAATAGAGAAAGAAATGATTTTTTAAAACAATATGAAAGCACTATACTTTCCGAAGCCTACCATAAATCCAAATCAGATGGTAGTAACCCCGAATTAGTAGAAGCAGTAGAATCCCTATTAGGTAATCAACAACCAAACAATACCTCAACGGGTACGAATATAGGTCAAACTACCCAAACTACACCCGAACGGGTATTTACCGAACAGCAATTAAAGACTACAAAAGAAGGAGTAACCCCTACCGAGAGTACAACTGAGAGTGTAGCTACAAATACAGAGCCGGTAGCAGCATCAGTAGTAGCATCAGTAGAAGAACCTATATTCCCCGCACAGTTTAGCCATGAGCGCATAGACGAATGGAGATCAATCGTAGACTTTGAGATGTTACAATCACAGGGACAGTCTGTTCCCGACATCATAAAGGACGCAGAACAGAACTGGATTACGAAGGAGGGAACACTCACATACGGACTGAACACCCGCGAACATTCTCTGGCATTAGATGCAATAAGAGGTAGAGCTTTAGATGCTGCACAGCAGGTAGCAATAGGATATGCCATACACCAACTTAAGACCGCAAGGCTCCAGGCTCAGGCTAATCTTGAAGCCGCTTACAAGGCCAAGGATCTACTTGGACGGAACGTTCAGGGATTTAAGGACGCTCTGACGGATATAGAGGATCGTTTAGATATGATGTCAAGGGCTCTACGTATAGCCGGATCAACACTCGGTAGAGCTTTGTATATTAGAAGTCAGGTGTTTGCGTTTGATAAGTTCTCACCTGAGAATATGGTGTCGGAACTTGAGGAGAAGTCAAGAGTCGAAGGAACATTTGCTTCTGCTGAAGATAAGGCGGAGGTCAGGGCGTGGGGGGATCAAATGGAAAAGCTTGAATCAGAGATAGATCAGTTGAGGGCTGAAAGGGCGAAAACAGAGGAGGTTACAAACGACTTATCGAAATTCACCCTCCCTGCTACCGCTCCGGAGAAACTTGTTTCGGGGGTTGGACCCCAACCAGGGTAATCAAATTCAAATGAGGGAATTTCGGAGTGCTCCCGAGGTATAGGTATCGGGATCCTCAAAAAACGGTAAGCCCTTTGAGTTTAGAATCCAGGCAATCACCATGTACTAGATATCCTTTCTGATCCTTTACGCTCGATACAAATAGTGTAAATTTGAAAAGTAATACTTATTATGATTCAACGATTTTATTTGGATACTTCAGTGATTGGTGGTGTGTTTGATTCCGAATTTGAGGAGCATTCCATAGTACTCTTGGAGCGCGTAAAGTTGGGCCAAATTAAGGCCGTTATTTCAGAAATGACTGAGACAGAAATTTCAAGGGCGAGGAAAGAAGTCAGGGATTATTACATTTCTATACCCAGGGAAAATATTGAGTTCATTGAGATTACGGATGATGCCATCCTGCTGGCAGATGCCTATATTAAAGAAAAAGTAGTAGGTAAATCGAGCCGGGAAGATTGTTTACATATTGCCATTGCAACTATCACTCGTGTAGATATACTGGTTAGTCGGAATTTTAAACATATGGTAAATATCTATCGTATCCGGGGGTTACAATTCCGTTAATATTAAATTGGGTTGTACCCCCATTGAAATTCGTTCACCATTAGACCTTGTTGTAAATGAAGACTAAATCTAAACCTAAAAGGACATTTGATGCCGTAAAAAGTATGCGTAAAATCCGAGATAAAATTTCGCTGGAAATTGAGCATTTGAATCCGGAACAGTTAAAGGATTATTTTAAACAACACCGTTTGAAAAAAAAGGATGAGGCCCTAAATAAATTAAAAGGTAAAAAGAATTAAAGCGCTCAATTTTTCGCTCTCCCTGCATCTCTTTTCGGGAGGAACTTGTTTCAGGAGTACAGTTATTGGAGTTGAACTCCGACTTACCCGCTCGGGAGAAACTTATTTCGGGAGTTTCACTCCGACTCAGTTAATTCACTCTCCTCGCTTAGGAGAAACTTGTTTCGGGGGATGGACCCCGACATAGCGAATTCACTCTTTACGCTTACTACTAAATAAATTTTAAAATTCGGATTAATTTAATTGTTCCTCTAGGCTTTTGAAAAATTCTTGATTTTAAAATTCTGATATTCACTGATATAAACATATGTTAAATATCTATTTTTTAGTCTATGAACTTTTGCCTGATAGTGTTTATACTTTGAATCCTAACAGTACCCGTATTGCATACCGTAAGATCTGCATTCGGGTCATTGTTTTTTTATGCCTTTAGTCACCAAAGATTCAAAGTCCGTAGCCAACAAAATGAACTGCTGCGGAGGAGTTTAACTCCGACTTATCGAATTCGATTTCACCGCACTCACTCCTCCGGATTAGTTTAACTCCGGCTTATCGATTTCACCCTTCTCGCTCCTCTGTTCCGAAGTAACTTGTTTTCGGGAGTTGGATCCCGACTTAGCGAATTCATTCTTTAAGATTAAAAACTAATAAAGCCGGGTGTATGACCGATTGCAGGAGTTTTGAAAATAAATAGGTAATCTGGTAAATGGTTAGAAACCATTTTAAAAGATTTATATTCATAGCCCACGACTTAAGTTGTGGGCTATGAATGGATTTGATAATCAACCGTTTAAACGGTTTGTTAGTCAAAGTCACATATAAGGTATGTTTTTGAAGTAAGGTTAAGAATCTGCTTATTATCATACACCCCAAAAGAGAGTAAGTGCCCAAACATTTGCAAAATTTCTATCTTTGCAGTTAAAGCCCAGGTGGTGAAACTGGTATACACGTACGTTTGAGGTGCGTATGCCGAAAGGTGTGCAGGTTCGAGTCCTGTTCTGGGCACAAATTGCCATCGAGAGATGGCATTTTTTTTAAATTCAAGCAACATGGGTAATTAAACCCTAAGTTTTACACTCCGTAGATTGCCCTGCTATTAGTCCATCGATCTTTCAATATTAACTCATCTTTACTTCGATGACGACCTCAGACTCCACCCGGGGCTATTTATTTATCCTGTCCGGTTCCATCCTGTTTTCCACCAAAGCGGTCCTGGTCAAACTCGCCTTTAATCATACGACCGTCGACCCGGTATCCCTATTGGCCTTACGAATGCTGTTTTCCCTGCCGTTTTTCCTACTTACCGGATGGTGGGCCAGGAGGAGTTTGACTTCACTGCCACTCACCCGCCGGCAATGGTGGTATGTGATCGGGCTTGGGTTATTGGGTTATTATCTGAGCAGTCTGCTTGATTTTATAGGACTAAAATATATATCGGCAGGACTGGAACGATTGATTTTGTTTTTGTTTCCAACCTTTACGGTCCTGATCAATGCTCTCTTTTTTAAAGAACGCTTTACCTCGCGACAAATGCTGGCTATAGCCCTCTCTTACCTGGGTATACTCATCGCCTATACCGATGAAATGAGTGTAGATATGGATAAGCCGGGATTTTTTCTGGGCAGTGCTTTAATCCTTATATGTTCTATTACGTATGCCGGATATATTGTAGGCACTGGCAGGTTGCTCAAACAAATCCCGGTAATGCGCTATACTTCCCTGGCTATGCTGAGTGCAACAGCAGGGGTATTGATCCATTTTTATATCGCGGGCAATTTTTCCGTTCTCCATCTCAATCAGACCACGATCGGTTTTGGATTGATGCTGGCCATTATGGCGACGGTGATCCCCAATTTTTTGGTGGCTGCTGGTATCAAAAGCATAGGGTCGAATAACGCAGCCATCGTTTCGGCTATAGGCCCGGTGAGCACCATCATTTTGGCATATTTTTTTCTTGGGGAATCGATGAATAGGTATCAGATCATCGGAACCTGCTTCGTGATTGCCGGGGTGATTATGATCGGATGGAAAGGGGGGATGAAATCCCGTAAACGGGATACGGATAAATAATGACGCCCCGATGGGGCTACCAAAATGACGCCCCGATGGGGCTAGCCAATTTAGGTTGTACAGGCCAGGTGTGATTATACATTTAAGATCTGGCCGGCATGGGATTTGGCTTTGACCTCATCAATGACATTTTTTATGATGCCGTCCCGGAGGATAAAAGTGGTGCGCAACACCCCGTCGTATTCCCTGCCAAATAATTTTTTAGGTCCCCACACACCGAATTTATTAATCAATTCCAAATCGGGGTCAGAAATTAACGAATAGGGCAGGTTATATTTTTTAATAAAATTCTGATGTTTGCGGATGGAGTCCGGGCTTACTCCGTAAACGCGATAACCTTGTTTTAAAAAGTCCGCGTGATGATCTCTGAGGTTGCAGGCTTCTTCCGTGCAGGTGGGTGTATTGTCCTGAGGGTAAAAAAACAGGATTACTTTTCCTTTGGATAATTCCGTTGATGTGATGACATTGCCATCCTGCAATACACTGGTGAATTCCGGTATGGGCTTACCTGCTTTGAGTGCGGACATCGTTATCGGATAAAGGATTGAACAAAATTGCGTTCATTGCCCCGGTCATCTTTTACCTGGATCCGTAAATTGTGTTTGCCCTTGCCGGTACGTTCATCAAACTTGTGCGTGATGACATCTGTTTTGGAATCGAGTTCCATCAATATCCACTGTCCATCGATGTATGCATGGTAAACCAGATCTTCCGCTTGCCCCATCACATTAAAATTATCTTCAATTTTAAACTTCATCACCGGGCTGTCTTTCATATCGGTTTTAAATACAATCGGCCTGATCACAGGTGGTATGGTATCTATTGCCACTGTAAACTGGCCAAAAGAATTTACCTTAGTCTCCAGCCAATCTCCGTTCCATACACCACCACAATTGGTGATCGAATGCCCATTGATCATTCCGATGATGGATTTTTTCTTCAAATGCCCGGGTATGGGTTCAGGTCTGATTGATAATATATAGGCTTTATGTAATGGAACAGCCGAATCGTGGATTAAATACGTATCCGACCACCTGGCTTTATAGCCGGTCTTCAATAGGTTCAGCTCTATATCGTGGTATAAGGTATTGGAAGGTAACATGACCTTTAAATTATCCAACTCGGCAATATAAGGTTGGTCAATAAAAACATGTTGTCCGGATATGGAATTTGGTTGGGCTGGTCCGACTGCCGGTTTAATACAAAAAGTTATATCGGAATGGTTACCCGCATGATCGTAAACCTCGATTTTTATATTTTTTACCTGGTTTGCGCCTAATTGAATCCAACCATCATCTGCGTGATGGGTATAAATAGGCAATTTATTTACTGGCAACCGGAACAGCCTGTGAAATACCTGTTTGTGTTTGACCTGCTCTTCATAATCGCGGTGTGCATTAGAGTACCGCATTTCATCAAAAGCCACCCCGTTCATATCAAACTTATAATGCAATTGCTCATCCACGTATAATTTGATTCCATAAACTCCCAACCGCACACTGCTGTTGAAACTTTGATCAAATGTCTTGATAGCGACCCCGGTATAGTCACCATATACACTCACCGTATCTTTGGCCAGCCGATATACTCCTTTACCCATAGGGATCAGGTTTAGGTTATGAATGGTCTGGGGCTGATAAGGCTGTCGCCCAAATAGTTTTAAAGTATACAGTTCCGGGGCGGAATGGTCAGTTACTTTGATCCCGTATTGCAGGGGATTCAACGCCTGCTCCGTCATACTGTTTCGGATTTCAAAATGCAGATGAGGTCCGGTGGAACTTCCTGAATTGCCCATATAAGCGATCACCTGGTGTTCATCTACCGGAAATGCAGTGGGAGAAAGGCTGAAATCCATTTCGAAACGCTGCCTTTTATAATGCTCCGCTTTAATATATTGGTCCAGCGCCGGCGTAAAGTGATCTAAATGTGCATATACACTGGTGTGGCCATTGGTATGCTGTACATACAATGCACGTCCATATCCGTAGGCGGAAATTTTAACCCGCGTAATAAATCCTTTCGCGGCAGCATATACCGGTTCACCTGTCCTGCCGTTCAATGACTTAATATCCAGTCCGGCATGAAAATGATTGGGCCTCAATTCGCCAAATGTACCGGACAAGGCAATTTGTCTATCGACCGGGGAATCAAAGAGGACTGCGGATTCCGATCGGGGTTCTCCTGTTATTATTAATGGAGCCCTGTAATCATATCCTGGTGAAGGGATGATATTAAAGAATAAAGACAACCATAAAATCAAGTGTATACCAACCATCAATAGCTACTTTTTAAACAAAGTTATATTATAATAATTTATAATGTGTTAAATGCACTTTGGAGGGGTTGATGGTAAAGTTAATACTAATGAATCAATGTCGTTTAGTTAAGCAAGATTAGGGTGTACGACAAATTGCAGGTTTAAAGAATTTGAAAATTTATCTCGCTTGCAACGCATATTTTTTCAGCAGGTGCAGGTATTGATGTAAGAGTTTATTCATATCGGTATTTTGTTTCAAGGCCAGTTTTTTTATTTTTTTTAAAGAAATTAATTCCTGGCAATCATTGAGTTGGGCTAACCATTGTTGCCTGATCATACTATCAAACCAGCTGGCTTGCTGTTGAATCCTGTTTTTTTTCCACTGTCCGTTTTTACGGCGTTCTTCGATAAGGTTTACCACCTGATCCCGGATAGGGCCGAAACCAGTTTTAAGCAGGCTTGAACATTTTAATACTTTTATTGGTTTACCGGAACGCAGGTAGATAGCCCCCTGATACTGGGACTGGGTATACGCTACCTGATCTTCGAGTCCGGAATCATTTTTATTGACTATCAGCAAATCGGCAATTTCAGTAATTCCTTTTTTAATTCCTTGCAGTTCGTCACCGCCAGCTGGTGGTAGGATTAATAAGGTCAAATCGGTGATGTCCCTGACAGTCAACTCAGACTGGCCCACCCCAATTGTTTCTATCCATATATTTTCATATCCGGCATATTCACACAATTGGATGCTTCTTCTGGTTTGGGCGTGAACCCCTCCCGGATGTTGATTGGAGGGAGATGGCCGGATAAAAACGCCGGTTTGTTGAGCCAGGCTTTGCATTCTGGTTTTATCACCCAATATACTCCCGCCCATATCAGGACTTGACGGATCTACAGTTAATACCGCAATCTTGCTCCCATTTAGTTTGATCCATTCGTTGCCGAAAAATTCTATAAATGAACTTTTTCCTGCTCCTGGTGGTCCTGTAATTCCAAGTCTTACTGTTTTACCACCAATCGGCTTACATCGGCTTAAAAGTTTATTTGCGAGAACCTGATCAGACTCCAGCCTGCTTTCCACCAGAGTAATTGCTCTGGAAAGAGCAGCCCGGTCGCCGGAACGGATACGCTTAGCCCACATATTGATACTATCATATTTAGATGGCTGGGGCATCAACTGTGTTTTTTGAGGATTGAAAAATCCGGTTGGGGTAGCGCTCACTTCGTTAAGTAATTTAAGGAAGAATTATTTATGGTTAATTACATTAATTGGGGATCAAAATCGCGATATTTTTTGATTATATGTATAAGCAATGGGAGAAAGGCCGGCTGCCCGGAAAAGATTCGGGTGATTGCAAGTACGCTTACTATGCTGCCGGCCTTATTTTTTTAATTGATCCAGTCGAATAGATTCATTCCATACCCTTTGTACAATCAACCGGGTTAGATACTCGATTACTCTGGATCCTGATAATGGGTCTGCAACCTTGTCAAGATTGGCTTCCTGATTAAATATATGCTGGATCATCCTGCCATATCTTCCCTTATGTTTGTCCTGCTGGTTCTCAATAAATAATTCGTCGATTCCTCCCATTATCATGCTGGCAGCGATCAGGCTGGAACGGATAAAAGGATCATGGATATGGTGATCCGGGATGTGCGCTATGAGATAAATATCAGGGTAGCCGTTTTCAAATCCGGCAGAAAACATCAATTGTTTCCATAATAAACGGATTGCACGGATCATACTGATATTGAGGGTCAAATCATTCTGACCGGTAAGATGTATGACTACCTGTGATATTAATGATCGGGAATCAAATTTAGTTGAAAGTAAACCGATATCCTGTGTAAGTTGATGGAAGATTTCAGCCAGGGGATGCCGGCTATCGATATCCTTCAATTCATAATTTAATATCCTCCAACCGTCCTGGGTTTTCAGTTTATTAAGTAAATCCACCCGATTAAAATCCCTGACCTGAATGGAACCATGAAATTTTTGACCGGTATCATTCAGGTGTCGAAGGAATGAAGACAATTCCTTGGAATGATCAAACCTCAAATTTAAATGTATCCATTCCAGATGCACCTTATCCAGTAGTGATGCCCAGTCAGGTTTTTTTTCAATATCCATAAAGAGGGATTCGGCCCCCTCATTTAAAGCAATCAACAAATCCGGATTGGCCTGACTGCCCGAAGCAGCCACATAAGATCCAATTTTCCAGGAATTCCCTGAGCGGGCTGAAACTAAAGAAGGCGTTAAGCTTGGAATCCCGAAAGGGGAAATAAGGATTCCATCCCAGACATAATCAAATTCGGCAAATGGTTTTCCTTTGAGTTCGGCTTTTATTTTCTCCAGCCAGGATGTATAGTCGGCCGGTGGAAAATCAACGGGAACCGAATTATTGATCATCTGACTCGGACCATCAAATCCTTCCTTGAAATAGCAGCCATTCTTCCCATGATTTTCCCGTTCCTGCTGGTAATAAAACACAAGGTGACATCTCCCTGAGGAATTTCGAATGAGCCGGTATAGGAAGGGGAGTATTGATCTGGGAAAGTATTGTCCAGGGTATAGTGGATCGTGGCCCCTGGTAATTCTGTAGTGAGTTCACACATCATTTTATTCCCAACTTTAGAAGGGGTAGCTACCGCATCATATAATGATTTTGAGATATTCCACTGATAAAAATCAAAAAGTTTAAAATGGTGTTCCACGCGTTGAGTAAACTTATCCCAATCCTTGGATTCTTTGGGGGTCCATACACTTTCTGCAATAGCCAGTGCCCTGGGATAGGTCATATAGAATGCATGCCTTAGGGTAGGTACTTTTTCGGTCCATAAGTTGCCCTGTCCACCGAGGATAAATTTTGGATCCGCTCCCTCCGGTGCTGGTTCAAAAGCATACGATTTTTTAAGCGTCAGGCTGGCGTAAATAGGAAATTCCAGGGCCGGATCTCCCTGCATATAATCTAAATACGTAAAGGTAGTGGGCGACATCACGACTCCATGGCCCTTTTGTGAAGCCTCTATACCTCCTTTTATACCCCTCCAACTCATGACCGTGGCCTCCGGTGCGATACCTCCTTCTAAAATTTCATCCCAACCGAGAAGTTTTTTATTTTTTGTTTTGAGTATTTTTTCCAGTCTTTTAATAAAATAGCTCTGCAATTCATGACCGTCCTTAAGTTTTTCACGGCGCATCAACGCCCGGCAGGAAGAGTCTTTTTGCCAGTATCCATGATAGGCTTCATCGCCACCAACATGTATGTATTGGTTAGGGAACAACATAGCGACTTCTGTAAAAATTTTATCCAGGTATTCATACACCTTTTCATTGGCCGGGTTAAGCGTATTATCTACCAACATTTTGAATTGTCCATTTCCATACCATTCTGCAAAATTGGTTCCTGGGTTGACATACACTTTTTCATGGGTAGTGGACAATTCGGGGTAGGCAGCCAGTAAAGCCATAGAATGCCCGGGCACATCAATTTCAGGGACGATAGTTATAAACTTAGAAGATGCATATTGCACCAGATCCTTAATCTGCTCATGAGTATAGAATCCTCCATAAGTGGCTGGCTCTCCTTCTTTCGGGTTAGCCCTGTCGCCAAAGGTGCCGAAGCGTTCTACTCTCCATGCTCCGATTTCAGTGAGTTTAGGTAAAGCTTTGATCTCAATCCTCCATCCATTGTCATCCGTGAGGTGAAGGTGTAGCGTGTTCATCTTATACATCGACATGGCATCGAGATATTTTTTGACATCCTCCACGCCAAAAAAGTGCCTGCTGACATCCAGCATCAACCCCCTCCAGCCAAAACGCGGGCTGTCCTTGACTTTACAACCCGGTATTTTGTGTATGGTAGTCGTGTTAACCATTTCCGGTACGGGGATCAGTTGGTGAAGGCTGTGTATTCCATAAAACAAACCCGCGCCTTTATTGGCTTTAAGGTGAATACCGGCTGAGGTTACATTCAATTCATACCCTTCATCACCCAGACTCGGGTCAGCAGTATTTAATATCTCAAATTTGATATTCGAGGCAGCCGGTTTGCCAGTTAATTTGAGGCCTTTGACCATCGGTAATTGGATAAACTGGTCAACGATTGCTTTGGCTTCAGCAGTTTTGCCAGCCGTGGTGATACCGGTAATGGATCTCAGGCTAAAGCTGCCCGTACCTGCCTGGTAAAAGGCCGGGGCCGGAATGATAGCATGTTGGGCGGATAACAGGTTTATACAAAGCAAAAATAGAATGGCAGTAAATTTCATGTTTTTAGATAATTAAAATACGAAATTAAGTGAATTGATGGAATAGGCAATGCTTATCATTTACCCTAGGGCTGCATTTTATCTGCCCGTATGTCTATCCATTGCTTCGTTTCGAGAGTAGCCTGAATACCTTATCTTGCCTGGATAAATATCAACATGGCTGTCAAACCCTCCAAAAAAGGAGTCCAACCCCAACCGACTGTTTGGAAACCAATCTCCCGTTGGTCCATTTTGTTGTTTCTTTTTGCTTTTATTTTAAATGCAGACACCCTTCGATATCAATTTACCTATGATGACCCCCTGGTAGTCTCCCAAAATAAATTTGTTGACCAGGGGTGGACGGCACTGCCGGAAATATTCACTACAGCGTCCCTGGAAGGATATAATGGACAGAAAGAATCCAACTACCGCCCTTTTTCGATTGGCCAATTTGCAATTGAACGATCTGTTTTTGGAACTGGTCCTGGTGGATTTCATTTTATGCACCTCTTGTATTATGCCCTGGGTTGTGTAATGGTATTCCATTTACTTATATTGATATTTAAAGACTATCCGATATGGTTACCCATAGGGGTTGCAGCGTTGTTTATCGCCCATCCTTTGCACACAGAGGTAGTAGCCAATTTAAAGAGCAGGGATGAAATCACCTCACTGATTGGAATCGTAGGCACCTTGTTGGTTTTGTTGAAAACAGGTCCCTTTACTATTAAATCAGCCGTATTGGTTTTCTTTAGTTCTTGTATGGCCTTTTTTTCCAAGGAATCGGCCTTGTCCCTGATCCTGGCTGCCCCGATTACCATTTATTATTTTAACCCCGGGGGGCTCAAGTCCAATCTTAGAGCGTTGATTGTTATTGGCCTGGCAGCGTCAATTTATTTGGTGATGCGTCAGTATGTGGCAGAGGTGCCCGGTCCGAATTTCCGCCTCGAAGACAATGCCTTATTTGTTTTTGAATACCCGGAGCGGCTGATTGCCGCAATAGCGTTGATTGCGCATTATGCCTGGATATTTCTTTTTCCGGTCATATTGAGAGCAGATTATTCATTTGACCAGTTGCAGCTCTCCGGGTGGAGTGATCCCTGGTCTTATGCCGGCCTTTTGGTACTTGGCGTGATTTTATATTGGATCATCAAAGGGCTAAAATCGAAATCCATTGCGGGGTATGCCGCGACCTTCAGTGTTTTGTTTTATGTGGTGACGTCCAACCTACTTGTCATGACCGGAGCAACCCTGGCTGAAAGGTTTATGTTTATCCCATCATTGGGATTATTGATGCTTATCGGGACTTTTATTTTCGAATTATACAAAAAACAGAAAATTTCGGAATCCCGGATGATTGCGATCCTGATAGTGGTGACTGCCTTGTATAGCATCCGCACATTTACCCGTAATCCGGTGTGGCGCGATAACCCAAACCTGTTTGGAGTCACCGCTCAGAATAGTCCGCGAAGTATAAGGGCACTAACCAATCTGGCCAGCATAAAATACGAATCGGCAATGAGGCTCGGCAATCCCGTCACCAGGGCCCGGTTGTGTAATGAAGCACTAACCTATCTGGATGCTTCAATGGCGATATACGGGCAATATGCCCAGACCCATATAACCTATGGCAATATCCAAAGGGAACAAAAAAAATATCCACTTTCCATCGAATCCATCCGAAAGGCGATTGCGATCAACCCGGCTGACGGCAGTTTTGATTTTAGTTTAGCCCTGACTTATGTCCTTACGAATGAAGATTCACTGGCGCTGGCCAGTTTCCAACAAGCTTCTGATAAAGGATTAAATAACATTTCTTTTTATGACGAATGGGCAAAACTTTACCTGAAACGAAAACAATTTAATGAAGCCATTCAGACCTATAAAAAAATGATGGTAATCCCTGCCGGTAAACGCTTCGCACTGAGTCAGATCACCAAAATCTATCGCGACCAGCTCGATGATGTAGAGCAGGCCATGTTTTATAATGAGCAACTAAAAAAGGTAGTAGAAGCGGAAATTAGAAGATAGGGTATAGCCTATTCCATTTATTCTTTCTGAGGTAGGATATCGGGATTCACTGTTTCCAATGACAATCCTTTTTCTTCGTAATACAACCGTTCATCCTCGTGCCGGTGTTTTTCCTGTTCCCTGCCATAGGCCTTAATAATTTCTTTAACCAGCCGGTGTCTCACCACATCATCTGCGGTTAGTTCAACTTTTGCAATGCCGTTGATATTAGCCAATAGATAAATAGCCTGTGCCAGACCGGAGCGTTGATTTCGGGGCAGATCGATCTGGGTGAGGTCCCCGGTGATGATACATTTGGCAGAAGGTCCCAGACGGGTTAAAAACATTTTAATCTGAAGCGGCGTTGCATTTTGAGCTTCATCCAGGATGATATAAGCATTGTCAATGGTTCGTCCCCGCATATAAGCCAATGGAGCAATTTCAATAATCCTGGTTTCCATATACTGCACCAGTTTTTCCGCAGGTATCATATCGTCCAGTGCGTCGTAGAGTGGGCGGAGATAGGGGTCGATTTTTTCTTTCAGATCGCCGGGCAAAAAACCGAGGTTTTCTCCTGCCTCTACAGCAGGACGGGTCAACACAATTTTTTTTACCATTCTGTTTTTCAGAGCCCTTACAGCAAGGGCGACAGCGGTATAGGTTTTACCGGTACCGGCAGGCCCCACTGCAAATACGATATCATTTTTTTCAGAAACTTCGACCAGAATTTTTTGATTGCGTGTTTTAGCGCGAATGGGGCGGCCTTCCCGCCCATGCAATATAATATTGTCTTCCATGGAAGTCTGGATCCGTGTCTCAAACAAATTGGAGCCAGAAAGCAGGTCTTCAATATGGTGGGAAGAAAGTTCCTGATGTTCTTTCAGGTATCGAACCATGAGTTCAAATTTAGATTTGACTTCCTGGGTGTCCTTTTTGTCCCCGACCAGCTTGAGTATATTTCCTCGTGAGGTGATCTGTACGTCCGGGTAGGCTTTGCGAAGTAGGTTCAGTTTAAGATTATTTTCTCCTAAAAGATCCAACGGATCAACTCCCTCAAAGGTGAGATTGATTTCACTTGTTTTGTCCAATAGTAAGGTTGATTAAATATATTAAAGTTTTAAATAATATGTACTTTTGGCCTGGATGAATAAGGGTAGGCATTTATTGATTTCAAAATTAAGCAAAAACCGGGAGCAGTGATGCAATGGGTAACTTTAATTTCGGATTTGGGGCTGACAGACCCCAGCGTAGGCCAGTTAAAGGGGGCAATGGTTGCCCGGTGGGCTGACTTGCAATTCATTGATTTAACGCATGATATCAAACCACACGATATCGTCACTGCCGGTTGGGTGCTCAAAAACAGTTATCAGGATGCTCCTGCGGGTAGTATCCACGTAGTCAGTGTTCTGAATAATTACCACAATGCCCATTCTTACCTGGCCTTTGAATACGATGGACACTACTTTGTAGGCCCTAATAATGGGGTATTCAGCCTGGCATTCGAAAAACTGCCACGGTATATCTACGAATATAAAACGGAGACCAGCCCGATTTTTTCCGTTAAAAAAATACTCAGTCACATGGTTAGCCATCTGGCTGCTCAAAAACCAATTCAGGAATTGGGCAACCCGGTCCGCAACCTGATTCTTCGTATCCAGCTGCAACCGGTCATTAATAAATATATGATCCGCGGCTCTGTTATTTATATCGACCGGTATGAAAATGTAGTAGTCAATATTACGCGTGAACAATTTGAAAAAAACAGAGCGGGCAGGGATTTTAGTGTATACATCAAACGCAACGATGCTATCCGGGAGATCAGTACCCACTACCAGGATGTACCGGTGGGGGAGACCTTGTGCCTTTTCAATTCAAATAATTACCTCGAAATTGCCATCCATGCCGGTACGGCAGCCAGTATGCTTGGCCTGAGTGTGGATGAGACCGTACAAATAGATTTTTTTGCTGAAAAAGTATGATCACGAGAATTGTTAAACTGAGTTTTGAGCCAAATCAAATCGAGGCATTTTTAGGTATTTTTGCTCAGCATGCGTTAAGCATGCAGGAAGTAGCAGGTTGTGTTTCACTTCAATTGTTACGTGATGAAGCTGAACCCCATTTGTTTTTTACCATTAGCGTTTGGCGGGATATTCATTATTTAGAACTATACCGGCACTCGGAATTATTTAAAAACACCTGGTTTAAGGTTAAATTGATGTTCCGGGATCGTCCTCAGGCATGGACTACTCAAATGATCTATGATGGAAAAAATTGAGGTGGATCAATATTCCATTTGGCTTGGACCGGCAGCCACCAGCCTGGGTAAGGTTTTAGAATCTTTTCCAACGGCCAGATTATTTATCCTGACAGATGACCACACCCATATCTGCTGTCTACCCCTGATCGAATCTGCTCTTAAGGATAGGGATTACCAGGTATGCCAAATCAGGCCTGGCGAGCCTTTTAAAGTCATCACCACCGCGATCAGTATATGGCAGGATATGACCTCAGCGGGGTTGGACCGGCATTCAATGGTGATCAACCTGGGTGGGGGAGTAATCGGCGACATGGGTGGATTCTGTGCAGCTACGTATAAAAGAGGAATAAAATTTATTCAGGTGCCGACTACGTTGTTGAGCCAGGTCGACGCATCGATTGGAGGGAAACTGGGTATTGATTTTGATGGATATAAAAATCATATAGGGGTGTTTCAATCTCCTTTAGCGGTTTTAATTGACCCGGTGTTTCTGGATACCCTTAGTGACCGTGAATTGCGCAGCGGATATGCCGAAGTCATCAAACACAGCCTGATTGCTGACGGAGGGCATTGGCCGGTATTGACCCAGATTCATGATTTGCGCCATGCCGACTGGCATTCCATCATACGGAGGTCACTTGAAGTAAAAAGAAAAATAGTGATCGCCGATCCGTACGAAAAAGGTATTCGCAAACTCCTCAACTTTGGACACACGCTGGGACATGCCATTGAAAGTCATTTTTTACAAAGCGGGATGCCCTTGTTGCATGGCGAAGCGATTGCAGCAGGTATGATTTATGAAGCCAGGTTGTCGGTACGATACGGTGGGTTGACCATCGGACAATTAATAAACATTTCCAATTATATTGAAAATCTTTTCGGGCCACCACCGCAGGTCGAACTGGTCGATCTATTGCCGGTCCTGCGTCAGGATAAAAAAAATAAAGGTGTCCAAATCAGTTTTTCTTTGCTCGAGGATATCGGTAAAAGTAAGTGGGATGTTTTGTTGAATGAAAGTGACATTCAATTTTAGGTCAATATCAACGCTCTCCAGGTTCCCCGCTCTCACGGTTAAAAGCTCACCTCCTGATATAGGTCACCGCAATACCTGCAATTACAATTAATCCTCCTAACATTTGCGTGTTGCTCAAGGATTCTTTAAAAATGAATGAAGCTAACACACTGGCGATCACGATCTGGCTCAATAATACCATCGATACTTCGGTGGAAGGCAGGTGCCCCAATGCATGATTGACACATAACCACCCCACTAATTGAGGGATCAATGCTAATAATATAAGCATGACCCAGGAATAGTTGGAAAATCCACTCAGGGTCTCCCCGCCCAGCTTCGTAAAAACATAAGCGCTCATCAGATAGCCCAACATGGAATAAAACATAAAGGTCATGGTACCTAAACCTGCGCGGCTGAATTTGGCAATTACAATATAACAGGCATAAAACACACTAGCCGCCAATGCCAGGAGGCTTCCCGTTGAAAATTCAAGGTGAATGACTTGAGACCAGCCAATCATACAAATGATACCCATCAGGGCTATACTCACTCCAATCCAATAAAACCGCGTGGGTCTTTCATTGCGAAACAATAATAATAGAATACCTGTCCATACCGGGGCCAGGTTGCCCAAAACGGTTGCAATGGCGGTATTCGTTATCATTAATGACTTGTTCCAGCAAGCCAGGTCCATGGCAAAAAACAAGCCGCAGATCAGTGCCAGACCGGCCTTGCGTAGAGGGATCACATAATATTTATGATAAATGATATAAGGAGCCAGTACCAGCATCGCCAAAAAAACCCGGTAAAATGCCGAAGTCAAACCGGGCAATCCGGTCAGTTTGGTAAAGATGGGAGACAAGGAGATACAAGCTGCTCCTGCCAGTAAACTCAGCCGGGCATTGGAAAATTTGACCACGGGGACAAATTAATAAAATCCGGTACCCTGTCCAAGTCAAGCCCCCTCAACAACATTATTCCCATTGAAAAGCAAAATAACTACAAGAATTTTTACCTATATTCTTGATACCATGTGGTTCCTGGGACTTGACGAAATAACCATCCCCTGCGACTCCCTTAAAAGCGCTGCCCCCGATTTCCATTTCTGTTTCTCCCTCTATGACCAGTATAATTTCTTCGGCGAGGTGGGTATGCGGGGGATGGCTCGGTAAACCGCCAAGCAACGTAGTGACATGCATTTCAAACCTTTTGGTCTGCGACGTAGGTTTGCTGAAATAACTTCGGACCCCTCCTCTTTCATGTTTATTAAAACGGAGATCTTCCCATACCCGTGCAAAGGAAGCTGCGGTATCGCCCTGGTTAACCGGGTTTTTGGACTGATAAGAAAAAAGATAAAATTCCACCGGGCTGCCTGACGGGCTTTTTAATTTTAATTTATCCCACTGACTGATCAAGGCTATACTCCCCGGGGTGAGCGTTTTTGAAAAACGGTTCGTTTGAATCTCAGCGCTACCTTTTTTAATAAATACGATGCCTTCATTCTTTTTGAAAGATTTTTTATAGGTCTTATTCGCCTTGTTTTGTAAGAGTTCGAATTCCACATTTTTTACGGCTGTAGCATCGCCCTGAAAAAGTATTCCCGGCGTTTGACCTGAAAATACATTTGAATTAATGGATGATTGTGCGTTTAATGACCACAAACTCAAACAAAGTATAAAAGAAAAGAAATAGCGCATAGGATAAAGTTAGTCTGTAAACTGTAAACAGTGCTCAGTATCTCGCACGTGCTTGCGCTCGTTGCTCGCCGCTCGCCGCTCGTTGCTCGCCGCTCGTTGCTCGTTGCTCGTTGCTCGTAGCTCGTAGCTCGTTGCTCGTAGCTCGCCGCTCGTTGCTCGTTGCTCGCCGCTCGTTGCTCGTTGCTCCCGGCTCGCCGCTCATCTGCGAATGAAAATAAGGGGCAAGGCCATACCTCATCTGCGGCATACGCCTTATTAACTCAATTGAGGATCTTCTACTTTAGGCTTTAGATGGCGCTTAAGATTAATTTTATCAGAAGGGTGAATGATAAGCGGGATATATTCTATTTCCACGTCGCTTTTATCCAGGCCAAATGCTTTTTCATCTTTTAGTCCCAGATTCTTTAAGAAGAAAAACCCGTTGAGCAGAACGCTTTCTCTTATAGAAAACTCATTTTCCACAGAGATGTATTTTTCGATGACGATGAATTTAAAATCGGGGTCGGAATTGTATTTAGTAGACCCATCCGGGCGAATGTGGAGGTTGAGTTCGCGGTTGCTGACCAGATCACGGACGATTTGTTTAAAATACAATTCGGTCAGGGGTTGCACGCGGAATCCGATATTGATATTCACTTTGATGACTTTATCATCCAGGATTTCGTGGACATCATAATCCAGGGTGTAGGGACTCTCTGTGCGGTGAAGGTGCAGAAACCAATACACATCTGCCCTTTTCGGCTTTTTGGACAAAATCGAATTCATGATTTTTTGTTCGATTTGAAAAGTCGTATTGGCCTTAGTCAGATAAATCAGGTGGGTGGCAAATTTAGGAATGGATTGGTCGAGGCTCAATTCCTTCAGGTTTTCATTATACCCTTCCAGGTTTTCCCATTTGGTCAGTTGATTGCTAACCCGACGGCCATGATAGATTAGGTACATGATGGCAAAAAATACACCGGCAATAATTACAGTAATAAAACCACCTTCGGGGAATTTTCTGATATTGGCAATTAAAAAAGACAATTCAATAATCGTAAAAAAGGATATCACCAGGATGACGGTAATCCGGTGCCACTTGAGCCGGTAAAGTAAAAAGCTGCTCAGTAGGGTGGTGGTCATCATCATGGCAATGGTAATGGCCAATCCATAAGCCGCTTCCATATTGGTGGAAGATTGGAAGTAAAGGACTACCAGGATACATCCACCCCATAAAATCATATTGACACTGGGTACATAGATCTGGCCTTTGGTTTCCGAGGGTTGCCGTGTAGCTACCCTGGGCCAAAAATTGAGGTTGACTGCTTCACTGACCAGGGTATAGCTGCCACTGATTACCGCCTGGGAGGCAATAATGGCTGCCGTGGTAGCAATGATGATCCCCGCGATTAAAAACCAGGATGGCATGACTTCAAAAAATGGGCTTCGTTCACCCAACCCGCTATCCAGGTGTTGCATAGCCCAGGCAGCTTGTCCGAGATAATTGAACACCAGGCAGGTTTTGACAAATACCCAGGTAATCCGGATGTTTTTAATACCGCAATGACCCAAGTCGAAATAAAGGGCTTCCGCACCGGTAGTTGCTAAAAACACGGCTCCAAGGATCCAAAACCCTCCCGGATACCGGGCCAACAACTCATAAGCATACCATGGATTTAAACTGGCTATAATCTCCGGATGAATGACTACCTGGGATATGCCCAGAACCAGCAACATGCTGAACCAAACGGTCATAATTGGCCCAAACAGTGATCCAACCCGTTGAGTACCAAATCGCTGAAATAAAAAAAACAAAGAAATCAGGCTGATTACAATCCAAATGATCGGAATATTCTCCAGTCCTTCAATCATTTCAAGCCCTTCTACTGCGGACATAATCGAAATGGGCGGGGTGATCATTCCATCTGCCAACAAAGCTGCGGCCCCAATCATGGTGGGGATCACTAATTTTTTCCCGTAGCGCCTCACCAGGGCATACAGAGAAAAGATTCCCCCTTCTCCGTCATTATCTGCCCGCAAGGTGAGCCAGATGTATTTGATGCTGGTTTGAAATACCAGGGTCCAGAAAATACAGGAAACGCCACCAAATACCAAAGTCTTTTCTATGATCCGATCTCCGAGGATAGCTTTAAAGGCATAAAGCGGGCTGGTCCCAATATCGCCGTAGATAATACCCAGGGCTATCAGCAGCGTACCGGCCGTAACCTTATCCTTTGATATTGACATATATGTAGGTAATTTGAAATCGTATTTAAAAGGTTCAACCGGTCTGAGTTTGGATCGTTGGCGAGCAAAGATAATCTGTTGAATAAATTTTTAATTAATTTTTGCCTTCATCCTTGCAGAGGAGATATTGGATGCTTTGTTGCCTTCAAATATTATTTATTTTTAACAAAAAATGAACTCCTGGATATTTTATGCAGTATTGGCCACCGTGACCGGTGGTATGGCACTGGTATTTGCTAAAATGGGAATGCGGGATGCGAATGAGAACCTCGCTTTGGTCATCCGCACCGGGGTTTTGTTTTGTATTGTTTTAATTGCCGCAATAGCCTCCGGTGGACTCAGGGAATATAAACAAGTACCTGTCAAAGCCTGGCTCTGGTTTTCGGCTGCAGGGTTGACCACCGGGATATACTGGATATGCTTTTTTAAAGCCATGCGTTCTGCAAATTTAACTGTGCTTACTATCGTCGACAAGGGTAGCCTCGTCATTACTTTTTTACTATCCTATTATTTATTAGGAGAACCGCTTACCCCCAGATTATGGCTTGCGACGATACTTATCCTCTCCGGAACTTTGATCCTCATGTGGAAATAGAATCCGTTTATCTTATACCCAATGGACGCCCGGGTGAACCCGTAGCTCCTTAAAATCTGACCGGAGTGAAAATAAATAAAAACGGATAGGCTTTAGCTTCTGACATCTGTTCAAAGTTCATCCATTCCAGATTAAAAAAACCCTGTTTCATCGTCAATTCGTTATGGACATTAAAAACGTATGCTTCCAGAATAGCATCGGAACCCACCATACTTGGTTTACGGTCAATGAGCCATTGCACCACCTCTTTATTGATTTTGGGCCTTCTCTTTTCGTTCATTACCCAGGTATTTGACCAATGCCTCCACCAT
>Ga0163151_10002737_pt1 | contig 26572 bp, 27 predicted proteins | sample OliLakLV19MP5IB2_FD_145596 | JGI IMG/M metagenome (GOLD analysis project Ga0163151, IMG submission 145596) | Freshwater microbial mat bacterial communities from Lake Vanda, McMurdo Dry Valleys, Antarctica - Oligotrophic Lake LV.19.MP5.IB-2 | ecosystem: Environmental > Aquatic > Freshwater >...
CCCTATGCCCCCTATGCCCCCTGTGTCCCCTGTGGCTGAATGGTTCTTCAGTTTTGCATGCTTGCGCGCACTTCGGCGGAGCGATCCCAGAAATTCGGCATCTGCGCACTGGAGTAGCCGGACACAAAAGGTTTATCGACGCCGGTGGCGGCATCGAAGACATGGCGTTTGACCGCGCCGATGTTGGCACCGTAAACATGGATGCTGATCGATACGCGGTCGTCAAAGGCGTTGGCCACTTCGTGTATGTCGCCGACGGTTGGCGAGACCTTGTCGACTTCGCCGGGCAGAAGGCGGGCTGTTTCACTGACGGTCATCGCTTTGCCGGCAACGCCGTGTTCAAAGCGGCGGCAGGACTCGGCACCCCGCATCATGCCGACCATGCCCCAGACCATGTGGTCGTGCACCGGTGTTTTTTGTCCCGGCCCCCAGACGAAGCTGACGACGGAGAACCGCTCCAGTGGATCGCAGTAAAGCAGGTATTGCTGATAAAACTGCGGGTGCGGCTGCGCGTATTCGTCCGGCAGCCAGTCATCATGTTTGATCAGTTCACCCAGCAGTTTGCCGCCGGTGTCGAGCATGATTTTTTCGTCCTTGCCGTTTTTCCCGGCGAGACGCGTGAATTCGGCAACGAAATGACGGAAGCGTGCGGTGTTTTTCATTGGGCTTTCTCCAGTTCGGCAAGAATTTCCGCAGTGTGGGCACCCAGTGCCGGCGGGCCACGTCGCACATCCAGTCGCTGGCCGGAAACACGTTGCGGTGAAATCACGGTTTTGCTGGCAACACCGTTGGGCAGGGTCAGGTTCTGCACCCATTCCATGTGTTTGACCTGCGGGTCGGCCAGCACCTGGGAATAATTGTACAGCGGCGCGCAGGGCACGCCGCGCGCGTTCATGCGGCTCAACAGGTCGTTTGCATCATGGTTGACGAATTCAGCTTCCAGCACTTCGCGCAGCGCATCCTGGTGCTGCGCGCGCAGCGCCGGTGTGGTGAATCGCGGATCCTCGGGCAGATCGCTGCGACTGATGACTTCGCAGGCGGCTTCCCACAGTTTGTTGGTGCCGGCAGCCAGCGCGAAATAACCGTCGCGACAGCAGAATGCAGCGTAGGGCGCGTTCATTGGATGTGCCGAACCCAGGCGCACCGGATCACGGCCGGTGCCGAACAGTTCGCTGGTCTGCAGGTTGGCGATGCTGAGCATGCTGCCGAGCATTGACACGTCGACGTAATCGCCGTGGCCGGTGCTGCGCGCCTTGTGCAGCGCTGCCGCGGCGCTGAATGCAGCGTAGAGGCCGGCGGAAAAATCGGCGATCGGGATGCCGCATTTTGCCGGGCGGCCATCGCGTTCGCCGGTAACGCTCATCACGCCGCTCATCGCCTGCACCGTCATGTCGAAACCGCCTTCGGTGGCACGCGGTCCCGTCTGGCCGAAAGCGGATACCGAGCAATACACCAGCGCAGGGTGATCCTTCGCCAGCGCGGCGTAATCAAGACCGAATTTCGCCATCACGCCGGGACGGAAATTCTCGAGCAGGATGTCGGCGCTCAATGCCAGCTTGCGTGCGGCAGCACGATCAGTTTCTGTTTTCAGATCCAGCACCACTGAACGCTTGTTGCGGTTGACCGATGCGAAGTACTGGCTGTAGCCATCGAGGATCGGCGGCCACTGCCGCATCAGATCGCCATCGGGGGACTCGACCTTGATCACGTCGGCGCCCATGTCGGCGAGCAGACAGCCGGCAAAGGGGCCGGCGAGGACTTGGCAGAATTCGACGACGCGGATGCCTTGCAAGGGAAGCATATGGAGTTCAGATGAGGAGTTCGGATGAGCGTGTGCTGTGGCAGTGGCGCGCGAGGTGTTTCATGGCGCGGCATGAGGTTAAAACATGACCTTATGCTAGCACGGCACCGTCAGTGATTGACCGCGGCAGAGAATTGCCCCCCGGCATCCAGTGCATTCAAGACAGCGTTTTCGCGTTTTGTCATCGGCGCCGCGGCCTGTGCCTGTGTGGCATCAAACTGAAAACCGGTATGCGCAGTGATGTGGGCGATGGTGGTTTTCGGATGGTAGGCGGCGAGGGCGAAGCGCGAACCTGCCCGTGGCTCGCGTGTGAACACCGCCAGCGGCGTTACCAGCGCGGTCATGTTGCCGGAGGCGGTGACGAAATCAAGTTTGTCGACCAGAGCGCGCGTTGTGTGGTCAGTGCGCCAGGTGACGACGCGTTTTGCCGTCGGCAGCATCACTGCTGCGCCGCCGCCGCCGGGCAGGCGCACTTTCGGGTTTTCCCAGGAGCCGATGGCTGACACGTTGGTGCGGCCTTCGGCGTCGATCTGCGCGCAGCCGAGATAGACCAGATCAAGGCCACCGCGCGCACACAGATCGTAGAAATCCTGGTTGGCGAAAATTGCCGGCGAGCCGTGCACGATGGCCGGATCGCTGCTCGATTGCGGCACGCTGACCGGTTGTGGCTCGACACCGCCGGCGACGTTGATGTAGGTGAAGGGAAAATCGTAGGCGCGTTTGGCGAGCAGGCAGGCGAGCATCGGCAGCGTCGAGTTGACGCCGCTGAAGGTGATTTCACCGGCGCGGATCTGGCGGGCGAGGTTAACGACGATGAAGGAGAATGGCGACCAGTTCATGGGATATATATAAGCCATTGTTTTTATTAAATATTTTGTAACATTGTGATGGCGTGCCATGCCGTCAGCTTTTGCGCATAATTCAGCGCTGCGTGCGCAGGGCTGGTCGAGGGCAGGCGTTTATATTCCAGCGGTTGCGCGGTCAGTATCGGCAATACATGTTTGTGGAAACTGTGTTCGGCTTTTGTGCCGTTGAAAAATACCCGGGTGATGTTGCTGTGTTTCGCGAAAAAAGTCGGGAAATTGTTTGGGGTGAAATCCGGGGCGATCGCGGAATCCAGACTGCCTTCGCGCTGGCAAGAGGCCATCACGTCCCACAGCGCGATGCCGGATTTTTTCAGTAGTTGCTTGCGTTCTTCGTACGGCAATTCCGGACCGGCGCCAAAAAAATAGCCCATCAGTTTCCAGAATGCATTTTGCGGGTTTGCGTAGTACTGTTTTTCAGCCAGTGATTTTTTGCCCGGCATGCTGCCGAGGATCAGGATGCGTGCCGATGCGTCGGCGACCGGCGGAAAGCTGCGGATCAGGGACATGGTGTTCCAGCGCTGATTTCCGGCGCTGTCGCCAGATGTTTTTCCAGCACGCCGTCGGCATCCTGCATGTAGTACTCCACCGCCGGATAATCGATGTCGTAATAGGGATGCATCGAGCCGGGCCATGCGCCATTCGGCGTGATCGCCACAGCTTCGACCATGAATCCCGGCACCAGAGTCAGTTCCGGTTGTTCCCGCAACCGGTCGGTAGGTACCAGTTTTTCCGCGGTGACCAGCACGCGTTTTGCGGCGCGGGTCAGCGGGTGGTCCCAGAACGGCGAACCATAGATGCGGGCATTGCCTTCGTCGTCCACTTCGGCGGCGTGGATCACCGCGATGTCCGGTTGCACTGCGGGGATGACATAGACATCCCGCCCGGAGCCGTAGGGATCGCGCAGGGTCTGCCAGTGGTTGATGCGCGCCAGTTCGCTGCCGTGGACACCGGCGACCGGCTGGAAGGGGATTCCGTAGGAGGCTGCACGCAGCCCCGCGACGAGGGTCATTCAGGCGTGTTCTTCGAGACGGGCTTCCTTGCGCTCGATGGCCTTGCGGTACCAGCGCGCCATGCCGAAGTTGCCTTCCATTGCGACAATGCCGGCGCGCACTTTGGCGACAGCGCCGGCGCGGCACAGCAGGTCGAGGTCATAACCGGGTGAGGGCTTGATGATTTCGAGATGTTTCCGCTGCTGGCGCACCAGCTCGCGCACCAGTGCGAACGGTCCGCGATGCAGGAACACGCCGCCGAGGCCCAGAGCGGCACCGTCAGGGATGCGCTGTGCGAGTGCGGCGAGGCTGATGATTTTCGACGGGGTTGCGGCCATGGGGCGCTCCGGGACGATGAATAATGAAAGTTTACACCCTGATTTTCCTTTGGTGATTCCACGCCAGGACCAGTATTCGGACTGCATGGCGATGTGTGTAGCCGCGGTGCGATAATCGCGGCTCAATTCATCCAATGGAGCAGGGCATGACACAGATTACCGCCGCGGAATATCAGGCGCAGAAGGGCAATGTAAAACTTTATGTGTATCGCAAGCGCGCGGCGCATGCGGCGAAAGGCGCGCCGGTATTGTTCCTCGTGCACGGCTCCTCGGCGTCGGGGCGTTCGAGTTTTGATCTTGCTGTGCCGGGGCGTAACGATTACTCACTGATGGACCATTTTGCCGATCTGGGTTACGACGTGTGGACCGTGGATCACGAAGGTTACGGCCGCTCGGATCGCACCGACAGCAATTCCGACATCGCATCCGGTGCGCGTGATCTTGCCGCGGCGATGCAGATCGTCGAACGCGAAACCGGCGCGCGGGAGGTGTACATGTACGGCGGTTCGTCGGGCGCGCTGCGAGCCGCGTTGTATGCGCAGCAGAATCCGGGGCGGGTCAAACGCCTGATGGTGTCGGCGCTGGTCTACACCGGCGAAGGCTCGCCGACCCTGGCCAAAAGGAAGGAAAAAGTCGAGGAATACCGCGCCAGTCCGCGGCGCAAGGTGGACCGCGCCTTCATCCACAGCATGTTTACCCGCGACAAGCCGGGCACTTCTGAGATGATCGCCGCAGACGCGCTGGCCGATGCCGAACTGCCGCTGGGGGATTCGGTGCCGACCGGGACCTATCTCGACATGTGCGTGCATCTGCCGGTGATCGATCCGGCGAAAATTACCTGCCCGGTATGCATCATTCGCGGCGAATACGACGGCATTGCCGCAGAACCCGATCTGCTGAACTTTTTCGGCAAGCTGCCGGGCAAGGACAAGCAGTTTGTATTCGTGTCCGGGCTGGCCCATGCGGCAACGCTGGGCCTCAACCGCCACAAGTTCTGGCATGCGATGGAATCGTTCATGAACATGCCGGGGAACCGGGCGCTGGCCGCCTGACTATATCGCCTGACTATATCGCCTGACAGAAAGACCAAGTCCAATTCAACCGCCGATGAACGCAGATGAACGCAGATCGAACCGGCTCACAAAGCGTGCCGAAGGCGGGTGATAATAATTTATTGTAAAAATTACCTGCTTTGATTCGGTGTGTGGGCTTCCCGGCCCTTTTGATTTTATCGGCGTTAATCCGCGTTCATCGGCGGTTAACATTTTCTGATTTTGATATACGTTGTAAAAACACAATTGATTCGAGGAGTCATTCATGGCATCCGGCGTATTTGACGACATACTGATCCAGCACCTGTGGAGCACCGAGGAACTGCGCGGCATATTCAATGACCACAACCGCGTGCAGAAGTGGCTGGATTTCGAGGCGGCGCTGGCACTTGAGCAGGCGGCGCTGGGCATCATTCCCAAAGCTGCTGCGGAAGAAATTGCCGCCAACGCGAAAATTTCCAGAATCGACATTGCCGCAGTGGCTGCGGAAATCCGTCGCATCAAACATCCGTTGGTGCCCGCGGTGAAGGCGGTGCAGAACCTGTGCAAGCCGGAACATGGCGAATACATCCATTTCGGGCCGACCACGCAGGACGTGCTCGACACCGCCACCATGCTGCAGATAAAAGACGCGCATGCGATTTACCTGCGCGACATGAAGGCCATCGGCAATGCGCTGGCCAAACTGGCGGAGCAGCATCGCGCGACGCCGATGGTCGGTCGTTCGCACGGCGTGCAGGCCTTGCCGATCACCTTCGGCCACAAGGCTGCGATCTGGCTGTCGGAAATGGGCCGCAACTATGAGCGGCTGCGCCAGCTTGAGCCGCGGATGTTCGTCGGCGGCATGGTCGGCGCGGTGGGTACCCAGGCTTCGTTCGGGCCGCAGGCCAAGGAACTGGAGCAACGTCTGATGAAGCGGCTCGGGCTGGGCGTTGCCGATATCAACTGGCAGCCGGCGCGCGACCGTTTCGCCGAATACATCAATGTGCTCGGTCTGATCAGTGCGACGCTGGGCAAGATTGCCAACGAGGTTGTCAATCTGGAGCACACGGAGATCAGCGAACTCTTCGAGCCCTTCAGCGCCGGCAAGGTGGGCTCATCGACGATGCCGCACAAGCGCAATCCGTCGACCTGTGAAGCCGTGGTCGGCGTCAGTCGCGCACTGCGTTACAACGTGACCTTGATGCTTGAGTGCATGGTGACCGAACACGAGCGCGACGGCTCGGGCTGGCGCGGCGAATGGAAGGCGATACCGGAGTCCTGCCTGATGGCCGGCGGCCTGCTGGCGATGATGAAATATGTGCTGACCGATCTGCATGTCGATGCCAAACAGATGCGCCGCAATCTTGATTTGCTTGGTGGATTCCTGCTGTCAGAGCGCGTGATGTTCGTGTTGTCGGACAAGGTCGGCAAACAGACCGCGCATGAACTGGTGTACGAGGCCTCGATGCACGGTATCGAAAATGAGGTCTCGTTCGAGAGTGCGCTGATGCAGAACGCGCAGATCAAGGCCGCGCTGTCGACGGCGGAGCTGAAGGCCGCACTGGATCCGACGACTTATGTCGGCCGTGCACCGGAGATCGTCGATGAAGTGCTGCGGGCACAGCGGGCTAATGGCTGGCTCAATTAAAACACTATTTATCCAATAAAAACAATTACTTGCAGACACAACGGGAATCAAGCCTCATGAAAATCGCAATCCTTGATGACTACCAGGATGTCGTGCGCACGCTCGACTGCTTTGCCAAATTGCAGGGGCATGAAGTGACGGTGTGGAACGACCACACCAGGGATATCGACACGCTGGCGCAGCGACTGAAAGACACCGAGGCGCTGGTGATGATCCGCGAACGCACGCCGATCCGCGCGCCGCTGATCGCGCGTCTGCCCAAGCTGAAACTGCTCAGTCATCACAGCGTATATCCGCATGTCGACGTCGACGCGCTGACCAGACAGGGCATCCTGTTGTGCAGCAACCTGCATCCGGGCCAGCCCTCGCACGCGACCGCAGAACTGACCTGGGGTCTGATCATCGCTGCGATGCGCAGGATTCCGCAGGAAGTTGCCGCACTGAAGGCCGGACGCTGGCAGTCGTCTGTGGGTTACGGCCTGCGCGGCAAGACGCTGGGTGTTTACGGTTACGGCCGTATCGGCACGGTGGTCGCCGGTTACGGCAAGGCCTTCGGCATGAAAGTGCTGGTATGGGCGCGCGAGGCTTCGCTGGAACGGGCGCGCGCCGACGGTTACGCGGCGGCGCGCAGCAAGGAGGCGTTTTTCGCAGAGAGCGACGTGATCTCGCTGCATCTGCGCCTGATCGACGCCACCCGCGGCATCGTCACGGCCGCTGATCTGGCGCGGATGAAACCGACGGCATTGATGGTCAATACCAGCCGCGCCGGGCTGATCGAGGCGGGTGCGCTGGAAAAAGCCCTGAAGCTCGGACGGCCGGGCATGGCCGCGGTCGATGTGTTTGAGGATGAACCCGTCCTTGGTGCAAGCCATCCGCTGCTGGAGCTCGACAATGCGGTGTGCACGCCGCACATCGGTTATGTCGAACGCGGTGGCTACGAGCGGATTTTCAGCAGCATTTTTGACCAGGTCCTGGCTTATGCTGCCGGCAAGCCGGTGAACATGATCAACCCGGAGGTGCTGGCCGGCCGTTCCTGAAGGCCCCGGGAAAAAGCTGTTGCGGTAGTATGGATTTCATTACAACAAAGAAGGAGGAGAAATCATGAAAACAAAACTGACCCTGCTGGCGGCAGTAGCCGGCCTGTCCGGCGTGTTTGCTCCGGCGGCTGTCGCGCAGAATGCGGCCGCGAACTACCCGAGCAAGCCGGTGCGCTGGATCGTGCCGTTTCCACCGGGCGCATCCAATGACATCACCGCACGTCTGTTTGCGCACAAGATGTCCGAATCCATGGGCCAGCAATTCGTCATCGACAACCGGCCCGGGGCCGGCGGCTCGATCGGCGCACAACTGGCGGCGGAGGCGACAGCGGATGGCCACACGCTGCTGCATGCCAATCCCGGGCCCAGCGTCAACAACATCATCATGCGGCGCAAGTCGCCGTACCAGCTCAACGATTTTGCCCCGGTGATGTTCATCGGTTATACGCCGCTGCTGATCCTGGCGAATCCGAAATTCGTCGCCAATAACGGACGTGAGCTGGCCGCGTATGCCAAGGCCAATCCGGGCAAGCTGACCTGGGCTTCCTCCGGCAATGGCAGCAGCCTGCACATCGGGCTCGCGCTGTTTGCTGCAGCCACCGGCCTCGACATCGTGCATGTGCCGTACAAGGGCACAGCGCCGGCGCTGACCGACGTCATGAGCGGGCGGGTCGATGTGATGCATACGACAGTGGTCAGCGCCGATGCGCAGATCAAGGCGGGGCGGGTCAAGGTGCTGGCGGTGGCCGCACCCACGCGCCAGGCGGTGTTGCCCAATGTGCCGACGCTGCTCGAAGAGGGCATCAAGAATGCCGAGGCCACGGTATGGTTTGGTGTCCAGGTGTCGGCGAAGACGCCGCGGCCGATCATCAACAAGCTGAATGCCGAGATGAATCGCATCATGCTGATGCCCGATGTGCAGGCGCGACTGGATCAGCTCGGCCTGGTCAAGGCTGGAGGCACACCGGAAGAGTTTGGTGCTTTCATCAAGAACGAAGCGGATAAATTGACCATGTTGATCAAATCCAAACGGGTAGAGATGATGGATTAGCGCGGCCGCGCCAGAAGGTCCTGGCGCGGGGCGTTCTGCTGCATTGTTACGCAGTGTGTTTGCGCATGCACCAATTGGGCGCAAAAGTGCACCAGCGAACCGGGTATTCGGAGATTGCAGTTTGGCCGTTGTGGTTCGGACGCACCGTGTGCGTGCAGTCCTCCCGGAGGGGTGTCAACTCCGTGCAAGCCGGCGTAAGTCCTGCGTAAGTGAAGCGTCCTATAAAGGCACCGCACTTGCGGGTTCTGCAATCAAATTCTGAGTCGTGCAATGGTTGCAAGGACAGACTGAGAATGCGTTGTGCGCCGCACCACGCGTGAGCCAAAAAAGCTTTGTTTGAGTAGGGGCTTCGTGTAAAGTCCGGTTCCGTAATGTGTAAGTGCGAGTCTGCATAATAATGCTGGGGTCAAAAAAAGCAGTTCCAGCCGCAGGCATTTAACCATTGCGTAAACAGGTGTGCGGCACACCGGACCGGGAGTGCAGTTTGTTCCCGTATCTGTTATCTGAAATCAGGAGGTGTCAGTTGAATATCAAGGGTCAGGAAGATTTTTGGGCTGGTGTCATGTTCATCAGTTTCGGCGCGCTGGCGATTTATTTGTCGATCGATTATCCGTATGGTACCGGCGCACGCATGGGCCCCGGATACTTCCCCACATGGCTGGGCATCATCATGGCCCTGCTCGGGGTTGGAATCGTGGTCAGTGGATTGCGGGTGGAAGGACCGAAGGTCCATAGATTCGCTTTCAAGGCGATATTGCTGCTGGGTGCAGGGTTCATCTTTTTCGGCTGGGCGATAGACCATATCGGTTTCGTGGCCGCCACGGTCGTGCTGACCATTTTGTCCGCTGCCGCGGGGCGCGAGTTCCGTTACAAGGAAGTGATCATCATGGCGATCTGCCTGTTGATCGGTACCTGGGCATTGTTCATCAAGGGGCTGGAACTGCCCTTCCCGCTGTTCTGGTGGAGATAAGAATATGGAAAGCTTTACCTCACTGTTACCCAATCTCGCGCTCGGATTCCAGACCGCGGTTTCGCTGCAGAACCTGACTTATTGTTTCATCGGCGTGTTTGTCGGCACCCTGGTAGGCGTGCTGCCGGGCATCGGTCCGCTGGCGGCGATTGCAATGCTGTTGCCGGCCACCTTCAACCTGCCGCCGGTGGGCGCACTGATCATGCTTGCGGGTATTTATTACGGCACCCAGTACGGTGGTTCCACCACCTCGATTCTGGTCAACCTGCCCGGCGAGTCGGCTTCGGTGGTGACCTGTATCGACGGCTACCAGATGGCCAAAAACGGCCGTGCCGGCCCTGCACTGGCGATAGCGGCAATCGGTTCGTTTTTCGCCGGCACCGTGGGTACCATCCTGATTGCCTTGTTCGGTCCGCCGCTGGCCGAAATCGCGCTGAAGTTCGGTGCGCCGGAATATTTTTCGCTGATGTCGATGGGCCTGATTGCTTCGGCTGTGCTGGCCAGCGGTTCGATGATGAAAGCGATTGCGATGATTTTCCTCGGTCTGCTGTTCGGCATTGTCGGCACCGATGTCAATTCCGGCATGTCGCGTTTCACCTTCGGCATGTCCGGCCTGGCTGATGGACTGAGTTTCGTGGTGGTGGCGATGGGCCTGTTCGGTTTCGGCGAAATCCTGTCGAATCTGGAAAAAGGCCAGGAAGTCAGTTCGCGCGAGCTGCTGACCAAAAAAATCGACCATCTGTATCCGACCTGGCAGGATTTGAAGCTGTCGATAGGTCCAATCCTGCGCGGTACGTCGATCGGGGCCTTCTTCGGTACGCTGCCCGGCGCCGGCCCGACCATCAGCGCCTTCTCCAGTTATGCGCTGGAGAAAAAGATGGCGAAGCATCCGGAGGAGTTCGGCAAAGGCGCGATTCAGGGTGTTGCCGGGCCGGAAGCAGCCAATAACGCTGCTGCGCAGTGCGCCTTCATCCCGACGCTGACCCTGGGCATCCCGGGCAGCGGCACGATGGCGCTGATACTGGGCGCGCTGACCATTCAGGGCATCGCCCCGGGTCCGCAGGTCATGACCCAGCGCCCGGAACTGTTCTGGGGCCTGATCGCGAGCATGTGGATCGGCAATGCGATGCTGGTGATTCTCAACCTGCCGCTGATCGGTCTGTGGGTCAAACTGCTGTCGGTGCCGTATCGCATCCTGTTCCCGTCGATCATGGTGTTCATGGCGATCGGCGTTTACAGCGTCAACAACCTCGACCTCGACATCTACATGACGGTATTTTTCGGCTTGATGGGTTATGTCTTCGTCAAGCTCAAATGCGAACCGGCGCCGCTGATCCTGGCGTTCGTGCTGGGGCCGCTGATGGAAGAAAATCTGCGCCGGGCACTGCTGATTTCACGGGGCGACCCGACCGTGTTCTTCACGCGGCCGATCAGTGCGGTGTTCCTCGGCCTGACCATCCTGCTGCTGGTGGTGATGATTCTGCCGAACATCCGCAAGAAGCGCGATGTTGCGTTCCGGGAGCCGGACGCTGCCTGAGCCTGAAAACAGCAAGCCGGTCTGACTGGCAAAGCAATGAACTGACACGCGACATCATGCCGCGTGTTTTTTTTGAGGGGAGCAATGGTGATGCAGAATAAAGTTGCAGGTGCAGTAATGGGAGCGTTGCTGGCTGCAGCCGGCCTGATGCCGGCATCCGCTGGTGCGCAGGCCGCCGGTGCCCAAGCTTATCCGACCAAACCGATCCGGCTGATCGTGGCGTTTCCGGCTGGTGGCTCCACCGATATCATCGCGCGACTGGTTGGGCAGCGCCTCGGCGAGAAACTGGGGCAGCAGGTCATTGTCGATAACCGTGGCGGCGCCGGCGGCACCATAGGCACGGAAATCGCGGCACAGGCGACGCCCGACGGCCACACGCTGACCATGGGCACCACCAGCACTCACGTCATCGCGCCGGCGGCTTACGCCAAGGTGAATTACGATCCGGTCAAGGATTTCGAGCCCATCACACTGGTGGCGTCCACGCCGTACCTGCTGGTGCTGAACCCCGGCGTCAAGGCGAACAACCTCAAGGAGTTCGTCGCGCTGGCTAAATCGCAGCCGGGCAAACTCAACTTTGCCTCTGCCGGAACCGGTTCGACCACGCAACTGGCAATGGAAATGCTCAATCGCGCTGCCGGCATGGATATCGTGCACATCCCCTACAACGGTAATGGCCCGGCGGGAGCCGCGGTGCTCGGTGGCCAGGTACAGGCACTGTTCGGCAGCATGCCGGCGGTACTGCCGCATGCCCAGGCGGGCCGCCTGCGGGCGATTGCCGTCGGAACCTCAAAACGCTCGCCGGCGCTGCCCAATGTGCCGACGGTCGCGGAGTCGGGTTATCCTGGTTTCGAAGTGTCGCTGTGGCTGGGATTTTTTGCGCCCAAAGGCACACCGAAACCGGTGCTGGCCAAGTTGCAGACGGAACTGACAGCGATTGCCAATTCGCCCGACATGAAAGCGCAGTTTGAAAAGAACGGCGCCAGCGCGGTGACGAATACCCCGGCAGAAATGGGGCAGTTGATGAAGTCCGAGCTGGACAAGTACGGCAAGGTGATCAAGGCCGCGGGCATCGTGCTTAAATAACAGGCGCACCTGCGCGGCCAGACGCCGCCGGGTTCGACGCCGCGCAGCAGGCCATGACGCGCGGCGGTTTTATTTGTCCTGACGGTCGGTGTGGCACATCCAGCCGCTGACCAGCAGGATCACGGCGCTGGTCCAGAACACCGGGGCGATGCCGAGCAGCGCGCCGACCGAACCGGCCGCCAGCGGCACGCCGATGTGGGTGATGTTGTTGATGGTCAGCCGCAGACCAGTGACTTCACCCGAACGTCCGGCCGGCGAGCGGTTGTAGGTCAGATTGAGCGTCAGCGGTTGGCTGACGCCGAGGGTCAGACCGATGCCGAACGACAGCGCCATCAGCGCTGGCACATACTCGACGAATACGAACGGCAGGAACAACAGCGCTGCAATGCCCATGGCCGTTGCCAACACCGTTTCCACACTGAAGCGCCGGGTCAGCAGCGGCAGCGCAACCCGGACGATGAAACTGGCTGCAGCGAAAGCGCCGAGGATGGCGCCGATGGTTGATGCCGAGAGGCCGATTGAATAACCGTATATCGGCACGTAAAAGATGTACAGATCCCAGCCGGTGGTCACCAATCCGCTGACGATGATCATCCGGCGCAGCGACGGCAGGCGCATCAATTCGAAAGCGCTGCTCTTTTGCGGCTCGCTGCGCGTGCCATGGGCGCCGAGTCGCGGCGACAGCGCGAGGGTGAGTATCGGGAAAAGTGTGAGCGCGGCAAACACGATGTAGGCGGAACCGAAGCCAAAACGGTCGATCATGACCCCGGCGATCACCGGGCCGATCATGTGACCGCTGGAGTAACCCAGGCTCAGGGTCGAGAAGTTGCGGGTGCGCTCCGCCGCCGTGTCCAGTGTGCCCGCAAGGCTCTGCACCGCAACGTTAAAGAATACAAAGCCGCCGCCGATCAGTGGCGCCGAGATAAGCAACGCCGGCAGCGTCGGCCACACAGCGGGGATGACCAGACCGGCGCCGAAGGTAATGGCGCCGCCAAGCATCGGCCAGCGCGAGCCGTAACGATCGGAAATCCGGCCGACGATCAGCGCGAAACCGAGCTGGAATATCGAATACGAGGCGATCAGGATGCCGATCAGCATCGGGCCGGCGCCGAGATTCAGTGCGAGAAGGGATGCCACGACGCGGCTGCCCATGTGCCCGCCCTGCATGGCGAGGGTCAGCAGCGTGACGACGGTGATCGGTTTCAAGGTGATGCAGTCCACGAAAAACGGCGCTGCCGGTGGCTGCGGCGGCGCCGTTATGAAGTGCGCGTTATTGTTTCACGAGGCGTAACCAGGGGCTTCCTTGTCAAGTTTGCGCTTGAGTGCATCCCACATCAGCTTGCCGCCCGCACCACGACCGCCTTTGCCATAAATCATCCCGCCCTGTTCCAGCGTATGGTTGATGATTTCAGTCGGGATGCGGTTCAGTTCAGCGCCGCCGGTCATCGCGGTGATCTGGAATTTGCAGGCGCGTTCGAGACGGTACATGCGCGCAAACATTTCTCCGATGCTGGTGCCCACGGTCAGCGTGCCGTGGTTGCGCAGGATCAGCATGCCGCCGTCGCCGAGGTCGCGGACCAGGCGTTCGCGCTCGTTGTGGTCTTCGGCCACGCCTTCGAAGTCGTGGTAGCGCACCTGCGACAGCGCCGTCAGCGCCATCTGCGTCAGCGGCAAAAGGCCCTGTTTCTGCGAGGCCACGGCAACGCCGTACTGGGTATGGCAATGCATCACCGCCTCGGCATCATGGTTGCCCATGTGGATCGCACTGTGGATGGTGAACCCGGCCGAGTTCACTGCGTAAGGGGAGTCCGATAGCTTGCGGCCTTCGATGTCGCACTTGATCAGGTCGGATGCGGTCATTTCCTCGAACAGCAGGCCGTAGGGATTGATCAGGAACTGGTCGTGTGTCCCCGGCACGCGGCAGGAGATATGCGTGCCCAGCATGTCGGTCCATCCCATCATCGCCGTCAGCCGGTAGGCGGCGGCGAGTTCGACACGGGCCTGCCATTCCGCGGCATTGATGCTGCGCGCGGCGCCCCCCAAGGGGACTTGCTTCGCAGCGCGTGCGGGGCGTTTGCGGGCGGCGACGGGGCGGTGTTTGGCGGTGGTGGCAGCACGTCTTTTCATATGATGGATTCCTGTAATGAGGGGACGCGCGATGCAGATAACTGCGACGGCAGCCCGATTTTGGTGTGCAATTACCATTAGAATACCGCAGTCCGGCACCGAAGATGAACTACAACAGATGTTTCGGCGTGCCGTGCATCGCTAATTACCCGTACAAGCATCCATATCGTGAACGTCCCGTGTGAGTCATTCCAGCGCCTACAACATTGAAGACCTGCGACAACTCGCGCTGCGCCGTTTGCCGCAGGTAGCCTGGGATTACCTCGAGCGTGGCGCTGAAGACGATGTCACCATGGCCGCGAACCGCGCCGCTTTCGGGCGCATCCATTTCGAGCCACGCACGCTGGTCGATGTTTCGGCGCGCAGCTTGCGCCATACATTGTTTGGCAAAACCTATACCGCGCCGTTCGGCATTGCGCCCACCGGCGCCGCCGGCCTCTACAGTTTTGAAGCCGACATCGCGCTGGCGCGCGCTGCGGCGCAGGCCGGCGTGCCTTTCGTGCTCTCAACCGCCTCCTTCGTGGCGATGGAGCGGGTGGCGAAGGAAGCTGAGGGCAGTAAATGGTTCCAGCTTTACATGTCCAAGGATCGCGAGGCGGCGGAGCGTCTGGTGCGCCGCGCATTTGACGCCGGTTATGAGGCGCTGGTGGTGACCACCGACGTGCCGGTGGGCGCCAACCGTGAATACAATCAGCGCAACGGCTTTGCGATTCCGTTTCGCATCAACGCGCGCAACGTGGTTGACGGCCTGTTGCACCCGCGGTGGCTGACACAGGTGTTCCTGCGCACGCTGCTCACCAGCGGCGTGCCGCGCTTCCAGAATGTCGACAGCAATGTTGGCGGGCGCATCATCGCCAAGGACCTGTCGGCCTTTCGCGCGCGCCGCGATGCACTGGACTGGAGTGACATGGCCTGGCTGCGCACGATCTGGCCGCGCAAGCTGCTGATCAAGGGTGTGCTGGTTGCCGATGATGCACGGCTGGCGCTGCAGCACGGTGCCGACGGCGTGGTGGTGTCCAACCACGGCGGCCGGCAGCTCGATGGCGCGCGGGCGGCGATCGATGCGCTGCCGGCCATCGTTGAGGCAGTCGGCGGGCGCATGCCGGTGCTGTTTGACAGTGGTGTGCGTCGTGGCTCGGACATCGTCAAGGCACTGGCGCTGGGGGCGGACTTTGTATTTACCGGACGCGCCACACTGTATGGTGCAGCGGCGGGTGGCGAGGCGGGGGTGGCGCGGGCGCTGGAACTGCTGCGCACTGAAACCGACCGCGTGATGGCGCTGATTGGCTGCAGCACGGTGGCGGAACTGGATCGCCGGTTTCTGCACCTGACAGGCTCCGTATAATCACGGCATTCATAGCGACACAGGAGATACTCATGAAACAATTAAAACTTCCGGCTGTGTTCATGCGCGGCGGCACCAGCAACGCGGTAGTGTTCAACCAGCAGGATTTGCCGCAGGACCGCGCCTTGTGGGACGAAATTTTTCTCGCCGCGATCGGCAGCCCCGATCCCAACGGCCGTCAGCTCGACGGCATGGGCGGCGGTGTGTCCTCGCTGTCCAAAGTCTGCGTGGTCGGCCCGCCGACTCGGCCTGATGCCGACATCGATTACACCTTTGCCCAGGTGCAGGTGAAAGAAGCCACGGTTGATTACCGTGCGAACTGCGGCAACATGTCCTCGGCGATGGGCCCGTTTGCGGTGGATGAGGGCATGGTCAAGGTTTCCGGTCGCGAAGCGCTGGTGCGCATCCACAACACCAACACCAAAAAAATCATTCACGCCCTGTTCAGCCTCGATGACGGACTGGCCGCGGTGGATGGTGATCTGGCGATTCCCGGCGTCTCCGGCACCGGTTCTCCGGTGAAGCTCGAGTTCCGCGATCCGGGTGGCGCCACCACCGGCAAACTGCTGCCCACCGGCAATGTCGTCGACACACTCGACGTGCCGGGCGTCGGCAAAATCCGCGCGTCGCTGGTTGACGCGGCGAATGCCACGGCGTGGGTCAATGCGAAAGATATCGGCATGACCGGCATTGAGTTGCCGGAAGCGCTGGAAGCCAATGCTGCGGTCATGGCCAAACTCGAAGCGATACGCAGGACTGCGTCGGTGGCCATGGGCATTACCAGGAATGCCGAAGAGGCGGCGAAAAACAAATCCGTGCCCTTCGTCGGTTTTGTTTCGGCGGCGCAGGACGCAAAAATGCTGTCGGGCGCGGCAATCACTGCTGGCGACATCGACCTCACCGGTCGCGTGATTTCCAACGGTCAGCCGCATCGTGCGTTGCCGCTGACCGTATCGCTGTGCATGGCTGTTGCCGCGCGCATTGAGGGCGGCGTAGTGAGCGCAGTTTTGCGCCAGGGCACCAGTGCAGTAGCGCCGATCCGCATTGGCATGCCCTCCGGCATCCTGACGGTGGCGGCCACTGTCAAAATGAAAGATGGCCAATGGCATGCCGAGCAGGGCGCGTTTTATCGCACGCAGCGCCGCATGTTTGAAGGACAGGTGCTGGTGCGTGCCTCGGGTGTGCCGGGTTTGATGAGTGCAAGCGCCCGCAAGGTTGTATAAAAATATTAATAAAATCAATTACTTATAACGATGATCTGCAGCAAGTAAAACGGGCGCCCGGCGCCCGTTTTTATGGCTGAAGCGGTGCGGGATGTTTAACCCTGTTGCACCATGCTGATGATCTGCTTTGCGTCCAAGGTGCGTGCTTTGGCCTGCATCTCCGGCAGGTAACGCGTCTGCAGTCCCCGGGCTTCGCCAAGCATGTCATTGAAGGCTGTGCGCAGCATGTCCGTGGTCAGCGTGCGGCCGCCGGAGTAGTAGTGCCGGGCGACATGGCCCAGCGCATAAGTGCTGGCAAAACTCATTCCGGAACTGACCGCCTGTTTGCCCAGTCCGCCAAGCAGGCTGCCGCCCACGCTGCGGAGCAACCCTCCGAGCAGCTTGCGTCCGGCCTGTTCAAGGTATTGCGAAGTAAGGCCGACGCCGGCAGTGGCGAGAAAATCCTTGATATGCCCGCGATCGAGTTCGAAGCCGTACGACTTGCCGATGCGGTACACCAGTTTCATCTGCAGCGGAATGATGGCCATGGTTGCCAGCGATTCCGGCAGCAGTTCCAGCGCGCCGTTGAGGATGGCGGCATTGATGATCGATTTGTCTATTTCCTCGCGCGTCATGGTCGAGGCGTGAGTATTGCTTGCCGTTGCGATTGGCGCGGCGGCGATGGTCTCGGCCTGCTGTGTGAAGTCCTGCGCTTGCCCGGCGTCCAATCCCAGCGCAGCGCGCAGGGTTTCGAGGAAATCGCGTTCCGCGGCGGACTGGCTGCCGTCGGCATCGCAGACGCAGACCGCCATTTCGAAGGCCAGTTGCCGGGCCTCCGGCGTGGACAGTGCCGCCGCCGCCGTGGATACGGAGATGCGTTTGAGCAGCACATCCTGGTAGAGCCCTGGCAGGTTGATTGCGGCCTCGCTGGCAAGTGCTTCGGCGATGCGTTTGATTTCGGCGCGTTCGCCCTCGTGCTTCGCGCCATCGGCAAAAGCCGCCATCAGACATAGCGTGAGTATGGATTTCTGTTCCTGTTCGTTCATGATTTGGCCTTGTTTTTTCGACAACCTTTTCGACAACCTTTTCGACAACCTTTTCGACAACCCTTTGGCAGTTCAAAGGGCGACAAGTTCCGTGCCGGGAAAACGGTCAGCCTGGCCGCGCTGCGGTGAGCCCGCCATCAACAACGAGGTGAGTGGCCGTGATATAGCGCGCCTCATCGGAGGCAAGGAACAGCACCGCGTGTGCACTGTCCCAGGCATCGCCCATACGACCGATGGGCACCGCGGCATGGCGTTTGGCCACCAGGTCTTTCGCGGCTTCGGGGCCGAGCTGTTTCATCAGGCGTTCCTCGACCAGCGGTGTATGCATGGTGCCGAGCACCACCATGTTGCAGCGGATGCCTTTTTTGACATAGGCGATGGCGGTGGCGCGGGTGAAACCGAGAAGCCCGGACTTTGTCGCGCTGTAGGCGATGTGCACCCGGCCATCAACCTGGTGCGCAAAACCCGCCACCGAGGACACGTTGACGATGGCACCGCTGCGCTGTTTTTCCATGACCGGCAACACGTGTTTGCAGCCGAGGAAGGCGCTTTTCAGGTTGTGGTCGATCTGGCTGTCCCAGACTTCTTCGCTCATGCTGACGGGATCGCCGGGCGCCGATCCACCGACGTTGTTGACCAGGATGTCGATGCGGCCGTATTTTTTGACGCAGGCATCCACTGCGGCTTTCACCGAATCCGAATTTGTCATGTCGCAGAGATGCGTTGTGCAGTCGCCGCCTTCATTGGCGATGATCGTGCGCGTGACTTCGACGGCTTCGGCATTGACGTCGGTACCGAACACCCTGGCGCCCTGACGTGCCAGCAGCACGGCGGTGGCCTTGCCGTTACCCCAGCCCTCGCCGATGCTGCCCGCGCCGGTGACGAATGCAACCTTGCCTTTCAGACTCAGCATGCTGTTTCCTTTTTTGTTCCGCGGCCCGGATTATTACCTGCATTCGCGCAGCAGGTAAGCCCACGCTGTTACGAACGGGCGGAGCAGACGGTGAGCGCTGCGCGAAATGCGCCATCAGGAGCAGCGTTGCTGCGCCGGAGTGGCGGGTTCAGGTTGGGTGTTTTTTTGCCGGGGTTTTGCGTGCCCAGTAATCCGGTGCGGCCTTGGTTTTGGCCAGTGCTTCTGCCGTCTCGAACCCCGGCGCCATCGAGGCCGTGGTGCCGGCCATGACCTGGTGATGGTCAATGTTGAGCAGGCGCAGCCAGCTTTGCTGGCCCAGCGTCAGGCCGATGGCGCAGCCCAGTTCCACCAGCTCCTTCTCGTTGAAGTGGCGGTACATGCGCTGCCAGAAGGCATCATCGGTGTCAGTGCGCCAGACGATGGCCTCGGCATAAGCCAGTGCAGTTTTTTGTCGCTCATCGTAGTTGGTGGATTTCTCGAAATTCATCAGGTCATCGACCTGGCCCTCGTTGACGCCGGCTTCAAGGCCTTTGATCGAGCGCTGGTTGCCGCAGAATTCGCAGACCACGGAACGCGACACATAAATCCGGCACAGCTCCTTGATGGCGTGATCGAGGACGCCGTTGCGGAACACGTCGTCCCAGGCGTTGGCAAAAAACCAGAAACAGGCCGGCACGTGCGCGCGAACCGCCGTGCTTTCCGGGCGCGGCGTACCTTCCCGCGCGCAGCGTTCCATTTCAGCGCGCATTTCCGGCGTCATCTGGTCCAGCGGGATATAGCTGATGCGTTGTTTGGCCATGGGCATTCCTCCAGTGGTGTCCGCCCGTGCCGGGCGTGTTGTTGACGGATATTAAGAGACCATATCAAAATCAGAAAACGTTAACCGCCGATGAATGCGGATTAACGCCGATAACATCAAAAAGGTCAAAAACCCGCACATTGAATCAATGCAAGTAATTGTTTTCAATAAAAATTATTGTTACCCGCCTTCAGCGTGCTTTGTGAGCTGGTTTGATCTGCGGTCATCGGCGCACCCCTCGAAGGGGATTGAAAAGAATTTATCGGCGGTTTAATTGAATATGGTCTGTATCTATTCAGTGCGTGCGGCAAACTCAGCGACCTTCCCTCACCCCCGCCCTCTGCTCCGCTTCCAGTGTTCCCTGTCCCGGAGGGAGAGGGGGCAACCCCCGTGCTACTCGATTTCAAGTGTTTGCTTGCCCCGGCGATGGTTTTCTCCCTCTCCCTCCGGGAGAGGGCGGGGTGAGGGAAGCTTTTGACTTTCCGCTCGCACTGAATAGTTACTATGGTCTTTCTGTTAGGCGCTCAAAGCGAATCAGCTGCGTACCGGTTCCGCGCTGATCGTCGGTTTCAGCACTGCGCACAGCGGCAGCGTGAACAGTATCGCGATGCCCATCAGCGCCACGGCGTTGGCAACGCCGATGTGGTCGCCGGCCAGCCCATAACCCAGCGGCGCGGCAATACCGCAGAGCGAGCCCAGGGTGTAGAACAGGCCGAAGGCGCGCGGCAGACGCGGCTGCTCGACCAGGTCACCGATGGTGGCGTAGAGCACGGACGATGTGCCCTGCAGCGCAATGCCGATCAGCGGCAGCAGCAGAAAGGCCGCGGCACCGGGCAGCGCCACGGCGCTGAGGATGCCGATGCCGGTGACGACTTCGGTGAGGATGATGGTGCGGATGATGCCGGCACGTTCAGCGAGCAGGCCGCAGGCGTATTTGCCGGCCATGCCGCCGACGAGGATCAGCGGCACCGACAGCGCAGCCCAGCCAGTGGACAGGCCTTTGTCGATCATCAGGAAAGCGATCAGCGTGAGGAAACCGGTGCGGGTGCTGCTGTCGATGATTTCAATCAGGCACAGTGCGGTGAAGCCGCGCCGGTTGCGGATGCCCCAGCCGCCGCGCTGCGGAGCGGCATCGGTTGCGCGGCTTGCTGTCGCCGGGGCCGCACTGCTGCCGGCGACCCAGAACAGCACGGCTGCCGCAGTCGCCATGCCGGCCATGCCGTAAAACACCACCGGGCCCTGCCACGACAGGCCGGTGAACAGCAGCAGGCTCAGCAGCCCGCCAAAGGCAAACTTGCCGACATCGCCGAACAGGTTGTAGGTGCCGAGTGCGGTGCGGCGACCGCTGTCCGGAAACGCGTTGGAAATGATGGTCGAACACAGGGGGTGCTGCACGGCAGAGCCGAGTCCGGCGAAAAACAGCGCGACGAGGATCATCCGGAAGGCGGAGGCATGATTCACGTCAATAAACGCCAGACCGACAAAAGCCGCACCGGCAATGGCGGTGCCGACAGCGAGCAGATTGCGTTCACCAAAACGTTCGGCGACCAGTCCGGCAGGGATCTGGAATGCCGCCATCGCAGTGCGGTGCGCGGCGCGTATCATGCCGATCTGTGCCAGCGACAGGCCGAAGGTCTGCGCCAGCAAAGGCAGCAGCACGTAGGTGAGGTCGGACAGGCCGTCGTGCAGCGTGTGTGCTGCACAGCAGGCGGTCAGTGCGCGTTTCGGGCTGGAGGTGGCCAAGGTCTAGCGTGTTTTTGTAATGGTTATGGCAGCTAGCATGCCACAGCCGGGGCCGGATGCCGACCGCGCGTGCGGCATTGTTTGTTTTTACAATAAAATCAGCGTTTTGAATCCTGCATTGATCATGACCATCATTATTTACATATTGTCTGGTGTTTTTTTCTTATTGGCAGCAGCGCTGATGTTTACCTGGTGGCAGAACCGTCATCCCGGCGCCTTGTTGCTGGCGGCGACGTATGCGATGGCGGCGGCGCTGGCCTTGCTGCTCAATACCTGGTGGCCGCTGGTGATCGGCTTTTTGTCGGCCTGGTCGCTGCGCCTGATGGGGATGGATCCGGGAGCGGCGGTTGCGCGGAAACAAGATCCGCCGGCCTGATTGTTTCGCGGACCAATGGACTTTTAATCCGGCACTTTCTTGGTGCAATCCAGAAGCTGCGCCGGTGCCGCAGAAGACCCGCTAAATTGCCGGTTTTTTTCCAATGACCGCATCTGCAGCCAGTAGCAGACAGTCGGTCTGACGATAATCTGCCCAAGGATCGGCAGACATGGGGCACAGGGTCGTCATTGAGCACCGCTGCTTGGCCCCATCGTGGCGGGCATCGAACGCGATGGCTTGAGCAGCAGAACATTACAGTAGGAGCCGCCATCACAATCCCATCCACCTGACTCACGTCAAAAAAAATAACGTGTCCGCTTCGGAGCGGAATCGGACTCCCGGACGGCAGTTCGCTTCCGGCCAGAAGCGGAAGTACATCAGCGTGAGGCCGAGCTTCCGCTTTTCGGCCGGAACGGACGGTAGCGTTCAGCCCCAACTTAGTCTGCAATGCGACGGTTACCCGACGTTGGTCAGAACATCCGTGCCGAACGGCAGCTTTCCAATTTGGCGAATGCGTACTCCCGACCCTTTCCAGTCATTCAGGCGTAGACTATCCCGGGTATTACCGAAAATACGCAAGCGGGCGCGAGCAGCGTCGGAAGTCCCTCATCGCCGAGGGCGTCGTCTTCGCCATGGTGGCGGCGGTCTCGATTTATCGGAGTTCACCCCAGCGGCCTGCCCGTCAGAACATTTAATCATTGCACCCAGCATGTATGCTGTTTATGCAGTGTCCACATCACCACACTTCAGCGAGGTATTGCACATGAAAGCAGAAGCTTTGGATAAACTCCAGAATGTATTTATTGCCCTGTTTATAGGTCTTACCATCCCGCCGGCAATCGGTTTTGGGTTCGACTTTTGGGTCACTAAGGCCAGTGCAGAACGGAAGTCCAATGAGGCGGTCTTGACGGTCCAGACGGCGATCTGTGTTGCCCAATTTACCAATGCTCCGAATAATCAACAGCTTCTCAAAGAATACAAGACGGTGAACTATGCGGCGAGAAGTGCGTTCTTTGAAAAAGGTGGCTGGAGCAAGATGCCAGGTGAAGAGAAGGCTCAAGATGCTGTAACGCAGGCGTGTGCTAGCAAGCTTGATGCTCTAGCGCAGAAATAAGCTTTTGTGCAGATTTGTATGTCCGTAGCGCGAGCGGCAATACAGAAGGCAAGACGGCAGTATTTACACGACGCTTGCTTCGGCGGGGTTGCCGTTTCGTGATTGACTGGCCGCTCATGGCCGATTGTACTCACTCGATATTTGCGCCGAAAGCCGCCCTTCGCCATTCCGCTGAATAATCAGACTCCGATCAACAACGAAGGAGTCTGTCATGGAAGCCACCCAACACCGGGAACCCTGGAACAAAGGCAAATTAGTCGGCCAGAAGCCACCTCTGAAGCCCAAGGACATCTGGGCGATCCGGATACATCTCCAGAACGAGCACCACGTTCGGGACCTTGCTATGTTCAATCTGGCAATCGACAGCAAGCTGCGGGGCTGCGACCTCGTGAACCTACATGTTCGGGACATTACCCACGGGAATCAGATTTTGCCACGGGCAATGGTCGTGCAACGAAAGACGCAACGACCGGTTCAGTTCGAACTAACCGAGCCAACAAGGTCCGCGGTTGCGGCATGGATCGACAAGGCGCATTTGAAGCCTGAGGAGCATCTTTTCCCGAGTCGTATCGGAAACTCGCCGCATGTGTCGACACGGCAATACGCCCGAATCGTGCATCACTGGGTTGCCGCTATTGGGTTAGATCCCTCGGTCTACGGCACACATACGATGCGGCGGACCAAGGCGACGCTGATTTACAAACGCACCAAGAACCTGCGGGCTGTTCAACTCCTGCTCGGCCATTCGAAGTTGGAGAGCACCGTACGGTATCTCGGCATCGAGGTTGACGACGCTCTGGAAATATCAGAGCAGACCGAGATCTAGGGGAAGAGCCGGCCGCCGGCCGATCATGGCGTATTTCGGCGTGCGGCCGCTTTCGGTAGCAATACTCAATGAGTACAATCGGCCAGAAGCGGACTGTCGCAACAGAGCTTAACGCACAGATTAAGCCGCGGACCCGTCGGAGGCGGGGCCGTCGGCTTGAACCGCTTGTTGGACGACACTCCCAATGATTGCTCGAATGCGAACAAACTCTGCGTTGTCCACGTTGCTACCACCTCGATGGGCATAGTGAAGCATTGGAATGACCGTTGCCTGCGGGAGGCCGCGCTCGATTGCCGGACGAAACCCGTGAGCGGATGACCCAGACAGCAGGACAACATCCGGGCACAGTGCGCGAAGCAATGGGAGCGTATGACGCTCAAAGCACCGGTTCAGCATGGAGGCAGGATACTTGTTGCCGCGCGTTGCACACCAAGCGATGTTTGCAAAGGCGACTTCACTGACAGACAGGCCTAGACCGTTGAAGTAGAACGCTGTGAATTTTCCCGCACCCCAGTTGGGCATGTCCGTTGCCTGATGAGCAAAGATGGCTCGAAGGGTGCCACCTTGTGCTGCAAAGTCTTGCAGTAGCTTGTACATCTTGGCGTCAGCCGAGTCCCCCCGAAAAGCTCCGCTCCCTGGGTTCAACAAGACAACAGCGATACGAGGCCGTGACGACCAGTACTTCGGACCAACCCAGCGAGGTTGAGCGATCGCAATCTGGGTCGGCTTTACTTCGCCCAGATCAAAGCACGCGCGGCATGCGACGGCCCTCGATGCGATTGAGCGAACTGCCGAAATGACTGCAGGACTAGTCATGTCGTCCAACGTCCCGCATAACCGGCCCGCGCAAGGGGCGCGCAGCGGCGCTTAGGAGCCATTCTTGCTGCTAAAGGGTGTATTGCCAAAGAGTGAGCTGACGTTAATGCTTTGGCCGGAAGTGACGTGGTGGCCAAACCCGGTAAACGGGCCCGCGTACTGCACGATGCCCCCGGAATTCGTAGCGAAGACGAAGTTGTAATTCTTCGTTGTGGCTCCATCAGTCCTTGCGACTAGCATCTCGCCGCCTACCGAAAGCCCATTTGAAAAGACTTGGGGCGTGACGTAACCGCTCATGTAGTACGAAGCGACACCCGTGATCTGCTGCAACTTCCCAGGAAGGGCGTTTGTGCCCATCGGGTAGATGACCCTAGGCGAGTTCGTCGCGGTCGTCAGCGCCTTTGCTGCTGCCTCGTCGATCGTGTGCCACTTGAGCGGCTTCGATGTGTCGGTCATGGGTCCTAACATGTATTAGTTGACAGCAATGTGACCTATTTCGGGTGCTACATGCTCCCGTTTGGGTAATACCGGAGCCTACGGATACGCAGATTAGGCTTAGCAGGTGCTCTTGTCGATGGCGCGCCGTATGTCCGCATTGGGTCGGAAACCGCCGTTGGCAAGGGGCTACTTTCGGCGGCGAATTCAACCGGTGGCGGCAGTCGGCCAGAAGCGGACGCTTCTATAGCGCAAATAGCCTCTGTGAGATCATCGTACGACTACTGAAGGCGGAACTGCGTGTCCTCGAGTTAGTAAACACTATGAGTCGAGCCGAGCGGGACGCTGCCATTCTCCGAATCCTAGGAAAATTTTATCCAATAAATTTTCCTCATTCTTAAACCACCAACGAATACATTCTTCCGAATCAAAATCGAAGCGACCTTTCAGTTCGGTTAGATCCCGGAGTTCAAAGAAATGCTTCTCTTGCCCCCCATTTGCTAGCCAGCGGTAAAGCAATTCTTCAATCACGAGGTCAAGGGACTTGGCTTCTCTCTCATATAGGGCTAGTTTTACTAGATGCATCAACCAAATTCCCATGCCTATGAGAATAAGGAATGTTCCAAAATTAAATTCCACAGAAAACTCAAAGAAACTGGATTTACTAAAAAAATGGTGGAGAATAATTCCGACAAAAATAAAGCTCAAAATCCACAGCCCTTGCTTGTAGTTATTATCTTCGGCGTGTCGAAGTTCTTCCACTTCCCGTTGCCTTTTGAACTTGCTTGGTGCGCTGATTAGTATGGCGGACACAGTGCATTTTCGACGTTGTAACTCCAATCTTCTAGGGTCGCTGAGTGATGCAGTAGCTTTATCGATGGCATTTTGAAACTGGCGCTGATATTCATTAAAATTAGTTTTCATATGAATCTCTTAGCGTTTCTGTCTGGCCTTTTAATCAGCGCGGCTTGGAACAAACGACGGCCATTCAATAAAGTATGTCAATGAACGCGGCAATAAAATAATAAAGCCACAACTATTGCGCCACAGGATATAGCAGCAGTCCACAATAATAACCCCTTACCAACGTCCGCTTCGGGTCGGGAGTACGCATTCGCCAAATTGGAAAGCTGCCGTTCGGCACGGATGTTCTGACCAACGTCGGGTAACCGTCGCATTGCAGACCAAGTTGGGGCTGAACGCTACCGTCCGTTCCGGCCGACGAGCAGTAGTTCAGTGGAACAATTGCTACGTCGGCTCCGGGTCGGAAGCGGTCGTTCGAGAGATTTCCGATACCCTTACCTCGCAAGCCACTCCTGCGCTTATGTGCAAGCGTAGGAGAAAAGGAATTTTTCTGCGCGAGTATTGGCGAGTGAGGCGGTCTGAGTTACAGATAAATAGTCATTTGTATCAACTACCCCGGCTTCAGATCAGCCTTGCGCGCAACCTCACGCCATTTGCTGATTTCAGCAT
>Ga0163151_10002744_pt1 | contig 26541 bp, 20 predicted proteins | sample OliLakLV19MP5IB2_FD_145596 | JGI IMG/M metagenome (GOLD analysis project Ga0163151, IMG submission 145596) | Freshwater microbial mat bacterial communities from Lake Vanda, McMurdo Dry Valleys, Antarctica - Oligotrophic Lake LV.19.MP5.IB-2 | ecosystem: Environmental > Aquatic > Freshwater >...
GCAGACTTTTGTGGCCGCCCGGTATGTCCCCAAAGTTGTCGAGCGGATCAAATTGCTGGGCGGATCCGCCTCGGGTGCCGCTTTCTTGGCCAGGCTTGGGTACGCATGAGTCCCATTGGCGGTCTACGAACCTTTAGGCGGCCATGACCAACCCAGCCGTTTTGAAATTCTGTCCGCGCTGCGGTTCCCCCAATTTTGCGGCGAAAGCTGCGCACCATTACGTTTGCGCGGCCTGTGCCTTCGAGTGGTATATTAATCCGGCCGTCGCGGCGGCCTGCTTCGTTTTCGATGACCGCAACCAGATCCTACTAATCCGCCGGCAGAAGGACCCGGGCAAGGGCCGGCTGGCGCCCCCGGGCGGATTCATCGATGTCGGTGAAACCGCCGAAGCCGGGGTACGGCGCGAGATGCATGAGGAGACCGGCCTGGACCTTGAAGCCGTAAAGTTTCTCTGCTCGCAGCCGAACACCTACGCGTACGGCGGCTACACCTACAACGTACTGGATATTTTCTTCACTGCGCGGGTGCCGGCCTTCAGCGGCATAAAGACGGGGGAAGATGTTTCAGGGCTAGTCGTGCAGCCCGCGGCAGATATTGATCCTGCGGTTCTGGCCTTCCCCTCCATGCAGACCGCTTGGCGCCACCATCTCAGCGGACGTGGCTGAGTATTTATTCCACGTATTGCCGAGTCCATCATCCTGGACCTTGGGGATTAGAGACGGATTTGTGAGAAGCGGCAAGCCTGCCATCGCGAACAACGCAGATGACGACCGGTACAGGGTTGGTCATCGATCACTTGCGCTCGGATGAATGCTCCTCCGACCACACTGTTCGCGCCTCCAGTCAATTGCACAGGTCGGCCTCCTGACTCTCGCCCTCTCCCGGGGACTTGCTAAAAAGATCCGCTATCGTCACATCAATCAACGATCGGAATAAACACGGTATCAGGTTTCAATCGCACCCCGACAATTATTCAGTATTCTTCGTCATCTGGAATCTCCTTAACCGGCCCCCCATGAGTAATCAAAAAGACATAGCCGCGCTCGCCAAAGTTTCGCAGATGACGGTGTCATTGGCCCTGCGTGATTCGCCCGTGATTCCAGAAATCACCAAGCAGCGAATTCGCACATTGGCCAACCAGTTGAACTATCGGCCCGATCCGCTCGTATCAGCCCTGATGCGCCAACGCCGCCGCAAGGGTCCCCAGAAAGCCCGAGCGAAGATCGCATTTCTTCATGACAATCCCAAGGATCCCTCCCGCTGGGTCAGCGCAAACTATACCACGGGTTGTTTCACCGGAGCACAGAATATTGCTTGTAGCCGAGGGTATCTCTTCGAGGCGGTAAACATCTATCAGGCGCAGCTTTCGGGTCGCCGGCTTAGTCAAATTCTATGGACGCAGAATGTGCAGGGTTTGCTTATCGCCCCAATGCCGCTCAGCGCCACCCTGGATTTGGACTGGCAGAAGTTCGCCGCCGTGAGCCTTGATTACTCTCATGCGGCGCTGAATGTCCATCGGGTCATCGATGATCATACCACCGGCATGACCGAACTTATTACCCAATTGGTTAAATTAGACTATCAGCGACCGGCGCTGGTGATGCGCGAGTCGGTCGACGACCGGACCAACCATCAACGGCTGGGCGCGTTTCTCGCCCAGCGCACCCGCAAATCAGGGCTCGCTGAAATTCCTCCTTTGTTTTTCGACGATTTAAGCTGGGATGCACAAAAATTCCTTCGCTGGATCCGTCGTTTTAAACCAGATGTGTTAATCGCAGGAGACTATCAAGTTGTGTTGGCATTGGAGGAATGCGGCCTGGCGGGGCCCGATAAGATCGGCGTGGTTCTTTACTGCAAGGAGACGCGGACGCGGAACTACAGCGGTTTGTCGATTGATGCCATTACCGTCGGTGAGGTCGCGGCTCGGCAACTCATTAGCATGGTTGAGAACAATGAACGCGGGTTGCCCGCCAAGCCAACCACAACCTACGTGGATGCCACGTGTTGGTCGGAGGGTAACTCCTTGCGCAACCTGAAGGCCACAATGGCCGACCTGCGGCCGAAAGGTCGACGAAGTGCAGGTGAAGCTTTTCGATAAAACTATTCGATCCATTGCCTGGATGGAAAGGAGGGCACAGTGATAACTCCGGTGCCGCGAAATTTCTCGGAATTCCGGCCTCGCTCCAACCCCGCCTGCCATCGGCCGTTCTTCGCGGCTACCCTTACCCAACTGTTTTATGAAATTAGGACTTGTCTGTGGCCCTGATTCAATCCGCATTGCGCAAAAACTCAAAGTTGACGGGGTCTCCTTCAATGCCGCCGACCTGATCGCCGATGGTGGGCGGGAGAAACTGGCGGCACTTCGCGCGATTCAACTTGAGCCCTGCCAGATTGCCGCGTACAGCTTTAATCCCTTGCTGCCGGATTCTGCTGAGCGGAAGCTGCAGGAGCAGCTTCTCGCTGCAGCAATTCCCCATGTGAGGTCCACCGGCTGTCTCGATCTCGTGATCAACGGGGGCAATCGCCACCCCTCTGGTTATGCGGGAAGCCACCGCGACAATTTCACGGAAGGTGTTCTGGATGAGATTGCTCTCAAGCTGGAGCCTTGGGTCGCCCAGTGTGAAGCGGCGGGAGTCAATCTGACCATCGAGCCCCACGTCCAATGTGCCATCAACACGCCAGAACGTTTTCTTCAGCTGAAGAGCCGGCTTTGTTCCAAGCGATTGATGATCACGCTGGATCTGTGCAATTTCCTGGCCTTCTCGGAACTATGGGACCCGACCGCAAGGCTGCTGCGAATTTGCGAGCAACTGCAAGGTCATTACGAATCGGTGCATCTCAAGAATCTGGGGGCCCAACCCGGCACGCACATCCATGTCAATGAAGTCCCTTTTCTCGAGGGGCAGGTTGATTGGGCGCCGGTGCTCAAGGCCATCAGCCAGGGCAATCCCCGGGCCTATCTGATTCTCGAGAAGGTAAAGACTGAGCCGGAAGCGGAAATCGGCATTGCCGCGATTCGGCGCATGATCGCCTGACATAACAGACTACCCCTGCGATGAAAACAGCACTCCAAATAGGCACCGCCGGCTGGGCTTCATCCTGGGTCCCTTTTTACGAAAAATCAGGCGTGTGGCAGTTGGGTGGGGTGGTCAGCCGTTCCGCCGACGCGCTTGAGTCCTTTCACCAAAAACACGGTCGAGGCATGCGCGGGTATACCGACTATGGCGAAGCCCTAAAGGGCGATTATGATGCGGTTGTAATATCGGCCCCGCATCGCGTCCACGTCCCGTTGGCAATCCAAGCGCTGCAGGCGGGCAAGCCTGTATTGGTCGAAAAACCGCTTTCCGATTCCTTCGCCTCGGCCCTCGAACTGACCAAGATTATGCGGCAAACCTCGGGCTTGGTGATGGTTTCTCAAAATTTCCGCTATCGGGAACCGCTCTGGCAGATGCGCGCCACCTGCCGCGATTTGGGTGCCGTTTCTGCGCTGCGCGTTGAGATGATTCAGGAATACGCCTCATACCTAAAGAACGTCGCAAAAAACAACCGGGTGAGCTCGCTTCTTGAGGAAGTTTTCATCCATCAGGCCGATCAGGCGCGGTTTATTCTCGGGGCCAACCCCGTTCGGGTATTCACTCAGGCTTGGGCGGACCGCTGGGACGAAAGTGGCCAAGCCAATAATGCAGACGTGCTCGTGGAATTTTCTAATGGCACACGCTTCAGCTATCATGGATCATGGTCATCCCGTGGGGTAAAAACCACCTGGGCCGGAACTTGGCGGATTCGCGCCGAGCATGGTACCTTGGACTGGGACGGCAGCGACCAAGGGGGGCTTAGTCTCCATCCGCGGAAAGACGCTGCCGTCAATTTGCGGGAGCCCGTGGGATTTCCCGGTTTCGATCGGATTGGAATCCTCCGCGAATTCTCGGCGGCGATGGACGAACGTCGTCCACCTGCGTGCAGTCTGGAAGACAATCTCTGGAGCTTTGGCATGGTGGCGGCGGCGGTCAGTTCGTTGGAGCAATGTCGACCGGTCGATTTAAAGGAACTGCTCGGATGATGATTTTCCGCCATACGATCACCCTCCGAAACGTATATCAGCAATGACTGGTTCTGGACACTCAGTGCGCACTCTTGCTCTCGTCGTCCGTTGAATGATTTGTATTATGGCAATCTCCACACTCGTCTCGCACACGTTGCAGGGCCGTGAGTTAGGTTTCAACGCTGGGCGTAGCCACGGGTTTGGGGCAGGAGGGGAGGGGAATTAGGAGTGTATTGATCGTTCTCCAATTAACTGACGTTAAAGCCTTTTTATCTAATATGACTAGTACCACTTACTGGGGTCTTTCGTTGCTAGATATCGCAACGATCATTCTGTATTTTATTCTCATCATTGTCATCGCCCTACGCACGGCTCGGAAGATGAATAATCGTGAAGACTATTTTATGGGCGGAAGGAGTTTCGGTAAACTGATTCAAACGTTTGCGGCCTTTGGACAAGCCACGTCGGTAGAACATGTTTCCACGACTACGACTATGGTTAATACGAATGGGGCCTCGGGCATCTGGGCCATGTTGGCTGGAGGATTGATGAACCTGCCAGTGTTTTGGATGACCTCCATTTGGTATCGTCGTTTGCGCTTGCTCACGATGGGGGATTTTTTCGAGGAACGTTATGGCTCAAAACGAATGGCGGCCTTTTATGCGGTATGCCAATCAATCTTTTTTGTGCTGGTTGCGGCTATTGGCTTTGTGGCGATGTCCAAAACGGTCTCGGCAATCGCATCCAAGCCAGTCTCTGAACTGTCCGCGATCGAGTGCGTAGCATATCACAAAGCGGTGGAGCGGGAAGACCTGGCTGCGATTGATTTTGCGTTGCTCACTGGCGAACAAAAAACGCGATTGGTTGAGCTGCAAGCGCTCAATCCAAAGAAAGAGTATTCCTATATCAATGAAAACGGGCTTATCTTCATCGTTGCGATAATATCTTTTCTTTACGCCAGCAAAGGCGGACTTACTGCAGCGTTCATGGTCGATTTGGTGCAGGGGATGTTTATTATTATTCTGTCGGTTATGCTCATTCCCTTTGCGATGGCAAAAATCAACCTACAGTTTGGGAGTGAAGGATTTCTCGGCGCATTCCAAACGATGCACGCAGTGTTGCCGGCTTCGTTCATGGATATTTGGGGCTCGCCCAGCCTGATTGAGTTCTCGTGGTTTTGGATTGCCGGCTTCTCGGTCATGATCGTGATCACCACCGCGGTTCAGGCCAATCAAATGACGGCCTGTGGGTCTGCCAAAAGCGACTATGTTGCCCGCTATGGCTTTGTGGCGGGCGTGTTGCTCAAACGCTATTCGAATGTTATGTGGGGTGTCGTCGCGCTGATGACCGTTGTCCTTTACGGAAACTCAATTTCTGACCCCGACTATGTATGGGGACTTGCCACCCGTGATTTACTTGGCCCGTTAAATCTGGGTCTGGTCGGATTGATGATCGCCTGTTTGATCGCTGCATTGATGTCTTCGGTTTCAGCATTCATGCTCACGGCCGCGGCGTTGATCACGAATAACCTGTACCGCCCTTTTCGCCCGAATTGCTCCGAGGCTCACTATATTTGGGTGGGCCGAATATTCAGTGCATTGTATATATTTTATTCGGCTTACATAGCGACGCAATCCAAGGGGTTGTTTGAGCTATTTAAGATGACGATGATGTTCAACAGTATCCTTGCTGCTGCTTTTTGGATGGGGATGTTATGGCGCCGCTCAAACAGTGCGGGAGCGTGGGCCTCGATGGTGTTTATGTTTGTTGCCACGGTTGTCTTACCCTTCGGTCTGCCGTTTCTCTCAGGCACGCGCACTTCAGAGTATCTGAGCAAAACCACGCAGACAGCTCCGGTAGCACGGACCTACACAGCTCGCGAAATGGATGTCCAGCAACGCGATCGCGCCATCGCCACATGGGACAAATTGAATGGTATCGGACAATCCGAGGGTGAACGCCCCTCAGTCCTTAAAGTTGGAGCTAAGTTTGAGAAAGTTGTGTTGCTGCCCAAGAAGTCGATATTCTGGAGCGAGGGCATCCACTTCTCCAATGGGAAAGCCGTTGGGAAAGGTTACCTCAAAGTAGAGCTGATCGTCTTAGATCGGCTGGGTTGGGACTTGTCGAAAAATTCGTATTCGTTGAACGAAACTTTGACTTTTCTTTTTCGCATTATTCCACCCTTTTTGATTCTTATGTTTGTCGCTTTGCTGACTCAGCCGCAGGGCAAGGAACAGTTGGATCAGTTTTATGGAAAGATGCGCACACCAGTGCTGGGAATTTCCAATGTGGAGGATGATCACGAAATGGAGCTCACTCGATCCGATCCGAACCGCTTCAATCATCTCAAGATGTTCCCGCGATCGAACTGGGAGTTCCGCGTGTGGAATCGCGAAGACTGGGTAGGGGTGATTGGCTCCTGCCTGGCTGTAATCAGTGTGGTCGCTTTATTGGTGTTTGTGGTGAGTCTGGGCCGTTAGACCTTTCGAAGGTGATTCTAATGCCTTTCAATGCTCGCTCTGCGTAGAAATGATGCGGTGTTTTCCTCCGCAATGATCAAGCGCGAGTTTTACTACGCGGCGCAAAGCTAGGCGGGTCCGCTCTCAGCAGCTGAATGACGGGATCTTGCGAGGTGAGAGTAGTCAGCCTCGGAGATTTATCCGCGACTAAGCCCTACCCCATAGCGCCATTTGGGCCATACCTCGTCGCAGGGACTCGAACGGCTCATGGTTGAAGCGGTCCTGCTCCAAGATCAGCCATTCGGCCGACGCCACGGAGTCGACCGCCGCGAATACCTTGGGGTAATCGACGGGACCACCGCCAATTTCAGCTTCATCACGAAAATGGATGAGTGGGCAACGCGCCCCCTGTTCGCGTAGAAAGCGGGCCGGGTCATAGCCGGCATAATGAAGCCAGAACACGTCGGGCTCCATCGCCAGATCACGCGGGGCGGCGGCCCCGAGCAGCCAGTCAAGTACCGTGCGCCCGTTAAGCACGGCCAGTTCGGCATCGTGATTGTGGAAACTGAAACGAAGACCGGCCGAACGCAGATTGGCGCCAAATTCCGCCAGCCGCTCACCGATCCGCTCGCAGGCCGCCGGAGATGTATACAGAGTCCGTGGCCAGAAGGCGCAGGTCACATGTTTTGCGCCGACGGTCAGGGCTTCGTCAATGATTAGGTTGAGCTCCCCGAGTTTGGCGGGATTAATATGCATACCCGCGGTTCGGAGCCCGGCCCCATCCAATGCGACCCTGACTCCCCGCGCGTCGAGATTGCCATACCCGGCCAGTTCGACCCCGGTGAAGCCAAGTTCTGCCACCCGTCCGACAGCCGCGGCGAAATCGACCGCGGCCGCCTCCTTGACTGACCAGAGTTGCAAAGCCAGCGGAACACGGCGGATCGGCGCGAGTATCGACATTGGCGCGTATTTAGCAGGTGGGCGGCGCGAGGCAACCGCGGGGAGGGTATTATTGAAAAGTGAATTTGCGGGTGCGGGTTGCGATTGGCGTTGCGGTGGATGCGGGGCAGCGCGTTCGCTTTGGACTGTAATGGACTACCGCACATTCGGCCGTACCGGCATTAAAGTTTCACCTCTGTCCCTGGGCTGCATGATGTTCGGGGGAAAAACGGATCAAGCCGATACCTCGAGGATTATCGGCCGGGCGCTCGACGTTGGCATCAACGTCCTTGATACCGCCAATGTCTATCATGGGGGCCGCAGTGAAGAATTTGTCGGCGCGGCATTGCGCGGACATGGTCTCCGCGACCGCATCATCCTTTGTTCCAAGGTTACTGGGATAGTGCAGGAGGGTGATCCCAATATGCGCGGTAGTTCTCGGCGGCATATCATCGCCCAATGCGAGGCCAGCTTGCGTCGTCTGGGTACGGACTACCTTGACCTCTACCAACTGCACCGGCCTGATCCTGCCACTCCCATAGAGGAATCGCTGGGGGCGCTCGACAATCTCGTACGGTCCGGTAAAGTGCGCTATGTTGGCACCAGCAACTTCGGGGCCTGGGAACTGGTTGAAGCCCTGTGGTGCGCTCAGGCCAACTTTCTCAATCGGATCGTCAGCGAGCAACCACCCTACAATCTACTCGACCGTCGGATCGAGCGGGAGTTGATACCCGCCTGCCGAACCTTTGGCGTTGCTCTAATGCCATGGAGCCCAATTGCGGGCGGTTTACTCACGGGAAAATATCACACCGGGAAGGGGATTCCGGTGGGTACGCGCTTCGCGGACATGTCCTCCAACCCCATTGCGGCTAGCCGCTGGACAGACGCCACGCTGGCCCGGATTGATCGGCTCCTGCCACTGGCCGCAGCCAAGGGGGTGTCACTTTCGCATTTCGCCCTAGCTTGGGTTATGCAACAGCCCGGCGTATGCAGTGCGATTGTCGGACCCCGCACCCTCGAACAGCTCGATGATAACTTACAGGCCCTGACTATTCGATTCACGACTGAGGAGTTGCAGGCGATCGATAAAGTTGTCCCGCCGGGTTCGCACACGTCGCCTTATTACGAGGGCGGATTCCAACCGCATGCTCGTTACTAAACGGCATGTGTATGGGGTTATTTCCTTCCAAGGTGGCACGGGTCACCTGCTGTTTGTCCGGCCCTGGCACGACTTCGAACGATGCCGGCACCGAGCACCCGTGCCGGTTACGAGATTATTGACCGCTCGTTCCTGCTGAATAGGCGCGATGGTGGGTTGATGCTTCAGGCGGCATCACGGCAACTAAATCAGTAGATAATGGTGAAGTGCTCGTCAGTCCGGTAACGAACCTATTCAGCAACACACCGCTTTCCACCCATGTTTGTTAGAGATGTAACGAAAAACTATTCAATAATAGTAACCAGGAAATTGCTTCACCCGCAGATCGAAACATAAACGCAATTGTAGCTTGGACACTGTTGTCAACCCTTACCCCAAAATGAAACTATTCATGCAAGTTCCCGTTACTGTTCGTGTGATGCTCACACTTTTTCCCGTCGTGGTATTTGGCCAAACCGCAGTAAATAAAGCAGAAGATTCCTTGGCCGCAGGGGACAAAGCCATTGAACTCAGCCCTGCGGCTTCTGCCCCCGCTGATGACAAGGTTATTGAACTAAACCCATTTGTTGTCGTCGGCGAACCCCCGACACGCTACCAAGCGGCCGAAGCCACTTCGGCCACGCGCATCAGCGTGAATTTGTTCGACTCCTCATCGACGATCAGTGTTTTGACGCCCGCCTTCATCAAGGACGTCAGCCCGATCAAGGCGATCGATTCGCTTAAATATGTCTCGGGTATTGCCGAATCGACGCAGCCCGTTGGTGGTGACCGGATCCAGGTCCGCGGCTTCCAGACGGACGGTCAGGTGTTGGACGGTTTCGCCCGCATCGGGCCGTATAATCACCTCGAGACTTACCTGCTTGATAGTGTCGAGGTGGTCAAGGGACCGAATGCGATCCTGAATCCCTCAGGACAACCGGGCGGCACGGTTAACTACGTCTCCAAAAAGGCCAATTTTCGCAATTCGGGCGAGATCATGCTTCAGCTTGGCCAGTATGATGCCAACAAGATCGCTTTCGACCTGAATCGGGTGATCGACAAGAATGTCGCCATCCGAGTCGTGGGTGCGGCGATCAACGACAAGGGTTACTTCGGTAACAAGGACAAGTCTTACAACCTGATGCCCAGTGTTGCTTTCCGTTGGGGGGCTTCCAATAGCCTGATCTTGCAAGCTGTTTTTCAAAGGACCTATCGGACATTCGTTGGTGGCGTGCCGATTTCGCCCCTGGCCAGCACCACCAACAATACTACGGCGCTGTGGCCGAACGTGGCCGGCGATGCCAGACTTTATGATGAAGCGAATAATCCGCGCGACGAAAAAGGAAATCACATCCAAGCATTCTATAGCGGCAAGCTGTCGGAAAATCTGAGCATGCGGCTGGCGGGTCATATCCTGTTCGGAGGACACGATGCCATCCAGTTTTCCAACTCGCCCGTATCTGTCGGTGGATTGGCTGTGGCCGGCAATGCCAACATTAATCCGTTTACGGGATTTTACGACCCGACCACGGTCTGGAGCGGGGCCCCAACGTTTGTCGCCCAACCCGCACCTGTTCCTACCAATATGTTTAATCGCAGTTCGTTCTCCGAATTCACGGACGAAGTGATGTATGATATCCAGAACGATTACTCCTATCTGTACAAAAGGGATACGTTCAAGTTCACCACCACCGCGGGTTACTCCCTCACCCATGATCTGGTCAATTATCGGACCAACAACTATTCCCTGCCGGCTTTTGACATGACGGGCCCGTACGTCTACGTGCCGGCGGTAAATCTAGGCACGACTAACCTGGGTAAGCGGACGACAAGCATCACGCAGGTTTATCTCAATGAGAGTGTGGATTTCCTGAATGATAAGCTCTCCATTACCGGTGGCCTTTCGAACAACATCTACCGCTCCCGCGTCGATAGCATTTCGAAGAATGGGATCAATGCCACGAAGACGACCAAACTATTCCCGTCCTATGGTCTCGTTTTCAAGCCCAGCAAGAACCTGTCGTTTTACGCCGGGAGTTCGCAGAGTGCCGCCTTAAATGCGCCTGATGTCGGGCAGACCACCAAGCCCCTGCAGGAAGGTGAGCAATTTGAAGTGGGCGGACGCTATAGGTTTTTCCACGACCATGCCGTCGTTACCGTGAACTACTTTGATATCACGCAGAACAATTTTCAGGTGCCGAATCCCGGTAACCTGAACTTCCCGGCCCCTGTGCCGCCGCTTCCTCCGCTGGCCAGTGACCGCACTGCTTCGGGTTGGGAATTATCCCTCAGCGTGGAGCTCAGCAAGGAAGTCTCCTTCATTGGCAATTATACGACCTTTAAAAACCGCGACTTGAATAACGCGAAGATTCGCGGCACAGCCGAGGAGTCGAGCGCCGCTTGGGTGCAATACAATGCGGCGAAGACCTCGGCTTTGAATGGGCTTAGCGTTGGCGTGGGTGTTTCCTACTCGGGTGAGCGTCCTGGGGATGTGCAGAATGGGTTTGCGCAGGGCAGTGTCATTGCAGGCGCCCCGGTGATCAAGCAGCCGACTTTCTATCTTCCGGCCTATACCCGGGTGGACATGGCTTTGGGGTACAAGTTTAACAAACATTGGTCGACTCATACTTTCGTGGAGAATCTGCTCGACACCCGTTATCTCGCCGGATCGCTGAACAGGAATCAGGTGGTGATCGGCATCCCCCTCAATGTGCGGGCAGATGTCACCTACTCCTTCTAAGTAGTCGGAATTCTCTCTCATGTCACAAAAGAAACTCAGAATGGGTGTTATCGGGCTCGGTATTGGGCGCGGTCACGTCGAATGTTTGCTCGGTGATGAGCGAGTGCAACTCGCCGCCATCGGGGAAAATGCGATCAAGCTACGCCGCGACGGACAACTTACGGAAGATTTCGTCGCCACCACCGGAGCCAAGCTGTACCGGGACGCGCTTGAGATGATCAACTCGGGCGAGATCGACGCAGTCAGCCTGGCCGTGACTCCGCGGCACCGTCTGGTGCTATTGGAGGCCGCAGCCAAGAAGGGATTGCCTGTTCTGATGGAGAAGCCGATGGCCGCGACCCTGGCTGATGCGATCGTTATGGCTCGCATCATCCGGGAGTCGGGCATCTTTTTCATGATGGAGTATCCCATGCGCTACTCGCCGCCGATGGTGAAGCTGCGGGAGCTGATTGATACCGGTGTCGTCGGTCCGGTGCTTTCCGTCAACGCGGAGCTACAGACGGGCTGGAATCCGCCGGAAGGCCACTGGGCTTGGGATCCCACGAATGGAAACGGCCTGCTCAACGAGGCGATTATTCACCTCTATGATACCGCCAACTTTGTCTGCGGGAACCCGGTGGAAGTCTTCGCCGTGGGGCGTCATTATTTCGGCAAGACGAACCTTGAAGATTCAGCCGTGCTCACGATCAAATACGAAAACGGCTCGGTGGCGGTGCTGAATGGCGGAGGTCTCGGGACCAACGCCATGGCGGCCGAGCCGATGTCCATGCATGTATTTGGTGAGAAGGGGGAGGCGCTCGTGACCGGCCGGGACTGGCAGTATAAGGCGATCCAGTTCGCTTCACGTGCCGACAAGGCACCCACCACGATCGCCTGGGAGGCCCCGCCGCGCTTCCAGTTGATGCGCTATAACCTGCGCGAGTTCGTTACCTGTGTCATCAACATGCAGCCGACCGCTTGCGGTCTGGAGGCGGGTTTGAAGGCCCAGTGTGTGGTCGAGGCGATGAAGGAATCAATCCGCACCGGCCAAGTGGCAACCGTCAAGTCGGTCAAGGAATTCATCTCCTGAGACGTGCCAGGCAAATGAGAAAAGCCCAGCCACCCCAACCGGGTTCTCCTCCGACCGACGACTGGCCGGGTCTTCATCCATGAACGAATAACCTGCCGGTCCCACCAGTGCGTGGCAGGGGGAAGCGGCGACCACTACGAAATTCCTACTCTACGATAGAACCTAAGACGAACTTTATGAAAAGAGGGAACTCCAGTGGCAAAAAATCACTCCTCGTCGGCAAGTCGCTGCCCAACATTCCGTGGGAACCCCGCCCTGCGAATTCTCCCACGCTGGTCTGGCGGCATAGTGGCAATCCCATTATTGACCTACACCCCTTCGAGAACGCCCGCAGCGCTTACAACAGCTGCGTCATGCCGTGGGAAGACGGCTATATCGGGATCTTTCGCGTCGATTGGCTATGCATGACGCCTTACCTGCATGTTGGGCACAGCAAGGATGGGCTTGCCTGGAAGTTAAATAAGACCCCAATCCGTTTTATCGGGGGGGATCCTTTGCTGGGTGAGCCAACCTTTGCCTATGATCCGCGGCTCTGCAAAATTGGAGACAAGTATTACGTCACCTGGTGTAATTCCTATCATGGTTCGACCATCGGGCAGGCGTGGACCAAGGACTTCAAGGTCTTTCATCAACTGGAGAACGCCTTCCTGCCCTACAATCGCAACGGAGTCCTGTTTCCCAAGAAAATCCAAGGTAAGTTCGCGATGCTGAGCCGTCCCATGGGCTTGGGCATGGCGGTAAACTACGGCGACATATTCTATAGTGACAGCGCGGATCTGACTTATTGGGGCAAACACCGCATCGTGATGACACGCGGACCGCGAAAATGGGAGCGGGTGAAGATCGGACCCGGCCCGGTGCCAATCGAGACCCGGGAGGGGTGGCTATTGCTATATCATGGGGTTTCCGACACCTGCGACAGTTTCGTGTACTGCATGGGCGCGGCCTTGCTCGACCTCGAGGAACCTTGGAAAGTGCTTTATCGGTGCCAGTTCCCGATCATGTCACCCGAGGCCTTGTACGAGACGACAGGCTATGTGGGGAATGTCGTTTTCCCCACCGCCGCCCTGACCGATAGTGCGACGGGCCGCATCGCAATCTACTATGGCGCGGCCGATACCTGCACGGCCCTCGCCTATGCGAATGCGGATGAGATCATCGCCTACGTGAAAAAGAACGCCCAGAAGAAGTCACCTTAATCAACCAAGGGACCTGCCCCATCGGCAATTTCGCGAAACGCTAAAGCCATCACGCTATGAAAAAGGTCGACGATTTCTCAATGGAGTTGAAATTCACCGAAACTTACCGGCGCAACATGCCTGAGCATATTGCCATCCGGGAGGCAAGTTGCCTACAGGTTCAGTTTCCTGCGACCCTGGGCGCGATCCAGGACGGTGACAGGCTGGCCGGTCGCACCAACTGGGGCTGGGTCGGATTCTCCCCGCATAATGCACCGCCCAACTGTGCCTACGGATATTTCTGCCATGAGCAGAAGATCATCGAGGCCGTCGAGCGGGGAAATATCCCGCTGGAGCAGCGCGATGGGGTCATGGAAATGCTCCACTTTTGGAAGAAAGAGAATTCGAAGGCGAAGGTGGAGGCGGCTTTCACGCCGAAAATGCTCCCGGTGCTATTCCGGGATGAAATCGTGCCGCTCCCGTATAATTTCAAGCCGATGATCGCCCAGCCGATCTATCGGATGGCCGGAGTGTTCGTCGACTACCAGAAATTGGTGGGGCTTGGTCTGCCCGGGCTGCGGCAGGAAGTGACGGCATACCGCGACAAGGCGCTAGCCGCCAAGGGCGATCATTTGCTGTTTGAAGGCATGCTCATGGCCATCCAGGTGCTGAGTGACACCTGCACGCACTTCCAACAGCAAGCCGAGCAGCAGGCGTTGGTCTGCCCGGATCCGAAGCGGGTCGAGCAGCTAGAAAAACTGGCCGCGGTCCTGGCCCGGAATGTTGTGAGCAAGCCGAAAACCTTCTATGAAGCCCTCCAACTGTCGTGGCTCTACACCCTCGTGAGCGGTTCGCTCGAGCTCGGCCGGATGGATGTGTATCTCGGAGATCTATACGTTAACGATGTCGAGATGGGCATTATTACGGAAGATGAGGCATTGTCCTTGATGCATTCGCTCTGGAAATTGATCAATCAGCTGTTCCGCGACGTCGACGGCCGGATCATCATTGGCGGCCGCGGTCGGCCCAACGAAGCCAATGCGGATAAGTTTGCCCTGCTCGCCCTGGAAACGACCCGTACCTATGGCAAGGCAATATTGCCGCAGCTGACCTTGCGCTTCTATGAGGGCATGGATCCTCGTTTGATGGAGCGGGCGCTCTCCCTGATCGGCGAGGGACATACATTCCCGCTGCTATATAATGATGATGTGCTCGTTCCCGGTGTGGCCAGCGCCTACGAAGTCACCGTCGAGGCGGCGGAGCAGTACATGCCACTGGGCTGCGGTGAAATCGTGCTCGATCATGTCGGATTCGGCACTCCCAGCGGGTCCTTGAATGTGCTGAAGGCCTTGGATGTCACGCTGCGCGACGGCATCGATCACATCATGGGCAAGCGGCTTGGCCTGCCGACCGGGGATTTGCGGGATTTCAGGACCTTCGAGGAGTTCTTCGCCGCGTATAAGAAGCAGCTGGCCTTCTTCATTGAAATCCTGGCTGATCACGAGGAGCTCGAGTATGTCGAATCCGGGAAGCAGGCGCCCTATCTCTACCTCAGCCTGCTCTACGACGATTGTCTCCCGCGCGGGAAGGCAATCTTCTCCGGTGGGATCAGGTACCTGGGTGGTTCGCTTGAATCGTTCGGGACCGTTAATGCCGCCGACAGTCTGGTCGCGATCAAGAAACTGGTCTATGACGATAAACTGCTTACCGCGGACAGGCTCATTCTCGCCCTGAACAGCAATTTCATCGGTTTTGAGAAAGAGCGCCGCCTGATGGTCAATTGTCCCAAGTATGGTAACGACGATGCTTATGCGGACGACATCATGGTGGAATTGCACGATTTCATCTGCCATACGGTCCGCGATCAGCGGAAGCGGACCAATCTCGATTGGTACCTGAATGTGCTGATCAACAACAAGCAAAACACGATTCTCGGCCGTTGGGTCGGAGCCACGCCCGATGGGAGAAAGGCGGGCGGACCGATGGCCAATGCCAACACCCCCGCGGGTGGAAACGATAAGAAGGGAATTACCGCGTTGATCAATTCCATCGTCAAGCCGAGCCATGCGATCCATGCTGGAGCGGTGCAAAACATGCGGTTCGGGCATGATTTCTTCAGCAAGGACAAAGCCAAGCTCGAGGCCACCCTGAGTACGTACTTCAAGAAAGGTGGCGCGCAGGCCATGATCACGGTCATCAACAAGGGCGATCTCGAAAAGGCCCTCGTCGAACCCGAAAAATATCAGGATGTATTTGTCCGGATCGGTGGATTCAGCGCCCGCTATGTCGACCTGCCGAGAGATGTGCAGCTGGAGATCCTGAGCCGGAAGACCTATTGAGGTTATCATATTGTGAATGAACGAGGTATTGTTTCCGATATCCAGCGTGCGTCACTACGTGACGGTCCGGGTATTCGGACTACAATCTTCCTGAAGGGCTGTCCGCTGCGCTGTCTCTGGTGTCACAATCCGGAGACGATGTCGCCGCGGCCGCAACTTTTCTTCTCTGCCGATCGCTGCGTGCATTGCGGAGCATGTGAAGGGGCTTGTGCCAAAGCCGTACATCAAGTCTGGGAAAAATCCCATGAGATCGACTTCGAAAAATGTGACTTGTGCGCTCGGTGTGTCGGTGAATGCAATTCGAGTGGCTTGAAGATTGTCGGGAAGGAAATGAACGTAGATGACATCATGCTGGAGGTGATGGCCGACACGGAATTCTATCTTAATTCTGGCGGTGGCGTTACTCTTAGCGGCGGGGAACCGTTTTTTCAGCACGAGTTTTCCAGGGAGATATTGCGGCGTTCCAAACAGATGAAGGTGCACACCTGTGTCGAAACCTCCGGATTTATCGCACCAAAAATATTTGAGGAAATGCTTCGCGAGGTGGACCTTTTGCTCTTTGATTATAAGGCGACTAAAGACGAAGACCACCGTTCGTTTACCGGGGTCTCAAACCAACTCATATTGGCTAATTTGGATACTGCGTACCAACATGGTAAGTCCATTATTCTTAGATGCCCTATCATTCCCGGTCTCAACGACACAGCGGATCACTTTGGGGGGATTAGGGCCTTGGACGAGCGTTACCCACGCTTACGAGGTATTGAACTCATGCCCTATCATGATTTTGGGAACAGCAAGCGGCCGAGCGTCGGTCTGGCCGATGCCGCGTCAAGCCTCCGTGTCCCCACAGAAACAGAACCGAGGAGATGGCTTAAAGAATTAAAAGACTTAGGCTGTAAAAAAGTGCGAGTTGGCTGAAGTTTGGTCGACCTTTTAGCCCTGCGCAGATATTTAATGTACGTACTAGAAAAGTCCGCGGTCGTGAGTCCAGTTTCCAGATGAAGGATGTTCGGCTCGGCATTATTGGGCTTGGTATCATGGGTAGTGCCCATGCTGTAAATGTTTTGGAGGGTCGTGTTCCAGGTTTACGCCTTGCCGCGGTTGCGAATTGTGCACCGTCAAACCCGAGGTGGGAGGGGCAGGTAAAATGCTACTCCTCCCCAGAGTCATTGATTGATGCCTCGGCGGTGGACGCTATCTTAATAGCAACACCGCATGTTTCGCATAAAGAACTGTGCATTCGGGTATTAAAGGCGGGGCTGCATATCATGGTGGAAAAGCCCGTTAGCGTCCAAAAACGGGATGCTGAGGCAATTTGCCAGGCCCGCATAATGCCTTCTCAGGTCATGGCGGTCATGTTTCAGCAGAGAACCAATCCGGTTTTTCAACAGATCCGGAATATTGTTCATCGGCGGGAGCTCGGTGAGATCCGTCGCATCAACTGGATTGTGACCGACTGGTTCCGGACCGAAGAGTATTTCGCCGCTTCAAAGTGGAGGGGAACCTGGGCCGGAGAGGGTGGTGGAATGCTGTTGAATCAGTGCCCCCATCAGCTCGATCTCTGGCAATGGATCTTTGGCATGCCGAGCCGCGTAAGAGCGTTTTGCGGATTTGGGAGATATCACGACATCGAAGTGGAGGATGACGTGACCGCATATTTAGAGTACGAAAATGGGACCACTGGAGTTTTCATTGCGTCGACCGGCGAGTCACCGGGCACCAATCGCCTGGAGATTACCGGTGAGCGCGGACGCCTTGTTTACGAAGGCGGGCAATTGCATCATCAGCATAATGCATCGGAAATGTCTGCTTTTTCGCGGCAGGCTGGCGCCCCATTTGCGGCGCCCCCGTCCAGTCGGGTGAATCACTCGGTCGCTGATACTGGCGGACGCCATACGGAAATCCTCATTAATTTCGTGGATGCCATTATGCGCGGCGTGCCGTTGGTCGCTCCTGTCCACGAGGGGATAAGATCGCTTGAGTTGGCCAACGCGATGATCCTATCCGCCTGGGACAATTGCGCCATTGAGCTGCCTTTGGACGGAGAGCGCTACGCGCGGGAACTTGCGAAAAGAGTCGATAGCTCGCGCGGGTTCACGAAGGCAAAGCGTCGGTTTGATGTGACTCCCTGAAGCGAAACCGGAATAGGAGTTGGTCTTCCATCGCCGTTGCGACCGCCCCTTTCCCCGCCCGGCTCCCACCTAACATTCAACGTCATGAAAGTCTCGCTGTTCTTTTCCGTCCTCACCCTCACCGCCACGACCGCCCTGGCGCAGGTCGAGTACGTCGATCCTACGATCGGCAATGTCGGTTTTCTGCTGGTGCCCACCCGGCCCACCGCTCAGCTGCCCAATGCCATGATCCGGGTGCATCCGTTGCGCGCCGACTTCCTCGACGACCAGATCAGCGGCTTCCCGCTCACGCTGATTTCCCATCGACTCGGCGAGATTTTCACCCTGCAGGCCACCACCGGGGCGGTGACCGACGAAAGCTGGTGCACTCCGATCACCTACGATCACGAGAAGCCGACCCCCTACCACTACTCCGTCTGGCTCGAGGAGCCGGCCCTGCAGCTGGAATTCGCCCCCGGGGAACGCACGGGCATTTTCCGCTTCACCGCGCGCGACCATGCCCCCGTCATTTTGCTCTCCCCGCGCAAGGACGGTGAACTGGCCGCAGCCGGCGCGCTGAGCGTCACCGGCACTGAGCGCTTCAAGGGCATGCAGGCCTACCTCTACGGCGAATTTGACCAGCCTATGACCATGACCGCCAGCACCGGGCCGAATACCCCGGTCCGCCTCGCCGCCACGCCGGAGACCGCCACCGCTCGCGTGGTACAGTTCCGCTACGCGATTTCCTTCATCAGTGTCGAGCAGGCCCGGAAAAACCTGGTCCGCGAAATGACCGCCTGGGACCTCGACGCCGTCGCCCAAGCCGGCCGCGCCCGCTGGAACGAGGTGCTGGGGAAAATCCAGGTGACCGGCGGCACCGCGGCACAGAAACGCACCTTCTACACGGCGCTCTATCGCTGCTCCGAGCGCATGATCAACATCACCGAGGACGGGCGCTATTACAGCGCCTTTGATGGCAAGGTGCATGAGGACGCCCGCCCCTTTTACGTGGATAACTGGATCTGGGACACCTACCTCGCCCTCGAGCCGCTGCAGACGATCCTTAACCCGCAGATGGAAGCCGACAAGATCGCCTCCTACGTGCGGATGTACGAGCAGTCGGGCTGGATGCCGTCCTTCGCCGTGCTCTGGGGCGACTATCCGTGCATGACCGGCAACCACGCCGCCGCGTGGATCGCCGACGCCTGGTTCAAGGGCGTCCGCGATTTCGATCTGAAGTCCGCCTATGCGGGCCTGCGCAAGAATGCACTCGAAGGCACCCTGCTGCCCTGGCGCAACGGCCCGGCGACCAGCCTCGACCAGTTTCACGCCAAGCACGGCTATATGCCCGCCATGCGCCCCGACGAGTTGGCAACCGTTCCGGATGTCCACGCCTTCGAGCGCCGGCAGGCTGTGTCGGTAACGCTCGAACATGCCTTTGACGACTGGTGTCTCGCCCAACTAGCCCGCGAACTAGGCCTGAAGGAAGACACCGAGCTGTTGCTCCAGCGCGGCGGCTGGTGGAAAAATGTGTTCCGCGACGACCAGGGTTTCATGTGGCCGAAGGACGATCAGGGCAAATGGATCGAGCCCTTTGACCCGAAATTCTCCGGCGGCCAGGGCGGACGCTTGTATTTCACCGAAAACAGCGCCTATACCTACAACTGGCATGTCCGCCAGGATCTCGACGGCCTCTTCGCCGCCATGGGCGGTCGCCCGGCCGCCGAGGCGAAACTAGACCGTCTCTTTCGCGAGAACCTCGGCCGCTCCAAGTACGAATTCTTCGCCACTTTCCCTGACTCCACCGGCCTCGTCGGCCAATTCACCATGGCCAACGAACCGAGTTTCGCGATCCCATACCTCTACAACTACTTGGGCTCGCCTTGGAAAACCCAGAAGCGCATCCGCCAGCTGATCGAGGCCTGGTTTCCCGACAATATCCACGGCATTCCCGGTGACGAGGACGGCGGCGGCATGAGCGCGTTCGTCGTATTTTCCATGATGGGCTTTTACCCCGTCACCTCCGGCGTTCCGATCTACAATCTCGGCAGCCCCGTCTTTGACCAAGTCGAGGTGAAACTGCCCGCGGGCAAGACCTTCACGATTGTGGCCAAGTACAACTCCCGCGACCGCAAATACGTCCAGTCCGTAACAATTAACGGTCAGCCGCAATCTCAGGTGTGGTTCACCCATGCCGAACTAACGCGGGGTGGTCGCATCGAGGTGGAGATGAGTGCAGAGCCCAATCGCGTCCTCGGCACGAGTCTCAAGGACCTTCCTCCCTCGCGGCTGACCTTTGATCCTATATCGCTCAAATAGATATCAACGACTCATCACCAGAAGTGTTTGTTGGGCTAAATGTTTCGCTGGCCGGCCGGAGTACCGTTTTCAACTTGCTGAACATCCGGTAGCGCCTGAAGGAACGTAAGCCAGCGAGCCGGGCGTTACGTGTTCGGACGCAATTGCTCCGCTCGCGCTCCAGGAGTCCAAGGAAGACGAGGACATACACCCTGTGCGCCAGTTTCGCATGAGACAAAAAGAACATGGGGTTCAAGGGAGGCAATTCTCACGCCTCCCCAAAATCGGGGTATTGGGAGGCTTGCCCCATAGCCCTCATCGCTCACCCGGTCAGCCGGCATTTTCAAAATAGCCCCTGGCGCATACTCCGGCACAGTGAGGCGGTATGGTGCCCCAAGAATCTTGTAGAGATGGAATTATCGGCGGGCGCGAGCCGACTCGTCGATTGGGTCAATCTGCACGCCGGTAATGAGGGGACCCAGGATGGTGTCGCCTTCCCGGACATCGGCGGATTCGCCGAGGCCGATTTGCACGGCCTCGCCCTGGCTCACTGCCACGTAAACGGGGCGAAGATACCGACCACGGATACGGACCTCGTGGGTGGCAAAGGTCAGGTCGCAGCCGGTTTCATCCTCGGAAAGCTCCACCTGCAGAAGCAACGCGTAGGGAATGGCCACCCTCTGCCGGGCGGCCTCCAGCCGGAGGCAGACTCCGGGCACATCCCGCGTTTCGAGACAGTGGGGATCGCGGGACCGGGGCAAACCGCTGCTGTCCGGATATTTTGGCTTGAGTCCGCTCATAGGCTTAGGCGCGGGCTTTCGCGCGGGGTTTGAATGTGACGATGACTGGGAGAATAAGAACTCCCGGGCGAATGCCGCAGCGGCCGTTCCACCGGCTGCGGCGGGATGACATGGATAATCGGCGGCTCAACGAATTGAGTGGCCGGCTGCCGGGTGAGGTAGTCCGCGATGACGGCACGCACGCGCTGGAGATAGTGCCAGGCCCGGGCGAGGTGCGGGCGGAGCGGAGGCGGAATCGTATGGTGGCGGGTGAATTCCAGCGCCGAAGTGCGCGCCTCGGACCGCAGGCCGTTGGCTTCGAGAAACGCCTCGCGGTCGGAGACAAAGATCCGGAGGGCTTCCCGGCCGCGGGTGGCCGCCACATACAGGCCTTCCCGGGTGGCGGCGCCAGCGAGGAAAACTTTGTCCACGCTCACGCCCTGAGCAGCGTGGGAGGTGAGCGCGTAGCCATACTCGACCTGGCGGCTACGGAGAGTGGAACCGTCGGTGAGTTGGAGCTGCCCCGATAGGGTGAGAGCCTTGACCGTGATAACGGTGCCGTTCGCTAGCCGGCGGGCTTGGCCGGCGGGACCGACAGCGTGGGCGATGGCCCGGAGCCGCAGGCGGTCGCCTGTTGCGACCGGGGTCTTTCGTTCCTCGCAAGCCGTCCAAGCGAGGCCGGCCTGTTTTGGGGAAACCGACAATACCTCCGCCCCGCGTCCGACGATGAGTCGCTCCTGTTCCTTGCGGACGATGCGCAGTTCATCGCCTTTGGCAAATAGCTTGGTGGCCTTGTGGGCGACAAGAATGTCGCCGGGGCGGTAATTGCGAACATCTTTGTTTTTGGCGCGGGTCCAGTCCTTGGCCCGCAGGGAAACAAAGTCCTGGTCGCGCCCGGCAAGTTTATCATCGGCGCGCAAGCGGTGGCGGGCGGTGATATTCAGTTGGTCGATCTCCGCCCAGGTGGGCGCCACCATCAGGGCCGTCTTGACCCGTTTGGTGTTGCCGGAACGGGTGCGGACGGATTTGGTTTCTTGCGAGGCACGGTGCCATTCCTCGACCATTTGCTGGCGGCGCGCCGCCGGGGAGTCGATTTCGACTATGGCACCCATGCGGTCCAGCTTGCGCAGGCCGGAAGTGAACCGGCCGGCGGCCAGATCCTCGGCGGCGGCCCGGTAGGCTGGGTTGGCGGCCTGGCGGTGAACTTGAGATAGGGTGACCACGCGGACCCGCGATTCCTTTTCGATGATCCGAGCGGCGTCGCCGGCCTCGACGCTTTTGTGCTGGTCGGAATCCCCTACGAGCAGGAGCCGCGCGTGCTGTTTTTCCGCAATATCCACCAGCTGCTTGAGTTGGTGGGTGGACAGCAAGCCATACTCATCCACAACCACGACTTGATGGTGCACGGCTTGCTGGAGGGCGGGATCGACCAGCAGGCGCTGCACAGTCTGCGCTGCCCCAAGGACCTGACCGGCCGAGGCCCGGGCGGCGGCCTGCTGGGCTGCACCATCCTGACGCAGAATTCCCACAGCTTGGGTGCTTGGGGCAAAGCAAGCCACGCCCCCGCCATAACGGGTGACGCCCTCGATCACAGCCGAAAGAGTCTGGGTTTTGCCGGTGCCGGCGCGACCGCGCAGGACCGTAACGAAGTCGCGCGAATCAAGGGTCGTATTGACCGCTCGGCGCTGCTCGCGAGTCAGATGGGGTGATTCGTCGGACCGGACGAAGCCGAACCCGCCATCCTCGAAACCCACCCCGGCGTTGAGCTGGCTGACGAGGGAGCGCTCGAGATCGAGGGCCGCCTGCGTGGTAAGTTCGCCGTTGGCGTGTAGCAGGCTCGGTTCGGCTGCTAAGGCCGTCTTCGCATCAGCCAAGGAGTGTGCGCCGTAGGACTGGCGGATCACCTCGGCGAGGAATTCATGCTCAGCGACGACGGTGTGTCGTTCGAACAGGTGATCGGAGGCCCGACCGATGGCCTCGGGCAGGCTCACTGATTCGGCGGCAACGGCTCGCCCGTCGGTCTTGATCGCGCGGAGTTGCTCAAGTTCGCCCTCGTTTACTTGGGCGAGCTGACCCCGCCGGACCTCCTCGGGCGTCAGCTCATATTGCTTTTCGGCACGGTTCTCCCGGACGAGGACCGCGATTTCGTCGCAGGTCAGCTCGCGACCAAGTTCAGCCTCGCGGAGGGCGATGTCCCGGTCGCGCTCCTGCGCGCGTTTCGAGAATCGTGCGAGCAAATCAGCAGAAACCCCGGCAAGCTCAAAGCCGTGCGTCTGCCGCTCGATGCCATAGCCAAGTTGCAGGACTTCCCGGGCCAGAGCGTTGCGGTAAACTTCCGTGGGATACTTGGCTCGTTCGAAGATATTCGAACTTTCGAGGGCAAGGAGCCGGTCCGACTTCGAAGAACTTCGAGTCACATTGAAAATGAATGCGTGCGAATGCATGTGGGGATCGAGAGCGCGGCTTTCACCGTGTCGGAAGACGGCGGCGGCGATTTCGCCGGAGGGGACGTAGCGCTTGTTGATCCCGCGACCGTCTTGGTGGCAGGCAAAGGTTTCCAGTTCGCGCAAAGCCTCCAGGACGGCCTTTTCATGGGCGACGATCAGCCGCTCGTCGCCGCCAACGAAGGCTTGGATCGAGACGGACTTGGGGGCGTTGAAGGTGGCATCGTAGCCGGCGCGACGGCCGGCAGCCATCCGCTCCGTGAGTTTTTGGCTGGTTTTGGCATGGTGATTCGAGGCGACCCGTTCGAAGGCTTCATCGGTGATCGCCGTGCCGGCCTTAAGCCCGACGGCCGGGCAGAGCCGGCCGTAACTGTGGCCCTCGACCTTCATGCCTTCGGCATAGTAATCGGCCTGGCGGAGGTATTCGCTGAGGGCTTTGCTGAAGGCCTTGCAGGTGCGAATGGTCAGCATCCGCCACCTCCGACAACCAAACCTGACCCACGAGAAAACCCATCCAAAAATTGACCGACAAACCCAGGAATCCAACGACTCAAATAAACCCACTCAACGAAAACACCGCGAACAAAGACCAAGCAATCGACCAATTCTATCAACCAACCAATGAGCGAACCCAAAAAGAAACCTGCTTCACCCCAAAATAATAAAACAAAGCAGTAATAGAGGACACCAACGTCCAAGCGTTTCCGCTTAGAGTGCGCCCTAGGCGCTCCCCTTGCGATCCCCGGTCGGCACGCATACTGTGCCTCATTCGCCACCATGTCGCTATCCGGATACTCCCCATCAAATCCTCCTCCACCCACCACGTTAGCCCAAGCTGTAGCCCAGGCGAGGCATCCGCGCAACCACGCGACCGCGCAACTGGAGTCACACCATGAGGAACTATTGCGCCTGCACCAAGCCGGCGAGTCCGCCGAATCACTGGTCGGTGGCTTGCGCTTGATGGGCATCGAAGTTGGCCGAGAGACCATGCGGCGGTGGCTCAACCGCGAGTTAGGCCGGAAGCCGGCCAAGCGGCATCGATCCAAGGTTGCGATAACGGCGCCATCGCAGGACGGCAGCCGTGATCCGTGAGAGGGCTGGCTCACGGTTGTTCAATTCGGGCCGTGCAATTCGCCCGAGACCAGGCTGCGGACTTGCTGGCAGGGAATGCGCTTGTGGCGGATGCCGGGAACCGGGCGGAGGAGGCGGCGGGCCAGTAGCCGGTAGATCGTCGGCTTGCTGACGCCGAGCGCAGCGGCGGATTCCTCGACGGAGTAGGTCAGGCGTTCGACAGGAGTGGTTTCGGGAGCAGATGAATTGGATTCAGATGACATGAAGCCATTATCGCAAACGAGGCTGGCAACCGGAAGCAGGGCGGCTGAACAGTTGGCGCTACATTTATTTGCTGAACGCCATTGGATTGCGCGACGTCGGCTTCAGTTGGCGGTCCAGTCCCGGGCTCGTGGTGAAGGAATCGATTCCAGCAGTTCGCGCAGCGTATGATGGTTGAGTTTGCCTCCCTGGTAGTCCGGTAGGCGTGAGCGGAGCCACGCCCGCGTATAACGGGCGCGCCGCAAGCTGCGACGCTCAAGCACATGGTAGTGCAGCCGGGCGGGCAGGCCGAGTTCATTGGCATAGGCGGCGCGCCATTCCTCCACCAGTGCCGCGAGGACCTTTGGGCTGCCGGCGCGTGCCTGCTGGCGCAGACGGGGCAATTCGTCGAGCAGGTGCGTGCTGGGAATGTCGCGGCGCGAAAACTCGGCATGAAGGCAGCGGACAAACAGCGCCCACCAAACGGGGGTCAGATCGGCGAGACGGAGGATCGGGTGGTCGTAGCGCAGCAGGGCAAAAAGGTCGGGTCTGAGCCATTGCTGGCGCTGGGCGGCCCAATAGGCGCGGGCACAGCGGCGCTCGGCGGCTTGAGCCTGCGGAGCGAGACGATCACGGCTGGCGACGAGGGCGGATTCGCAACGCTCGCGACGGGCAAGACGGTGAGGGCAACTCCCATGACGAGTGACGGATTGCAGGTGGTAGTCCTCGGCGATCTTGGTGGCGTCCCGGAGCGCGCGATAAGTGGAGCCACCGGTTTGCTCATAGGCCGACTCGGCGGCGGCGTGGAGAAGCCCGCACAGTTCGGCCGTGCGGAGCGAAAAGGTCTGCATTCTGATCGCCGACGATACCTCGGCTACGAACGCGGCAGAAAGGGCGGGCGGTTTCCGCAGGCAGCCGGGACACCCGGCCCTCTGAAAGGCCCGAATCACGCACCAGTCGGTGAGTGTGTCGGGCCAGGAGTGAACAATCGTGCGGGGCATGAAATGTCGTAATGAAAGCCAAGAGACTGCATCAGGCAAGGCAGGCTGTTGAGGGGGTGGGTTCGGGGAAACGCGCAGCCCAACACCGGACTAGTGGCCTTGCCTCGCATCGGATTCCGATGCTGGCCGCTCGCCGGGAGCACCGTTCATTTGAGCGAGCGGCGCCGGTGGCGTCAGCGACAGATTTCGTCCAAACGCCAAACGAAGTTGAGGACGTCAGGCCAGGACATCGAACCAGTGGGCTTCCTCCATTACGATTTCTGTAGGATGCGGCAGAATTATCGATTGAGTCGGTGGCATCTAAATTTCCGCGCTTCCCACCAGCTTAAGAGTGGTGCAAGTTGGTCCGATGACCGCATATGGGCATACCGACATCCCAAAGGCCGAAATCGGCGATTTTTACAGGTGTTCTATTATGCCCTTTGGGGGACTCTATTATGCCCTATCTGTTATGCCATGGTCGCCGAAAAGTGGGCTGAATTGGGCTTACACGAGTCTCGGCGATTCTGCTCTAAGTACGACCTTTCAGAGTGGGGATAATATTTGATCAAATAGGCAAAAATGAAGATTTACTTCATGGGCATCTGTGGGACGGCGATGGGCAACGCCGCAGTGCTCGCGCGCGCCGCGGGGCACGAGGTGCGCGGGGCGGACACCGGCGTCTACCCACCCATGAGCACGGTGCTGGCG
>Ga0163151_10002745_pt1 | contig 26540 bp, 24 predicted proteins | sample OliLakLV19MP5IB2_FD_145596 | JGI IMG/M metagenome (GOLD analysis project Ga0163151, IMG submission 145596) | Freshwater microbial mat bacterial communities from Lake Vanda, McMurdo Dry Valleys, Antarctica - Oligotrophic Lake LV.19.MP5.IB-2 | ecosystem: Environmental > Aquatic > Freshwater >...
GATCAAAATGCCGTAGAAAGAATTTTCGCGCTTAAAAAGAGGCCATTGGACAATCCCTTGATTGTGCACATAGGTAGTTTTGAGATGTTGAAGCGGTGTGCGAAGGAATGGCCCGAAGTGGCAAATCTTCTGGCAAAGGCTTTCTGGCCCGGTCCGCTCACGCTTGTGCTCCGTAAATCCGAGGGGATTCCCGGATTGGTGACTTGCGGCGGTGAGACCGTTGCGGTGCGGTGGCCCAGCCACCCTTTTTTTCAAGCGGTGGTCCGAGCTTGTGGATTTCCCATTGCGGCTCCTAGTGCGAATCTTGCCAACCAGCTTTCTCCGACCACCTCAGAACATGTGGCCAAGAGTTTCGGTGCCCACCTTCCTTTGATACTTGCCGGCGGTGCGTGTCAGGTGGGAATCGAATCAACTGTCGTCGATGTGACTGTCAATCCGCCGAATGTTCTCCGACCGGGGATCATCCATGAGATATCGCTCGTTTCCGTTATGGGCCAGCTGACCATGATGGGCAAAAACTTGGACAACATTACCAAAAGTCCCGGGATGAAGGAGAAGCATTATGCACCTCACGGCAGGCTTTTATTGAAGAATTGGGATGATGAAGCAACCCTTCAGCAACTGATTGCCAGAACTGGTGGTGCGTCAAACCGGGTTTACGTAATTGCCTACGACAAGATTCCGGCATCTCTCCCAGCCGCCCAAGTTTCGGTGATTCCTCATGACGTGCAGGCTTACGCCCGCGCTATATACGGCGAACTGCACCGTTGTGATGCGATGGGAGCTGAGATAATTGTGGTGGAGAAACCGCCGGAAACAGCTGAATGGCGGGGAATCCTGGACCGGCTTCAGCGGGCAGAAAGCCGGTAGGATTTTTGTCTCTCATCCGGGGGAAGCCTGAGGACCGAAAGCCAGCTTCTTCAAGGTGCTGGTTTGGTAAAAGCATTTACTGCGGTGATTTTAGCGGCTTTTGAAGCGTCCATGACCTTGACAATCTGTCCGAACGGAGTGTTTTGATCGGCACGGATGGACAGCACCACTTTCGGATTCTGCCTCACTGCTTCCTCCAGTCTTTTCTGCAATTGTCCGATGGGTATTTGCTCCTGATTCAGGAGTAGAGGGCCTTCTTTCGTGACGGTTAATACCAACAATCCTTCGCTCGAACCCTGGGTCGCTTGGCTGGATTCCGGTAACGCCAGCTTGATGGAGGGTTGTTGTTTGAAGGTCGTCGTGACCATCAGGAATATCAGGACTACGAGCAAAACGTCGATCAGCGAGATGATGATGATGGAAGGCGGGCTGCGGCGGCGTTTTTTGGGCGCGAATTGCATGAGGAAAATGTCAGGAACGTTTGCGGTAGATGTTGCGCAAAAACTCTTCGCACAGCCGTTCCAGTTCTACGCTTAGAGTCTCTATTTTTTTGTTGTAATAGCTCCAGGCCACCAGCGACGGAATGGCGGTCAGCAACCCGATCAGCGTGGCGTTCAGTGCGATGGAAATTCCGTTTGCCAGTTTGGTATTGTCCGCCGGTCCGGTGATTCCCATGGTGCCGAACAACAAGATCAATCCGTAGATTGTTCCTATGAGACCCAGCAAAGGGGCGATTCCAACAATGATTTCTAGGACGACCAGGCCACGTTCCAATTGAACAATTTCGTGTCGTGCGCGGCTTTGAAGCACCTCGGAGTTCTCGGACTTCGTCCAGTCCTGATGATCCGCCGCCAGGATTAGCAGGCGGCCTAGCGGCGAAGGGTTTTCCTCGCAAACCTGGCGTAGTCTTGCCAGATCGGATTTTCCCGAGAATTTTTCCACGGCAACCTGGATTGGAAAGGGCACGACCTTACGCCATCGAAGTGAGATTCCTCTCTCGATGATGATGGTCAGACCAATCAGGGAAGCCAGAACCAGTAATCCGATAATCAGTGAATCCATGTCAAAATCGTTGCGCGTATTTTTTGCTGCGGGGCGGCATTGATGCAGTCTCCATTTACCGTGTCAAATAATAAAAGGTGAACTTAACATCCCTGAAATCTGCCGCCAGCTCCCGGCGCATGGCTGTGGGCCATTTTCGATAGGGGGAGGGATCGCGAATGGCCATTTCGCAATACAACCCCAGCATGCTTCCGGCTGAATTTTCAATTGTCAGAACGTCGGTGATTCGTCCGTCTTGATGCAGTCGGAACTGCAACACCACTTTTCCCGGAACAGCTGTGCTGCGTCCTTCAAGCAATGTGTCCCATCTTTGCTGGACAGCAGCCACAAATTCCCTGTCGTATTCTCCGACTATCGTGGCTTTGACGCCCAGGGATGAATCCAATGAAAGTCGGTTTACACCACCTTCTTGTTTCATTTTTTCCCCTTTGAGCATCGATTTGCTGGCCTCTTCCAGCAGTCTTGGCCGGGTTCGTTTCGTCTCTTTGGGCCGGTCGGCTGGTGTTTCGGACTCGGACTGGACCTTGGGGGATTTTTCCTTGTCGGGCTTTTCGTCCGGTTTTGCCAGGGAGAGCGGTCCTGGAACGTAGGTTGCAGGTTTGGAGGGTTTTGGAGCGGTTGGCGCTTCCTCGGCTTCTTCTTTCACAGAGGCAGGATCGGGTGCGGGTTGAAGTGGTTTTGGGTCGTTTTTCTGAGCGTCTTTAAGCCTGAGGATTTTATCCTGTGAACCGTCCAAGTCGGGCATTTCGCTTTCAATTTTAGGTTTCGGATTCGCGGCTTCGCTGTTTGCGGCACCATAAAATTTTGCGTCCTTCGGGGGTTCCGGAGCCGTGTTAAGTGGATCAACGTCCACAAAAAGCAACTCAGGCGGCGCTTGTTCAATTTTGATCCGGCCCACATCGCGCCTGGGATCGACCTGGGGTGGAGTCGGCTTTTCGGGTCGGAAAGCTTTCTGCGCCCGCGCTAAAAACTTATATTTACTCTCCAACAACCCGGCCCCGAATGCCAGCAGGTGGAATAATACCGAAAAAACCACTCCTCGAATGAGGGCGGAATCGCGAAAAGCCAGAAACTTTTTCGGGGGCTCCGGGTTCATAATGGGCCGAAATCAAACATCGCCTCAATATGACCGAATCCGAAGAGTACTATTCAAGAACGATCGGCATCAATCAGCAGTATCAGCAGTGCTGTTTTTAACATTTCCCTGGAGGTAGTTTATAAATTTGGGAATTGTTGCATTGGTCTCCCGGCGCGGACACCAGCCTGAAAGTGCTTGCCACGTCCAATGATTAACCCGTTCGTCGGCCTATTTCGCTCCTGAAAACCGCTTGCTGCAAGGAGTTGAATATCCCCTGTTTGTTCCATTTTCCGGACGGGCTTAAGAGATTTTGCCCAAATGACGATGTGTCTGCGAAGTATTAACCATGATCATCAGACTAAAAGGCAAAGATCACAGGTTGCTCGTTTATCACATAGATAAAGATGATCACGTCGTTTTTGTGAACTCTCACTGGGACGATTTTTTCAAGGAACAAAAACGAGTCGACCTAAGCAGATCGAGTATTCAGGGGAGGATCCTTTGGGATTTGATCCCATCCCATGAAGTTCACGCCTTTTTAAAGGAGGCGTTGAAGCTTGTCCGGAGGACCAATAAGAAAATCCAGGTTTATTTCCGATACGACAGCGTCACCTACAAGAGGTTTTTTCGTCTCACCATGCTTCCGTTGGGAAATGGCTCGATCGAGTTTTCCAACGCTGTGGAAAAGAAGATAAGCCGTTTCCAGACATCGACCCCGGAAGCTCTTGATTCGCATAAAATCGAGGCCGGACCGCCTTGTGGCTGGTGTAACCGGATGGTTGATCGCGCGGGCTCGTGGAGCGAGGTGGACCACCTGGAAGTGGGTGAGAATTGTTTTCCGCTTCCCCATATCGCACCTTTCAACGCCAATGTATGTCCGGAATGTGTGACCACGTTCAGCCAGATCCTGGCCGGGACCAGCAAGCCCGTGGTCTGATCAATTTTTTCAAGACGGTTTCGTTTCCCTGAATTAACGTTTCTGATGGCGTTTCGCGTCCACGCACTCGAAAAAAAAATATTTGTTTCAGTCCGGGACCTAGCCCGCATCCCGGAATTCCACCGCCTCGGTTCCAGGTGGTCGCGAGCCTGGGGCACCGTCGGGCAGGGGAACGAACTTCATGCCGACATACTTGCGCACCGTACGAAAACAATTCCAGGCTACCGGGCGGAGGTTCATCTCTCGACATCGGTCCAGGTTGGTGAATGGACGGTGGAAATCACCGGGCGTCTTGACGGGGCTTGCGAGCGGTTGCCGGGCTCCTGGTTGATCGAGGAATTTAAATCTGTTCGAGGAGGTTTCCAATCAATCAACCCTCCTGTGTGGCACCAGCGGCAGCTCCAATATTACTGCGACATCTGGAGGTTGCTGAATCCTGGTCAGCCGGTGGAAGGATCCCTGGTTTACGTCGATTTTTTTACCAGGCGCCAAGTCCACGTGGTGTTGCAAACTGCGGGAGAAACCGGGGAGCAAGGGCTGTTGGCGCGATTGAAATTTTTTTGCACCGAGGTTGAGACGGAAATCTCGGCCCGCGGGTTGAAGGCGTTGTTCGCGCGCGGAATGGAGTTTCCACATAAATCGCCCCGGCCAGCCCAAATCCCGCTTGTCGAACGAATCGAAAAATGTCTTCCCCAGGGTCAGCTGCTTTTCATCGAGGCCCCGACCGGCGTGGGAAAAACCGCCGCCACAATTTACAGCGCACTGCAACAATCTCTCATGATTGGAAAACGGCTGGCATTTTTGACATCCAAGACCATGCAGCAAAATCTGGCGGTGGAGGTTGCTCAAACGCTGAACGAACATGGCGGTTTTCGATCCATTCAAATCCGGTCCAAGGAAAAGATGTGCGCCAACGGACAAGTTTTATGTCACGAAGATTTTTGTCCGTATGCCCGTGATTACCCGGAGAAAATGGAGAAATCAAATCTACTGGGCCGGATGATGTCCAGACGCAGGCACCATTCTCCAGACTCTGTTTTCGAGGCGGCCTGCGGAGAGACAGTCTGCCCGTTCGAAGTTCAGCTGGAGCTGGCGAAAACTGCTGACCTGATGATCGCAGACTATAATTATGTTTTCGAACCCGGAACCGCACTATTCTCCTTGTCGGACGAGGAGCTGGAGCGTTCTGTCCTGCTGATCGATGAGGCGCACAATCTCCCGGACCGTGTCCGGGAGATTTACTCACCCGAGATTGCGGAGGTTGATTTCGCGGGCATCTCCAGATTTTTGGCGGGATATTCGGAAAAAACATGCCAGGAAATGAGCGAGCTGCTGTGGACTTCAATTGGAACTTTCTTTCGATCATGCTCCAAGATTGGAACCGGTCAGTCGCAGATGACGGAAGCGCCGGTCTTCAGCTTCCGGGATTTTTATGCCGACTGGTTGCCGCTCTTCGGTCAATATTTGCAGTGGAAAGCGGAGCAGCCGGCCGGATTTGCAGCGGAGGACAAAGTTCCTTTTTTTCATGCCAACCTCACCCGCTTCATGGCGGTGCTGCAACTATTCGATCATCGTTTTCGCTGCCTGTTGGAAATGCGGGAATCGGGATTGATCCTGAAAATCGTCTGCCTGGATTCCGGCCCGTTTGTCGGAAGAATTCTCGCACAAAGTTTTTCGGCCGTTCTTATGTCGGGCACACTCAGCCCGCGCCGGTTTTATGAAAGGCTTTTTGGGGTTGGCGGAGATCGGGTTGAATGGTTGAAGGTTGCGTCGGGTTTTCCCGTCGGGAACCGGAAGATCATGGTGTTTCCTGAAGTTGGAACTCAATTTCAGGTTCGGAAAAAACACCGGGCCAAAACCTGTGAGATCATCGGACAAATCTGCCGTGCCGTCCCAGGTTCGCTGCTCGTCCTTTTCCCCAGTTACACTTTTTTGAACGAAGTGGCGAACGACCTTCCGCCCACGGATCTGCCGGTCATTCTTCAAAAGCCACGGCTTCAAGAACGGGAGAGATCGGAGATTTTCACCAAGCTGGAGAATAACCGGAAATGCATGGTTTTTGCCGTTTTAGGAGGAATGCTCGCCGAAGGGTTGGACTATCCTGGAAACCTGCTGAAAGGGATCGTGATCATCTCTCCGGGTCTGCCGCAGATCTCCATCGAGAGAGAACTGCTCAGGGGTTATTTTGATCGGGAACTTGAGGAGGGTTTTAACTATGCTTACGTCATTCCCGGCATGACGAAGGTCATTCAAGCCGCCGGAAGGCTAATCCGCAGCGAAAAAGATTTCGGGATTATCACGCTTATCTGCCAGCGATTCAGCGAAGACACCTTTTCATCTCTGTTTCCACGTGACTGGTATCAATCGTCCCCACTCGAACTGGTGACCCCGGATCCCATGAGGGAAATCCAACAGTTTTTCGCGGATCAGCAAATGGCACAAGCCTCGCTCCCGCCGTCGACAGGCTGATAGCCGATCATTTGTTTTTCTTATTTTGAACATCAATTCCAGCACCGGCTTTTTCGTTCAACAAAGTTCCGTCCGGACCGGTTGTGATCTGCGAGGCATGCCCGGTCGGGTCAGGGCCCGGGGTAAAGGTGACGTTTTTGTTGTTGCTGGTGGAACAAGCTGTAATCAGGGAGAAAACAGTGATTGCGGCGATCAAAAATGAGGTGAGCTTAACCATGTCACAACTTGGTTTTGAGCCGGTGTATGTGCAATGCTCGCATAAGCGGATTTGCTGGTAGGTGATTCCTGGGTTCCATGGTCATGGGAGCGCCGAATTTACGATCGTGACAATGGTTGGAGACTCTTCGTGAGACGACCGCCCCATTCTGTCGAAAACCGGCATGGTGCCAGGAGAAAAAAGCTCCGCAACCAGCCATTGCCGGTCTTAAGGAATCTAATAGACAACATTAAGAAACCCTAATTCGTGAAAAATTTCACAAACTTTCTTGCGAGCCTCTTCAAACTTCCGTACACCATGCCGACAAGTAAAAGACCAACTGCCGCTCAGTGCCGGTCGGCGGTGGAATTTCCTTGTTTTTAATGCTCACAAAACTGTTGACTGAAAGTCGAGACCCGAAAGAATGCGACGTTTCTTGTCCTCTGGACAAGAGGACATCACTGCTGGCAACGCTAAATTTTTCAAACTAGATGTCAGACATTTTTCCAAGATGGACGAATCGTCTGCCACTCAAGGTGGCCATTGGCCTCATCTTGATTGGTGGCGCGGTCACAGCCGGGATCACTTATTACTGCACCCCCAAATACACGAGGGTCGGTTATCAGCCGATCCAGCCGGTGAATTTTTCCCACGAGATCCATGCCGGTCAGCTCGGAGTGGACTGCCGTTATTGTCACGATGGCGTGGAAAAGTCCTGGTATTCCAACATTCCTTCCAGCACCACTTGCATGAACTGCCACAACCAGGTGCTTAAGGATGATCCCCGTCTGGCCCTGGTCAGAGAAAGCGCCCAGTCGGGAAAGCCGATTCCCTGGGTTCAGGTCCACAAAGTGCCGGATTACGTTTATTTCAACCATTCGGTCCACGTGAACCGGGGGGTGAGTTGTGTTGAATGCCATGGGCAGGTCAATCACATGGATGAGGTGCGCCACGAAAAACCGTTGAGCATGTCCTTCTGCCTCGATTGCCATCGGAATCCTGAAAATCATCTGCGCAACCCGCAGGATGTTTATAATCTCGACCTCCAGATCAGCCCGGAAACTCAGGAAAAGAACGGCAAAAAATTTGTGCATGAATGGAAGGTGAACGCCTCCCAAAATTGTTCCGCTTGTCACCGATGAAAACCATTCCTCCTCCATGCCCTGAACCTGAAGTCGGGCCAAAATACTGGCGCAGCCTCGATCAACTGGCGGAAACGCCGGAGTTTAATGAATGGGTTGAGCGGGAGTTTCCTGCCGGTGCCAGCGAGTTCACCGATCCGGTTTCCCGTCGCAATTTCGTCAAGATCATGTCGGCCTCCTTCCTCCTGATGGGAGTGGCGGGTTTGACAGGCTGTCGCCGTCCCGAGGAGCATATTCTGCCATTCACCCGGCTTCCCGAGGGTTATGTTCACGGAGTAGCTCAGTTTTACGCAACTGCGCGCCCCAGCCGCGGTTCCGCCATCCCGTTGTTGGTCAAGTCGAACGACGGACGCCCGTCGAAGATCGAAGGCAATCCCCAGTTTTCGGGCGGTCGCGGCGGAACAGATGGCTACACCCAGGCGTCGATCCTGAACCTTTACGATCCTGACCGGGCCATGCGATGCGCCCGCAATGGGAATCAGGTTTCGCGTGAAGAGGCGTTTCAGGAACTCCAAAGCGTGGTGGCCCAGTTCAGCGTAAACGGCGGTCAGGGTTTGAGTTTCCTCCTGGAACCGTCCAGCTCGCCCTCGCGTGCAAGGTTGCAGGCGGTGATCGCTGCAAAGTTTCCCCAGGCCACCTGGCATTCCTTTGATCCCGTGGACTTGGATGTTCACGCGCAAATCGCATCCAACGCTGCAGGACAGCCGGTGATGCCAGTTTTTCATTTTGACAAGGCAAGAAGAATTCTTTCCCTGGACTGCGATTTCCTCGGAACCGAGCAGGATTCCTTTGTGGCCATCAAAGGGTTCTCGCGAGGCCGAAAGATCGAAAACGCCGGAAACGAGCTAAACCGGCTCTATTCTGTCGAGGCTCTTTTTACCATCACCGGCGGGGCTGCCGATCATCGACTTCCAGTGCTTCCGAGCCAAGTGGCCGGTGTGGCCGCCCGCGTGGCCATGGAGATTTTAAAAGGTCAGAGTCCGGGGCTGCAGAAAGTGGCAGACGGCTACAAGGGGGAAGAAAAATGGATCACCGAATGTGCCAAGGATCTTCTTGCGGCCGGGAAAAATGTGCTGGTTGTGGCGGGTCAGAGACAACCCGAGGTGGTGCACCTTATTGCTCATACCATCAATCAGGCTCTGGGATCCGTGGGTGAGACTGTTACCTTCATTCCAGCTCCTGCACCGCTCAAAGGCAATTTGCAGGATCTTGCCAAAACCCTTTCCTCCGGCCAGACGAAGGCCGTGGTGATTCTTGGTGCGAATCCGGCTTACTCCGCTCCTGCCAACCTTGATTTTGCTGTTCAGCTGAAGAAAGCCTCCCACGTTGTCCGGCTTGGTTATTATGAGGACGAGACCTTCGCTGTCACAACTTTACATTTTCCAGAGGCTCATTTTTTAGAAACCTGGGGAGACGGACGCACTGGCGACGGAACCTTGGTCTCAATTCAGCCTTTGATCGAGCCATTGTTTGGTGGGATTTCTGATCTTGAGATTTTAGCCCGGATTGCCGGTATGAACAGTTTCAGGCCTTATGATGTTGTCCGGGACACATTAAAAGGTCTGGTTCCTGAAGGAGATTTCGAGGCTTCATGGAAGAAATTCATTCACGACGGAGTATTGGAAAATTCCGCCCCTAAACCGGTTGCTGTCCAGATTTCCGCTGAAAAATTGAACAACGCCGTTGCACAATTTGCTCCTCCCCAGAGTGCGGGCGGCGATCAATACGAGATCGTTTTTCACCGCGACTACAGTGTTGATGATGGCCGCTACAACAACAACGGATGGTTGCAGGAAACTCCCGATCCAATCACCAAGATTGTCTGGGAAAACGCCTTTTTGGTTAGCCCTAAAACGGCCCAGGCGCTTTCACTGAGCTTGGCTGCAGGGCGTGATCCAGAGGATTACAAGAACAATGACATTGGAGTCGTGAAAGGTCACGACGTGGTGGAGCTAGAAATAGGCGGGCGCAAGATCACAGGTCCGGTCTGGATTCAGCCCGGACTGGCCGACCAGACCATTGCGTTGGCATTGGGTTACGGACGCACCCGGACGGGACGCGTCGGTGCCGGTGCAGGGTATAATGCCTATCTTCTAAGAACATCAGAATCCCCGCATTTTGCCGTGGGCGCGAAAGTGACCAAGACCGGAAAAATTGTTCGGGTGGTCAGCACCCAGGAACATGGAGCCATGGAAGGGCGCCCGATCATCCGGGAGGCAAACCTGGAGCAATATCGGAAAAAAACCGATTTTGCCAGGAACATGGACATTGACGCCCATGCTCCGAATGCCGGGCCGATTTACAAACACCCCTACGACAGCAACCCCGAGCTGAAAAGCAAGGTGCATCAGTGGGGAATGGCCGTTGATCTCTCGAGTTGTGTCGGTTGCAATGCCTGTGTCATCGCCTGCCAGGCTGAAAACAACGTACCGATCGTGGGCAAGGACCAGGTCAACCGCGGCCGCGAAATGCACTGGTTGAGAATCGACCGATATTTTGCCGGAGACGTGAATCGTCCGCAGATCGCGCATCAGCCGATGATGTGCCAGCATTGTGAGAACGCTCCCTGTGAAAGTGTCTGCCCGGTGAACGCCACCGTCCATGACGAAGAAGGTCTGAACATCATGGCCTACAACCGTTGTGTCGGCACCCGCTATTGTTCGAACAACTGCGCATGGAAAGTCCGCCGGTTTAACTTTTTTGATTATAACAAGCGCCCCAATGCCTACGCCAAGATGGATGGCAGTTTGATGCCGGGGCCGCTCTACAAAGGACCTCTGGCCAAACGCGAGCCGCTGGAATATGACCTGATCAAGATGGCCAAAAATCCAGACGTGACCGTCCGGATGCGTGGTGTGATGGAAAAATGCACCTTCTGCATTCAGAGGATCGAAGGGGCAAAAATCAGTCAAAAAGTGAAGGCAGGCGCCTCGGGTGATGTCCAGGTTCCAGAAGGAACTTTCACCACCGCTTGCGCCCAGGTTTGTCCAGCTGAAGCGATCGTTTTTGGCAACATCCTGGATGAAAACTCGCAGGTGCAACAGTTGAAGAAACGTGACCGCAACTACGAAGTTCTCGGTTTCCTGGACACAAAACCACGAACGACTTATTTGGCCAGAATCCGCAATCCGAATCATGCCATGCCCGATTTCACCGAATCGCCATTGACCATGGAAGAATATATCAAGGGCCACAATCCGAGTCCGTTTGAGGCCCATGGCTCCGGCGCTCACGGAACTTCCGCACAACCGGCCCGTGCTCCATCGAAAGGAGGCCACTAATGGCCGAAGCAACCCACAACTTGAAGGTGCAGCCCCCTCCGCGTGAGCTCGAGCGCGAACCATTGGTGCTCAATGGCCGCAGCCTTGGCTGGATTTCCGACCGTGTCGCCGGAATCATCGAAGGTCCAACTCCGAAATGGTGGTGGGCGGCGTTTGTTCCCAGCGTGCTGGTGATGACGCTTTGCTTCACCATGATCGCTTACTTGATTTCAACGGGTATCGGCGTCTGGGGCTTGAACCAGCCGGTGGGCTGGGCGTGGGATATCACGAACTTCGTTTTTTGGATTGGCATCGGTCACGCCGGAACGCTGATTTCGGCCATCCTTTTCCTTTTGCGCCAAAAATGGAGAACTTCGATCAACCGCGCGGCGGAAGCCATGACCTTGTTCGCGGTGGCCTGCGCCGGCATTTTTCCGATGATTCACGTCGGAAGGATCTGGTTTGCCTGGTGGTTGTTTCCGATCCCCAACTCGAACAGCATATGGCCGCAGTTCAGGTCGCCGCTTTTGTGGGACGTGTTTGCAGTCTCCACCTATGGAACCGTCTCGCTGCTCTTCTGGTACGTCGGATTAATCCCTGACCTCGCGACCATGCGGGACCGTGCTACAACAAGGGCTCGCAAGTTTCTTTATGGACTTTTTGCACTGGGTTGGACCGGCGCGAACCGGCATTGGAGCAATTATGAAAAAGCCTATTTGATCCTGGCTGGTGTCTCGACCCCGCTGGTGCTGTCGGTTCACAGTATCGTTTCATTTGACTTCGCCGTGTCCCAAGTCCCGGGCTGGCATACGACCATCTTCCCGCCATACTTCGTCGCGGGAGCGATCTTCTCAGGATTCGGAATGGTGCTCACCCTTTTGATTCCGCTGAGAAAAGTCTGCCGTCTGGAAGATGTCATCACGTTGCGGCACATTGAACTGATGGGCAAGGTGATCTTGGCTACCGGTTCCATCGTTGGTTACGCCTACGGAATGGAGTTTTTCATCGCTTGGTATGGCGGAAATCCTTACGAACGTTATGCCTTCGAGAATCGAGCGTTCGGTCCCTATTGGTGGTCTTACTGGATCATGATCACTTGCAATGTGGTGACGCCGCATTTGTTCTGGTTCAAATGGGTGCGGCGCAACATGGTGGTGGTTTTCATCATCTCTATCTTCGTCAACATCGGGATGTGGTTTGAACGGTTTGTGATCATTGTCACCTCGCTGCACAGGGATTACCTCCCTTCGAGTTGGGGCTATTTTATGCCGAGCCCGGTGGATATTCTGACTTTTGTCGGGTCGTTCGGCTTGTTTTTCACGCTCTTTTTGTTGTTCATGCGATTTTTGCCGATGGTGGCCATATCTGAAGTGAAAGGGGTCACCCCACAGGCAGATCCGCATCATCCCCTGGGTGGTGCCAAGGAAGGACATCATTGATGAGCACGCTTCAACAATCGACTGAAACCAACGTGCAATACGTGACCAGTTTCCCGTTCTGCCTCCTGGCGGAGTTCGACACACCGGCTGACCTTATGCACGCTGCGGAGCAGTTGCGAACCGGGGGTTTCACGCGTTGGGATGTTTATTCGCCGTTTCCCGTGCATGGCATGGACAAGGCCATGGGGATACCAAACTCAAAAGTGGGCTGGTTTTCATTTTTTGGGGGAGTCACCGGACTCAGCCTAGGCATGTCAATGATCTGGTTCATGAACAAATTTGATTATGCCCTGGTTGTGGGCGGCAAGCCCTTGTTCAGTCCGCTGTTTGCTTTTCCTGTGAGTTACGAAATGACCATCTTGCTCACCTCGTTCGGCACCTTGTTTGGGATGTTTTTTCTAAACCGGCTGCCTAGGCTTTACAATCCTCTGTTGAAAAGCGAGCGGTTCAAGAAGGTCACGCACGACAAGTTTTTTATCGCGATTGAAACCAGTGATCCAAAATATTCCGAAACCGAGACGCGGAAACTTTTAGAAAAACTGGGTGGTAAGCATATCGACATTATCCACGACTAATATGCGCTACTTTCTGACAGGATTTATTTTGATTTGTGTTCTTGTGGTGGGTGTCGCCGGATTTCGCGGCAGTCTTTCCCGGAAACCTCCCATTGAAGTCTTTCCCGATATGGACAGGCAGCTCAAATTGCGTCCACAGACTTCTTTTGATTTTTCACCTGACGGTTTGAGCTCCCGGCTTCCGGTTGCCGGGACCGTGGCCAGGGGCGCGGCATTTGAGGATTCACCGGTCAACACCGGACGAACCACGGGGACCACCAACTTTGTTGAAACCCTTCCCCTGGCTGTTTCTGAACTTCTTCTGAAGCGAGGGCAGGAGCGGTATAACATCAGCTGTTCACCGTGTCACGGAGAGGCTGGCGACGGAAACGGCATTACGACGAAATACGGCATGGCGGTGATTGCTGATCTGCATGACAGCAAAACTCGCAAGGTTGTGCAGATGAAAGATGGTGAGCTCTTTAGCATCATTACTCATGGGAAAGGAGTCATGGGAGCCTATGGGGATAAAATTTCAATCAACGACAGGTGGGCGATAGTGTCCTATGTCCGTGCGCTGCAACGGAGCCGCCTGGCGGGTACGGACGATGTGCCTGCCGAGAAGCGCGCCAGTTTTAACAAATAAAGATATGGCTTCGCATCAACATACTTCTTTTCAACAGGCGCTGGCCCGCTGGAGTGCGGTCCCGAAAATCCTTACCATCGGCGGGGCGGTGGTGGCCGGCATTGGTCTTTTCGTGGACCCGCAGCAGTTTGGTTATTCCTATCTGCTGGCCTTCATGTTTTTCCTCAGCATCGCGCTCGGAAGCCTCTTCCTGGTCATACTGCACCATCTCTTTGACGCGGCATGGTCGGTTCCGGTCCGCCGTATCAACGAACATCTCGCCTTTTTGCTACCGGTTCTTGGCATACTCTTCATTCCAATCGCCCTCCTAGCGAAGAAGATATATCCTTGGATGAGCATCAATCCTGCGACAGACCATGCATTGGGCGCAAAAGCCGCTCTTATCAATGTGCCTGGTTTTTATGTTGTCTCGGTGATTTTGTTCCTGGTCTGGACACTTCTTTCCTGGAGGTTGCGGGCTTGGTCTTTGGAACAGGATCGAACGGGTGCCGTCCTCTGCACTCGCAAGATGCGATTCCATGCCGCATGGGGAATCTTCGCCTTCGGCTTCAGCCTCACCTTGGGGGCCATTTTCTGGATGAAATCGCTGCAGCACCAATGGTTTTCCACCATGTATGGGGTTTATTATTTCGCTGGCAGCGTCTGGATGACACTGGTGACTGTCTATGTCATCGCCACTATTCTCAAGAAGGCCGGTCCCCTGGCAGAAGTGGTGAAGGAAAGACAGTTTTATGACCTTGGCGTATTGTTTTTCGCCTTCACTGTGTTTTACGCCTACATCCATTTTTCCCAATATTTCCTCATCTGGAATGCGGCTGTGCCGGAAGAAACGTTCTGGTATGTCGTCCGTGAACAGGGAACTTGGTGGCAGATCGGGTTGTTGATTCTTTTCGGTCATTTCCTTCTTCCATTCCTTGCCTTGCTGCGGATTGACGCAAAATTGAAGATTACCGTGATGGCTCCGTTGGCGATCTGGGCTTGGCTCATGCATTTTTGTGATCTTTCCTTCAACATCACACCGGTTTTACAGATCTTTCGCAAAGCCGCTAAATCGGGAGGCGACCTGGCGGTGGAAATGACCAAAGCCAAACCCGATAATTTTGTGGTGCACTGGATGGACATCGGTTGCCTGGCTTTCATCGGCGGTGTGCTGGCGATTGTTTTCATCAAGTATTTCCGTGCTCACGCTCCCTATCCGCAGAAGGATCCCCGTTTTGCGGAAACTATGGGTGTCTATCTGCCTGAAGGAAGCGATTCCCATGCAGTTGTTGGAGGTGCCAAATGAAAGATTCCGATGTCGCTTACAAATCTGAGGGACCGCGTCGTGGAGGATGTTGCGGGCTGGGCAGTTCGACGATTGTCTATTCGGTTGCCGTGATCGGGGCGCTGCTGATCATGGGCTGGATGTCTTCCATGCTGATTGACCGCACCAAAGGTCCGGTGGTCGATCACAAACGCGGTGAACAACGCTTGAAGGATGCGCAGGAAGTTCGCCAGTTGGGAAAACAGTCGATCACCACTTATGGCTGGCAGGATCAGGGCAAGGAAATTGTCCGTATTCCTATTGATCGGTCCATGGAGTTGATGGTTCAGGAATGGAAAAATCCCCAAGAGGGTCGTGCCAAACTTTTGTCGCGCGCTGTGAAGGCCAACGAAGTTCCAAGTTACGAATAATCCCCAAGTTTTTCTGTGATGACTCAAACAGAGGAAAAAATCACCTTTGCCTCCATGCCTCAGGACGCTCAAATCAAAAGCGCCCTGGTGCCGTGTATGCTTCCGCTTTTTGTCCTTGGTGTCGTATCTCTGGCCGCTGGTTCCATCCTAGCTCTGGTCGCCTCGATCAAAATGCACGCACCGGGTGTTTTGTCTGGTTTTGAAATTTTTTCTTACGGACGTATTCGTGCGGCCCACTCTATCCTCTTCACTTTCGGATTTGTCGTGCCGATGGCCCTTTGCGTTTCTTATTGGATACTGGCTCATCTTGGAAAGGTTCTTCCCGCCGGCCGCCCCGTGATTTTTCTAGGAACCGTTTTGTGGACGCTCGGTTTGTTGAGTGGAACAGCGGGCGTTCTGTGTGGGGATTTGACCGGGTTCGAATTTTACGAACTTCCCCGTTACAGCGCTGCAATTTTCGCGATTTCATTTATTTCCCTCTCCGTGCCGGCGTTTCTCACTCTCATCCGGCGAAATGTGCGTGAACTTTATGTCGCTCATTGGTTCATCCTGGGCGGGCTTTTCTGGACGGCTTGGATTTTATGCTCTGGTCTGGTGCTTTTGGGAACCCATTCGCTCCGTGGCGTGATGCAGTCTCTCTCCAGTTTCTGGCTGGGAAACAATCTTACAGTGGTTGCGGCTGGAAGTTTTGGAGTGGCGGCGTTGCTTTATTTTATTCCGAAACAAAGCCGACGTCCGCTTTATAGTTATCAACTGGCGGCCTTTGGCTTCTGGATGTTTTTTGCTTTCGGATCAGGTTCCGGCATTCCCAAGACTGCGCCACTGCCATCATGGATCTCGGGTCTTTCTTCTGTTTGCACCGGATTATTTCTCCTGGCAACGCTTTCCATTTTTATAAATCTGTGGATGACTTGGCAGGATTCTAAAACGAGCCAGCCCTATACGGTCTTTTTTAAGGTTTCCGCCTTTTTCATGCTGATTGGTTCTGCCTTCTCGACGGTTATAGCCTTGGCACGGACCGGTTATCCCCTGGATTTCACCTTTATGCCTCTGGCGGCCGCGAGCTTTTGGAATTCGGGATTTCTCGGTTTCGCCCTCCTGGGTGCTTTTTATACGATGATGAATGAAATTGCACCGCACACCGGGATTACGTTGAGATGGAGCAAATGGCATTTTTGGATCGCGTTGGCGGGTGTCTTGTTGATCGCTCTGGGGCATGCTCTGGGCGGGTTGGTGCAGAGTGGAAAACTTTCAGGCTCCGGCAATTTTTCGGAGGTCACTCGCAGTGTTGTTCCTTTCATGGGGATCTCAACCCTTGGTCAGAATCTTTTCGCTCTGGGTAATTTGGTGCTTCTCGTATGTCTGACCCGTTTGCTTCTTCAATCTGGAAAAAGACAGTCCGCCGCGTTCATCACTTGGATTTGTGAAAGGAGAGGAAACCGTTGATGAAACATCCTCCGCTCATTTTCCTAGCTATGCTTTTGATCATGGCCATCGGCTGGACCAGTCTGGTTGCCACACCGCAACGCCAGTTCGGCAATCAGGAATCAGAGCTGCAGGATGGACAATTGTACCCCGTTGCTCGTTCCGGGCTGGCGAACCAGGGCCGCGAAGTTTACCGGTCGCAAGGCTGTTATTATTGTCATTCCCAGGCTGCGCAGGGCAATGCGGCTGATCTGCCCCAGTTTGGAAAACGCCGCTCCGTGGCGGCCGACTTTCTGTTTGAATCCCCGGCCATGGTGGGAGCCATCCGTGTCGGACCCGATCTGGCCAACATCGGTGAACGTCAAAAATCGGATGAATGGCATCTTCTTCACCTTTACAAACCGCAGTTGGTCGTGACCGGTTCACTCATGCCTTCCTATCCGTTTTTATTCGAGAAACGAAAAATATCCGGAGGAGTTCCGTCGGCTCAGGCTTTAAATCTGCCGCCTTCTGCCGGATTGGAAAAAGGTTTTGAAATCATTCCGTTGCAGGAGGCAAGAGCTTTGGTCGAATACCTCAAGAGCCTTCGCACAGATATTTCTCTTTTGGAAGCTCCCATTGCGACCCCCACAACGAATAATCCTGCCGCAGGCAAAGTGAACGGGAAGGCGACGGAGAAATGAAGCCGGAGAAAAACAAATCAAAAACCACCGCTAACAAGCCCGGGGAATCCCGGTCGAACGCGGTCGTCATTGAGAATGAACCGTCGGCTGGAACCAACTCGATTCCGGTGATTTTTTTCATCCTGCTCGCGTTGGGTTTGTTTGGAGGGATGCTCTACCTCGACCGTTACGGCGGTGGTTTTAACCGTCTGGTTTATTCTCCTTACGCAAAATTTGAAGACATCCCCCAGCCGGTACTCGGTCCCGAGGAGCAGTTGGCACGAAAGGGAAAATTAATTTACGGGAATTATTGTTCCGCCTGCCACATGGCGAATGGGTTGGGAAGTCCGACTGCACCGCCGCTGGCAGGATCGGAATGGGTGACTTCGGCTGGGCATGAGCGGTTGGCCAGGATCGTGAACGGTGGTTTGACGGGGCCTATCAAGGTTAAAGGCCAGGAATACAATCTTCCAGGCATGCTGGCGTGGGGGCAGGTCATCTCTTCTGATGAAGACATGGCCGCCGTGCTCACCTATATCCGCAGCAACAAAGATTGGGGCCATTCCGCCGCAGCAGTCTCTCCAGAACATGTCAAAGCTGTCCGTGAAGCGACCAAGAGCCGTTCCGAGCCCTGGACTGCAAAAGAACTTTTGGAACTTCCCGACGCAGCCCCGACATCCGCAAAACCATAAATCCGGTTTTGTTTCCCTGTCTTGATTTGTCTCAAATCTGACTGGCATAGAGTCTCTTGTTGACTATCGATTTCGCTTCCATTCAAGCTATGAAGATCCCGAATGGCCGCGAAACAACGCTATTATATTTCTTCAGGCGCCCACGAAGAGCAGGGACCATTCGTTTTTGTTGAAATCAAGAGGATGGTGGCTTCTGGAAAGGTAAAACCGGCCACGCTGGTCAAACGAAGCGATCAAACCCACTGGTCCACGGCTGCCAATTTCCCGGAACTCAAACTGGTTGATCGTTCAGAGATTGTTCAGTCGGAAGGCATGTACGATCCGATTGGATTCGAGATCCAGAAAGCCATTGTCCGCAGATCGATATCCATGCGGGCGAAATATTTTTTTACCATCGCCGCCTTCACACTTCTGAACGGCATTTTTGGAACCATCGGCTGGAACTATACCACCGGAGTGAACCTCGCCGTTCCCGAGGTGCTTCTGGACTACAGCCAGATCACGTGGCGGCATGATCCTTTCTTAAACTGGGGGATAAGCCTGTTTTTTGTCACCCTGTTCCTGGTCATCGGAACCAGGGTCTGGTCTGTTTCTGCGGCGGCTTTTGTTGTCGGAGTCATCCTCTACTTTTTGGATGCCATCTTTTTGGTGTTCATGAAGGGGTACCTTCGCGCAGTTTCGCATCTTGTCGTCCTGTTTTTGCTTTATCCAGGATTGGAAGCGGCCAAGGAAAGTTTGATGGTGGTCGGACACCGGCTTCGGTGGCGGTGGCCGGTGGGCATAACCCTCTTCTATGCGGTCATAATCTCGTTTCTTGTCGTCGAAGCCCGTCCGTTGCTCATTCCAGCAGGAAAGCCGGGATGGTTAGATAATGAGAAAACGCAGTGGCCGCAGCTGGTTTTTGCCAATGAAGTGAAGTTTCGTGATGGCAGGAGTTTTAGAGGTGGATCGTCTTCCCTGCTCCGGTTGCCCGGCGGAGATGTGGTTGTAAGCACCTCAATAGGCTTTCTCAATCCTGAAACAACCAGTTCCAATAGTATAATCACCGTCAGGGAACTCTCCGACCTTTTGGAATCCTGGAAGGTTATTCTACCCGCAGGCGGACGGAAGTTGGAGGTGGCCGGCTTGTATGGCAATCCCGTGGAATATCCGCTCGCTGCCGAATGGATTTTTCTTTCACTGAATGAGCCGCTGACCAATTCCACGGCAGTTCTCTCGCTGAGCCTCGCCTCGCTCCAGACGGGCGACCGGGTTTTCATCCTGGGCCACCCTCCCAAAACTGGGAAAAAGGTCGCTCAGGTGGTTGAGGGGAGCATCGGAAAAAATTCCTTCGATTTTTTCACCTGTTTCCTTGATGAGCGGCTGGACATGACAAATTTTCGCGGAGGACCGATTCTGGATTCCGACGGACATCAGATCGGCATTTCAGAACCAGATTCTGTCGAGGCCACTCTGGGATTCCGGGAGACTTTTGTGTATGCGCGATCGGTGGACAACATCAAGAGACTGGTTTGGAAGCGTCCGTTTAGCCAAAAGATTGCGGAACAGAAAAGTGGACCCAAATCCCCGAATTGACCGGGTTGCTGTTTACGGAGAAAAAGCGTGAGAGCTTTGCTGATGGAACTGAGGCCTGCGCACAACGCGGTCGGCAAGCGTTTTCCTCTGATTTGGAAAAAAGAAGCATCATCTTGCACTATGGAGATTTTTTGTTCGCTGCGATTGACGGCCAATCGAGGCCAATCGATGACGCCCAGCGAATAATTTTTGATTTTTCCCAGGCCATGTCCCACTCTGAAAAACATGACGAAGCCGTTGGCCGTGATTTTCTACGAAAATTTGTTGCTGGGTAACCAGATTGTGAATCGTTTGCAGGATTTGGGTTATCGGGTGACGTCGATGCCATTGAGCGCGGATCTGGTCAAAATGTTGGAAGATGCAAAACCGATGCTTTTGATCTTGGATTTGAACTGCAAAAAATTCGATGCCTTGAAAGGACTTGCCGAGATTCGCCAGCATGAATCAACCGCCCATATCCCGATCCTGGCCTTTGCACCGGAGGCGGCGAAACAGCTTCAAGTCGGTGCTGCAGCACAGGGCGCTACGCTGGTCGCCAGCGAAACCGCCATTCTCGAACAGCTGCCCACCCTTCTCGACCGGATTTTACAAATAGACTAATATGACGCTTCCCACCATCAAACTGGATCAAGGGATCCATGTGCTTCACCTATTCTACCGTATCAACCGGCTGGCCTGGGCTCAATTGCCGGACGGGGATTCGACACGAGTCCGGGAACGGGTCGAGGCTTTGTGCAACGAACACGCGCATGCCGGTCATCCACGCCTGACCTCTTACGTCAATGTCGGCGGCAAGGCTGACCTCGCTTTTTTCGTGCTCGCTGCGGACCTTTCCCAGATTTCGCAGATGCACCGGGACCTGGAACGATGTTTTCCCGCAGGCACGTTGGAGACGGTTTTTTCCTATCTGAGCGTCACCGAGCTTTCCGAGTACACCACCAGCGAGGAGGAAAGCCGCACGAATCTGATCGAAGAGGAAAAGCTGGAGCCGGGCAGTGAACTTTTCGAAAAGCGGATGTCGGAGATTCGTGAACGGCTCAAAAAATATCAACATTATCGGCTTTACCCAGAAATGCCCGATTGGGAGGTCATGGGTTTTTATCCCATGAGCAAACGCCGTTCCGGAAACGACAACTGGTATACGCTGGATTTTGGGACGCGGAAAAAACTGATGGCGGGCCATGCCCGGGTGGGCAGGAAATTTGCAGGCCGTGTTTCCCAGCTTATTTCAGGCTCCACCGGGATTGACGACTGGGAATGGGGGGTAACCTTGATGGCGCATCAAATCGACGCCCTCAAGGAGATCGTCTATGAAATGCGTTTTGACGAGGTCAGCGCACGGTACGGAGAGTTCGGCCCGTTTTACATCAACATGCGGCTGAGTGTCGCAGACGCATGGAGCCACCTGCACCTGGCGTGAAACTGCGGTCAGGCTGGAACGAGTTTCAGAAACGAGAGATCAGGCGGCAGAAGGGTTGCGGTCGAAATCCTGAAATAACGCCTCCAGCGAGTTGAGGGCCGCCGCGCTTTTTGAAGCGGGGGTGCTCGGTGGATTAAAAGTCCGTTTCAAAAAGTCGATGCCTTCATTGATGCTGCGGACACTGCGTGGGAGCGTGGCTCCGCAAGCGTTGGGATGGCCTCCGCCCTGCAGTTTGACGGCATATTGAATTGCCTGCCCGTTTTTGCTCCGGAAACTGACCACCACGCTGTTGTTGGCCTTTTTCATCATGGTCAGCAACACCGGATAATTCACCTGGGGATCGGCCAGCAATTGGTGAACGATGAGGTTGTTGTTTCCAATCACCGTTTCCACAAAACCAATTTCATGGTTGATGCGGATGATCTTTCTGCGGCTGAGCTGAAAGCCGATCGGATCTTCCACCTCCCTCTGCACCTTCATCACATCGAGCAGCGGATGGCTCAGGAGATTTTCCAGCTTCCCGCCCAGGACCGTGTGCATGGTCCAAAAATTGTAGTTCTTGATCAGGTTGGCGTAATCGTTGGCAATGACAAAGTCCGGATCGTCCAGCAGGAATAGATCAGCCACATTGTTTAAGTGAACCAGCCGGTCCAGTTCGGGTGATTGCACCCCGTGCTTGTTGCACAATTCATAGACGAGCGACCCGGCGGACTTCGAAAGGTCGTGGATGAATGTCGATTGTTTGGCGGTGAATTCGGTCGGATGATGGTCGATGATCAGCCAGCTCGGTTTGTCGAGTCTCTGCTCAAAGCTGAAATCACTGACCCAAGCGTTCTTTTCCCTTAAATCGCGTTGTTTCCAGCTCTGATAGTGGTAGGCCTCGAGCGGAACATTTTCCCCAAAAATCCTGTCAGCCAGACGCTGCAAAAGCAAACCTGAGACAAAACCATCCAGGTCGCTCTCGTGCGTTAAAATAATCTCCGGCTTTGGCAAATCCATGGATCGAATTTAATGGAGTTCTTACCGGTCCACTAGAATTAATCGCTGAAAAAATAACCGTGGGGGACGGTTTCGCGCAAAAATCAAAGTTAACAGGCCTTCTCTGGCTCCAGATTGCGATGCTCAAGGGCAGAGCCGGTCAATCTGCCATCCACCCCCTTTCCTCGAATAGCTCAGCCGGTCATGCAAACGGCTGGGTCGTCCCTGCCAAAATTCCACCCGCACCGGGGCAAGGATGTAACCACCCCAATAATGCGGCAGCGGCACAACCTGGTCCACGTATTGTCTCTGGACCGATTCCAGGCTGTTTTCGAGATCTTCCCGAGACAAGACTATTGAGGATTGTTTCGAGACCCAGGCCGCCCACTGGCTGCCAAGCGGACGGCTGTGGAAATACGCTTCAGACTCAGCCATCTCCACCCGCGAAACTTCACCTTCAATACAAATCTGTCTCTCCAGCTCCCTCCAATGAAAACAAAGTGAGGCGTGTCGGTTCTCGGCCATTTCCCGCCCTTTCCGGCTTTCGTAATTGCTGAAAAATTGGAAGCCGCGTTGATCGACCCCCTTGAGCAGGACGGTCCGGATGGATGGAACCCCTTTTCCCGATGCCGTGGCCAGCGACATGGCGGTTGGCTCAAGTACACCGGCGTCGCATGCCGACTTCATCCATTGTCGAAACTGTTCGATCGGGTCGGGATGCAGATCTTTCTTTCGCAACCCGGCCAGAGTGTATTCTTTGCGGATGTCTGACAGTGAAATCATGAAGGAATTGTAAAAGCCATAATTTCTATAGAAAGCTTGATTTTATCCCCTTAGCCGTATCGATGCAGTTGAAAAAAACATCGCCCTCACCTAACCCTCTCCCCGGGCAGAGGGAACGATTTTACTCAGCGTTGGATTTGACGTTCCCGCCAAAATTCGAAGTTATTTTTGATCGGACTCTTAGGAGAATCTTCGGATTGAAAATACTCCTGAACCAACCCTTCCCACTCAAGTTTTTCCCCGGCGGTTTAAACGAGGTTTTCCGCAATGGAAAATTGCAATCCGAAGGCTGAAAATAAATGCGACACGACAAGATTTTATTTATATGGCTTCATTTAAGAAAGTTGGAATTGGGATACTGGGATCCGTAGTTTTGTTGGCGGGGATCGCTCTGATCTTCCTGCCCGGCCCGGCATTCATTGTCATCCCCGCAGGTTTCGCTATTCTGGCCACACAATTTGAATGGGCACACAAATATCTTGAGAAAACCAAAAAATGGATCCGTTCGAAAACTCATCACAGAAAGAAAAAGGAGAAGCCGGAGTTGAATTCCCCCTGACCTCCTTATCTCCAGGCTGGCGGCGGCTTCTGGCTGAAGATTTTGGTCATGAGTATTTTGAGTCTTTGACACGGTTTGTGGGCGTTGAATTTGACTCTGAAACGGTTTTTCCCGCCAGGGATCAGATTTTTCGCGCCCTCAAGGTCACTGATTTTGACGATGTCAAAGTTTTCATCCTTGGACAGGATCCCTACCACGGTCCTGGGCAGGCCCATGGCCTGGCTTTTTCCGTCCAACCGGGCGTGGCGATCCCCAGGTCGCTCCAGAATATTTTTAAAGAATTAAGCGCCGATATTGGATGCCCGGCGCCGACTTCGGGCAGTCTCCTGCCGTGGGCGGGGCAGGGGGTGTTGTTGTTGAATTCCGTCCTAACAGTCCGGGCCGGCCAGCCCAATTCACATAAGGATCGTGGCTGGGAACGATTCACCGACGCCATCATCACCAGGATGAGCGCGCGGTCGAAGCCGCTGGTTTTTCTTTTGTGGGGCGCCTATGCGCAGAAGAAAAAAAGTTTAATTGATCAGTCCAGACATTTCCTGATCGAATCCGTCCATCCTTCCCCGCTCTCCGCTCGCCGCGGGTTTTTCGGTAGCAGACCATTTTCGCGCATCAACGAGTTCTTGATCCGTCAGGGGCAGACACCAGTCGATTGGTGTCTGCCGGCGGGCAGAACTCGGGATTTACCTGGGATTGGTTAGAACTGGTTTCAAAACTTTCCAAACGTTTTCTGTCACGATCCTATGTCCCTCCGCCGTCGGATGGATCATATCAGGCAGATTTAACTCTGGCTTGGCTGCCACCCCTTCCAGCAAAAAAGGAACGAGGTGAGCCTGGTTTTTTCGGGCTAAATCAGGAAATATGTTGCGGAACGAGTCGGTGTATTCCTTGCCCATGTTGCCGGGCATCTGCATGCCGGCAATCACCACGACGGCTTCCGGGTTTTTTAATTTCACCTGGTTGATGATTCCCTGGAGATTGGTTTGTGTCTGGCCTGCGGACAACCCGCGCAATCCGTCATTCCCTCCAAGCTCCAGCAGCAGAACATCAACCTTTCGACGCAACTGCCACCCGATCCGGCGCAAACCGCCCGCCGAGGTGTCTCCGCTCAAGCCGGCGTTGACGACTTCAAAATTTAATCCGGCTTCGGTTATTTTTTTTTGCAGCAAGGCGGGAAAACTTTCTGAAAGGTCCAGTCCGTACCCCGCCGCCAGGCTGTCTCCCAGGACCAAGATGGACTTCGCCGGAACCTGATTGGTGGTCTCAGCGGCCCAAGCGACTGAGGTTGCATGAATGGTCAGGAACAGCCCAGCCAGCAACTGGATCATCATCAGAAAAGTTTTTTGTCTCGGTTGGAAAATCATTTCGATCCGGATCCTTTTGGTTTTGAGACCACTCTCCAAAGAACTGCAAACTTTAACTTTGTCAATTGACCAGTCAATGGTCTCATGGAACAAAAGCGCATGCAGTTTTCCGAAATATTGCGCATTCAGGACGTGGCCAAGACTTATCGCTCGGCCGCAGGATCGTTGACCGTCCTTCATCCTTTGTCGTTCAGCCTTCAAAGAGGGGATACGTTGTCGATCGTCGGCCCCTCGGGCAGCGGGAAAACAACCCTCCTGGGGCTTTGCGCCGGACTCGATCTGCCGACGCAGGGTAGCATCCATCTGGCCGGCAAGGATTTTGCAGTTCTCAAAGAAGATGAACGGGCTCAATGGCGCAACCAGGTTTCCGGATTTGTTTTTCAAAACTTCCAACTCATCCCGACGCTCACCGCCCTGGAAAATGTGATGGTTCCGCTCGAACTCCGCGGTGTTTCGAAAGTGGACGCCGCAGCCGCCGAACTGCTGGATCGTGTGGGGCTCGGAAACCGGATGACGCATTATCCCGCACAATTATCCGGCGGCGAACAGCAGCGCGTGGCCCTGGCCAGGGCTTTTATCACCAACCCGCAAATTCTCTTTGCCGACGAACCCACTGGCAATCTGGATGCCGAAACCAGCTCGCGCATCGTCGATCTGCTTTTTGAACTCAATTCAAAATTCGACACAGCTCTGGTTTTGATCACGCACGACCTTGAACTGGCGGCGAAAACCGGTCGTGTCATCCAGCTCAAGGGCGGGCACATTGTTTCTGATTCCCTCGAAATTGCTTTTCAAAGGGCCTGATTTTATTCGCTTCCGGGAAATTTATTATGACCTTTTTGCAGCCTTGGATCTGGAGGATGGCGTGGCGTGAAACAAGGAAGACTAGGCGGAGGCTGCTCTTTTTTTCCACCTCCATTGTTTTTGGCATCGCCGCCCTGGTGGGCATCGGCTCCCTTGGAAGCTCGCTTGAACGTGCCGTCGATGAGCAGGCCAGGACGATGGTCGGTGCCGATCTGGTCCTTTCCAGCCGTCGTCCTCTGACCCCTGGAGTGGAAACAATCGCCGCACAAATAAAAGGGGATCAGGCGCGCGAGGTTGCGTTCAGCTCCATGCTTTTTATTCCGCGCTCCGATCAGGCGCGACTGGTGCAAGTCCGGGGCATCGAAGGGCCGTTTCCATTTTATGGCGAACTCGAAACCGAACCCAGGGGCGCGGCCAGGGCTTATTACGAAGGCAAGGGCGCTCTGCTGGAGGAAACTCTGGTTAATCAGTTCAATGTTCAGGTTGGCGATGAGATCAAACTCGGAGAGCTTCGGCTTCCTGTTCTGGGAATCCTCCGGCGTGTTCCTGGTGAGAACATGCTCTTCGGCGCTCTTGCCCCGCGCGTCTATCTCAGCATGGAGCAGGTTCGTAAAACCGGTTTGTTGCGTGATGAAAGCCTAGCCAGGCACCGGATTTATTTCAAACTCCCCGAAACCAATCCGGCTGAAACCGTGGTCAATCAATTCACCAACGCCATCGAATCCGAGCGGTTAAATGTGGAGACCGTCGCCAAACGAAAACAGGAGCTGGGGAAATCGATGGACAACCTCCAGAATTTCCTCAGCCTAACCGGGTTTGTGGCGCTGCTTCTTGGCGGGGTGGGGGTGGCCAGCGCCATCCACGTTTTGGTGCAGGAAAAACGATCGCACGTGGCGATATTCCGTTGCCTGGGTGCCCGTGTCATCGACGTCTTCACTATTTACGTCCTTCAGG